>Ga0079996_113142_pt1 | contig 29701 bp, 27 predicted proteins | sample PerSpoAPS_AMetaG_FD_69199 | JGI IMG/M metagenome (GOLD analysis project Ga0079996, IMG submission 69199) | Thermal spring microbial communities from Yellowstone National Park, Wyoming, USA - Perpetual Spouter A (PS_A) MetaG (SPADES assembly)... | ecosystem: Environmental > Aquatic > Thermal... | reverse complement strand
TATTATGTTCATGCATCTTAGAAACAATCTCATACACATTAACACTTTTCCCAGCTCTTGATGTCCCGGTATCTGTCTCGGGGCTTGGTCTAATATGGATGGTATCCATAGCACTCCCAACTATATATTGAAAAGGGATATAGATATGGCAATAAAAGTCTTGCTCCCCAGCTATGTCTTTATATATGCTATGAAGGGCTTGTTCACGTAGTATGTTGTGTTCCCAGCATCTATCTTTAGGAAGTATGTTGAGAAGTTGATCACCCTCCCTTTGATTATCTGGGAGCCCTGGTTGGGGATAACAACCAAGATCTCAACAGATCTCCCAACAAGCTCCTCATCAAGATCAGGCTTTCTCTTGGGCTTCTGAGACTATTGTTGAGCAGGCTGTTGCTGAACACCCTTGGACTGGGAACTCCTCTGGGACATACAACCACCACAATATAGATTAAAAACAAGTATCGCCCGAAGAAAAACTGGTTCATCCGATTGCTTTGGATAGCCCTGGGGTTACGAAGACTACTGTGTAGTCATAGCTCTTGGGGGTGTAGGGTGGGAAATCAACAATCCTCATATCGTCCATCAGGAGAGCTGGGTGGTGATATCTAGCAACACCAACAACCCACCTACCAGAGGATAACGCCTTCACCTCCACCTCTGTAAGAGTTTTCCAAACAGGGTTATCCTGAGTCTCGACAATAGGATTATCCTCAGGCGTCTTTGTGTAGAGTATCAATAGGAACTTAGATGTGTCGAGGTTCTCCCAAAAAGCCTTATATATGTTAGGAGCACTAAGGTAGAACTCCATGAGGACACCCTTATAGAGCATGAGTTGGCTAAATCCCAAACCCTCATCATTATTTATATCGGGGTCACGGCATAGTGTATCATATAGGCATGCTATGTAGCTTATCCTTGCAGTATTGATCCACTCAATAGCCTTGGGACTAGCAACAGGCTCAAGAACAACCTTAGTAAACTCCCTGATAAAATCAGGAGAACCAAAGATAACTACACCTTGTGGTGTATTCTGATAAGCATCTATATAAGCATACATACAGAAACCACCTACTATGGAGCTAGTAACATATTCTGTTCTGTTGAGATAGTCGTTATATACTTCATAGTATTCGTAGCACTTTAGTCCATGCTTTATTGCTAGCTGTGCCAGCACCTCATCCATTACAGGTTCTCCTATGAATACCCCTATGCTTGTTGCCATCCCATAGTCAAAGTAGGGATAGACAAATCTATTGAATGCTATCGAGATGTTTTTGAGCATCTCATATGCTAGTTCTGCCCCTGCTCTGGGGTCTCCCTCTATGCTTGCTATGAAGATGTTTATCCACCCCTTTCCATCGGGCTCTCCCCAGATTAATAGCCCAGTCCTGCTCTCAGCTAGCTGTGATGCCCTTATCAATAGGGCTAGTGATGGGCTTGTCCTCCTCATGGTAAACAGCTCCCAAACCATCTTACATGCCTCTAGATAGCCATCAACATCCAATCTAGAGAGGTTCTTCCTGACATAGCGCAACATATTATACAGAAAACCTCCCATTGCTATCCCTCCGCTATCTAGTGATCTCTCGCACATCTCAAGCCTCATCTTCCTATAGTCCTCCCATGTTAGGCTCTCGTTCAAAGCCCTAGCCCAGTTATAGCCCCACTCCTCATCAGGGGTTGTGTATGGTAGATACCTATAGATCATCTGTCTGAACCCTAGGGAATCTGTTAGTGGCATAACTGTGTGGGGAGCCTCTCCATAGATCCATAGTGTGTAGTAGTGGGCTAGGGTAAGTCCATAGCCCTCCCCATTCTTCAGCATCTCAACAGTCATCTTGGCACCTCCCCTCTGGAATACTGCTACTGTTTCGAAGCTCCTCTTAACCATCTCCCTAGCCTCTACCAAGAGGAACTTCGAGATCTCGTTTGGATGCCCAGTTCTCACATTCCATATGGCGTCTGCCCACCAGGGAGCACGATCGGGGGGAGCTATATCGGGTCTGGATGCAAGGGCTGTGTAGTACTTAACACTACCATTCCCACGTGGAACCTCTATAACTATGATCCCCATCTTTTTTAGCTCGTCCTCAAACCTCTTAGCCCTAGCATATTCACCTATCAAGGGCACATTAATGATATCGTAGTAGCCAAGGATATACGAGACACCCACAGAACCAGTAACAACTAGGATTACAAGGGCTAACCCCTTGATAACAGGGCTTACCATATCATACAACACCCTCCAAATAATAATAGCTATGTGTTAAAAAGCTTATATAGATCATGTGGTTGCTATTTAACTGGGATTAGGGCTACTGCGAATGCTGGGCTTGGTAGTGTTAGTAGGTTCATCCCTGTGTATGGGTCTCCAGAGCCCATCATGAGGTAGTTGTTAATAAACTCATTGGATCTCCTAACATCTTCTGGGACGTTCTCGAATGAGAACATCACCTGCCTCCAGTCATAGACCACCTGGTTGAGGGGGTTATAGCAGCTGCTGCGATCTGGATTAGGTATTGGTGGGAAGATCCAGAATTTCTGGTCTAGCCTGCAGTAATAGCCATTGAAACCTGTTACCGCTGGGGCATATACAGCCTTCATCTCTATGCTCTCTATAGGTCTCCTATTATCCCCAAATACTAGGAATATAGGTGCTCTGGGGTTTACCATGTAGCTATCCCAGTAGAGGGTGAAATACCTAGACCTGGGAGCACCTATTGGCGGGTTATTAGACTGTGTAGGGTCGTTAAGATCAACAGAATCGAAGAGATGAAGATCCCTATACCAATAAATTCTTTCAGTCTTTAATACTTCTCCCACTTTTACCTGCTTAATTACGTTTACTCCTGCTAGTATTGTTGTTGCTCCGTATAGTGCTTTTTCTCCTTTGCTTGGTATGTTTGCTATGATCACGGGTATTGTTGTTGCTACGAAGTATTTGAAGATCCCTGCGTATGCTCCTCTCACGCTGTGTTCCGCCTCTATCATGTATCCTATCCCCCTCCACCTAGGATGCTCTGCCCATGTCTTCACGTTTGTTCTTTCCATTGGGAAGTTCCCTGTGGATCCCTGTATGGTTATCAATGGCTTTATCCTATGCCCCTGTAGTGTTTGTGGGTCGCTGTAGTCTGGGATCACAAATGCGCTCTGTATAGTGTCGCATCTCGGGGGTACATAGTTCCCTGGGTATGGCTGGCATATCCTGTGCCCAGCCTGCCCGCCAACGTTGACATCTGTGCCTATGCTTGCTACCAGGATTGGTGGCTTGGGGTCTCTGTTTGGGAAGCTGGCTATCGCATCCCTAACACCCTGATCGAGGGAGATTCTGTATGGGTTTGACGCTCCCCTAGATATATCGGGCAATGTATATTCGTTAGACTCCCAGTATTTTGTTGCAACAGCGTAGGGAGATGGATAGCTATTAATCCAGTTTGGCTTGTAGCCCCATATGCTTCTCAGGCTCAGGCTTCCGAAGAAGTAGAGGCTAGCCTTTGTATAGACAAAGCTGTAGAACTGGTTGTTCGTCTTGTTATATAGACCTATGTCTAGATCCCATCCCCTCCAAGGATCGTAAATAAGTGTTGCATATGGGTAGCCCATAGCCTCAAGGATCTTTATGCCTGTTGCAGAGACATAGTTCATTGGCATGTTAGATTGGAAGCCAGAGGTCTCCACATCCCCTCCCCTAGCCTGCGGAGCATAGGGCGGTATGTTATATGCATACCTAGTCTGAATAGTTAGATACCCTGGCGGGGGTGGCTGTGGTAGGATGGGCATGAGGAGAAAGTTTGGTGGTGGTGGGTAGAGTATCTCGGATCTACATACCCCCCCAACCTCTCTTGAACATGTTATTGTAGCCCTTATAGATGGGTCTGTGTAGCTGAAGACCATAGATACTGGGGAGTGCTCGAAATACATACCCCTGACATCCTCAACATACTGAGGAGGAGGAGCCAGAGCCCTACCAGCAGGTCCGCTAGCCCTGTTCTCACAGATGATCACATCTGCTGCGTCATCACTATCTATTGCGAACCCCCATAGACCCTCATACCCCTGCCTAACCTCTATATTGATAACAGTCATTGTTGCGAAGAGATCCTTCCTATCGAATGGAAACGGGCTCACAGGATTGCACCACCAGCATCCTCCATCATACTCGTAGAAATAGATCTTGTTCACAGAACCGCTCCAGAATAGCTGTGGGTTTGAGTTGAAGAAGTTATCGAAATCCTGCTTCGAGTTTGCATAGCCACCCCACCAGATATATGCCCTCATCTCTATACCCCCGATTATGTTTGCAAATCTCGATAGGTCTTGCATCCCATTCTCATTAAGCCAGAACCAGCTAGAACCTGGGGGCTTGACTCCTAGGGCAACAGCCTCCCATCCATATGTCTCCTGCTGTCTAACAATGATGGTGTAGTAGATGTCATCATTACCCCTAGTCCTGACAAGGTTTATGAAACCAACATATCTGAAAGACCAGCTAGGTCCATGAGCACCGTACCAAGAGGTTACTAGCTGGCACTGCGATGTATCCTTTGTCCAGGGTGGCTGTGCTGGGATCCTCTGGATGGGCGATATCACGCTCGTCTCAAAACCCTGGTACTTACACCTCTCAGGTGTGCAGACAAAAACCCCTGTGGGTATGTTCATTGTGTCTGAGGTGCGTACTGTGTATATCCCCAGATGTATAGATCCTCCTGGGGGGATCACCAAGTAGCACGGAGCCCATGAAATGGATACCGTGCTTATCTCAAGAACCCTATGCCACTGCTCGGAGCCGTAGATGTAGGAGCATATGGTGGGGCTGAGGGTCGAGGCATCCCATGAAGGCTTTATCTCGGATGTAACCATAGTTGGCGGGCTATATCCAGGTGTGTTTGTTGTAACACCACCCATTGCTGGGACTATCGCCTGTCCATATGGGGTGTTATATAGCACTAGCACTGCGAATCTCTTGAGCTCCTCATAGCCAGATGCTATGTCTATGGATAGGAAGTATTTATAGCCTGTCGAAGCCTCCGCTGGGTAGATCATGGCTGTGAAGCTATAAGGAGAGCTCTCAGGCGGGGAGCTAGCCTCGAGACCCAGCATTGACAGCCTATTAACCATGATCATATATGCAGATAGACTCGCAATGAGGATGATAGCCATGAGCAGGAGGGAGACAGCAACACTAGATATACCCCTGAGCCTAGCCATATACCCACCAAAGCAATACACAAACATGAAAAAGCTATCTAGGCAAAGAACATAGATCCAACCCTATATTAGCTTTCTAAGGCTATCTATACTATTTTTGGGATGGGTGTTGGGATGGGCTAGAATTGTTATTGGCTGTGCAGGGGTTCTCCTCTTCCTAGACATCCTTATCAGGGGGTTCCTAGGATATCTCCCCGCCTCTACCCTCCACATAGCCATATCGATCATAGGTATTGCCATATCCCTCCTCATTGCATTCCTCCCCCTGAGATGGATCTACAGCCGTCTTCCTTGGAGGTGGAGGGCATGGATCATTGAGAGGAGTGAGAGGGAGAGGCTCCTGAGGGAGATAGAAGAGGCTAGGAAGGGGAGGAGGGGTATGCCTAGGCAATATATAGCACAGCCAATCTGGACAGCATATAGAGCACCCTATAGACATGCGGGTTTTGACATATATGTTAGCAAGGCTAGGAAGATGAGGATCAGGAAGATCATAGGGGGCGTCTCACTACTCCTCTTCATCCTAGCTCTGGGATACTCTATCATACATATGATGACAACCACCACTACTACCCCACTCCGTGATATGATACCACAGATACTGGCTCTCTTTGTATTGAGCATCGCAGTCCCCCTCATAATATTGCGGGCTAGCGGGCTGTGGAACCCAGAGGGTGTTGAGATCTTTAAAGAAGAATACCTGAAACCTATACTACCCCTGTTCCTATTCCTCATAGCCCTGATCGCTATACTCCCCCCGCTTCCATCCCAATCTACGAATACAATCGAGACCAGGACTATATCTGGTGTTGGGGGCACAGCAAGCTTCGGAGGCTTGGTATTCACGGTCATCAATGCTACTGAGACGAGGTATGTTTTGAAGGATGGAAACCTATATATAGATTCTGGTGATTCTGCCAGATATGTTGTTGTTAGGCTTAGGATAGAGAACAGGGGATCCAACATATTTGTGTTCTGGAAGAACCCATATATCCACTATAGTCTGCAGCTGATAGACCCATCGGGCAGATATGCCAACCAATCATCTGGATATATAACTGGTTTTCTGAGCATTGGGGAGGCTAATGAGACTATAAAGAGGCTTGGCGTGGCTGTGAAGCTAAGCCCAGGTTCTTCAGCACTATCTCCTGGGGAGAGTGTCGAGTGGGATCTCCTCTTCGATAACCCAAGCATCAGAACCTACAGACTGTATAGGCTTATAATAAAGATTATGGAGAACCCAAGCAATCCAATCGTTATAGAGATACCGCTAGAGGTTAGAAGGCTAAGCTAGGGGCATTCGGAATATGATCCAGATGCCTCTATGATGCTGATCATCTTCTTAACCACCTCCTCCAGATCTGATAGCTTTGATGCCCCCTTAGCCTGGAACCTCCCAGTTCTGAACAGCTCTATAGTTACCCTGTAGGATGGTGTCTCACAGTATATCAGGAGTGCTGGCGGTATCAACCCCCTACCCCTGCTACTCCTATACCTTGCTGAGAGGCAGGGGGGTCTAGCCCCCTCGATATATGTGTAGAGCTTATCGAGATCCACACATCTTGGGAGCATAGCCTGTGTAACGATATTCTGTATATTCAGCTTGGTAGCTATCTCTCTAAGTCCCACGATCTCAATATATCTCCTATAACCCAGCCTATCAACGATCAGCATAACCAGCTCTTTCCTCACCTCATTAACCAGATCTATTATGTCTTTATTACTCTCAACATCTATATAGCCGTCCCCCTCCTGAGGGACTATCCTGATCAGGATCGAGTTTGTCCTCCACACATTAATAACAACCCTGTAGTACTTACCACGCCAGGGCACATAGATAGTCCCCTTCTTAGATTGTCCACCCATAACATCATAAACACCCTCGATCAAATCATATATATTTACACCCTCAACAGAACCGCTAACAACTATGTTGGTAACTAAAAGCCTAGGGATAGACTGTGTCTCCATCCTCCTCCCAATATTTTTATAGAAAATTATGGTGGGCATGTGAACAGGGATTCTGGCTGTGAGTCCCTTGTTATCAGGTCTATCCCGATTGCTGTGAGGGCATATGCCCTTGATATTGCTAAGAGGTCTGCTAGGTCTAGGCTTGAGAATGTATTCAGGGGTATCAGGGTGCTTGGGAGGAGTGAGGTCTTCTCGTTAGAGGTTGGTGGGAGGCTTATCCACGTCAGACCTAGAGATCCTTGGAAGCTCTATGTTTCAGACCTCGTCTCCCTAGCAGCATATGGGAGACCCCCTAGACTTGTTATTGAGGAGAGGGAGGCTAGAACCCTTTATAGAGGTCTTGTATTCCACAACATTGTTGAGAGCTCAGTTGAACATGAATCTTTTTTCAGGGAGCTACACCTATGGATACCACTCAATGTAGGGGACACCCTCTATGAGCTACACGGAACACCAGACATAGTCCTTATAGATGGTGACGGTGATGCTGTAGTTGTTGAGCTGAAGAGTAGTGAGAGGGAGAACACTATGGTTGCTGGGATTCTACAGGCTATGATCTATAGGAGGCTTCTTGAGGACAACATGATCACCACGAAATGCTCATGCCTAGCAACACCATCAAAAACTATATGCATCACAAAGAAGATACCGATAACAGTGATAGAGCATCTAGCATCGGAATACCTAAGAACTACATTAGAGATGGATTCGCTTATCGCCACCAGCCGATAATAATGAGGTGTCTTCCACGAGACTCTCTAGCCTTGCCAAGGATATTAGGGTTGCGATCCACTCAATGCTATATGGGATAGAGAGGATAGCTGTTATGGAGGAGATAGCTGTTAGAGAGATTGCTAGAGGAGCATACATAGTGATCAGAGGTGGGGTTGCAAAAGCAAGGATACTCTGCTATGGAAAGCCACATAGAATCGTGATCACAGGGATAAGGATAGCTATTCTGGATAGGGATGGAAGAAAGCTTAGAGAGCTAAGCATAGAATATCCAGGGATTCCCCATAGAGCTAGAATGGCTGATGAACATGTGGAGATAGATCTTAGGGATCAGCAAGCAATAGAGATCGATCATAGCGGGGGTGGATCATGAGGCACCTCCTATCCCTCTTGATCGTGTTTATGCTGGTTAGCATAGCATCTGCCACCAACATCTCCCCACAGAATAACAGCTACACGGTTAATCCAGATACCCTTGTCTTCCTCCTAGCCCCGAACAACAAAACCAACAATCTACAGAAAGGTGAGTACTTCGTAGTTGAGCAGGGCTTCTCCTCACAGGACTACATATATGTATCAACTGTTAAGAGCATGTTCGCACCCCCGCCAACACCCTCTCTACAGGCTGTAGGATCATATAGCCAGACAGGCTCTGGGCTAGCTGTATCTATAGATAGCTTCTCACTAACACCTAGAGATGCTAAGTGCTACGAGCAGTACACGGATTACAGCACTAACCTCACATACTATAGATGCCAGTCATCAGCAGATGGCAATATAAGGTATAGGGGCTACCCGATCGGGATGCCAAGCCCTGGGAGGTGGGAGATCCCAGCAAATATAAGGGTTGTAGGTGTCCTCACAGCAGATGGCTCCTCAGGCTCTGGAGAGTTCAGGGTTCCAAACCCACAGGTAAATGTATTGGTTATAAGTCTCAATGTCTCGGATCTCAGGGCTAGCGGTAGATATATTGTTGATAGGCAGGACAACACATACACAGTCTCTTCAAGGGAGTACAGAGCTGTTGTTGATATCATATCACAGGGATATGGCTCCGCATCTATATGGGTCAGGGTAACGTTCTACGCATATAATGGAACATCTAACGCCACAGCAAGCGGTCAGGACTGGGTAGCACAGGTTCAGAGCTTAGTTGATACAGCGGTTAGCAATCCAGATCTAGTGAATCTAGGTAGCTTCGAGAGTAGCTTCTCTATAAGGGATGCCCAGAGCCTGAGGTGGACTATAACATTCCAGGGTGATAGGGCTTATAGCAGGATAGCCTATGTGGCAGAGGCTGGGATCGATGGTGGTGGGTCTATCAGATGGGTTGGCGCCTTCAACATAGATACGAAAGCACTGGTTATCTCTGTTGGGATGCCACATGGTGTTATGACAAGCACGGGTGCCACTGTATTTATGCCATTCGCTGTAACAGCTACTCAGGGGGTCAGCTACTCCCTAGAGGCTGAGGCTATCTTCAGCACAGACCCAAGGATCCCTGGTATAGATGGCTCCAAATGCTCTGTATATATCTCAAGCCCGCAGAGTATCGGGGACTGCAGGCTCTCTGTGGGGTGGACTTCAAAGCCCCCAGACAGATCCACGATCTCGGCAAGCTATAGTGGGAGGGTAAGGCTTGAGGGCTTCGAATTCCAGATAAGCGGATCCTCAAGCGGTGATGCATCATCGCTGAAGAGCTATAAGCTGACTGGGCTTGGGCTGGGTGGCTATCTATATGCAACCCTCTTGGCACCTGTGATAGTAATTGTGTTTGGCGCTATAATGTATGGTCTCTCATACTTCACAGATCTCGGGGCTGGGGTGGAGAGGCTGGGTATTGAGGCTAAATCCACAGTGCTATCTGGGATAGCATTGCTTGTCATCCTCTACGCACTACCATTGGTTGCGTATAACATAGTAGCATCTATACTCACAAGTGTAGGTGGCAACCTTGTTGGAGGCTTCTACGTACCAACTATAAATGGTTTAACACCTCTAAGCTATGATACGGTTATTCTCCAGTATCAGGAGGCGATTGACACAGCCAATAAGTTCCTCGATAGGATGAACATAGAGATACGGGAGTTTATATTCTCCCTAGTTGCTCTAGGTGCTGTCCTCCTAGCATTACTAGCTGTGCCAGTCCTCATAAGCGCTCTGGGATTAGCAGCGTCAATGATTATAGGACCGCTCATAGGTGGCTTGATCGTTGCCTTCGCTGGTGCTGTGATAACTGGCTATATCCTGTATATCGGTATAGGTGCTCTAATAGCCATAGTTGTTATAGTGGTAGCAGCGATAGTTATAGGTGTTGTCATAGGCACGGCACTAGCAGTTTTCCCAGCAACATCTGGTCTTGGATTCAACTTCCTCGGAGGGGCTGCAGCAGCCATGATCATATTCACGGCTGGAGCGCCACTAGCGAAGTTCATGGCAAGGCTTGTTGAGGATGCAGTCCTAACCTATGTGCCTGGAGCCAACCTAGATATTCTATCATCTTTCCTGAAGGTTATACCGATCTCAGGTCAGATCACATTAATAGTAAATGCGATTGCAGATGTAACAGCAGCAAGCCTGATAATATTCTTCACATCATCGATCATAATAGCATCAATAGCAGCAATACCGATATTGGGAGGGATGATATCATCAATAGCAACAGCAATAACAAGACTGGGGAGATGATCCCAAAGATATAGAAGATCATGAGAATGCTCAGCGGCTATGAAGCAAAACACCAATAACATATATATTGTTTATTGCCGCATATGCCATTGCAAGTGCTGCTGCTATTATAACATATATTGCTACCTTCCTAACTATTTCTCCATATCTAGGTATTCTCCTCGATATCCTTGAAACCGCTATCCCCCACAGAGATATGATCGACCCGCCAACTATCTTTGCAACAACAAGCCTCTCAACACCCCCTGGGAATACCCTGTATGCGAACCCTATCTCATTAGCTCCCAAGCCTATGCCATAGATGCTGATAGCAAGGTCTAGCATGTTGAATATCCATAGCAGGGTTATGGCTAATGCTATCAGGATAGCCCTTAAACAGTAACAAAGGAGGTTAAGCTATTGGGCTAGGAGATCTTGATCCAAGATGGCATTAGATATCTAACACCCTCAAACCTCCTATCTATAAGTATAGCCCTAGCCCCTTTTCTAAACCTTAGCCTCCCAACAGCCTGGACAACCCTTAGGAGTGCTGTGTATGTGTATGTGGAGTCGAAGCCATAGATCTTTGCTAGCAGGTTCATCCCGCCTGTGGGAGGCGGATATGGAAGCCCAGCCACGATAACCCTCCCGAGATAAGGGCTTGGATTGACACCCTCGGTGCTCCTCCCACCAGCTACATCGAGCACGATATCCCCAGCCACTAGATCCCTCACAGCCTCTGGAGGCTTCAACCTATCAAGCAGGGTGCTTGGGAGCCTCTTCCTAACCTCCTCAAGGAACTGGTAGGATGGTAGCATGACAAGGGTTGCTATATCCCTATCATAGTATTCCACGATCTTCTCAGCATATCCCCTGTAGATCTCCTCCCCCCTCTCCTCAAACCTGCTTGTGAGGCTCGTATCTATCTCCGCCTCTATAACCCTCTCAGGATCCTCCACCTTTATAACCTTATGCCTTGGTATCATGTTGATTATATATGGCGGTAGATATGCGGTTATGAATATGAGACCCTTCTCCCTGAAGCTTGGCATCCTCCTCAATATCCACCCCTCCTTACCCTGCCAATAGCTCCTCCCCCTCCTATGGGCATTTATAATCCCGTCTATCTCCTCCCCACCACCCTCGAACCTCTCAAGGCACTCAACAAAGCTTGGGAAGCTCGTGGCTCTTCTCCAGCACCCCCTAACCATATATGCCGCCTGCCTAGCCTCTAGATCCTTCTTGAGGCTTCTGAAGACAAGCTCTATATAGCTATCATCTATAACCTCCACATTCTGTAGCACAGCCTCTAAGAGCTCGTGGGACTCATCGAATATTACAAGGTCTCTATCAAGGATCTCTGTGTGTGTGAAGGCATATCCATATGTTGTTACTATCCTCCTGCTCTTGGAGAGGATCTGCACGCTTGGGTATGGGCATAGACCAGCCTTCTTACCCCTATCCCTTATCTCCTCAGGCTTTCTAGGTGCTCCAGCAACCCACCTCACGAGATCGTTTGTCGCTCTATACTCATAGCCACACATATTGAGTATCCTCTTACCCCAGCAGAACCTATATACATCCCCAGATCCATCCCATATTAGGCAGAGCTTCTCCTTACCATAGAGGGGTATTATCTTTGCCTGTGAGAATCTGATCACCTCGAACATCTCCTCAACAGTCCTTGTGATCACAGCTGCGGATGATGCGTTAGATGCTATCTCAGACGCTATCATTGTCTTTCCAAACCCTGGATATGCCTCTAGAATAGCGTTACCGCTCTCTGCAATAGATGCTAGATCCCTTGCTATGTCCCTCCTAGCCTCGGGTGATGCCCTTACCAGCTCCATGTTCCCAGAAATCTAGGGTGAAAAGCAATGCTCAGGAGAAGAGGATCATCTCTATAACTGCTTGGGGAGGTATGTAGCTGATCGATATGGTGGGGTATGGAGCAACAAGCTGGGGGTTCCCCGAGAAGCCCCAGGTATCCTGTGTCATTATAGCCCCAAGCCCGAAGCCTAGGTAGCCAGGGCTGTACACCCTGTAGTTATCGTAGAAGTCCCCCACACGGATGCTTAGAGATCTTGGGCTTGGATATTCATACCATATCTTCATACACCTAGCCTGCACAGCATAGACAACACCTCCCTTGGAGACATCAATACTTGTCTGTGCTGGGGATCCACTCAGGATTTCTTGGAACATCAGCCTAGGATCTATGCTCCTCGTTAGAAAGATAACATCGAACACGCTAACATTTATCGAGGAACCCCTGACCTCATATACAGAGCCAGATCTCCCCCACACAGAAAGTGTTGTTGGGAATGAGGGCTGTGTCTCGAACGCTATCCCAGCACATGCAGCAACATATAGGTATGAATATGTACCCGAGACACCTAGAGGTATGCCAGATCCATATGCCTTGTAATAGCTAGTAGATATCCTTACAGAGCCCTCATGCCTAGCCCACGAGCTAGATGAAAGAGTATATACAGCTACTGAGCTGCTCTGACCCCTTGAAACAGATGATATGGGTTGGATCGATGAGAAAACATCAGATGTAAATGGGTTTCTAGTGCTGTATGTGGCGAATGCAACCAGATATCCAGTAGTGCTTATAACAACATCCCCGAATCCCACGTCTATGTAGAACGTCTCCCCCCAGGGGCTTGTAGGTGTTACAGACCCTATCGAACCCCCACCACTGCTTAGATAGATAACCTTTGCTGGTGTGAAAACCCCCCTAGCACTCTGAACCACAACCCTATCGGGGGCGATGGTGTGGAATGGACCGAGTATGTAGTGGCTTCCTGGGGGCAGGGTTATAGATCCACTCCAGAATCTGCTATACCACCAGGGGTAGATGTTATAGATATTCGTTATTGTTACATCCTTAGCCCCAGTGTTCCTGAAGCCTATGTATAGCTTTCCATCAATAACAGCGGCGGCGACCCTGATCCTCTCATTAGACTTCTCAAGAGAATCCTGGGAAACACCTACAACCGTGTAGAAGTTGGCGAAGCCAGCAGATACAGCGCCAGCTATCGTGGCTATAACCATGACAAAGGCGGCAACACTAAGCAAGGACTCGATCACAGTACTAACCATATACCCACCAAAATAGAACTAAGCATGAAAAAGCAACCGCTTATTCAAGAAGAGAAGAAGGGATAGGATGAGAAACCCTATAAGAGATCAGAGAAACGAATTCCTAGACAACCTAATGGACTGGATAGTTAGACTAGCCTCCCAGTTTATAGATGATCCCAGCTACAAGCCATCGAGCTATTGGAGGGCAAAGAGCTATCCAAGAGAAGAGCTAGGAGTGCTTGCTAAGGCGATAAACCTGATTGATAGGGTTAGGGTTGTTGAGAGAGGGTTGGGATATGTAGAGACGCTAGTCCCATCCGAATCAAAAGAGGGTGAGAACTATAGAGTTAAGATCGAGGCAAGCCCATTAACATTCGACTTTCTATGTACGTGTCCACACGGAGAACATAGGTTCAACCCGTGCAAGCATATAGTAGCATCTGTCCTGAGGATCGTAGCAGATGGATATAGAATCAAAAACCCAAAGGATTTCTTCACGAAAAACATAGATGGCAGGATAGTGGCTATGGCAATCCACACAGCACTCAACAACCACGCATATATCAAATCCAGGATCAAGTCCCTCTATGTATGACCTCCTCCCCTCTCCAAAGGGACGAAGCTTCTAGTTTTAAAGCTTATCCCCTGGGGGTTTTTCTATGGGGTCGTATGAGGCTTAGGGAGATTGTTGTTGTTGTTTTGGTTTCCATGCTATCGGCATCTGCAGGTGTGTTTATAACAACATATATATCGAGCCTTATGCAGGGCAGCAGGATAGTCATCCCGATTGGGGGTGGGTCTCAACCGCAGAACCTAACCACAATAACAGCTCCCCTCCCTAACAGAAGTGTGGAGGGTCTATTCCTGCAGGACGGGGTTTACATAGGCTTCCTCTACCCAAACAAGAGCCTCTCGGTTGTGAGGGCAGGTATTGTGAACATATCTGGGAATAATACCTATAATATATATATAGATAATTTCTTGCTCAGGGATGGCAATGTCATCATTTTCCTCGATAGGAGTAACTGTGATTTCTGCTCATCCCCATTCTTCAGAAACAACCTTGAGGAAGCCATAGCAAGCCTAAGTATAGAGAGGATATATATAGTATCTTGCCACAGCCTTGCAAGGGAGATACTGTGTAGGGATAGATATGCATTCCTGCTTGCAGACATGTTTGCGGAGACATTCGAAATCCCTAACGGATCTATAAGGATAATACCAGCACCTCCAGAGATAGTTGTCTTCAAGGGAGATCCTCAGAAAAGCCCGAGGTTCTCAGAATATGTGATAGAGAATATAGCGAAGAACCCAGAATTCAGACAGAAACAGCTATGGCAAGTAATAGCAGAATTCATAAAGAAATCGAGATGACAACAGGGCAAGCCTCGTCCTTTAGGGCGGGGTAAAGCCTTTAAATCTCTGAATGCAATGAAAATGAAGGCGATAAACCACAAATCAAGGAACCACCCTGAGGGGAACCCCCCACCCACAGAGCGGAGAGAGGTCATAATCTAAACCCTAGCAATCAACCACGAAACAGCCCTATATAAGCTTTCTAATTTGTTATTATGTTATTGAGGGTGGTGTGTTGAGGGATCTGGGTTCTGTCCTTGGTGTTATTGCTGTCTTGCTTGTTGCCATAGCACCAATGCTATCTATTCCGAGGATTGAGACCCAGATCCAAGGATCTGGGTATGGATATAGCTATACCATTGAAAACAGCTATATATCTAGATTCACGGGTATTCCAATGACAACTACACGTTCAGATGGATCTACAGGTGTTCTATATAGGATCGACTACTCCCCACTATCTAGATATTTCTCCTATGTACGAACTTATTCCGCAGTAGATCTGAGGAACTATATCTCCCCACCTAACTCTTACATAGTCTATGGCTATAGCTCTAACATAAGCCACCAGATCGAGGCTAAATTGATGCTTGGTCTCAATGGATCTACATTGCCACAGCCGTTCGATGGTGTTATGTATGGTTTCGAGGTGTGGTTCAGGATATGGCATAATCTTACAAAGCAGGGGGCTTTCTTCATAAGCATAGGGCTGCTGCCAAAGAACTACCAGGATAGAGGTGATTGTAGAGACCTTTTACCTAGCTGTCCAGATGTTGAGTTAAATATACTCTTTGATGTTATACCAGGTAACAATACTTTGTTTGCTGCTGGGCTGAAGATGTTTGCCAATAACTGGAGCAAGTTCGGGGTGGGGCTCGGAGATGTTGTCGAGCATAGACCAATCTATGTGGAGGCTGGGAGCTGGTTCAAGCTCAGAGGGCTTGCCATAATGAACTACACGGCTAAGAAGGGTCTCCTCATAGCAGAGTTCAATGGGAGTGTTGCCAGCATAGCCATGACGGAGATAGTGCCCGAGTACTCACTATCAACACTATCGACCGACCCCCCAATCGGCATCTATATCTTTATACTTGGGGATTCATATCTAACCTCTCGGGATGAGCCCGTGTCATTGCTATCCATCAACATAGATGATGCTGGGGTTTTCAGCGGGAGGGGGTTCTTCGATCCGACAGCATATACTGTAACCCCAACCACCACTCTACCCCCTCCCCCACAACCCCCGCAGCCTCCAACACCTACTTGGACACCTACCGTGATCACTGTTACGGTAACGAGTACAAGGATTATAGGGGGCACCACAGTAGTAGAGCCTAAATATATAACTGTTACCAAGGAGCTTTACTACCCCTCCCCACTCCCACCGATAACGATAACAGAGAGCAGGGTTGTTACAAGCCCTCTAATAATCACATATGAGAAGAGGGTTACAGAGGCTGTGGTAACACTAACAATAACACAGATAGTAACGAGGATCATACAGCAGGGAGCACAGCAGGGAGGAGCGGCAGGGATAACAGATCAGGGATTAATAATAGCATCGGCAATAACGGCAATAGCGATAATAGCAGCAACACTAATGAGAAGAAGAAAATAGCGGGCTATCTCCTAGCATATTGATCCAAAGTCTTTCTGTTGCTAAACATCTTCCCAGCAACATGATCTTTTTTCTGCCTAGCCCCAACCAAATCAGTTTTTTGATCCAGCAAATCCCTATCCTTAGCCCTGCTATCCCTCTCATCACTCACAGATCTTCTTCCAACCCCGTGATACTTACCTCCGCATTTGCAATCGCACTCCTCCTGGCGATCTGCATAGAAACATTGTGGGTGGCAAACGCTCCATAGATATGGTCTCCACCTCTGAACCCTCCTAGGCTCAGACTCCTCATCCTCATCCTCAACATGCCCAACCCACCTAATCAGAGACATTCCTCTTGCCCCACAGAGAAAGGCTAAAAAGCAAGCTCCACAGATAAACCACTTATAGTATTTATATGGATCAACTACCAATTACTGTTTGTTTGATCAAAATCCGCTGATCAATGCCTTTTTTCAGAAGTTAGAATGGTTAGGATGATATGAATAAAATGGACAAAGCACCCTAGGGGTTAGACATGTTGATGAGGAGAATGCGGAGCCATACCACTCGAGGGTTTCGAAGCCAAGATAGATCAGCTGTAGTAGCATCTCTCGATATCCCCGCTGGAGTCGCACACTCCTTCCCCGCCAGCTGTTGTAAAGTAATATACTATCGAGACTATCTCTAGATTCTTCATGGCGGATGCAAGCAGCTGTGGGGTTAGCTGGCAATTGGTGCTTCCACATGCTGCTACCAGCAGATGGTTATATCCTGGGTTGCCTGAATTAAAATAGCATGCTATATATGTGTGGGTAACAGAGCCCGCTGGTACTAAAACATCGCCTGTTAGCCCAACTCTACAATTCAGTCCATAGAGGGTGGGGATACTAGGACCTCTGAATAGAAATGTAACATCTGCGTTTGTAATTCTTATGCTTTCTGTGAGGGGGTTGTAGATCTTGACCTCAACCCTTATAGTTACTAGGTTGCTTCTGACAGAATCAAGCTCTGGATCCCTTGTTATTGATAGGGCTACAGCACCCCTCGGAGCCCTTACCATCGGCTGGATCAGAGAGAAATATATCGAAACAGCACCAACAGCAACAAGGGCAAGCATCAAAGCAGCAACAACCTGACTAACACCCCTCAACCCAAGCCCTGATAATTTCTCATAGAAACAAAAGCTATCTTCTACAAGAAAAGTAGAGATCAGCATTAAATTGTTATAGCGGGATAGCTCACTTTTTTAGTTCTGGTAGCGCTTTTGTTAGCCAGAATTTGTGGATCTTTTTGAGGTTCTCTATCTCCTCACTCTCAAGAAGATCTAGAGATGGCGGTGGAGCACTCGATACCATAACCTCTACAAGGGAACCATCAACATGTATCCCTACTAGGCATACATTCTCAGAGCAGGTTACGATGAAACTGGGGTCTGGCATGTTATCTATGCAGTAGCGTATCTCATCGCCGAACACATCGAGATCTATCTCTCTTGGATCCGAGAGGTAATCAAAGACTAGAACATAGTGTGTGAGTAGAAACCTAGCGCAGTATATCATAGCATCCCCGCTATTTTTAGACAAAAACTATGGGTATCCCTATGCTCTCCAAGGCAACATATCTCTATGCACACCTCAAAAGAGTTGGAAGCGTCTATGAAGCAACACTATGTAGGGATGATAATGGGGACTGTGAAAACATTCTGCTACACGGGGTTCTGCTGGATTATGATCAACTATCAAGGGCGGAGCTTGGGGATGAGATCTCGATAAACGCAAAATCAACTATATTCACAGAGTGGTCTCCCTGCAGAACCAGAAGGTATCTACTTATATTGTTAGATCAGTAGTTTTTTAAGTGTTGCTTTTACTCTTATGTCTTTGTTCTTGGTGCATGTAGTGGTTCTCAGGTCTAATTCTAGGGCTGGTTCGAGGCTTAGTAGGAGGAGGGCTAGGTTTGATGCTAAGAGGGTTGGGAGGTTAACTGTAGATCTTGCTAAGGGGTTCCTCTCCAAGAGATATATATTTGTTAGAGCTGCTATCCTGATCCAGCTAGCTATAATAGCTATCATATTGCTACTCCCCCACACACAGGCTATCAGGGCTAGCCCTCTCTTGGTTGATGTAGGCTTGTCAGCATCAATAGCCTCTCCCCTCATCTTCTTCTTCCTATCCCACTCAAACATAATCCACCTGATCCTCTACGTGGCTATTGTTGCTCTGAGCAACAATCTAGGGTTGCTACAGTATCTACCAGCGCATGGGATAGTAGCCGCTGCTGTCATAGCCATCTCTGGCATGAAGTTCGAGCTAACACTAGATTCTCCACTTGTCGAGAGAGCTGTTGCCAAGGGGTTCAGATTATTAGACAGGGTTGCTAAGAGGAGTGCTCTGCCAGCAACTGTTAGCGAGCTCAAGATCAGGATCCTGGATAACATCCTCGTTATATCATCGCTTATCATCTCTACAGCAGCCCTTCTACTAACCAGAACCCCTGTTCTTGCTGTGTCATTCATAATATCCTTCGCCCTCTTCATGGCACTTGTATTCGGCTTTATGATGCCTCCAGGGAGGACGGATATTAGGTTCAGCGGGAGAGGGCTTCTAAGGGTGTATAGGAATCTATCTAGGTATAGAAGTCTGCAGAACGTAGCTATCAGATTGGGTAGGATGATTGAGAGGGATATAGAGGTCTCGGGGCTAGCTGCGGATCCGATGCTCTACGCAGCTAGATATCTTATCCACAGCGTTATACTTCTATCAATATCCCCGACAATATATACCTTGATTGTGAGCATAGCACCCTCATACTCGTTCATAGCCCCCATAGCCTTTGCAACCCCTCTAATCCCTATAGCCCTTATGAAGCTCTCCCTCTATATGGCTATCTCTTCAAGGAGATCCAGCCTTGAGAAGATCTATCCATTCTTCACAATAGTATCTGCGATAAGTATCATAAACGGTGTGAGGGATATGGAGAAGATATTCGAGAGCTTCATACCAAGGGAGAAGAAGAGATCTAGGTTTGCAGAGCTGCTCCCAGCCCTTGAGAGGGAGGCTCAGATCCTGCTGAGATATATAAGGATCCTTGGTCTAACCCCTATGCAGGCAATAGATCGCTACATCTCATACTGCCCCTCGGAGAGCTTCAAAAGCTATATGAGGGGCTATGTGAACCAGCTTGCTGTGGGCACACCACTAAAGGACTTCGCAGTGAAGATGGTTCTTGAGAGCCTAGATCTCCTTAAGAGGAGGCTTGAGAGCCTTGGCATGATGCTAAATACCCTTGTAACAATGTTCATAACAGTCCTAACATTCCCGATCCTACCCCTCATCATAGGAATCATACTCAACCCAGGGGCGTCATCGGCAATGATTTTCTCAATGCTAGCATTAGGAGGTCCGCTATCATACGTGTTCTTCAGCATGGCAGCGTCGAAGGTGAGCGTTTCATTCCCAAACAAGCTGCCTAGGGCAAGGCTCAGCTATCCAGCGGCTGGGCTTATAATAGGGACTATAGCTGCTATAATACTAAGCCTATATGTGAAGGCTCCCATATCTATAGCCTTCATAGGGATCTTGATCCCGTTCTTCGCAGGGTTATTCATAGACTTCAGATCATCCTATAAGGAGATCTCCGAGGTTGAGAAGAACATTGTTGTGTTCCTAAACACCATAGCAGATCTTGTGGAGCTGAGACCTATTGGGAAGGCTCTTGAATACCTTGTGGTTGAGACTGAGAGGTCTGGTGCCTCTAGGTTTTCACAAGAGTTCATGAAGATCGTTAAGAGGATGGCTAGCTATGCGCAAAGAGGAGATCCCCTTGCAAAGGCTGAGTGGTTCTCAGGATCTTGGATTATGAGGCTTACACAGTTCGTAATGACTCAGGTAGAGGCTACTGGGGAGAGGGCTAAGGAGGTTATGAAGATCTTGGCATGGTTCCTATCAGACTACCTCGTGATTGTGAAGAGCACGAGGAGCAGGCTAACCCTTGCGGTAGGGGTTATGATGGCTGTCCCAGTTATCCTTGTCCTTGTCCTAACAGCAACACTAGGGATCATAGGCACAGCATCATCAATCATAGCCAAAAGCAATGTAGATATAGAGCTCCTGGCATCTCAGGTGAGGAATATACCAATACCACCACAGGTTCTCCAGGCGATAACAGGGAAGGGGGTGGATCCGTTCCTAGTAACCCTCATAGACTTCCTCATAGTGGAGGTAGGTATAGTGCTTGCCATAGCAGCGGCTAAGAGCCTCTACGGAACTGTGAGAGCTGCTAAGATACCCCTGTTAATGTCCATAGTTATATTGATCCTCCTGCTGCTGAAGCCCTACATGGCATCAATACTTATCCCAGCCCCCAAATAACTTTTCACAAAATATACTCTTCTTAGATGTGATATGTCTAGGAAAAGGAGAAAATCTGAGGCATCTGAGGCGAAGGGGAAAGCCCCAGCTATATATGTTCCTAGGGATACTGAGCTAAAGAGACTATCTAGCATGGGTTTTGAACCTCATGAGGAGAGGATATACGAGCACGAACTTCAGAGGGATGTTGCTATAGGCAATGCACAAATGCCATTACAGCCTCTATCAATGTGGGGTATAGATGTCAGGGGGTATCTAGCCTCTATTGTTGATACCATACTATCCACGAAGACGCCCATAGCTATTATGAGGTATAGCTCATACCACCAACTGTTGCTCTCATCATATATATTTGAGACCAGCAATGGTTTCATCCTAGACGATGTAGCTATTAAGGTTCTATCGTATAGCGATATATCTAAGATCCTCGATGAGGTCTCTTCAGTCTTTCCAGATGGTATGAGAGCTATAATAGCTATCATAACTGATATGGACGTGATATCGGATCAGGAATCTGCACAGCCTGGAGCCATCGCTACCCACAAGATAGTCGGGTCTCTAGCTAGGTTCTATGGATACTCGATCCTCAATAACATGGTCTATAGAGCGGTTATAGCCACAGCATCTCCAGACAGGATTGCAAGTATTCTGGGCTATGTAGCTCCATACGTATCAATGGTGGATGCTCCAGAGCTTGGTATTGAGGAGCCTGAGAGGGATTACAGGGTACAGCCACTCCCGCAGGGTCTCTCGAAGCCTTCGAGCTTCAAGAGATATAATGAGATCTATCTGGATAAGCCTGTACACGATCTAGTGCTGAACACAGTAATCAGGACTCTTAGAAACAGGCCCTTCTTCATAAAGAGCATACTCCTCTTCGGACTACCAGGTAGTGGGAAGACCACGCTAGCAACCTCCATAGGTGTTGAGCTTGGTCTCAGAGTGGCTAAGCTGAATGTTGAGAGCTTTGTGAGCAAGTGGTATGGAGAGACTGAGAGGAGGCTGGCAAACGCCCTGGATCTCTTCTCATCAACTGGGGGAGGAGTGTTGATAATGAGGAATATAGAGAACATATTCACACAGCAGGAGAACGCTGTGGGGAGGGAGGATAGTGTGATGGCAAGGGCTAGGGAGATACTGATAAACAGGATAAGGGAGAGTGCTGATAATATATTGTTAGTCATAACATCGTCAGAGATCTCGAAGATCCCCGAGTACTTAGTTAGAGACCCTCTATTCGGAACCCTCAAGATACCAGTGCCCCCGCCAACAACTCAGGAGACTATAGAGAGGATCCTTGATCACATGCTAACAACCTACGGAAGAGAGGCTGGGGTATCTATAGATGCCAATAGGCTTTCAAGGGCTTTCAAGATTGTCTCCGAGGCTGTGAAGGGATACACAGTGAAGGAGATAGAGGCGATAGCGAAGCACGCAATCATATCTGCCCTCAATGATAACAGAGCGCTATCTGAGGAGGATCTCTACAAAGCCCTAGAGATCTTCAGGGTTGATTTCGCAAAGAGAGCATCAGACCTCGATGCAATGCTCAGAACAGCAAAGATGCTGGGATCGCCAGTAGCTATAACAGACCTAATTGATACTCTGAGGAGAGATGTTAGTAAGAAAACCATGGTAAGATCTCCGCTCTCAATAAGGGCATGAACAAAGATCTATATTAACCTTCTAAGGATAGATATACTATTTTGGGGATGGGTATGAGTGGTCTTGGATGGACAAACCCAGATTTCAAGCCATTCTGGACATGGGGTACCCAGAGGAGGACGTGCTGGACATGCTATGGGACTGGGAGATGCCAGAGATGCGGAGGAAGTGGGATAAGGGTATGCCCTGAGTGCAATGGACTGGGAAGAACATTCTTCGGAGAGAGATGCCATAACTGCAGAGGGATGGGTCAGAGGCTCTGTAGCTCCTGCGGAGGATCTGGAAGGTGTTGGAGGTGCAATGGAACTGGAGAGATCTGAGGCAGAGATAAAGATAGAGAACCCACTAACCCTTCAGCAAATGCTAAACATAGCATCTGCCCATGCAGAGTTCGAGATCCTAACATTGTTGGTAGAGAGACTGAACCTAGATGCTAGAAGATGTATAGCGTCCCTGCCACACATCTTCTCAGACCTTATGAAGTGCCCATCAACAAACAGATCAATAGCCCTGGATATGCTCAATGAACATATACTTAGCTATGGAGAATGTGGGGATAGCTACGTACTCATCGAATTCATACCAAATGATAAGGTTATAAGAGCATCTGGCAGGGACTTCGGATATGTAGATTGTATAGAGAGAAAATTCAGTGTGAAGGTTGTTAGCTTTGGTTTAAAAAGAGAGGATAAACACATCTAAGTATAGGAATAGTTGGGTGTTAGTGAGAATCTTCTTTTTCTGATGAACATTTCATGCATGTACTCCTCGTGCTTCATCATCTCTATCCTGCTTCTTATAATCATTGCTGTGTCGAACACCCTGTGGTTTTTAAGAGCGTCTGAGTAGAACCTTGGATCGCTCATAATCATTCCAAGTCTGAACTCGATTTCACGTGGATTAGCATAGGAAGAGAAAGACATATCGAGCAACTTCTTCAACTCCCGCTCAACCCTGTCAGGTATCCTCAGCTCCATAGCATCCCCACCACCAACATATTTACTGCAAAAGCCTCGTCTTTTAGGGTAGGGATGGTTTTATTAGCTTTCCTCGAAAGGTGGGGGAACCGATGATCCGCTCACAAAGGGGCGGGGGAACCCCCGCCCTTTCAAGGCGGGGAGGAGGTCAGGTCCCTTCTGATCCAGCTTAGGAACGGGTCGAGGGTTAGTGAGGCTGTCGATGCAGCTATCAAAAGGCAGGGTTCTCAGATTGTGATGTAGTAGGTGCTTGTGTCGCAGTTTGTACAGCTTATTACTACTCCCACCAAGCCTTTTGGGAGTGGTGATGGTGTTGTTAGAATGCATATGGTTATGGCTAGGCTCTTACCAGGTTCGATGGTGAAGAAGTTGTTCCCACCACATGGCATGTTCTGGTATATATATATTGAGCCGCTCTGGGTGTTTACCATTGCCCATTGCCCTCCTGAGGGGGGTAACCCTACCAATGATGATACACCCACATATATTTGGTTAGGCATCTTGTTAGTAACTATGAGTGTGATCGTATTTACATAGATAGGGGATGATGGTGCTGTGTAGTACTGACCATATATATAGATTATATTGCTGTTCACAGATACTGGGTAGATGCTTCCAACCCTGATATTAACACCGCTCTCCCTCCATATCCCAAGAGCTGGATACACTATCGAGGCAACAACCACGCTAGCCACAACAGCAGCCCCTACAAGCAACAATGCACCAGCAATCTCGGATATAGCCCTCATAGCAATCCAAACTAAATGCTTAGAAGAAAAAGCAGCCAGCTAAACATTTGAAGGTATATATATGGTGATTCGAGGGTGAATAGATTTAGATCTGCTGTGAAAACCATATCTATAGCCATCATAATATCGATCATAACGCTATCGGTAGCATCAAGCACTGTATTGATTGCACAGAATCAGCAATGGATCTCCCAGCCAGTCCAACTGACAAAGATCTGGGAGGATAGACTGAACGGGATACCTGTTGGTGGTAGTGGATCGCTACTAGCTATATATAACCCCAACTCCTCATCAATAACGTTCTTCAACACCAAAACTATGAAGCCTTTGAGGGAATATCCATTAGCATCTCTCCTGATGGAGAATGTATCGAGGGTCTATGATCTGAGTAGGATGAACCCAGAGTGGAGAGGCTTCCTAGTGCTTGGAGGCTCCGCAGCTGCGGTAGTAGATCCTCTATCTGGCTCTATACAATCCAGGTTCTCCCTACCAGGTGCTAGGGTGGGGCTTAGCGATAATGCTGTATATGTATATAGAAATGATGCAATAATATGCCTCTCACTACCAGATCTAGAACCTGTTACAGCGTACGAATTCAAATCAGATGCTGTGAGTATAATCACAAATCCAGAGGGATTTGGCATTGATAGATGGAATATGCTTATAAGGTTCTCAAGAACAGAGGGTCTAACAGATCCATCAATGCCCAGAGTGGCATCGGCACCAGCTATTGAATTTAGCGATATATTGATCCAATCCCTTAACAGAACCCTCATGGGCTTGAAATACGTAATCACAGATATAGGGGATAGGAGGCTATATATACCATATAGATATGGCTCCCTCGACTATACAGACATCTACAACTCTGTGAATGTTGAGGCGAATGGCGGATGGTGCAGGATGGTATCCCAATTCCCGAAGGTATCAGCCCTCGGAGTATCCTTCACATCGTTATCCCCATTCACAATATCATTTATAGCAAATGTAGATGACAACCTGCTGAACACCAGTTTCGTGGTTATCATGGACTATATATTTAGGGATGATGGGGTCTTCGTATATGCCAATGGAACCGATTCCAGAAATGTCTTTGGAACACCTACAGAGGTTAATGGAACGATCACAAGACAGTTCCCAGGCAGTATATCAATTGCCCAGGGATTTGCAAGGATAAGCATAGGCGCAGTTGCTATATATATCTCAACACCAACAGCCTTCCAGAAGCTGCTTACAATGCCTGTTGTGAGGGCTGGGGCAGCAGGGGGTTTTGATACATTCTCAGTAATCTACCAGCCCTATGGGGGTCTCCCAACCATCGCAACATATAATGTTGATTCTCCTCAATTCCTCTGGGTAGCATATCTAGGGATACCCCTAGGGGCTACAAGGGCTCTTTCTGAACAGATACTCACACCATCAACAATTGTTCTAGGCTCTTCAAGGACTTCCGTAGCCCTCTCAGTATCAAGCCCAACTGGGACATACTTCATGGTTGTAGATACCTCTAAGCCCTTCCACTCATCAATAGTACATAGTGTCTCTGCGTTCGCATTCGAGCTATATCCCAGCCACGATGGAGGGTTCTTCTTCACCGCTGTCCTAGCAAGTGGCGGTGATGTTGAGATAGGCTATGTATTTGGATCATCTGCTATATCTAAAAGAATACTTGGTGCCGCAACAACAGCTCAATATGTAACATCATCCCTATATAGCCTGCTGGATAGAAAGGCTTTCTACATAGCATCAGCCCCGAAGGATGAGCTGGTAACCAGGATATCAACATATGTTGAGAACATATCCCTCGGAACGGTATCTATTAGGGCGCCTAACACAAGCCTAGTCCTTGAGTTCGACTACCAGGGGTTTACGAGATCAACCTCGATCAGCCCTAACACATCTATATCACTTCCCCAGGGCGCAGATATAAGGATCACAGCTAATGGTAGGCTGGTCTTCAAGGGTGTTGTTGCTAAAACACTTGACATAGATCTTATGTTCCTAGCAAGGGTGGAGAAGGAGGAGCAGATCATGGCATCAGCCCCTCCAGAGATCTATGCACCTAAGCCAGCCCCATCTATCGAGGCGCCATCGCAGAGGCTGGTGATAGCAAACCTAAGCAGTGTCTATCTAAAGAAGATCTCTGATATGGCTCAGCATGTTGCGGCAAGCGATAGCTATATAGCTGCTATTGAGGGTGGGAGAGCATCTATAATAAGCCTAAATGGTGATGAGGTCTGCAAGATAGAGATCCCAGAGCTAGATACTAATCGTGCAGATAATCGTGCAGAGTTCATAGGGAGAAACCTACTATATGTTGAGGGTGTGATGGGCAAGCATCTGGTGGATGCCTCAACATGCTCCATAGTTGCTAGCTATCCCAAGAGCTCGATAATCTCCACAGAGCTCTTGACAACCCTTTGGAGCGGATCAACAGTTAAGGTTCTATCAGCATCTGGAGAGACATACTCACAGATCCAGCTGCCAGGCAATGTCATCGCAGCATATCCAGTTAGCAGGGGAAGCATCATAGCTGTTGCGGATAGCGCTCTATATGCTGCAACACCTCTTCAATATGTGAGGCTAACCAGCGGTAACGAGACCGTGATATCCCACGTGATAACACCTCTAGGTATCGCTGCATCTACACATGATAGGCTCTACATATACACACCATACACAGGGCTTATAATTGCCAACATATCAGACAGGATCTCAGATATCAGGGGGTTCCAAGGCTTCTCAGTAGATGGTCTGGTCGCTATACTCAGGGGGGTTGATTGGATATGGGGTCTCAGGGGCGATGGAAAGATAGTCCCGATACTGCCCCTAGCTGGCAAACAACTCATAGGGGTTACAAGATACGGGTTATCGCTATCACAGCCCAACTCAACTGCTGTGCAGGTATTCAGCCTATCAGGCAGGATTGTGGCACATATAATACTTCCAATAGCTCCGAGGGAGGTCTATATGGTTGGGAGAGCAATAGCTATTGCATCAGCATCAGCATATATAGTCCTCGACATAGGATCTGGCAGATATATATTGACTGTGCTGTATAGAAGCCCTGAGGATGGTCTAGAGGCTAGGGTATCCCTTGAGGAGCTTGGATATGAGAGAATGCTGAAGCCTGGGGAGAGCTTCAGTGTGGAGCTAGCTTTCCAGACAAACATAACTGTATCTGCATCAGCCCCCCATATGAACCCATTCAAAACAACTGTAGCCATCTCAGATGCAAATAAGTTCCCAGTAGTGCCTATTGACATGAGCTGGAAGCTATATAACGTGAACATCTCAGTGATCCTCGGTAATGAGAGCAAGATAGCACCAACTGGAAGCGGATATATAGTTATAAGCGGTTCTATGAGGGATACTATAAATAGTACTAATGCTGTTACAAGGCTTAGATATGGTAACTACAGCCTCTCATTCGTGTCAAAGTACTATGCAAACAACTCGGTTGATATAATAATAGATAGGGATATGAGTGTTGTCATCAACACAACAAAGATCTACACGGACATAACTATAAAGGTCTTGGACGAGGCTGGAAGGGGGGTGCGGGGGGCTTTAGTAGGTATTGAGGGTTTTGGCAGGGTATCAACAAACGTCAATGGCTCTGCAGAGATCAGAATGCTCCCCATAGGTGCTACCCTAAACCTATCAATATCCGCTACAGGCTTCTACCCAGTCCAGAAAGAGATCAGGGTGCTTGACAATGCCATATATACAGAGCACCTTAGAAGGGTAACATGCAATATCATCATAAATGTTGAGGATACGAATGGAATGCCAGCAGCTACAATAGTAACTATATATGATGAGGCTGGGAAAGAGGTGATGACATCCTCGATAGCGGCATCGAGCAACATAACCCTCTCATTCGGTAAGTATGTAATCAAAGCACCAAATACACAGGATCAATCCATAGCATGCACATCTGGGGAGAACCTAAGCGTTAAAGTAATAGTGCCACCACCCATACAGTCCACTCCACAGCAGCAGCAGAGACCAGCAAACCCACTACCAATACCAATACCCGTGCCAGGAGGGCTACCAACACTAATAATGATAATAGCTATAGCAGCAGCCATAGGAATAATAGCATTCAGGCTAATGAGGAGAAGAGTCTAAAAAACCCAGATCTTGAAACCCAAACCCTTAAACCCTTACAGCCGATGCTTTTTTCCTACCCTCGTACTCCTCTACACTCCACACCCTACTAGTCTCGATCGTTATCCTTACAGGAAAAAGCTCATAATAATGGGCTATAGGAGACTGGGGAAATGGATAGACTGGCAGGCAGAGAAACAAGGTGTGCCATTAGCAATAGTAAACCCGAACGGGACATCGTCTAAGTGTCCTAAATGTGATTCCAAGGGATTAAAAGAGGTTAGCTATAGGAGACTTAGATGCCCAAGATGTGGATTTGAGGGAGATAGGGACGTTATAGGAAAGCTTAATATAAGAAAGAGAGCATTGAAGAAGCTAAGGATCAAAGTAATTCCTGGGGGCCTTTAGGGCGGGGAGGAGGTCAGATCCATCCCCAATATAATATATTGCAATAAAAAGGGAGGGAAATCTATGCTCTCTGCTAAACTTCACCCCAGTCTCCTTTTAAATGAATAGATGAGTAGTGTAGCTGTTAGCATTAATAGCGATGTATATGGTAGTTGAGATATTAATACCCTCAAGATCCATGGTATAGCCTCATATACCTCCGTCCCCGCATATATGATCCTTCCCGCCGTTGTTTCGTGGCTATAGCTTGATGCCACCACCGCTAACACCCTCTCAACTATCTGTGATAGTGCTGCTAGTATCCCTATTGATATCACCAAAATCCCTGAGGATCCCTGTAGCATGGCTAGCATATGTATGCTGAACCTCCCCCTCAAATACATTGCTATGGAGAGTGCTGATGTTATCAGGGCTACGGATGATGAGATATATATTGGTGCTGTGTAGATCCTCAGGCTATCGAGCATAGGAGATCTAAGCCTCTCCCCAAACGCTTCCAGGTAGTATCCTCCCCCTCATATACTTCGCTATGGAGAGTGCTGATGTTATCAGGGCTACGGATGATGAGATATATATTGGTGCTGTGTAGATCCTCAGGCTATCGAGCATAGGAGATCTAAGCCTCTCCCCAAACGCTTCTAAGTAGTATCCTGTGAAACCTATGTAGCCACTTGCATCGCCCCTGAGGATGTAGATGGGGGTTGAGAGGTATATGATGATAAGCACAGAGGATAATATAAGAGATGCTGTAGATGCTATAGCCATTATCATAGCTAGCCTAGCTAACAGGCTT
>Ga0079996_114362_pt1 | contig 30803 bp, 31 predicted proteins | sample PerSpoAPS_AMetaG_FD_69199 | JGI IMG/M metagenome (GOLD analysis project Ga0079996, IMG submission 69199) | Thermal spring microbial communities from Yellowstone National Park, Wyoming, USA - Perpetual Spouter A (PS_A) MetaG (SPADES assembly)... | ecosystem: Environmental > Aquatic > Thermal... | reverse complement strand
GGGCTCTCCGTCCTGGAAGACCTTCCTCCCCGCCCATCCCACAAATCCTGCCCCTATCGTGTCAGGTTTAGGAGAGACCTCCGCTATTGACAGGTGCTCGGGGAAGACGAACCTCAGCGACTCGCCGTCGAGGAGGACGAGGCCGCCTATGAAGACGTCTCCAACCTCCAGCTTCCCGTCGACGAGCTTGGCGAAGCCCTTCCAGACGAAATCGATCCTGATGACGCCGACGCTCCCCGTCAAAGTCTCCGTGACCTTCGCAGTCACCGTCAGGTTCTCAACGGACATCGGCCTGCCCAGCTGGGACGAGACCCTGCTGACAACAGATTCGAGCCTGCTCCTGTAACTCTCCGCAAGGCTTCCCAGACTTTTGCTGGCCTGATCGAAGAGGTCCGCCGAGTCCTTCTCGCCGAGCGGATATCTGTGCTCGACGGTCCAGAGGGCCGATCCGTCTGTTCTAAGCTGAATTTGATAGACCGTGATCTGCGCTCCCTGACCCGCAACCACAAGAGCTAGCAGCAACAGGGTCAGAGGTGTCATGCGCTGTTCGACCCGATTGTCTGTATTTGATATAGGCTTTTGCGCTTCATAAAAGGCGACCAATCGTTACGGTCTCGTTCAGGAGCTCGAACCGCGCTGCTCAATCGTTGTTGCCGCGTCCATGCCCTCGACCGCGCTCCCCACGCGACTCAGTTGCAGTGGTTGTTGTCGTCTCACTCGAGTGTCGGCCCCCTCTTTCATGACGCTCGCTGGCCGTAGTGGTCGTTGTCGTCTCTTCATGCTGGCCCTGGCCTCTGCCCTGTCCGCGGCCCCGTTCGGTGTTGGTGCTCTCGCTCTCGGCGTTGCCCCTGCCCCTTCCCCTGTGCCCTGTCTGGGTCTGGTTGGAGGTCTGGTCGGTCTGTTCGGTCGTGGTGGTCGTCTGACCCCTCTCGCGGGCCCTCTCCCTCATCTCCTCGCCTATCCTTCTGGCCTCCTCCGAGACCCTTTGACCGAACTCCCTGTTGACCTCCCTCAGCCTCTCCACCTTCTCCTTGACAGCCTCCTTGAGTTCCTTAGTCAGCTCCTGCATGAGTTGCCCTAGCTTCTCGGACGTCTTGCTCAGCGCCTTGAGCTCGTCCTTCAGCTTCTTCAGCGCCACGAGGTACTCCTCCTTCGTCATGTTTCCTGACCTGTAGAGCTCCCTCAGCCTCTCCATCTCATTCCTGATGGTCTCGGTCCTGTTGAGCCGCTCCTCGAGGAACTGACCGATCAGCTCAATCCTCCGAGCGGTTATGTTCTCGAGCTTGAGCTTGAACTCGAGGATGATCGAGCGGACGGCCTCCTTGTGCTCCTCGATTATCGCCCTCAGCTCCGACGTCAGGTCGAGTCCCGGTGAAAGGGTAGGCTCCTCAGAGCTCCCGTTGCCCTCCTGCGCCAGGACATGCGGGACGATCCCTGCGACCAGCAACGCGACTATCGCAGCTCCTATCATGCCCTTCACGAGGCTCATCGTCCCATCCAGGTAGAGACCCGCTGATAAGCCGATCTGGATTGGAATCCTCCAAATTCCAGCTCCCAAAGGTTCCCAAAGGTTCAAACGGTCCAGTGCCCTGAACGGATCCTGAGGTACCGCGTCGGGCGCTTCAATTATTTTAATAACGTACGGGGGTTGACTTTACCGAAAGGGGTAAGTCATGACGAGTCAGCCCAGCTCGACGAAGTACGTGATCGAAGCGAGGATAGAGGTGGACGGACTCGTCGACAAGAACGACGTCGTCGGAGCGATCTTCGGGCAGACTGAGGGCATCTTCAGCTCCGACCTCGACCTAAGGGAGCTCCAGCGCACGGGGAGGATCGGACGAATAGAGGTTCAGGTCCACGCCCACGGCGACAAGGTCGTGGGGAAGATAACGATACCGACGAGCATGGACAGGTTCCACACGGCTCTGGTCGCAGCGTTGGTCGAGAGCGTCGACAAGGTAGGACCCTACTCGGCGAGGGTCGTCGTAGAGAAGATCGAGGACGTTAGGGCCGAGAAGCGAAAGAGGATCATCGAGAGGGCGAGGGCCATCCTGCTCGAGTGGGAGAAGAAGAGGGTGCCTGAGGTCGACGAGGCGCTGAGGGAGCTGGAGGAGTCGGTCGTGAGGGCCAGGGTCGTGAACGTGGGTCCAGACAATTTGCCTGCAGGTCCTGACGCTCTCACCTCAGAGGAAGTTATCCTAGTCGAGGGGAGGGCTGACGTCATCAACCTCCTGAGGTACGGGTACACCAACGTCATCGGGATAGAGGGCGTCAAGATCCCCTACTCGCTCGAGGAGCTGTTGGCGAGGAAGAAGAAGGTGATCGCTTTCCTCGACGGAGACCGCGGAGGCGACATGATCCTGAGGGAGCTGGCCCGGAGGGTGAGGATAGACCTAGTGGCGAGGGCGCCGCAAGGCAAGGAGGTCGAGGAGCTGAGCATGAAGGAGGTGGCTGAGGCGCTGGAGAACGCGGTCCCACTCCAAGAAGCCCTGAGGAGGATAGGGGCCCACGCGGAGAGGGAGCAGCCGCCCATCGCGGAGGGCTCGAGGGAGGTGATAGGTAAGATCGTCGAGGAGGTCGAGGGCAACCTCATAGCCGTAGGCCTGAGGGAGGACATGACGGAGGCATTCAGGGTTCCTGTCAGCGAGCTTTATCAGCGGCTCTCGGCGGGCAATGACGTCAAGTACGTCGTCTTCGACGGCGTCGTGACCCAGAGGCTCCTCGACCTCTTCAGGGATAGGACTGGAACCTACTACCTCATCGGTGCGAGGACTTCCGACCAGCTCGACGTTCCGCCGAACGTGAGGGTCTCCACGTTCGAGGGCATCAAGAAGCTCGCCTGACCTCATCGTCTATCTGATCGCTCGAGGCTCCGTTTCCTTCCTCGTTTCACCTGCAGGGCATGACCATTCGGCGGCAGGCCCGGTTCCGTTGAGGGTGATCTGCTTATCCGTGGGCTTGAAGGACGGCAAGCTGTGAAGGCGAGGCCCGATGTGATAGCGCTGGACATAGAGACGACCTCGCTCCACGCCGACACGGGCCACTTAGTCTGCGCTGTTGTGGGAGACTTCTGGACTTCGAAGCTCAGGTCCTACGTCGTCAAGAGGCCAGAGCACGAGAAGGATGTGCTCGAGCAGCTCCTCAAGAGGGTCGGGAGGTCGCACGTGCTTCTTACGTGGAGGGGTTCCTCTTTCGACGTCCCCTGGATAGTGACCAGATGCCTGAAGCTCTCGGTCGATCCATCGCCCGTCTATGCACCGCGTCACATCGATTTGGCGACGGTGGTCGAAAAAGAGCTGAGGCTGAGCAACACGTCGCTCTGGAACGTCGTCAAGTTTTTCGGCCTCAAAAGGGTAGAAGAGTCGACGGGTGCCGATGTCCCGATGCTGTACGAGGAGGCCCTGCTCGGCAGGAAGGGCGGGTTCTCGAAGATATTGAGGCACTGCAGGGAGGACGTCCAGCTGACCATAGCTGTCGCCAGAGCCCTAAGGCCTGTGCTCGCTCAGGTCTTCAGGGACCTTCCTCCTCTATCTTGATCCCGTGCCTCTCCAGTGCCTTCCGGATCAGCTTCACCTCGCGCTTCAGCTCGGCCAGCTCCCTCAGCACGATCTCGATGTCCGACGGCATCACCGGTGAAGGGCCCCTGAGCCTCCTGATCAACGGGTCGTCGTAGGGGTTGACCACACACTTACTCTTGTGGCCCGGTATTTCTTTCCATAGCTTCGGCACGGACAGGTGTCGAGCCGGATTTGCGGATTTGCGCCGTTGTGAGGTGGTTGGCGTGCGTTTATCAGTGAGGGTTTAGGTGTCCTGTCGTGGAGCCCATCCCTTCTGACGGCCTGACCGACGAGGAGATCAAGCAGATCCTGTCACTGAAGAAAGTCGCGGTGGTAGGAATGTCGAGGGATCCGGCGAAGCCGGCGCATTACGTCCCGAAGTACCTGCTTGAGAGGGGATATGAGATCATCCCCGTAAACCCGACGGCCGACGTGATCCTCGGGCTGAGGGTTTACAAGAGCCTGAGGGAGGTGCCTGGGCCGGTGGACATAGTCGACGTCTTCAGGCCTTCTGAGGCGGTTCCGGAGGTAGTGAGGGAGGCCGTCTCCGTGAGGCCCAAGGTCATCTGGCTCCAGGAGGGCATCTACCACCCAGAGGCCGTGGAGGTCGCGAGGGCTAACGGCATCAGGATCGTCTGGAACAGGTGCATGATGAAGGAGCACAGGAGGCTCTTCGGATAGAGGCCGATCTACGCGTCCATCAGCTCCAGAGTCCAAGAGGCCCGAGCTCCAGCTCCATGGCAGCCACCGGCATCTCGAGGCCGAAGGACTCCAGCACCCTGGGATGCACCTCACCGGCGAACCCGACCTCCTTTCCTCCGTGCATCAACGCAACCGACCTCCCAGGCACCATGAACGGGTAGTCACGTTCGACCGGAGCGATCTCCCTCTTGAAGTATCTCGAGAACTCCTCGTAGATCGATTTGATCTCCGAGTAGGAGGCGTTGGCGTGGGAAACGACGCAGGCGGCCTTCACGACCCTCCTCGTCATCTCCGGCCTCTCCGGATCGTAGAGGACCACGTCTCCGACCTCGAAGAACCTCTGGGGGTAAGGGTTGTGCCGGTTGACGGCCAGCGTCGTCAGGAGACCCGGGAGCAGCATCGTCCTCAGTATGTCGTACTCGGCCGAGACCGGGTTCAGGATCCTCACGGGTTCTGGTCCGCTGACCGAGAGCAGCTCGTAATCCCTCCTGTAATTGCTCAGGACTGTGTTGAAGGCCTCCGTGAAGCCGAGGCCGAGGAAGGCGGTCCTGACCGCGTCGAGGGCCCTCGTCTCAGGCAGCAGCCCTCCGAAGGTCATGGTGCCCGGGAACTCGGGGACTACCCTCTCCTGCATGGCGATGAAGACCTCCTCGGCGAAGTCGATCGGGTGGAGTATGTCGACCCTGTAAGGAGGGACATGGACCTCTACCGACCTTTTACCACGCGCCCTCGCTTCGAGCCTCATCATCCTCAGGGCCCTCACGATCTCCCTCGCGTTCAAGTCAACGCCCAGAGCGCTGTTCACCGTCTCCACGTCGACCCTCCACCTCTCCAGCCTCAGGTCAGGGGTCCTGAAGCGCTTCTGTCCGTCGACGATCGTCACCGAGTACAGTTTGCCGCCCATGTCGTGGAGCGCATAAACGAGAATGTTCAGCGCCTTCGAGATCGCCTCGGGATCTGTTCCCGTCACGTCGATGAAGACGTCGGTCGTTGAGGTTGTCACCTCGGTCAGGGACGAGTTGATCACCGGTGGGAAGGAGAGGACGTCGCCCTTGTCGTCTATCAGGAGGGGAGCGACACCATACGGTCTGACGAGCTTCGCGTACTTCCTTCCCGTCTCGAGCCTCTCGAGGATCTCCTCCCCGGTCATGGGGAAGGACTCGTGTAGCGGGACGAACCTCACCTCGCCGAGCGGCCTGGCCAGGTACCTTATCGGCGGCCTTATTTTGGAGGCGTCGTGGAGCCCTATTGCGACCTTCCTCCTGTCCCTTCCTAGGACCCAGTGGAGGTCCTCCTGCATCGCTATCAGCTCGAGTATGTCCTGCTCCTCAAACCTCAGCCCTTTAACGAGACCTGCGACGACGAACGGCCTCACGCCCTTCACGCTCCTGTCCACGACGACCTTCCAGCCGGAGGGTCTGCAGGCGATCTTCGGTGCTCCGAGTTCTAGCCCCAGGATCCCCTTCAGGGCCCTCGCGATCCCGGCATGCGACGAGAAGTCGGGCCTGTTCGGGTTGTACTCCGCCTTGACGCCCTCAGGTGTCACCTCGTCGACCGATATCCCGAGCCTCGCCAGCAGGTCAGAAAGTGCCTCAGCACTTATTTCCCTTCCGAGGAACCTCGAGATCCTATCAGGCCTGACGAGCACTGCCGGCATGCGGGCTCACCTGAGGTCGATCGGGTTGACGGAGCGGATCCAGCTGAGGTCGTTCCGGTAAAGCTCCCTGATGTCCTCGACGCCGTAAACGATGATCGCAAGCCTCTCAAGGCCGAGACCCCATGCCAGCACCGGATGCTCGACGCCGAGAGGCCTCGTGACCTCAGGCCTGAAGACGCCCATGCCTCCCAGCTCGACCCACCTTCCGAGGTCCTTCAGGTAGACGTCCACCTCCGCCGACGGCTCGGTGTAGGGGAAGTAGCTGGGCCTGAACCGGACCTCCCTCAGCCCCAGCCTCGCGTAGAACTCCTTGATCACTCCCATCAAGTGCTTCAGCCCCACGCCTTTGTCCATCAGTATCCCCTCGATCTGGTGGAACTCGGCGAGTCTCTTCCAGTTGACCCGCTCGTTCCGGAAGATCCTGTCGACCGAGAAGACCTTCACGGGAGGCTCCCTGTGCTCGGCGAGGTACCTGATCGTCGTAGCTGTCGTGTGGGTCCTGAGGATCAGCCTGCTCGCCTCCTCGACGCTCCACCTGTACCTCCACCCCTTCGACCCCGTCCCTCCGCCGTTCTCGTGTGCGGCCTTCACCCTCTCCGCCAGCCCTTCAGGCACCTTCCCCCTCTCGGGCCACGCGAGGGCTTCTCCGCCGCTGACCTCAGAACCAGCCTCTCCATCGGGTGCAGGACGACCTTCTGCGCGTCGGTGCGGTCCGCCATTCCTCGCCTGCTCCTCTCTCAGGACGTTAAAGAGCTTCGGGACTCGGCAGGACGGTGACGAGCGGACTGGGGAGCGACTGGGCTTTCGGCCTCAGATGACCCCCTTGGCCTCACAGCTCAGACGGGTGATCCCTCATCATCGGCCCGATCAGGAACGTGTGAGGCGTCAATTTTGATTTTAGTCACTGTCAACTTTTCAGGGACTAAAGAGGTAATGAGAATGGGAGTGATGGAGGGTTTCGTCGCTAGGTTCCTTGTTAGATTCTGAAGCCTCCGAGGAGTAAGACACGGAGCTGTCGGACTGGTTCCGGTTCAGGGTTCAAGGACGCGAGTGCGCGGACTACGGTCTGGAATTCCCATTCGTCTCTTTTGAGGGTTTTCACGTCGATATCTTTTTGGATCGCATTTTGGATACCGGTATTTCTTGCGACCTTTGCCACCCATTCTTCGAGTTCCGGGCATAAAACCACAACAACATTGCCCTTATATTTGCCGACTTGGATGTTGTAGCCTGCAGGTTCTAGCTGGATTTCCCGCAACTTCGGCGGTTGAGGGCTTTCAGGATCTTCGTCAATTAACCCCATGCAGTCTTTCCATTTATCGAGCTGCTTTAGGACACTTGATTTGCTTCCCGCGTGATGTATCTGTCCAGGCTTTACTTTTGCGAGTTCCATAACGAGTGTTTTGTCGTTGTTGCATTCCACCAGGTAACGATAATAAAACATCTTACCTCTCAACCCCCAGATTCAATTCTTCCCAGATCTTATCAAGATTGAAGAAGACATCCGAACCCATATCGAGAATTTCCTCTTTCTGTTCATCGGTTAACATTCTAACCTTGGTCTCATAGTTGTAAAAAGAAGTTATGAAGATGTTCACGTCTTTTTTTAGAGCTTTTTCGAGAAGAGAAATGAGGAAGTAGGGATTGTGTGTCGAGATGAAGTATTGATTGCCCTTTTCATCTCGAGCGATTTTCTCTGCTAGATATTTGACATAGAAGGGGAATGTATGAGTCTCCGGTTCCTCGAGTGCGATAACCATGTTTTCGTTGCATGTTACAATTGCAAGGTTAAAGACCATCCTTTGTAACGAATCTGATAGGACCGTATATGGAAGAGACGCCATTATGCGAATTCCCTCCATACTAATAGGATGCTGTAGCTCTATCGCTCCTGAAGACATCTTTAATATCAATTCAAGCCCGTACTTATTAAACAGACGGTTCAGCTCGCTCATTAACTCCTCCCTTCTGTTGCGAATAATTTTTAACAAGTTAGGTGCGTCGGGTGGAACAACGAATCTCATCTCTTTGGACGGGAAATCCTTTCTAGTACGGAAACGATAAAATCCAAACCTTACGATATTGGTGTAAGCAGGAAAAGTGTAGTGAAGACGGGTTGGGTTGAGAGAGGTCAACGTTATTTCACCTCTATCATCACTGTAACTGAAGATAACGTCGATCTGTTCACTTTCCTCGTTATAACGCAAACGTAGCGGAATTTCCTCCCCCTCTTTAAGAACTGCATCTATTGCTATCGCATGCGATAAATTCTCCCAGTAGAAAAGCTGACTCCATTGTGAAATTCTGAACATGAACGAGAGTTCTTCTTCAGTAAGATCTCTCCGCTGGTCTACAAAGAGATGCAACAGAGCAATTGTCTCGAGTATGTTAGACTTCCCTGTATTGGGTTCTCCAATGAAAACGTTTACCCTGCTGCACTCTAGCTCGGCTTCTTTCACCGACTTAAAGTTCCTAATGAAGAGTTTCGTTATCATATTCCATACGTTTGCTATCGGTTCCCATTATTTATGCTTTACTAAATGCTTTGTAATAAGGATTGCGCATCATTCCGCATAGCGCCTTTGTGATGTCGTGCCCCTCCATCTAGGCGTTCCAATCTCAATTGGTAATGTGGGACGACGTATATAATGCGCAACGACGCCATCTGGGTCGTGAGGCTAAACAACGTCGACCTCGAGAAGATCAGCAAGACCGTCGAGGAGATCAAGGCGGACCCGAAGAAGGCGATCAGGACGGTCCAGATCGAGGGTTACTGGATGACGGAGGCTAGGAGCTGCGGGCCTGTCGAGTACCAGTTCGTGGCTACGTGCAGGACCGAGAAGGGCACCTTCAACGTAGAGGTGGACTCACCGGGCTTCATGGGAGGCGGCGGTAACAGGCCTGGACCGATGCATTACTGCCTCGTGGGGATGGCGTCCTGTTTCCTTGCGACGCTGGTCGGTGTGGCGTCGGAGAAGGGCATTAGGCTCAACAGGGTCGACGTGAAGGCATCCTGCGAGCTGGACTTCAGGAAGCCCCTCGGCCTCGGAGATCACCCTATTGTGAGGAACGTCAGGTTCGACCTCCAGATCGAGGCAGACGTCGATCGTGGTGAGTTGATCAGGCTGGTCGAGGAGGCGAAGGAGCGCTGCCCCGCCATCTACAGCCTAAGGACGCCGATAGAACCCGTCCTGAACTTGCTCTAAACTCCGTCGCAAGCAAGTTCGGCGAATGGCTAAGCGCTATGCTTAAGCTACTCCCTATTTACTGTCCTTTATAGGAGGCATGCTCCCTCCCGCGATCCTGTTGATGCTCCTCTCCGATGAAAATTTTCAGGTGAGAAAGGGGGCGAAGCCGAGTTACGGCACCATCGAGGTGGTCCGCGCGCTATTGACGATCAAGAAGGTCGGGCTAGTCAGCAGGGCGCAGCTCAGCGAAGAGCTCGGGATAGGAGAAGGAGCGGTGAGGTCGCTCGTTCGGAGGCTCAGCCTGATGGGGCTCGTCGAGGTGATCAGGTCGGGCTGCAGGCTCACGGCAACCGGAGAGCAGGTCGTCTCGGCCTTCTCTGAGCATGTCAGAGGGCCCTACGAGCTGGACCTTACCGACGTCTGGAACCACGCAAAAAGCGTAGGACTCTCCGTCAGGGAGGGAGCGCGAATCGTGGGGAAGGGACTTGAGGAGAGGGACGAGGCTGTGAGGCACGGAGCAGAGGCTGCGATGGTCCTCATTTACAGGACTGGGAGAATCCTGATGCCGGAGCTGGAGGACGTCACGTCCCATTATCCTCACTTCTCTGAGAAGATCACCTCGTCCATAAAGCCCGTGGAGAACGACTGCATCATCATCGCCGGCGCATCCTCCTACCGAAGGGCCGAGTCGGGGGCCCTCGGAGCGGCGCTCAGCCTCCTCAGGAAGCTCTGGTCCTCGCAGATCACTCGATAGGTATCCTGTACCCCGAGCGCTTCTTCCTCATCCTGACCTCGAGGACGCCGTTCCTGTAGGTGCTCGAGGCCGAGTCGACGTTTATCGGCTCGGGGAGCTCGAGGTGAAGCCTGTAGCAGGTCGCACCCCTCATGTAGGTCCTGCTCACCCTCACGCCGTAGCTGATGGGAGCGTATAGCGAGAGGTGGTCCTCCGACACCCGGAGGTCGATGTCCTCCTTCCTAGCTCCCGGAAGGTCTATCGTCACCACGATCTCCTCATCGGTCTCCCTCACGTCGTAAAGCGGCTGGAGGCACTGGCCTGCTAGCTCGTCGTGCTTCAGCTCCATCAGGAAGTGCTCGATCTCCCGCTCCATCTCCTGCTCCAGCTCCCTCATCAGGTCGAAGATCGACCTACGCCTCCTGAACATCCGCTGTGACCTTCACCCAGTCGGAGATGAACCTTATCGCCAAACCTCCGTTGCTCGCGTGAGCAAATCCCGAGCCGATCACAATTTTTAACTCGGCTTGGCGGCGGGTGTGCGAGATGGAGCTCCCCAAATACGCAGGGCTCCTCAGGGGAAGGCACTTCCTGAACACCAACGACTTCACTCAAGAGGAGATCAAGCAGGTCCTCGAGGCCGCTAGGGATCTCAGGAGCAAGTTCAGGGCCAGGATACCGACGCCGTACCTGCAGGGCAAGACGCTCTTCATGCTCTTCTACAACCGCAGCCTCAGGACGAGGAACTCCTTCGAGGCGGGGATATTCCAGCTGGGAGGACACGCCCACTTCCTCAGCCCCCAGGACGTCTACACCCCGACCCTCCCCGAGGACATGATACCGTATCAGACCGAGTCGATAGCAGACGTCGCGAGGGTCCTCAGCAGGTACGGCGACGCGATAGCGATCAGGATCTACGGCGATGCGGCCAAGTGGCACATAGGCCGAGGCCACCGGGTGATCCAGGAGTTCGCCAGGTGGAGCACCGTCCCGGTCCTCAACATGGAGGACGACATCTACCATCCGTTCCAAGCGCTGGCCGACATCATGGCGATAACCGATGTGGCCCCCAACCCCAAGGGTAAGAAGTTCGTCGTCTCCTACGCATACTCGGGAGGGCTCAAGCCGCTAGCGGTGCCCCATTCCTGCATCCTGATCGGGACGATGTTCGGCATGGACGTAGTCCTCGCACACCCGCCTGGGTTCGAGCTCGAGGAACACGTGATAAAGGCGGCCAAGGAGAACGCCGACAGGTACGGAGGGAGCTTCGAGATCGTCCACGACATGAAGGAGGCCTTTGAGGGTGCGGACTTCGTATACCCGAAGGCCTGGTCGCCGAAGGGCTTCTTCCCGCCCTACAACAGCAAGGTCGACAAGGAGGGTGCGGTCGAGTACCAGAACAAGTTCAAGCACTGGATATGCACGCAGGATCTGATGGACCTGACCAACAACGGTAAGTACATGCACTGCGGCCCAGCTGACAGGGGACAGGAGGTGACGGACGACGTCATCGACAATCCAAGGTACTCGCTCTACTTCGAACAGGCCGAGAACAGGCTACACGTCCAGAAGGCCGTGATGGTGATGACGATGGGCTAAGAGTCCCCTGGCCTCACGCCCATCATCAGCATCCCTATCGTCTCTATCTCCGCCCGCTCCTTCTCCAAGACTGCCAAAAGCTCTCCCTTGTACATCACGCCTATCCTGTCGCTGAGCGCTATCAGCTCATCCAGGTCGTCCGAGAGGAGGATCACGGCTGCACCCGAATCCCTCACGCTGAGTATCAGTCTCCTGACGTAGTCCGTTGCTGCCACGTCGAGGCCTTTGGTGGGATGTGAAGCGAGCAGCAGGACCGGCGTCTGGCGACCGGGGTTAGCGAAGAGCTCCCGGGCGACGATGAGCCGTTGGAGGTTGCCGCCGGAGAGGGTGGAGGCCTTGGCGTGGACGGACCTGGTTACGATCTTGAGCCTCTCGACCAGCTCCTTCGCCGACTCCTCGATAAACCTCTTCCTCAGCAGGCCCCACTTCGAGAAGGGCTCGTAACGGTAGCACTTCAGCAACAGGTTCTCGGCGACCGTGAGTCCTAGTCCGACGCCCTTAACGGCCTCTGGGACGATCATCGCAACGCCCTCCCTCACCAGCTCCCTCGTCGGTAGGTTGGTGACGTCCTTTCCGTTGAGGTAGATCTTTCCCGAGACGACCTTCCTGAGACCGTAGATGGCCTCGAGGAGCTCGTCCTGCCCGTTCCCCGAGACCCCCGCGATCCCGAAGACCTCTCCCTTCATGACGTGGAAGCTCACGTCCTTCACAGCCACCGCTCCCCTGTCGTCGAGGACCCTGAGGTTCCTGACCTCGAGGACCCTCTCCTCCCTCGGCCGAGCAGCGACTCGGTAGGTCTGGTCTATGCTGCGACCCACCATCAGCGTAACGAGTTCCTCAGCGTTCAGCTCCTCCCTCCTCCTCACGGCCACGACCCGGCCTCTCCTCATCACGGTCACCCTGTCGCAGACCCTCATCACCTCCTCGAGCTTGTGCGTGACCAGGACGACTCCCATACCCTGCGCAGCCATCGACCGGATGCTCTCGAAGAGCTGCGCCGTTTCCTGCGGGGTCAGTATCGAGGTGGGCTCGTCGAGGATCAGCACCCTCGCCTTCCTGACGAGGAGCTTCAGGATCTCGACCTGCTGCTTCTGGGAGGCCGTCAGCTGCCAGACGTAAGCGTCGGGGTCGAGGTTCCAGCCGTACTCCCTGATCGTCGAGACGAGAACCTCTCTGAGCCTCCTGTAGTTGAGGACGAAACCGGCCTTTCTCAGGCCGAGTACCACGTTCTCGAGGACCGTGTGACGAGGGATGAGCTTGAACTGCTGGTGGACCATTCCTATTCCCAGCCTGATAGCGTCCTTGGGCGACCTGATCTCGACCCTCCTTCCGTCGACGTAGATCTCCCCTTCGTCCTTGGTGTAAAGGCCGTAGAGGACGTTCATCAACGTCGTCTTCCCTGCACCGTTCTCGCCCAGGAGAGCGTGGACCTCACCCTGGTACAGGTCGAAGTCGACGCGATCGTTCGCGATGACCCCACCCGGAAACCTCTTGGTTATCCCCCTCATCGAGACGAGAGGCTTTCGGGGAGGTTCCATGCCCATAAAATTTGTTTCAAACCGCAATTAATAAAAATGGATCACAGAGTTCAGGCTCGGGCTCGTCCTCAGACCACGACGGCCGTCTCCGTCCTCTCCACGCCGTCGATCGTGTGGACCTTTTGGAGTATCAGGTCGCCAAGACCCTTCAGGTCCTCGGCTTCGAGGAGGGCTATCACGTCGTACCTTCCCGTAACTGTGCAGACCGACCTGCATTCGGTGATCTTGGATATCGCTTCGGCCACGTTCCTCGCCTTACCAGGATGGGTCCTGATCAGGACATAGGCTTGGATCGGCATTTCGTAGGACAGTTCCCTTAGGGGGATAAAACATTTCCGCGGCTTCCCGTTGATCGACGCCATTGTCTCAGAACACGCTTATCACGTAAAACGCACGATGATGTACGTGACTTCCATCCCCAGGCTCGGACTCTACCTCCAGGACATGCACGTGAGGGACATGGTGAGATATGCGCAGATGGCGGAGCGGTACGGCTTCGAGTCGGCCTGGGTCGCCGAGTCGAGGCTCTCGAGGGACGCGATCGTCCCCATGACCGCTATTGCCACCGTAACCGAGAGGATCAAGGTTGGGGCAGGAGTCATCAACACGTGGACGAGGAACGCGGCGCTGATCGCGCAGACCTTCGCAACGCTCGACGAGCTGGCCGACAACAGGGTGATGCTGGGACTCGGCGCTTGGTGGGACCCGCTGGCTTGGAAGGTGGGCATAGAGAGGAAGGAGCCTTTGCAGTGCATGAGGGAGTACGTGGAGGTGATCAGGAGGCTCCTCAGGATGGAGGAGGTCACTTACGAGGGCAAGTTCGTGAAGGCGAGGGGCATCAGGCTGGACGTCCTCCACGGGAAAGGCCAGGTCCCGAGGAACGTTCCGATTTACATCGGCGCCACAGGCTTCAAGATGATGGAGCTGGCAGGAGAGATAGCAGATGGGGTGCTCCTGAACTACCTCGTCTCGCCGGCTTACAACGACAAGGCCCTCGAGCACATCAAGAAGGGAGCCGAGAGGGCGGGAAGGAAGCTCGAGGAGATCGACAGGCCGCAGCTGATCGCTTGCTCGGTCGACGAGGACGGCGAGAAGGCGATAAGGTTGGCGAAGAAGCACGTGACGATGACCCTAGGTCAGCAGCCTCACATCATGAAGGCGAGCGGCGTCAGCGAGGACCTGATCGAGGAGGTCCAGAAGGCTATGGGCGGATGGCCGGCCAAGCCAGGCGGGATCGAGAAGGCGATGGAGATAGTTCCCGACGACGTGGTGAGGATGATCACCGCTTCCGGGACACCGTCTGAGGTCAAGGCGAAGATCTTGGAGTACATGAAACACGGCTGCACCGCACCCTTGATCCTTCTGCTCAGCGGAGACCTCGAGTACGCGATAAAGGCCCTCGCCTCCGTGTGAGGTGATCTGGACTGACCGCGGAGAGGCTCCTCGTCAAGGGTGGCGTAGTGGTGACTATGGACGAAGCGCTCGGCGTCATCAGCGACGGAGCGGTACTGATCGAAGGCGACCGGATCGCTAAGGTGGGAAGGGTCGGTGAGGTCGAGAGGGAGGGGAAGCCGGACAGGGTTATTGACGCGAAGGGAGGGTTCGTTCTGCCGGGACTCTTCTGCGGCCACACGCACCTTTACGGCATAGCTTTGAGGGGGGCAGCTCTTAACATCAGGCCTCCCAGCGACTTCCTCCAGATCCTCCAGCGCGTATGGTGGCCGCTCGACGAGAAGCTCACGAACGAGGACGCCTACGCCACAGCCCTTGCGGCGTGCATCGAGATGGCCCTCTCTGGCACCACCTGCTTCGCCGACACCTACTCGGCTCCGAACGGGATCGAGGGCTCTCTGGACGCGATCGCTAAGGCCGTGAACGAGGTCGGGATCCGGGGTTTCATAGCCTTCGAGGCGACCGAGAGGAGGTCCCAGGAGGAGGGAGAGAGGGGGCTGAGGGAGAACGAGCGCTACCTGAGGAACCAGAAGGGCAACGCCTACGGCATGGTCAGCATCCACGCCTCCTTCACGGTGACCGACGAGCTCATCAGGAAGGGCGTCGAGGTCTCGGAGAGGTTCGGTTGCCCGATAACGATCCACGTCTCCGAGGGGCCCAACGACGTCTACCACAACATCGAGCGGTACGGGAAGAGGACGGTCGAGAGGCTCGAGGAGGTCGGCGCCCTGAGCAGGAGGTCAGTCCTCGCCCACTGCGTCCACCTCAACAGCAAGGAGATAGCGATCGTCGCGAAGCACGAGGCCAGCATAGCCCACAACCCGATGAGCAACATGCTGAACGCGGTGGGCGTCGCTCCCGTCCCCGAGATGTTGAGCGCTGGTGTGAACGTCTGCCTCGGCAACGACGGCTACGTCTTCGACATGCTGGAGAACGTGAGGTCCGCTTTCCTCCTCCACAGGGTGAACAGGAGGGACCCGACGGTCCTGAGCCCCAGGCAGGTCCTCGAGATGGTCACGGTCAGGGCTGCAAGGGCCTACGGGATGAGGGACTACGGCTCCATCGCTCCCGGCAATCTGGCAGACCTCGTTGTGCTGAGGCCGAGGCTGATGGCAACGCCGACTAAAGGAGACCCGTTCGCCTACATCGTCAACGGGACGTCGGGGGCCGACGTGAGGCACGTGATCGTGGGAGGCAGGACGATCGTCGAGGAAGGAAGGCTCCTCACCTTGGACCTCGAGGAGGCCGAGAAGAGGATCCTCAGGACGATGGAGAGGCTCTGGGACCGCTTGGGCACATCTCCTCCTGAAGCGGTGGAACCCCTGCGCCTGGGAAGGTGATCCGATGTCGGGTCAGAGGTCGAGGTCCTACGTGGTGGAGCTGGTCTGCTCGAGGTGCGGGACGAGCTACAGGCCTGAGGACGGCCCGGTGATGTGCAGCAGGATGGACCTCGGCAGGCTCGACGTGATCTACGATTATGAGGCGATCAAGGAGGTCCTGAGCAGGCAGGTCATCGAGTCGAGGCCGAGGGAGTTGGGCGTCTGGAGGTACCAGGAGCTGATGCCCGCTTCGGTGGAGTTCGCATCGCCCATCCGAGAGGGTTGGACGCCGACGGTCTTCTCGGGCAGGCTCAACGAGTTCCTCGGGACCAAGGCGGTCTACCTCAAGGACGAGACGCGTAACCCCACAGGCTCCTTCAAGGACAGGGCGATGGCAGTGGGCGTCGCGAAGGCAGCGGAGCTCGGGAAGAGGGTGGCCGTCACTGCGTCCAGCGGCAACGCTGCCTCCTCCCTCGCTGCCTACTGCGCCTCCCTGGGCATCTCCTGCTACGCCTTCGTACCCGAAGACGTCTCGATGGGCAAGGCCGCCCAGCTGATCACCTTCGGCGCCAAGCTCTTCAGGGTCAAGGCTGTTGAGGAGGGTAAGGACCCGACGGTCGACCTGATGGTCAAAGCCGTAAAGGCCTTCGGCTGGTATCCGTGCCCCAGCTTCGGTCCCTTCAACCCGTATCAGGTCGAGGGCCCCAAGACCGTGAGCTACGAGATACTGGAGCAGTTCGGCTGGGAGGCGCCGGACGCGATCCTCGTGCCGACCGGTTCAGGGTGCTTCATCACCGGCCTCTGGAAGGGCCTCAAGGACATGACGGAGCTGGGCCTTCTGCGTGAAGAGGACCTGCCGATGCTGATACCGGTCCAGCCTGAGGGCAACCAACAGCTCGTGAGGGCCATCAACTCGGGGACTCCCTTCGAGATGATAGAGCCCGAGAGGAACCCGAGATCCGTCGCTTCTGGGCTCCTCGACCCCTTCCCCTGGGACGGAGACGCGGCGATAGAGGGGGTGAAGAAGACTAAGGGCAAGGGGGTGGCGGTCCCTGACGACGAGATAATGGAGTCGGTCAGGGTACTCGCATCCAGAGCAGGCGTCTTCGCGGAGCCATCCGGTGCCGTCGGCCTCGCGGCCCTCAGGCGTCTCCTCGACGAGGGATTCCTGGACAGGTCTGACAGGGTAGTCGTTCTGGTGACCGGGTCGGGCCTGAAAGAGGTAGAGAAGCTCTTGGGAAGCGTCGGCGAGATTCCGCTGATCAGGCCTGAGGTCGATGAGCTGAGGCGCTACCTGGGCTGATTGGCGCTCTGCCTCTTCCTGTGCAGGTACTCGCCCCTTCCTGGCTTCCCCGTGATCTGACCTTCCTCGGCCACCACCTCTCCTCTGGCCACCGTGACGACAGGATAGCCTGTGACCTCGATGCCCTCGTAGATCGAGTGGTCGAGGGCGCTGTGGAGCACGTCCTTCCCAAGCCTCACCTTCCTCTCGGGATCGATGACGACTATGTCTGCGTCCCAGCCGACGGCTATCCTCCCCTTCCTGTGGGAGAGACCGTAGATCTTTGCGGGGTTGTAGGAGGTCAGCTCGACGAACCTCTCCAAACCAATTAGGCCCTTCCTCACTCCCTCCGAGAACAGTACAGGCACGATCAACTCCGTCCCCTGAACCCCACCAGGTATCTCCCTGAAGTCCTTCGACCTGAGCTTGTGGACGGCGAGGTAGGGAGCGTGGTCGCTGCCTATTACGTCGATCGTCCCATCGGATACCCCTCGCCAGAGGGCCTCCCTGTCCAGCTCGGTCCTGAGGGGAGGCGCCATCACGAAAAGGGGCCCTCTATCGGTCCTGTAGACCTCCTTCGTGAAGAGAAGGTAGTGGGGGCACGTCTCGCCCCTTGCCCTGACGCCGGACCTCTTCAAGGCCCTCAGCGAGGAAAGGGCGGCGGCCGACGAGATGTGGACGACGAGGAACTCCACACCCGTGACCGTTGAGATGAAGCCTATTCTGTTGACGGCCTCCGCCTCAGCGTAATCGGGCCTGCTCGACTCATAATGCGCCACGTCCGTCCTCCCCTCGAAGGCCAGCTCCTCCGTCGCCCTAGCTATCATCTCCTCGTTCTCGCAGTGGCAGAGCATCAGCACGTCCATCGCCGCCAGCTCCCTCGAGAGCCTGACCAGGGAGCCGTCGTCTATCATCAGGCCCCTCGCCCTGTAAGCCGTGAAGACCTTGACGGATGCGACGCCCCTCTCCTCGACGAGTCGCCTCAGCTCGGTGATCCTCTGGCCGTTGACCTCGAGGACGCAGACGTGGAGACCGAAGTCGACGATGGCCTTCCCTTTCGCAACCTTCAGCCTCTCCTCGAAGGCCTCAACGAGGGACTGGCCCCTCTTCGGTGTCACGAAGTCGATGACCGTCGTCACGCCGCCTGCCGCCGCGCTCTCCGTCCCAGTCCTGAAGTCGTCGGCCGTCCTGATCCCAGGCCCGTAGTCCATCTCGAAGTGGACGTGCCCGTCTATCGCTCCAGGGACGACCAGCTTGCCCGTGCAGTCGATGACCCTGTCAGCCCTCTCGTCGACGACCTTCGCGAGCTTGACGACCTTACCTCCTTCGATCGCGATCTCGCATTCCTGCGTCCCGGAGACGTCCACGACCTTACAGTTCTTCAGGACTAGGTCGTACGTCGTCACCAGGCCCTCACCGAACAGCGTTCACGCAGGAAGTACCTCGATGACCGGGTCGAGGAAGCGCTGGTTCGTGACGTCGAAGAGGCCCATGTCGGTGATCCTGTAGGCTGGGATGACGGAGAGCGTCATGAGCGAGACGAGCGGCATGTAGGGGTGATCTATGGCGTCCAGCTTCCTCAGAGCCTCCCTGAACGCCCTCATCTTCCCTGCCATCACCTCCACCGGCTCCTCCGACATCAACCCCGCTACCGGGAGCTCGATCAGTGCGAGGACCTTTCCGTTGAGGGCCGCGGCCATCCCACCACCCGCCCTCACCACTTCGTTCGCAGCTACGTACATGTCCGACGGGTCGGTCCCGACGACGGCGAGGTTGTGCGAGTCGTGGGCCACAGTTGTAGCCACAGCGCCCCTCCTCAGCATGTTCCTCACGAAGCCGACCCCGCTCTTGCCGTGCTTCCCGTGCCTCTCGATCACCTTCATCAGCGCCACATCACCAAGTACTGGCCTGCGGTTCCTAACCTCAACGACGGCCTCCGAAGCCATTGTCACGATCATTTGGAGGAAGGTCCAGGCCACGTCGCCCCGAATCTCCTCGGGCCTCGGGAAGTCGACCACCCTCACCTTCATCCTTCCGTTCTCGATCGGTGCGATGAACTCGAAGTCCTCGGGCCTCAGACTCCTCACCTTCACCGTCCCATATGCCCTCCTGTCGAAGGGTCTTCTCTCGAGCTTGACGATCATCTTGCCTTCCTTGGCGACGGGGACGCCGTTCGAGACCACTAGATCTACCTCGACCCTCCTGAGGTCCTTGAGGACCACGACGTCCGCGAGCCTGCCCGGAGCTATCGCACCTATCTCCCTCATCCTCATGTGCTCAGCCGGCCTGAGGGTCGCGCTCCTTATCGCCTCGACCTCGTCCATCCCCGCCTCTATCATCGACCTGATCACGAAGTCCAGGTGTCCCTTCTCGAGGAGCGTGTCGGGCATCACGTCGTCCGTCACGAAGATCACCCTGTTCCATCCGCTAGGCACGGACTTCAGGGCCTCCACGAACCTCTTGGTGTCCAAGATGTAGGGGCCCCTGAGCTTTACATACATGCCCCGCCTCAGCTTCTCGAGCATCGATTCGACCGTGAAGTTCTCGTGGTCTGCCTCCGGGCCTGCAGCGATGTAGGCGTTCAGCCTCGCACCTGAGAGGAGGACGCAGTGACCGTCGATGACGACGTCCTTCCTCCATCCCAGCTCGAGGATCCGCATGAACTTCTCCTTCCCTCTCAGAACCGCCTCGAAGTCCATCACCTCGCCCAGCCCAGCTATCCCGTCCCAACCGAGCGCCTCCTCGATGTCCTCCGGCGTCACCTCAGCGCCAGCGGTGACCGCGTTCGATTCGGGAACGCATGTAGGCATGAAATAGTAGATCTTCATCGGTAGCCCCCTCGAGTTCTCCAGCATCATCTTGACCCCCTCCTTCCCGAGGACGTTCGCTATCTCGTGCGGGTCAGCTACGACGGTGGTGGTGCCGTGGGGAAGGACAGCCTCTGCGAACCTCACTGGCGTCACCATGCTGCTCTCGATGTGTAGGTGGGTGTCGATGAAGCCGGGCACCGCGACGCCCCGAGCCTCGATAACCGTCTCCGCCTTCCGCTCCTCCTTGCCGAGGTAGACGATCCTGTCCCTGTAGACCCCGATGTTGAGTTCCTCGATCTCGCCGGAGAAGACGTTCAGCACCTCTGCGCCCTTGATCAGGAGCGTCAGGACCCTCAGCCCCTGCGCCGCCTCGACGAGCTCCCTTATGCTCGATGCAGACCTCACACCTCTCACAACCCACTACCAGGATTTTTGGTTAGAGGAATCGGTTCAACCTGCCGGTCCGGGACCTCAGTTGTCATGCGGTAGGTCTAATACGGACTCGGAGCCGCTTCAAGGGGAATGGGCGATCCGAAGAGGCCGAGGAAGAAGTACGAGACGCCGAGGCACCCGTGGCGCGCTGACAGGTTGATGGAGGAGCTCCGGCTCGTCGGAGAGTACGGCCTGAGGAACAAGAGGGAGCTCTGGAGGGCCCAGGCGATCCTAAGAAAGTACAGGAAGATAGCGAGGAGCCTCTTCGTCCTGACCGGCGAGGAGAGGGTTCGGAGGGAGTCGGAGCTCATCAGGACTTTGGCGAAGTACGGGCTTGTCTCCGAGAACGCGACGGCCGACGACGTGCTCAGGCTCACGGTGAGGGACATCCTCGAGCGGAGGCTCCAGACCGTGGTCTACAGGCTCGGATTGGCCAAGACCATCTACCACGCCAGGCAGCTGATAGTCCACAGGCACATAGCGATCGGCGACCAGATCGTGAACGTTCCCGGCTATTTGGTGAAGAAGGAGGAGGAAGGCCAGATCAGGCTTCTGCTCCGTCCGAAGACCGAATCCGCTCCGGCCCAGTAAGGGCCCGTCAACAAACAAACACAAATGAATAACGCCTTGTAAGTAATGCTACAGGGTTGGACGCAGTTAGAGAGAGGACCACCATTGCGGTCAGGCGGGAGGTGGCCGAAAAACTATCGGAGTTGGCGAAGGAGAGGAAGTCCTCGGTCTACGCCCTGGCCTCCAGCATCCTCGAGCAGGGGATTGAGGTAATCAAAGAGAGCGGGAGCGACTCGGTGATCTCAAACCTCTGGCGGGTCTACAAGGTCCTCCGTGACGCCGACGCGGTCGTCTTGCCCTCCTACTTCATGGACGCGCTGATCAAGGAGCTTTACAACCACGACAGGAAGAAGCTCTTCTCCCTCTTCAGCCAGCTGGGAAGGGACATCGGCCTCCTGATGAAGACCTACGCCTCGAGCTTCGAGGAGCTCGTGAGCCTCGCAACGCTCTTCTCCTACTTCTTCCCGCTGAAGAGGGTCGAGCTGAGGAACCTCGGGAAGGACGGACTCGAGATATCGGTCGTGGGGGTCGGCGAGTCGGTCGAGACGACCGAGGCAGTCTCGGTTGCGGCCAAGGAGATGCTCTCGGTCTTCGGGGTAGAGGTCGTCAACCAGACAGTCACGAGGGGGATGATGAAGCTCGTCGTGAAGCCGAAGGCCAACAAGCAGTGAGCGCTTGAAGCTCACCCGATGAAGGCCTCGTGGACAGCCCTCACGGCCTCATCAGCGTCACGCTCCTTCACGACGAAAGAGATGTTGAGCTCCGATGAACCCTGAGCGATCATCCTGACGTTAATCCCCTTCTTAGCGACCGCAGTGAAGACCTTGCTCGCAACGCCAGGAGTCCCCTTCATCCCTTCACCGATCACGGCTATCGCTGCGACGTCCCGCTCCACTTCCAGCTCTCCCCCTCCCAGCTCGCCGATGACCTCCCTCTCGAGACCCCTGACGACGATGTCCGTCATGGGTCTGGGAAGGACGACCGAGATCGAGGCGCTCGAGACGCTCTGGGAGATCATCAGAGGAACGACCTTCAGCTGCTCGAGGACCGCCAGGACCCTCGCGGAGAGGGCACCGCCCTTGAGGACGTCTCCCTTGACCGTCAGCATCGAGACGTTCTTAGTGAAGAGGACCGCCTTCGTGACGCCCATCTCCGTATCTGTGGAGTCGCAGATCACCGTCCCCTCCGCACCGGGGTTGAAGGTGTTCTTGATCCTGATGGGAATCCTCTTCTCCTTTGCGGGGAGGATGGTCCTGATCTGGAGGCCCTTCGCGCCGAAGTAGGCCATCTCCACTGCCTCCTCGTAGGATATCCTCCTGAGGACTTTGGCGGTCCTGACGACCCTCGGGTCCGCTGACATCATGCCGTCCACGTCGGTCCAGAGCCAGACCTCCTTGGCGTCTAACGAGTAGGCGATGAGCGTCGCTGTGTAGTCCGATCCGCCCCTCCCCAGCGTTGTGGTCACCCCGTCCCTGTTGGCCGCTATGTACCCGGTCACCACAGGCACCTTTCCGTCGGAGAGGAGCTTGCCGAGGCGCTCCCTCAGCAGCTGGGCTGTCAGGGGCATCAACGGGTTGGCGTTACCGAAGGCGTCGTCGGTGACGATTCCAGCCTCCCCTCCCTCGAGGTAGACCGCATCTACCCCCATCGACCTGAGCGCACCCCAGAAGATCTTCGTCGAGAGCCTCTCGCCGAAAGATGCGATCAGGTCCCTCGTCCTCTCAGTGACCTCCCGCAACAGCGAAGCGCTCGTCGCCACCTTCTCGAGCTCCTCCGTCCTCGCCGTCACGAACGACTCGACCTCTCTCCTGACGTCGACATCGTCGACCGCTTCCCTGCAGGCCTTGAGGTGTTCCTCCCTCAGCTCCCTCACCGTCTCAATGGCCTTCTGGGCATCTCCCCTCGAGGCAGCATCGGCCACGGCCATCAAACGGTCGGTCGTGTGGCCCATAGCGGAACAGACGACGACGAGGTCCCGGGTCCTGAGGGCCTCCGCTACCAGCTTGGCTGCGTTTCTGATCAGCTCGCCGTTGCCGAGGGACGTCCCGCCGAACTTCCAGACCTGCAGCTCCCTCATCCGGAGACCCGGGTTTTCGGTTCCCGAGCTAATGATAACCCTGACCGTGCTCTGCACCCGTCGCCGGAAAATCACCAAATATCACCGGGTTCTCGAACGGACGAGGGGGCTTGGCTAAGGTCTGGATCTACGTCGCGGTCTTCGCGGCGCTGGTCGTGCTTACTGTGCTGGAGCTCGTGGTCTTCTCCCAGCCTCTGCCGAGGGCCGTGGTCGACGCATCGATAGTCCTGCTTGCCGGAGGGAAGGCGGTGCTGATAGCGCTGTTCTTCATGCATCTAGCCTATGAGCCCAGATCCCTCTCGAGCCTCGCCGTCCTCGGGATAGGAGCGGTCGTCGCCTTCCTGCTGCTTACAGTGCTCTCCCTCGCTGGCGTCCAGTTCATTCCCATCAGGTGATGGTGATGAGCAGCACCGGCTACGTCGCCCTGATCGCATCGGTCCTTGGCCTGCTCGTGCTCGTGTTGCTGATCCTCCGCCTCACAGGGCAGCTCTGATTTCCCCATCAACTTCCCTCTCTTAGCTCAGGGATCGCCAAGCTCGGTTCTGAGATTTTTCGGCTCTCCGCCGCGTCACCTCCTTCACAAAATTGCCAATATGTTGTTCCGATGCTCTTTCGACATGACTTGCGACCGACGGAGGCGTTCTCTGCGACGAATCTGCGATGAATCCCAGAAATTGCGGGCCCGCCGGGACTCGAACCCGGGACCTCCGGCTCTCCGCTCCAGTGATCCGCAGGCCGGCGCCCTATCCATGCTAGGCCACGGGCCCTGACCCTTGAACGTTCGTAGGATCTCAAAAACTCCGCATCCGTGTCGCTCACACACCGTTTATAAGCGATCCCGGGAATGGGAATTGAAAGTTAGCGGAAAATGATTGACCGAATACCGTGGGTAACTATGGTGAAGTGACACAGGCCTTGGAGATGAGTGTGTGCGACGCTAGCTGTAGAGGTGACAGGCCACCGCTCTCCCTCCCTTCAACCGGATCATTTGGGGTTCCACCCTCCTGCATACGTCCATCGCGAACGGACACCTCGGGTGGAACCTGCAGCCCTGGGGGACGTTAAGAGGCGATGGAACCTCGCCGGATATCCTGAGCCTTTCACCTTTCTTCCGCTTGGGATCGTGGATGACCGAGACGAGCGCCTGCGTGTACGGGTGGAGCGGTTCCCGGAGCACCTCCTCCCGCGTCCCCTCCTCGACAATCTTGCCGAGGTACATGACGACGATCTTGTCAGAGACGCTCCATGCAGCTGCGAGGTCGTGCGTTATGAACAGCAAGGAGAGGTCCATCTCCCTTCTCAGGTCCCTGAGCAGGTTCAGTATCTGGGCCCGCGCCGAAACGTCGAGGTTGGATACCGGTTCGTCGGCCACGAGGAACTCGGGTCCGACCACAAGGGCCCTCGCTATTGCGGCCCTCTGCCTCTGACCACCAGAGAGCTGGTGGGGGTATCTGGAGTAGAATTCGGCAGCCGGCACGAGCCCGACTTTCTCGAGGATCTCCAAGACCCTCTGCCTCCTTTCCTCCTTGTTGCTGCAGATCCCGTGGACCTTAAGGGGCTCCTCCACCTGGTGGCCTATCCTCATCCTGGGATCTAGGCTGGTGTATGGGTCCTGGAAGACCATTTGGGTCCTCCTTCTGAAGGCCTTCAAAGCGTTGCCCTTCAGGGAGCTGACGTCCGTACCGTCGAACAGAACAGAGCCCTCTTCGAGCTCCACCAATCCCAAGAGGGCCCTTCCGAGCGTGGTCTTTCCGGAGCCGCTTTCGCCGACGAGCCCGACCGATCCGCCTCTCGGTATCGAGAGGTCGACGCCGTCGACAGCCCTCACGACCTTCGTTCTCCCTAGAAGGGCGCTGAGGAAGCCTGAGGAGACTTTGTAGTGAACCTTGACTCCTCTCGCCTCGACCAGAGCCCTTCCCTCGTCAGTAGAGATGACACGCAACCTCTCTCCCCCCTACGTCCTTCATCACGGGCTCAACGACCCGGCATACGTCCATCGCGAACGGACACCTAGGGTGGAACCTGCAGCCTTTAGGCGGATTCCTCAAATCAGGTGGTTCGCCGCTAACGGTCCTTAACTCGTCAGAACCGACGGTCGGCATCGAGTCTATCAGTGCTCTGGTGTACGGGTGGAGGGGGTCCGCAAAGAGCTTCTCTGAGGGCGAGAGCTCCACAAGCTTGCCAGCATACAAGACTGCTATTCTGTCGGCCAGCTCCGGCAGGAGGCCCAAGTTATGCGTTATGAAGATCATCGACGTCCGCTCCCTCTCCCTTAATTCCTTGAAGAGCTCCATGAGCTGAGCCTCCACAAGGACGTCCAAGGAGGAGGTTGGCTCGTCAAGGATTACCAGCTCGGGCTTCAGCGCTATCGCCAACGCTATGGCAACCCTCTGCCTTTGCCCGCCTGAGAGCTGGTGGGGGTAATCGTGGAGCTTCTCCTCCGGGACACCGACAGTCCTGAGTATGGCCCCAACCTTTTCCAGTACCTCGTTCTCTTCTACGCGGCCGTAGTGGGCCCTGTACAGTTCGAGGAAGTGGTCCTTTATCCTAGACGTCGGGTTCAGGCTCGAGTAAGGGTCCTGAAAGACCATGGAGATCCTCCTCCCCCTTATCTTCCTCATCTCCTCCTCGCTCAGCCGCAGGAGATCGAGCCCGTCGAAGAGGATTCGGCCCCCGAGGACCTTCCCCCACTCAGGCAATATCCTGAGAACTGTGAGGGCAAGCGTCGTCTTTCCAGACCCGCTCTCGCCCACCAGCCCCAGAATCTCCTCGCGGCCGACCTTCAGGTCGACTCCGGCCAAAACCTCCAACATGTCCCTCCCGCTGGAGTAGCCGACCCTCAAACCTTGAACGTCGAGCAGCACCCTATCACCTCCTTATCAGGCGTCTGGGGTTGAACCTCTCGCCGAGCCCCTCTCCCACCAGCAGAAAGCCGAGCACCGTAAGGACGATCATCATGCCGGGAAAGGCACCTATCCACCAGTGGCCGCTCAGGAAGTACCTCCTTCCGGTGTTGAGGTCGTACCCCCAATCGGGTGTGGGGGGCGAGATTCCCAGGCCCAGGAAGGACAGTGCGGCCTCGGTTATGACGGCGTCTGCGAAGTTCACCGGGAGCACCGCGATGATCGAGTAGAGCGCATTGGGTGCGATGTGTCTGAAAAGTATGGAGGGGGTGTCCATTCCCATGACTCTGAGGGCGTCGACGAAAGGTAGGGACTTAAGGGAGAGCACAGCACTCCGAACCATCCTGTAATATGACGGAATGTATACGACCGCTATCGCTGTTGCCATGTTAAGGATTCCGGTCCCGAGTAAGGCTGCTACCGCTATGGCGAGGACCAATCCCGGAAAGGCATACATCGAGTCCATTACCAGCGAGACTGCCCTGTCCAACGCTCCACCCAAGTAGCCTGAGAGGAGGCCCAATGTGACGCCGATGGCAGCTGAGATCGCTGTAGCAACAAGGGCCACCGTCAGCACGAACCTCGCCCCTGATACAATCCGGCTGAGCACGTCCCTTCCGAGGTGATCTGTCCCGAGGACGAAGAGGAGCTCCACCTGACCTTCCAGCTTGACTGTTGAGCCGGGAGGGAGAAGCGGTGGGATGCTGTAGGTCCTATCGCCGACCGACACAAAGCTCCGTGTGGGATCGAAGGGCGTGAGGTTCTCTCCAGCCAGCGCGAGGAAGACGACCGCAGCGAGGATGAGGAGGCCTGCGGTGAGGGAGCGATGCTCGCCTAGAGTCCTCAGTCGGGTTGTGAGGTACGCGCCTTTAGGGCCAACGATTTCAGTACCTGATCCGCGGGTCGATGTACGCGTAGACAACGTCCACCACCAAGTTCACAACTGCAACAATAATAGCATAGATCGTCACAGCGCCTTGGACTAGCGCGTAGTCCCTCTTCAGTATCCCTTCATAGACCAAGTAGCCGATTCCCGGCCAGTTGAAGACGGTCTCGGTTAGGACCGCTCCTCCCAGCAGGGCTGCGACCTGGAGCCCTGCCATTGTCACAAGCGGTATCATCGCGTTCCTCATCCCGTATCTCCAGACGAGCATCACCTTAGTCAGCCCTCTCGACCTACCGGCTGTGAAGTAGTCCTGGGACGTCACCTCAGCCAATGTCAGGTAGGTGACCCTTGCGAATACGCTCGAGAGGTAAATCCCGAGGGTCAGCGAAGGCAAGGCGAGATGGTACAGGAAGTCAACCACGATCCACGGTTTTCCTGCAAGGAGGGCGTCCAAGATGACGAAACCGGTAGGCCTCGGAGATAGCTCGACCTCGTTGAGCGCGCTGAGCCTACCGCCTGTCGGGAAGAGGCCTGCTCCGACCCCGAGCGTGGCCTGGAGCAGCAACCCCAAGTAAAAGACAGGGATCGCGAAGGTGACGGAGGAGTAGACCTTGACCACCGGTAGCGTAGTCTTGGTTTTGTAGAAGGACGCGAGCACCCCCAGGGCAACTCCTATCATTATGGAGAGCAGCGATGCGGCCAGCGCGAGTTCTACAGTAGCCGGCAATCTCATAGCGATGTACTCCGCAACAGGGATCCTCTCGAGTGCGGTATACCCGAGGTCACCTCTTAGGACAGAGGCGATGTAGTTGAGGTACTGTACGTGCAACGGCTGATCCAGTCCTAGCTCTGCTCTCCTTCTAGCAAGAACCTCTTCCGGGATGTCCTTGCCCTCCAGCATCGTAACCGGATCTCCAGGAAGGGCCCTGAGGAGGACGAAGACGATCGTGAGCAGCACGAAGACCATCGGTATCATCAACAGGGTCCTCTTCACAACGTAATCTCTCAGGCCCATTTACCCCTCCCTCGTCCTCAAGGTTGTAGGCAAAATAAAATTGATGCGACTGCTCACGAGAGTTCGGCGTAGATCAGATAGTACCTGAAGATCTGGGAGGTGTCTAGGACTATTCCCTTGACGTTCGGCTGGGCTATTGCGTACTGTCCTTCCTGCCACAACGGGATTATGGGAGCATCCTCCGCTACCTTATCCTGTATCATGCCTAGCGCCCTCACCCTGTCGTTAGTCGGCAGGAGTATCTGCTGGTCGATGAGCCTATCGACGTCAGGATTGGCGTAGTTCACGTGAAGCCATCCGTTCGCCTTAGAGTGGTAGAAGGGCCTGACGTAGTTGTCGGGGTCGAGGAAGTCCGGGAACCATCCCAAGAGCCAGACCGCTATCTTCTCCTCTCGGAACAGGGTTCTGTAGGTGGCCCAGTCAGCGCTCTTCAGCTCGACCTCTATCATCCCTGAAGCTTCCAAGTTCTGCTTGAGGATGGCCGCTATGTCTCCCTCTGCTGGGGTGTACCTGATCGGAGTGTACCAGAGCTCCATTTTCAGCTTGTTGGTCTCGCTGAAGCCAGCCTGCCGAAGGAGAGCTGTCGCCCTCTCAACGTTAGGGCGGTCTCCATATATTTCCTTGAAGGAGTCCTTGTGGCCCAGGAAGCCGATCGGGACCATGCTGTAGAGCGGTTGGGCGAACCTTCCCATGAAGACCGTGTTCACTATAGCGTTCCTGTCCACGAGGTAGGCTATGGCTTGCCTCACCAGCTTGTTGTTGAAGGGTTCCTTGTTGACGTTGAAGACCATGTATCTTATGGGCGCTATACCTGGACCGGAGACGACCTGTAGCTTGGGGTTGTTGAGGAGGTCCTTGAGGTCTGCGGGGCTCAGCGTCCTGAAGGCCACATCTATCTCACCCCTCTCGACCGCAAGCCTGAGGGACTGCGGGTCCTTGTAGAACCTGATTATCACGGTCGGCGTCTTTGGTTTCTCGCCGTAGTAATTGAGGTTCGCGACGAGGACTATGTGCTCTCCCGGCCTCCACTCCTGAAGCTTGTAGGGCCCTATCATATCCAAGGTCTTCGGAGGCTTAACCACCTCCATCGGCGAAGTCTTCGGGTTCACGGGGAAGGCCACCCATGTGGAGAGCAGGGCCTTGACGTAGGTCTCCTCAAAGGGCTCCTTGAGATGAACCCTGACGGTGTTCCGGTCGACGGCCTCAGCCTTCTCGATCAGATCAGCGATCAGGAAGGCAGGATCCTGGTTCAGCTTCATCGTCCTCTCCCAGGACCATACGACGTCCTGCGCTGTTAGGGGTGACCCGTCCTGGAACTTCGCATCCGTCCTGATCTTAATTTCCCATACCTTCCTATCAGAGCTGATCGTGTAGCTTTCCGCAAGCCTGTTGACGATCCTCGTGGTAGACGGCTCATAGGCGAAGAGCCCTTCGCCCATGTTCTGTATTATGTTGACTCCGAGGTAATCGTACGCTTCAGCGGGATCGAGTGTCGTCTGGACCGAGTCGGTCGTCCCTATGATGAGCGTCTCCTTTATCCTCTTCACGGTCGGAGCCTGGGGCCCCGCAGCAGTCATGTAGTATGCCGCTATTCCTCCTACTACGAGGAGGACGGCGACAACCAAGATTGCTAGAGTAGCGGTTTTTGATATAGCTCGGTTCTTGACCAATTCCCCTCGCACATAATAACAGCTTTTCCCTTTTACTTAAGAATTTTTGTGATACACCTCAGGGTTGCGTTTCCCAAAACGAAATTACGTCCTGCCTTCTAACTCGTCCCCATAGACGACCGAACGCGAAACGACTGGTAGCGAATAGCCGTCAATCCGGTGACGGATGGATTTCCGGAGAAGAGGCATCTGCTTTAGCGCTCAAGCACTACCATCCCACAGCGAGGACGCACATATTTAACGAGGTCGGAAGCCCAGAACGTGGGATCGTCGATGGCGGTCCAGAAGGCGCTGCTGAGGCCGAGGGAGAAGAAGGCGAGGGAGATCGAGCTCCTCGAGAAGATGTTCAGGGAGAACCCGGTGGTGATGGTCCTCGACCTCACGAGGACGAGCACCGACGTCCTCCAGCGCTTCAGGTCTTCCTTTAGGGAAAGGGCCACTATTAGGGTCGCCAAGAAGACGTTAGCTGCGATAGCCGCGGAGAGGGCGGGGAGGAAGGCGCTCGCCGAGCTCCTGAAGGGGCTGAAGGTGCCCGTCGGATTCATAGCCACCGACGTCAACCCGTTCCGGCTCAAGCTGGAGATCGACAGGGGAAGGATCCTTACGCCTCCGAAGGCGGGAGAGAAGGCGGACATAGACGTCGTCGTTCCACCGATGAACACGGGCATCCCTCCGGGCCCCATCCTCTCGGAGTTCGGAAAGATGAGGATACCGACGAGGATAGAGGGAGGCACGATCTGGATTGCCAAGGAGACGGTGGTCGCTAAGAAGGGCGACGAGATAAGTCCGGCCCTCGCAAGCCTCCTCTCCAAGCTCGACATCCCCGCCGTCTACAGGGGCCTCAACGTGATAGCGGCGGTCGACGGTGAGGTGGTCATCAGGCCCGAGGACTTGATGTTAGACCTCGAGGCCTTCAAGAAGGACCTCGCATCGGGTTACGCCACCGCCAGAACACTCCTGATAGAGCTGGGCATACCGGAGCCGGAGGTGATCGGAGACATCTTGGCTCTTGCCCACCGCAGGGCGATCGCTCTGGCCACGGAGGCCGGGTACGTAACACCGGAGACCGTAGAGCACGTCCTGAGGGTTGCGGAGGCGAGGGCACAAGCGCTGGCGAGACTCATCGGCGCCTGAGGCTCCTTATCGCATCGGTGAAGGCGCTGTAAAGTTCTCCGACCTTCGTCCCTGTCACCTCGCCCTTCAGCCCCCTCTCCGAAGCCTCTACCCTCACGTCTCCCCTCCACCCGCTCATGCGCTGGGCCAATTCGGCCGGTGATAGGCCGAGGTTGAGGGCCTGCCTGTTCAGCGAAGCGCGGAACTCGAGGCGGTCGTCAACCGATCTGATCAGGAGGACGACGGCTGGGAACTGCAAGGTCGAGACCTGCTGGAGCATCTCATCGATCAGCAGCTCGT
>Ga0079996_112737_pt1 | contig 30993 bp, 26 predicted proteins | sample PerSpoAPS_AMetaG_FD_69199 | JGI IMG/M metagenome (GOLD analysis project Ga0079996, IMG submission 69199) | Thermal spring microbial communities from Yellowstone National Park, Wyoming, USA - Perpetual Spouter A (PS_A) MetaG (SPADES assembly)... | ecosystem: Environmental > Aquatic > Thermal... | reverse complement strand
GAAGAAATGTTTATTTTTGCGAATGTCCATTTTCTTATGTGAATAGATTTAAAACTGCATTTGTAGTTGTAAATGGTGATTTTAAATTAAAAATGAATGAAGAATTAAAATTAAGACCAGAACATAGGGGCGCTCCTGTTTTTAATCCTCTAATTGAAATGAAAAATTGGGGAGATGTTATAATAGATGTGGAAAGTGTAATAGGAACATATTTAGGAGGAGGAATTGTAAAAGGAAATGTTAATAGAGTTAAAATAAATTTTGGTGGTTTTGGAGGTGCTTTTTCATCAAGAACACATCCAGAAAGAGATAATATAGTAATACACGAAGATTATATTCAAGATGATAATAATCCTCTTTCTTTACCAAAATTAACAAATCCAGACAAAAGATTTAAGATGTTATATTTAGTTCCTCCTGGTAATGATAAGACATTAAGAAGTTTGTTTTTTGGAAATCCAGAATTACCATTTGGAGGTGTTGATGTTAAATTTGAAACCTCAAATTATTCCTCTCCCATTATTTCTTCTAAATTGATTATTAAAACTGATTGGCCATTTAATATAGAAAGAAGTTATATTCTTATGAGAGAAAATGCTGCTTATTTAATCAACTTTTTTTACAATATAAATGACACAAGATATATTAGAAATTTAGACAGAAGAACTTTAATAAGAGTGTATCTAGCAAGTTCTGCTGCTTGGATACAACATTATTTTTGTGAAAGTATTTTACAAACTCCAATTCTGACACTAAATCCATTACAAACAGAATGTATTATTACAGCAGAAACTGGTGATGTTTTGAATATATATACAGTTAGTGAAACTACTCAACAGTTTAGTGAAAATTATAATGATGTTATTTATATTGATTTAGGAACAAATTATAATGCAATTGAAGAAATTAACATTGAGTGCATAACTCCTTGTGGCAACACATCTAATTATGATGAATATCTTTTAGAATTTTCTCCTAATGGTTCAACTTGGACTAGTTATGGTGTTGATACGAATATCTGGCCAAGATATGATTTGACAACAGATACTACAAGAACATTTAAGAGTTATAATGCTTACTATTTTAGATTAGAAAATTCTAACTTTGCTTTTTACTTACAAAGATATATGAGATTAAGAAGAGTTAATACTGTTGGAACACCAATTAGAAACTTTACTAATGATATAACTGTTATAAAAAGAGTTTATACTTATGCTCCAGTTAATGTTATCTATTATAGAAAAAAAGTAATGGGTTGGGGTTCTCCTGGTAAAGTTCATTATTTTACAAATATAAGTAGTTCAACGCAAAAAATAAGAGTTGAATATAAGTTTGTATAGTTATGATAGAAAATACTAAGAATATAAAAATCGTATTTGTAAGACATAAAACAAGGATTGGTAATCTAATCGCAAAATTTTCATATTTTAGAGATATACTTAATTTCAATACTTTAAAATCAATTTATTACACACTTTTTAAGAAATACGAATTTGAAAAACTTGATAATGACAAAGAGTTAATTTTTTCTCATTCTTATTTAGTAATTGATAAATACAGATTTGATATTCATTACTTTTATGGAGTTATAATTCAAAAAGAAAATTTAGATGACTATCAAAATTTAAAATTTTACGATGATTTTATATTTTTTGAAAATAAAAATCTTTATGGAGTAATTTTTAATTTTAATGTAAATGAAGAAGAATATCAAACATATTTAGATATTGCATTAAATTTATTTTCAGAACAATATGAAAGTAATCAAATAATTAAATACAATTGGGGAGATTTATTGTATTTCCTTTTTCCTAAAATTCGTGGCCATTCCAAAAATTATATTTGTTCTACTTTTGTTTATAATTTTCTAATAAAAATAAGAAAAATAATAAAAGCGGATAAAAAAATAATATCACCAAATTTATTATTTAATTTAATGACAGAGGAACTGAAATGAAAACAAAAAAAATAATAAATTATATTTTCTTAATTTGTGGTTTTATCCTATATTTATTTACTATCTTAACTTCTTCATTTCATGTTTTCAATATTTATTCTCTTTTTGAAAGCGAGGAACAAAAATATGTAGCTCTTTTTATAACAATTGCTTTAGAGTTTTCTGTTCTTTTTATTTCTTACGTTTACTATTACAATAAGAATATAACCAAATTTAAAACCGCCAATAATGTATTGTTTGCTATTATTATCATTTTGCTAATTTATTTATGGTTTTTGAATTATGTTGCTATGGAAAAAAATTTTAGCGAAGAAATCGTCATTCTTGGAAAATATAATATTTCTTTTATAATTCCTTTGATCGCCTCTTTCTTCTTACCTTTCTCCTCAATTTCGCTTTCGATTTCTATCATTATTCTATTAAACAGAGTTTTATATTTCACAAAGTCATACTATAAAGATAATTCGCAAAAATAATAACTTACACCTTTTATAATAGGGGGGTAGATATGAAAACAACCATAAACATACCAAATAGATATGTAATAAAAGGGAAACCTAATATAAGACCCTCTTGGGTCTCATATAGGTTGAACCAAAGAACAGGAGATAATTATTCTGTTGCTGTCGGATATTTTGCTAGCGATACTCAAAACTACATTGGAACATACTTTGTTCCCGATAATCAAACAATTACTTCTCCTGGTCAATTAATGTTCATTGATGATGGTGTTGGTGGAAAAAGACCAGCTATTGTAAATGAGAAAAAAGCTTATACAATAACAGGCATTGCTGTTTCTGGCGATGATTATACAATAAATTACAACGATGAAAACGATGATCCAGTATCTATTACTTCATCTTGGGATGATATAGTTAAAAAGATTGGAATTCTTTTAGCAAATGATTTTGTCCCAGCACCCGCTGACAATTCTTCTGTTGTATCCGATAGATTTTATAGTATTTTAAAATTAAATAAAGGAGTTATATTCGGATTGGGAGTTAAATTTGATTTAAATTCAAAAGGCACATTAGAAACAGATATAGAAAGTCCTCTTAATTTAGAAGACTCAAATCTCAAAATAGTGGCTACCGATTTTGGAGATTATGTTAAATTGAAATTAACTACTGTTATTGGTCCCAATTTAGATTTAAGCAGTAAATTTGAAATAGTGGGTAAGGATTTATATAACTATTTAGTTTTCTTCAAAGTATTATAAAGGAGGTGTACTATGAATAACACAACCATAGATGCAAGAACAACAGCATTAAAGAAAGTAGCACAAGCTATCACCGCTGGTCAAGGTGATATTGTAGCAAAAATAGTTCAAACTCTTGTTAGAGAAGGATGCATTGTAGATAATCTTTATCCTCCTATGTTTATTCCTTCAATTAACGACCCAAGCATTCATGTTTCTGATACCAATCCACAAGTAAGGTATTTCTTATACAGATTTCAAACTAATTTAGGTGGTACTGCCTATAGCATTGACTTAAATACACTTGTTGGAACAGAGCATGGAACACCTGGATATGTCCCAACATACATTTCCTTATTAGCAACAAAAGTATTTAAGATTAATGAAAAAGAATTAGAATTCTATGGCAATTATCTTGATGAGGTAATATCGGCACATGTAGAAAGATTTGGTGATGTAGTTGACTTTGCTTTCTTTAATCAATTAAAACAAATTGCTTTCACAAGAGATGTTGATAGTCTTGGAGATATAGCTCCAACACAATATTTAAATGCAAAATATTATAATACAATCTATGGTACTGATATAACAACAATTGGAGATTTCTCAATACCAGAAGATAACATAGCAGGTGGTGTAGTGGGAGCTAAAAGATTATTAACTGATGCTTGGGCAAAATTTGTATCTTTAAGGGTGGTTGGTGCAAGAGTAATATTACCAATTGTTGCTTATACCAAGATACATGCTTGGCCATTTACAGCACTAGGCTTGGAAACTGGTAGAGTATTCTTCCAGGGATTAGAAGCTGCTTATGGCGGTTCCATGTTTCAATCATTACAAATAGTTCCAATTTCCAAAATCGTTGATTTAGGTGCTATTGCCAACGAAGTTCAAGGTCCAGTTAATGTTAATGTATTAGGGCTTGCTAGAGAGAAGGATTTAGATAGCACAAAAGATGGCAATAATGAGGTTTCTGGTAAATATATCGCTTATATTGTCCCAACAGCTTCATTCTTTGGTATTAATGTAATAGTTGGCGGTATAAAAACAGATATTGTAAAACAGTTAATTGATGGTGGATTTCCAACATATAACTTAATGTCCTCTGTTTATAGAGGATTATCAATTGGTGCTTCAAGAGCTTACATAGCATTTCCTGCATACTAATTGATAAAACAATTTTGGGAGGGTTAATCCCTCCCCACATTTAAAAATATATTTCTCAAACCTTTTGTTTTATCTAGTAATTCCCCTTCTACTCTCCTTATAGACACCTCTCTTCATTTTAAATCCCTTTCCTCTTACCTCTTCATCACAAAACTTCACTCCTCCCACCTACTTATTCAAGAGAAGCGAGAGAAAGTTGTTAGAAGGCTAGGTCCTTTTTGCTTTGAGGGCCACCAGTGCTTCTTTATTGGGAGGCTGAGTAGTTATTGGACAAAGCACAAACCTTTCACATAGTGACAAAAGAATTAGACTTTGAAATTCCTATCAGTAATTTTGCCCTTTATTTTGAATTAAATAATTTTTTCAAATACAACTTCAAGTTAGAAGAAATTGATGATTTTTATTTTTGTAAAATAAAAAGCAAAGATTTATTTATAACTTTCAATTATGAAGGAGAAGTTTTTTGTTCAATAAAAGACGAAGGAGCTTTTTTGGGTAAATTCAATAAAGAAATATTACTATTTTTTGATAAAAAAAATGAAAATAACAAATCAGAAGTCTTTTTAAAATTAATAAATGACCAATTTATATCTTACACTTTTGATATAACACCAGATGAGTATGAAATATCAAACAAATTGAAAATAAATATAAAACCAAAGTATGTTGAAATTAAAAAAATTTACTATATGAGTGAATTTAGTAAAGTTGAGGAAGATTTGAGTAAATTTATTACATTGTATGAACAAAAAGAATAATTTTTCTATTTGACAAAACCTTTAATAAGAGATGTTGAACTTATTTAATAAAAGTAAGAAAGCCCAAGAAATTCATATACCACAAGAATATCTTACGCCCAATATTCCTCATGATGAGATTTATAATCTTTTCTTATCTACTAAGGAAAGCGGTCTTGACCAACTAAAAGACCTCATTATCCAAATAAAACAACTCCCAGCAGAGAAAAAGGTAGAATTTGTAAATCATTGGATGAACTATATTACGAAAAATCAATTGGGTCCAGAATCGCCAGAAGTTCAAAAATTTGTAGCAATTTTAAATTCTTTACATACAAAAGAAGAATCAGAATGGGTAAATTCAGTTAAAAATACCCTAAGAGAATATATTGATAAAATTCAAAAAATAAAGAGTATAAATCCAGAAGGCAAAGTAGATGTTAAGACACCTAGACTATTAAAAGAACAATCAGAAAACGATATTAATTACAAGATTTTAGACAATAGAGATAACTTTCTTGAATTCAAAGAAAGAATATTCCCATTAGCATTAAAAGAATTAAAGAAAGATGTTAAAAAAGCAAGTGATTATGAGCCTATTTTATCATCTATTATTAATGAAGCTTATGGTAGGGGAATTATTACAAAGGATGAATATATTGATATGATAAATAAAACAGCAGAAGTATTCCTTGCCCCATTCAAAGTAGCGAGTGAAGAAGAAAAAATAGAAATTAAAGATTTAGAACCAAAAGAAAAACAAAAAATAGAAATACTAATGCATGAAAAGGAATTAGTAAATAAAATAATGGATTTAACTCGTCTAATTAAAGAAAAGCTTAATGTAAAAGTTAATTATAGTAAGATTACAGAAAAAGATATAGTAGATTTTGTAATTTTACTTAATTATTTGAAACCCTATTCTCATTTAGCTATATTATTATCAGGATTACTTGATTTACTGTCTGGTTATAGTTCTCATCACGATGATGCTGTAAGATTATCAAGAATGATTCTGATCGGTGGATATCAAAACCTTATTGATGTATTGGTTAAGAAAATAAGCTTATTAGAAGACTTAGAAATAAAACAAGTGGAGGCCTAATATGGAGAGGAACGAGGTCTTTGAGCTATTAGAAAAATATTATGGATTAAGTCTAACCAAAAAAGCTGATGAAGAATTAAAGGAAAATATTCCTGATGAAGAAGAAAATGTTAAAGAAGAACAAACTGAAATGGGAGAAGTTGAAGAAAATAATGAAAAACAAGGTAAATATAAGGAATTAGTGAAGGGTTCTAATGTTTATTTTAACAATGAAAAAGAATTAATAGCTTATCTTCTAAAACAAGCATTTGTTAACTATAAACCACTTAGAAAGAGTTTCGAGGTATTAAAGAAAAAGGGTAGCGAAAATCCAATATTAAGTTTCTCTTTATTATCCGATGCCTATTCCCTAATAGACGAGAATGATTCTATATTAAATATTTCCGAAAACATTAAAAAAGCTATTGATATATTAAGTGGCAATATACAAGATGAAACAAGCCAATTAATAAGTTTCCTAAAACATTTTTATGGTCCAGCAGATTTATCTTATGAAATATCAAAGGAAATGTTTCATAATTGGTATTCGGTAGAACACCAAGAAGAAAGTGATGAAATAGTAAAAATGGCATTTGTGGACCCAATTTTAGTTTTACAACCTGATTTGTATAAATTGCCAAAAGAAATACTCACACCCACTTCTAAGGAAACAGAAATATCTGCTACTCATGAAAGACCTATTGGAACAGATTTTGTAATTCCACCTGGTTCTCATGAGGGTTCAGGACCAGAACTTGGACCTATACCCGTATCTGAACCTGCACCAAAGGATCCCACCCCTTATGTTAAATCTGTATTAGAAATTGCTTTTAAGGATTTTGATAAAAACGATTTTAAAGATGACGATAAAATAGAAGAAGCTATTAAAAAGATAATTACTCACGATCCAAAATTTGAGGATAATTATAAAGACCACGTTTTTAAAGTTCTAACAGCAAAGAAAGAAGAAGGTGGATTTAATTTAGATGAAAAAACAGCTAACAAAATATTAGATAAGTTAACATTAGCGGATGATTTACAAGAAAAAACAATGGCAACAAAAGCATTAGAAAAAGCAAGTGTTAAATTTAGTATATTTAAAGATGCTATAAAAACTTATAAAGAAACAGGTGATTATAACAAATCAATTGATGTATTAAAAGAGAAAGCTAATGCTATATTAAAAAATGTAGAAAATGTGTATGGTTCAGTAGAACCTGGTCATAAGGACACTGTTTTAAATGAATTTATAAAGGAATATAATAATTTCTTAGGCTCTACTGCTGTAACACCTAATGAGAAATTATTAACATTCAAGGAAGGATTAAGTAATGTTATATCTAACGTGGCAACATTTACGGAGGGACACGAAATTCCTCTTGCTATTGGAGCAGCAGTGTTAGGAGCTTATGCTTTACATAAAATGAAACAAAAGAAAAAGAAAGAAACATTAGAAATGCTTATAAAGGAGGAATAATATGAGCGATATTAAAAAGGAAGTTGAAAAGGCTGTAAATAACTTACTTAAAGTATCACAAAATATATCACCTATAAATGAGAAAGAAATAGATCTTAATGTATTAAAAACACAAATAGAAACTTTTCAGAAAGATTTACAAGACCCAAATAAACCACCAGAATACAAGGAAAAATTAAAAGAATTATTAGCCGGCTTACAAGAAAAATATCAGAATATTTTAGCTTCTATCAAACAAACAACTCCTACAACAACCGCCCACGTAGAAACACAAGCTGTTCCACCACCAGGAGAAGCAAAAATAGATATAGGTCCAATAGTATTTGGAACACCAATATCAAGAGAGGAAATGGAAAGGATGTTAGCAGAGGATAAAATAGATTTGGGAGTTACTCAAAAGTTACTTGAAGTACCTACTAGTGATTTAACGCCTCCTAGTATAAATGCTACAAAATTAGTAGAAGAAATAGTTAAACCAAAAGAAGTGAAACCGCCGGAAATAAAAGAAGTCGACCAAAAAAGTCCCGATGTTGTTAAAAATGTAGCTACTCCTGCGAAAGTAGATCCTTCTAAGTTAAAAGAGACAGCACAAGCCCATCAGAATATAGAACAATCAATTAAGGATTCACTTAAAAATATAACGGATTTCTTGCAAAACCACGCTTTGGAAACAGCAGCAATAGGAGCCGGCATTATAGGCGCTGCACTCATAGCCAATAAAATGCTAAAAAAGAAACAGGAAAAATCACCAGAGAAAGGCAAAAAATTTACATTTTTAAGAGTTAAAAAGGGTTAGGTTGATTTAAAAATGTGAAATATATAACTCTTGAAGATATAGAAAAAGTATCCGATAATATAGATAAAGTAAAATTATTCACATTGTATGCTATTGAACAAAATAGAAGTTTATGGAGTAATCCAGCAGAGTTTATTGTAATTTCCAATTACCTTGTAAATGGAAGACAAGGAAAGTATTTAGATTTAGAAACTTTTATTAAGGCTTACATTGTGTATGAAAAATTGTTTCCTTATAGAAAATTTTCAGAAGATGTTGCCGCCTTAATAGGATTTATTTTTTATCACGAAAATATTTATTTTGTTCCCACCTTTTTCGCTGATAAATATATAAAGTATTTCCTTGATGCTGTAAAAGTAGCATTAGAAGATGAAAACATAGTAAGAGAAATAGCTGATAATAACGCTATATATTATTATGCTGTTAAAAATGATAAGATTGATTTAATAAGAGAAAAAATAAAGGATAATAAAACATTAGAGTATTATTTGGATATTTCTCTGAATTTAGAAAAATACATTAATAATCTACTTAGCAAAAAACCAGAAGAAATTATAGGAATAAAAAATGCTAAATTATAAGTTTATCATCAAATTTGCCTCCGAAGAAAAATTAACTGATTTAGTTATTCAATATAAAGAAAAACCAAACCCAGATTTATTTAAAAAAATTTATAAGCATTCAAAAAATTATGTAGAAAAACACTTGGCAAAAATTTATAGTGAAAAAGTAGATGAGAATTATATAGAGGCATTAAAAAATAAAATAATTTATGATGCTATCAAAAATTATGATCCATCAAAAGGAACAAAATTTGAAACACATCTCTATAACTACATTAAAAAAATATATACAGAAGTTGAAACCAGTGGATATGGAATAGAGGTTTCGTATAACAAGATAATGAAATTAAGAAAAGTTATGGATGCTTATGAAGAGTTAATGGATAAAAAGGGCGGTAAAGAACCAACGGAGGAGGAAATAGCTAATCATTTAAATATGAAAGTTGATGAAGTTAGAGAATTGCTGGCCCTAAAAGAAGCAAGAGAAGGAGTAAATACTGATTTCCTTCTAACAGCCTATCAAACCCCTCTAAAAGATGTGTTATACTCACACTATAATGAAGAAGGAAAACAAGAACATTTGGAAGTATTAAATGCAATAGATAAATTACAAACTACAAATCCTTCTCTAATAGCAAAACATTTGAATAAGGAGCAAGGAAAAGTAGAGCAAATAGTGAGAGAAATAATAAAAGATGCTAATACATATAGAAACTTAATGGAAATAATGTAATTTATCAAATTGATATGGTTTAAAATTTAGAATATGGCTATCCGTAAATCAAGAATAATTGACAAAACTTCCTTTGTAAATAAGATAATAGAACCGGAAGATGAACTAGATAGAGAATCAGAAATAGCATTTTGGAATTATTGGGAAAATTTAGCATCTCAATACGAATCGTTTGCTGAATTAGGTTATAAAAAAGGAAAGGAACTTGAAACTGAATATGTTATTAAATGGAAAGAATGTGTAAAGAAAAAGGATGATAAATGTGCTAATGAATATTTTATGAAAATACTGCTTGGACATTTCGGTTTTATAAAAGCAAAAATAAATAAAGTATATTTAAAAAGAAGAAATGACATAGTAACTACACAAGATTTATTTAGTGCAGCTGTTCATGCTTTGCAAACAGCATTATCAAAATATAATCCAGAGCATAGTTCAAATGCAAGATTTCTAAATTATTTTGAAAGCTTTTTAGACGGAGCTTTGCTTCAACTTGCTGATACGGAAAGTGTCTTTACTACAAGACTAAGTGCTTTAAGTAAAACCAATAATAATGGTAACGAAACAGAGGCAGATGAGTATATATCTGGCGAAAAAACAAATGATTGGGAAGAAAGTTTAAGTTATTACGATAAGTTAGATGATAATATTTTAAGTGATAATTTGCTATTAAGGGATATTGTTGATTTAATTTGTTATTATCAAAATAAAGATAAAGAAAATATTCATTTTAACTATCCTATTGCTATTTTGTATTTAGTAATTTACTATAATAAAGAAAGAATTATAAAAGAATTAAAACAAATATTATATTATCTTATTCAGTAATTCCTCTTCTACCTTCCTATTTGTCTTGGAAGATGAAGTAATTAGTAGGTAAGACATTTGATAAATTAGACCATACCAAACCTCTCAAGTATGCTATTTAAATTTGTAAAAGCTGACTTTAAAGTTAATTTGTTAACAGGCAACCCTTCCATATCACTCTTAATAATTAACAACCCTAAAACATTTCTTGCTTCTTTCAATACTTCAAGATAAGATAATAAATCTCTTTCTATTGTAAGTGCTTTTTGTAAAATCTCTGCTAACTCTGGGTCATGTTCATTGATTTTATCTACAATATATTGTAGGGCATTTGGAGACATTATATTGTTAAATTCCTCTGGAACTATATCATCAGCAACTTTTATTATTTTATTCTCTTCCAAATCATACTTATCCAATTTTAATAATTTTTTATCTATTTTTGCGTATTTATATAAAACTAATTTTCCATTTTCATTAGCAAATTTATATTTGAATTCAATTTCTTTCTTGATAGGATTAATAATAGAAATCTTGGGGAATAATGTGGATTTATTATTTTTAGCCATAATGTCATTTTCAAATTCAATTTCGCAATAATAACTGGCATTTTTTACAATTAAAGTTCTATCTTGTAAATATATTTCGCTATAAGGAGCAATGTTTATATTTAAGGAAATTGGTTTATTATTGAAACCATAAAAAGTAGAATCATAAAATGCATTAACATAGTCTTCTATCTCGCTTGCTGTTTTGATTTCTTTTTCAAAGTCATTCACTACATCAATTACTCTAAAATTATTGCCATTATGGTCAATTATAAATATTGAATTCTCTTTATTTATTGTAATACTATAATCAACATCATTAGCTTTCTTTAAAAATGCTTTTTTCTTATTTTTCTTTTTACCTTTTTGTTGTTTTTGTTCTTCTTGTTGTTGAGGCATTTGTGAGGTAGGTGAAACTGGCAAGAATTGTTCTTGTAGATATTTTTCATTTTGTTCCATTAACAAGTATTGATAATCCTCAAAACCACCCAATTCTTGCTGTTTTTCATAAGCAGTAGTTTCAGTTGATATAGGAGATTTGTAGTCTATAACTGGATTTTCTCTTGCCATCTCTTCTAAGAAAGCATCAATAGAAATAATTGGTTCTCCTATTCCTCTTAAAACATTACTTACAATTTGACTTTCCAATACTTCTTCTTGCTCAATATCCTCTGCTAAACTAGGAGCTTGCCTTTGCATCTTTTCTGTTTCATCAGCTATTTCTGGTAATTGCTCATAAGGAACTGTTATTGAATATAATGAGGTAATACCACCGGGAACCCTTTCGTTTATTTCAAAAAAGTTTTGTATAGGTATCCCAAATGAAAATGGAATAGATACATTAACAAAGATTGGTATTGTAGTTAAATCAGTTGGCAATATAGAAGCACTTTCAGCTCTTAAATCATCAATTTCTTTAATTTCTGCTGCTTCTTTTTCAAGAGCAACAATATATTTACCACTAATTCTATCAACTAATGCTTCTGATTTAATAATATTATTAGCAAGTTTATTTAAAGTATAGCCAACTATATTATCATTTTCTATTATAAATGTGCCATATTTTGTTGGTTGTATTTCAATAGCGGTTTTTTCAAATTTGTTTGGTAATTCCCTATCTAATGCTAGTAAATCATATTTGACTTTTGGTAATAATCCACTGCTATTGAATTCTTTACTGTTTATTATTATTTTATAATCTCTTACAAATAAGTCGCTAGCTACTTTTGTATCTTCCTTTTGAGGATGCTCAATTGTGAAAGTATTTTTATTTATTACAAATGAAGAAGTTACATCTATTCTTTTGGTTGTTAAATTGTAATTTACTCTTGAAAATACAGAAGCTAATGCCTGAATTAAATCAGATATTTCGTCAATAGTGAAGTCCCTCGTATATATATGCCCCTCTAAATTAACAATTATATTACTTTCATCTTTAATAGCTTTTAATAATTTCCTTTTTTCTTCTTTATCAGTTAAATCATATTTACTATTTATAGCAATAAGTATAGAAGCACTTGGCCTATCAACTACATATATTTGTTTTTCAATAATTTCATCATCGCAAGAAACATTTATTTTTAAAACATCAAATAAGTAAAGTCCTTTAACAAGAGGAACAATATAGAATTTATAATTTTTACCTAAGAATAATTTATGTTTTTCTAAAATCCTTTTTGCTGTTTCGGCATCTACTTCATTTTCTTTATAAACAGGTATTAAGTGAGAAGCAACAAAAGTAATTAAGTTTATAAAATCAGAAGGAATATTAGCAGATAATTCCTTAACATTAAGAGCTTCATTTATTTCTTCATCCTCAAAAGCTACTTTTGTTTGAATGGTGATTGGAGAACTAAATAAATCTTCTTTATGTTCCTCCCAATTAACATTTGATAGTTTGTATAAATCAACTTCTCCTTCCGATAAAGCTAAATCTATCTTGCTATTTATGTACTTTTCATCCCAATTGAATTCAACTGCATATTTGTCTAAAATTGCTTTTGTTTGATTTACGTTTCTACTAACATATTTCTGATAAGCATTTGGTATTTTAATCTCTATTTCTACAATATCACCATTGCTTTTAATTGAGCCTACTTTTTCTAATGATTTCTTTGTTATTTCGTGATTTTCTATTAAGGCAAAACCATTTTTAAGTAATTTTGTCTTAATAATTGATTTTAAGTAATCATTTTTGAATAAAGATAAAATGTTTTCTGGTTTTTCATATAAGGAGTAAGCAACTTTGTTAAATTTAATAACATCTGTTCTTTCTGGCATAATAAGTATAGCATTCACAATGGGTTTTTCAATTCTATCAAAAATCTTTAAAATTCCTTTTTCGTAATTTGCTATTTTCTTATTTGTTAAGATAGTGAATTTTTTAATTTTATTAAATTTTACTGAATCTAAAATATCATTAGCCTTTTTGTAATTATTTACAATAATTGAGCGAACTTTATCAACTTGATAATAATTAATTTCTTTTTTATCATCATAAAATTGAGTAGGAATATAAACATAAATTCCTTCCTCTGTTTTTACTTTTACAGTTGGATTTGCTTCAAAAGAAACTTTTTTAATACTACCAGTTTTAATAATTTGAGTTTTTGTAGAAATTTGTTGTTCAGTTTCTAATGTAAGTTTTCCTTCACTCTTTAATACTTCAAATAATTTTCTTACCGCTGGTCTTTTCATACTCAAATATCTTGCTATAATTAGTCTCGCATGAGAATCGTTCTTTAATTCTACTTCCTTATCATTTTTTAATACTCCACTAGGGTCAAAGGAACGAAATCTAAGCAAATAAGAGCCTTGATTAACGGGGTGGGGTAATAATTCTAATTCATAACGAATTTTAGCATGCGAAATATTGTGGTCAAGAACACCAGAAGCACTAATTGAAGCTGTTTCTGGTTCTGGTTCTAATTCTTCATTTTCTACTTCTTCTAAATCTTTTGGCTCTTCTAATTCTTTTAATTCACCAGACTGTTGAGCTTTCTTAATATTAAAATTAAAAATAAGTTTATTTTCTCTGATTTTAGCATTGCCATTTTCTATTAAATGATTTCCTAAATCGTAAATATGTAAAGAAGTATTGGATTTTTCAACAAGAGGATAAAAATTAATATCTTCTGTTAAATTTGATAATTTTAATAAATCCTTTAATTCAACTATTATCCTATAATCCCCACTATCAAATGCTACTTTTTTGTTCTCAATACTTATTTCTTGCTCCTCTGAATGTTCTTTTGAAAGTGGTATAACTCCATTTTCGCTTAAATTTCTTTCTATAGCTTTATCTCCAATTATAACAAAACCATACTTAAATTGTGCTACCTTATCAAGAAAATTAACATATTTACTATCTCTTCTATAAACAAGAGCATAGAAATCGCTACCTAACTTATTTATTAAATCTACTTCTTTTTCAATTGTTTCATTTTCACTTTTAAGATTTTCTACTTTTATCTCGGAAATTTCAGCTAATTTTGTATAATTCTCTGTTTTTGTGAATGATATTTTGTCTTTGAATGGGAAGATAGTGATGTTATTTTCTTCAAAAAGAATACCAATTTTCTTTAATTTGTTATCGTAAATAAGATTATACATCTCTTTAAAAAGGTTTTAATAAGCCATTAAGCAGTTGGATTTTGGTCACTACCACCACTACTACCACCGCTACCACTACCAGAGTTACTAGCAAAGATATCAACATAAGGATTAAATGGAACAATCATTTCTCTCATATCATATATTTCAAATGAGCAACGAATACCGAGAGCATACTTATAAGCATCGTATTCAAGATGATCATTGGCTTTTGGAAGTATACCACTTTCTGTATCTCCATTATTATTCCTATACTTATAAGTATATAAATATACTCTTTCTGCTACATTATTATTTATCAATCTACTTACTTCTCTCTTTAAAACTCCATACCATTTTAAATCATCATTTTCTTCAAGAAAGACAATGGGGTAGATTGGATTGGGGATTGCTATGTTACTAATCCAATGATAGCTATAAATAGGAGGAGCATCATCATTACTAGCAGTATTCGTGATGAAATTAAGAACCGGATCTATGTAAAAATAATCATACGCATTATCTGTATTAGAAGCATAATTATCATTTTCATAAACCTTGCTTACCTTACTTGATAAATGTATAAGAAAATATTGTTTTTCTGGATTTTCTTTATTGCTAATTTTAACTAAACTATCTCCAGATAAATTATAAAAACCATTTTGCTTTGCTAATGGCAATAGATAAATCTTACCATTTATTGTTACCTCTTTTAAAAACATTATTCCAATTCCAGTATTCATAGAAAGAAACGGATATTTTTGTCCAAAAACAACACTTTGAATAGTATCATCAGCACTAAAACCATCATAAAATATTGGCACTACATAATTAGCTTTTGCATTATTATCATTATCTAAATCGTTTTGAATATTTAATAAAGTTTGTTTATATTGTTCAATAGTTCCTTCTATATCTGGTTGTCCATTTTTATATTTGAATTTAATAACATTATTGTATGTTTTACTTGTATTTGTTATCCTTCTATTAAATATAATTGGAATGTGGTTGATAAAATACACTATAACTGGATAAACATTTACCGTTTTTGAATAGTCGCCAGGTAAGGAGTAATCAAAAGTAAAAGTTCCATCTTGATTATCAGTGGAGTAAAAATCATCATTCAAAGTTAATTGTTTATAAAGAATATTTTTCCAATAATATCCTTTACGTGGATAATTATAATAATTTGTAAAATAAGAAGGAGGACTAGAAGTAGAGTCAAAAATTACTTTTTCGTAAAAATCATAATTATTATCATAGCTATAACTGTCAGCAAAATCCGCCATTTTCATTTTACGTATACTTTTAATCATATTAGAAATATCATTATGAGTAATTATTTTGCCAAAACTATATGGTATATAAAAACTTTGAAAAGCTTTTGTTAATTTCAAAAATAAATTTCCATAAATCTCGCTACTTTCTTTCTCATAAGCAGTTAATTTGGATACCCATTGATCTATTTGTTTAGGAGCTAGCAAATAGGGGTATTCTTTAATTCTTGAATAAATTTTATAAGAATCACTTCTGTCAATCCATTCTTTTACAAATTTAACCTCTATTTTGGTTAAAAATATATTTTTGTTTATTTTGATAAGTGAAAAAACAAAATTATTATCATTATTATCATTTACAAGCAATGGAACAACCAAATTATTATATATTTCTCCATTAAAAGCATGTTGAAAAGATAAATTGAAAGCATTAAAATTATTATAACCTATATAATCACCTGTATTAGAAAAAAAACCTTTTGTTTGAAGGGTTTCTGTCATATCTGCTGTAAATGGAGAAAAAAGAGGTGGTATAGTTGTAGGAGAATTGGTCAATTGGGGCACATATACACTTATTCTACTAGGAGATTGATAGTAAAATGTTGGTATAATATCTAATGGATAAATATATGGGTAATTGATAAATTTAACTTTCCTGAAAATAGAAATATGGGGTTCATTATCATCCCCAAGATTATAACTATCCCATATATAATAGTTGGGAAGTAGTATAAATGGTGTACTAAAATAAATAACCGAAAATCCATAATCAACATCACTGGAATTATCTTCACAAAAACAAATATCATCTTGTATATTTGCCAAGTTATTAAAAACAATTTTCTTAGTATCGTTATCAATTAAAATAAAAAAACTATTATTTTTAAGAAAATTATTTAAAGTTTTACCACCAAAATAGTAATTTTCATCACTATTGTCAAAAACAATATTGCTAACATTATCAATATAATAATTATTACCTAAATGTAAATTTGGTTCCATTTTCTGGGAACTAGGACCATAATTTAAAAAACCTGCTTTTTTATTGTTTATATTTATTACATTACCAAATTTATTACTAGAAACAGGTGAATTATCAAGAAAACTTCTTATATCAAATGTAATGTGCCTAAACATATTATCTTTGTCAAAATCTTTATCTATTAAAACAATAGAATTAGGATAAAAGTAATTAAGATTTATAGGTAATTCCAAACAAGGAGTTTTTAAATTATTACTTTTTAATTCTGTTTTTCCTTCTATATACAAATTATTAATATCTTTTATTGATTGAAGAAAATCAAGAAATTGATTCCATCTTCTATAAAATCCAGATATTTTGTATCCTCCAATTTTAAAAGCAAAACTTGGTGTATATATTACTTGATTAGAATAAGGATAGAAAGAGGTTTTAAAGGCATAAAGTGCTTTCCTAGTTATATCTCGTTTATCATTTAAACTGAAATTTTCTTTATGTATTGCTATAGAAGAAAAAGTTGTATTAGCAACTGTAAAAGTAGAACTAACAAGGTAAGAAGCAACTGGAAAAAGGGTGTAGTTGTTTATGCCATCATAATTAAATTTCCCCCACATTTCAACTCTTGTTTCACTTTTCCACTGATCCAAATCAATAAAACTAATTTTATTCAAATAACCAAGCAAATTAGTAACCCTATTTGATAATCCTCTTAAAGTGGGAACATTTAAAATAGTTAAATCTCCAACTTCTATATCTTTTGGATTAGTATTAGTTTCTTTTACTTCATAAACATCCAACTGAATAGTATCTCTATCAGATGATATAAAATCATATAAAAACTTTATCATTCTAAAAGCATTTAGCGCTATTCCTCTCATATATTGTCTAATTTTGTTTAAATCCATATCTTTGATAAGGTTATTAGCAACCTTTTTGAAGAATGCACCAAAGTTTTATTCCTACACCAGAAACAAGCGTTGAATACTTACAACAACAAATACAAGAGCAGAAAAAGGGTTTGGGAAGCAAAATATTAGAAAAAATAACAAAATACGGACCAACAGCTGTTATTTGGGGAGCAAGAGGAGTTGCAGTAGCAGGTGCAACAATATTTACAGGTGGAATAGCGCCGTTAATATTTAAAGGATTATTTTTAGCTTCTATGGCGCCAGGTATAATAAAAGGGTTTAAAGCTTCAATAGAAACAGAAAAGAAATTAAAAGAAATGGGTGAAAAACCAAGTTTAGGCAAGAAGTTATTATTATATGGTCCTACATTAGTAGCAACAGGTCTTGGATTAGGAATGGGCTTAGGATTTGAACATATAGTTACATCCGGCGTAGAACATGCCCTTGGAGCAACGGCTCATTCGGAAGTAGCAAAAAGTATAGCTGAAACAGTAACAAATACTATCCAACAACATGCAATAGCGCAAAATACTGGTCATTCTCTCGTGGGTGGTTATCTTTCACTAATGAAATACTATGCTCCTTATATAGTTGGTTTGTCCGGAGTAACACAAGCTATCGGATTAGGTTTGAAAGCAAAAATGATGAAAGAAATGGGAATGCCAATTGATTGGAAAAAAGAGATAAAAGAATCAGCAAAAGGATTAGGAAAATCTCTACTTACTTATGCTGGTGTAGGTGCCACTGCTTATGGAGTTGGCTATGGCTTAACAGAATTCTTACAACACCATCCAATAACATAGTTATGGATATAAACAAATTACAACAATTATCAAACGAATTAAAAAACAGAATTTTAAAAGATAAATCTAATTTAGTAGATATTGTCATAAAGAAGGAAAATGGTATTTTAACGAGTATGTATGAACCGGTGGCAAAAACAGTTATAGTAGGAGCGAAAGAGGTTTTAGAAGGAAAAGAAAATAAAGATAAATTATTATCTTCATACTTTACCGTTTTAGGACATGAACTAGGTCATGCGAAAAGGGATTTAGAAGGAAAATGGTCATCAAGATTTTATTCGTATTCTCCTATTATTGCTTTTTTAAGTCATATTATTTTACATTCTTACAATGATCCATTAAGTCATTTTTTATCTATATCTTCAATACCAGCAGGTTTTACTCCTATGCTAGTAGAAGAATACAAAGCTCATAAAGATATAGAAAATGATGTAAAAAAGTTTTTGAAGGAAAAATTTGGTAATAAAGTAAAGTATTCAAGTGAATTGCGTAACGCAGCCATTGGTTCTTACTTATCCTACGTTGCTTTAACCACATTAGGAGCAGAAGCAATACACCATTTACCACATTTATTTCACCAATTATCCTCAAGCACTAATTAACAATAACCTTACGAATTGAAATGAATAAAACAATAGGTTTAAGTAATTTGTTATTACCGATTAGATACTATGATTTTTGGAAAACCTATACTGTTGAAGGAAATGTTTATATAGAGGGAATTTCTTTTCCAGCTGCTTATTCAATTATAGTATTAAGCAATAATATTTTTAATGGTTGGAGGAATATTGGATGTGCTGTTGCTGATATTGTTATTTATCCTCCATCTACAAGAGGAATACTAGGGAATGAAGAGATAAATTTTGCCAAGGATCTAATAAATATTTTACAACTTAATCCAATAGTTGTTATAACAGAAAAATATAAAACAGAAAATCCACCAAGCGATTTTTATTTATATAATGATAATGAAATAATAAAATTTATAGGAGTTGCCTATGATGTAGTAACTGATTTAACAACTGGAAGGACAGATAATTTTTCTATTCAAGTTCGTTTTAAGGCTGTTGATTTAATGAGCTACGCTCTTTGGACCACTAAAATATATGCACTCGGAAATAAATTAAGTGTTTCTTATGCTTCTGCTTATAGTATTACTCCACAACAATTCCTTACAGCTATATTATCACAATTATTAGAAGAAAATACAAATGTATCTGATGTAATTTCCTACTTAATAAGTTTAATAGGAACTTACCCAACACCAACTACAACAGAAGAGACAAAAGTAAATGAAGTTGGATACCAAGCAGAAAAAGTAGAAATTGGTGAAAAAGATTGTGTTTCGGTTTGGAATGAATTTATAGAAAATCCATCTGCTGCTATATCAAAAATGGAATTTTATTTAGCCAATGTAATTGAGGCAATAATAAATAAATCAAAAGAAGAAGAGGTAAAAGAAATTGTAAAAAAATTTACACAATATTTCTTTTACAAGATAAAAGGGGTAAATGTCCCTTCCGTTCTTTTGCGAAATTTGTATAAAGTATATTGGGGAAGTGAAAAAGAAGTTGAAGAATTAAGGGAAATATTCAAAAGAGAAACTAGTCAAACAATATTAAAAATGTTAGAATTTACTTCTAAAATGAAAGAAAATAAAATAGACGAAATCCAAGTTCTTATGGATTCGGTAGAAAATAAAGGCAAAAGTATTCTTAATGAAATTAAAACAGACGATAATAGTAAAGATAGTTACCAAAAATTAAAACAAAAATTAGGTAATAGTGAGGAAAAAACAGATATACTTTTATTAACTTTATTATATGCGGAAAGTTCATTCAATACAAATAGTTTTAATAAACTAAGTTCTGATGGATATGGCTCAATAGGACCATTTCAAACAAGAGTTTATGATATAATAGAACAAAATGTGGATACAGATTTAGTAGAAAAGTTAAGAAAAATACATGAAAAATATGAAAGGAAAAACAAAAATAAAATAGATTTTTTAGAGAAAATTAGCGAATGCTTTGGTGGTTATAAAGATGGAAAACCAACGCAGGGTAAATATAAGGATATTGAAAAGAAATGTTCAGGTGAGGGAAGTAATTCTAATATATTTGTTAAATGTCCAGATGAGGAATGTAAAGAAATGATAAATACCGTTTTTGAACATTATAGTTATACAGAAAATAAACAAAGATATTATAGTTATTCAATCAATCACTTGGCTCAAAAATTGGACAAAAATTGTAAATTTAATAACGATTGGTTGCAAAATAGAAAGGATGCTATAAATGAAGCTTTTAGAGAAGTTGGTTTAGAAGAAAACGAAGCAAAAAAATATTACGATATTGCTTTTATTCTTGATTGCTGGCGAGGTTCTCAAAAACAAGAAACACTTGCTACAGAAGACAAAGAAAGATACCAAAAATTAGCAAATATAGTAAAAGTAAAACAATTACAGGAAAATGGTATTAATAGTGAAATACTGCAAAATATAAAAGATTTAAATTCAGTAATTCAACAAATTCAAGACCAACAACAAAAAATTAATATGATAAATAGAATTGTTGAACAAGCATTTAAAGATATTTGGTCAGAATTTCAAGAAAAAGTAAAGAAAATAAAATCAGAAAATGAAGTAAAAGCTTCTTATGATGTTTTAGAAATTTTAAACAAAAAATTTAAAGATGGTGTGGAAGTAAAGATTGAATATATTGATAATGAAACTCAAACAACAAAAACATTAACAGAAATTATACCCTCTTTACAATTAAAAGTTCTTGACTTTTGGAATTGTAGCAATTTAAGAAATTTATTGGTTAATGGTGTTCTTTTACCTAAAAAAACTTCCCTATATTTCTTTAACTATTTTATGTTACAAAGAGGATTTAATATTTTGCCAGCTGATAGATTATTAACATTGGGAGATATTTTAGATATTTTCCTATCATTCCTAAGATATAGAATGATATTTGTTTATCCATTCCGCTGCAGTATAGATGGAAAAGAAAGGATTATATTTAATGCGGTTGTTCCAGACTTAACTTATTCATCAATAATTTTAAAAGATAATTTGTTTGACCCACAAAGAATAACTTTTGGTAATTATGATATTGTTAATTATCTAAAAAGCATTATATCGCAATATAGGGTTGTAGATTATCATTACCAATTCAATAATTTTGTTTCGGAAACATTATCTAATTTATTTAAATTTGAAACTAATATTCAAAAACCGACTTCTATTATCATAAGCATGCTATTAAATAATGAGCCTATTCTTGCCGCTTTACCATTTTCAAGAATGGAAAAAATTATAGAAGATTTATTAAACACAAATAAAGAACTTTCAGACTTGGATATAAATTATTCATTCTTTTTAAGTGATACTAAATTGGAAAAAATAATTCCACGAAATATTTTTATAAACAATCAGGAATTATCAGCAGACCCAATATTAAACGCTCTTTGGAGTAACACCGATAACTTAGATTTAGTTGTTCCATTTTCTTGGGGATTATGGGTTTATTTAAGGCAAGCTTACGAATTTTATAGACATTGGTCTAATGTTCTTACAAATGTTAATATTCCTTACAATCCTTTTATGTTGAGTGGATTGCCTTCTCTCTTTTTAACATCAAATTTAGGTTCATTTGGGGGTATAATAGAAAGTGTTTCAAATTATTATTCAGTTGATAGAGGTTTTATAACAAATATTTCTTATTCAGTTTTAAACAGTAACTCTATATTTGTTCCAATACTTAAAGTTTTAGATGAAGATGTTATCAAATTCTTCGAAGGGCAAGGCGGAGGAATATTAGTTGATTTTCAGTTTGCACCAGTAGATTATGATTATTTAAAAAAATTAGGATTATTGCTTTCCTCTGCATATTTAGTTGAGAGAAATCCACAAATTGAAAAAAATGGAGTTAAAAAAGCCGGATTTTTGATTTTAAGGAAAGTTGGGGAAAACTTTGTTAATGGTAGAGTTGTATCTTATAATATGAAAATATCGCATATTTATAAAGAAACAGAATATTATTATAAAAATTTAGATTTTGTGATTAAATTTAGAAGGAGAATAAAGGGACTGCTTTTTAATGTAGCAAGTTATACAGAGAGCGTAGCGGCCGCATTTCCAGTTTTTTCCGCTCTCAAGAGTCAGGTAGAGGAAGGTATTCCAATAGAAAAAACACCATGCAAAAACTTTATAGATAAAACAAACAAAACAAATGAAATAGAAGAAATGGAATTTGTTAAATTTAAATATTCTTTTTTCCTACCTTCAAAACAGTAAAATCTTAAGTAGTGAAGAAAAAATGTTTAAAATTTTCTTTATATCAAAAGGATTTTATAAAAACATTTAAAATAGTTTTTCATTTTTTAGAAAGATATTTTTACAAAGAAAATAAAAAACCAAGCATTTCTGATATTTATAAATTCACAAGAAAATACAAATACAAAATATGTAATGATTACTTAAAAGATTTAGAAAAATTCTTATTTAAATTTGCTAACGAAACCTATTTTGATGAAGAAGAAATTTATGATTTTGAGAGCATATTCTAGCTAATAAGAAGAGTCAAACAGAGAATATATATAAAACTTTATCGTTAAATAATCAATCAAACTAGCAAATTTTCTTTCAGAATAAGATTTTAATATATTATGTAAAACTTGTGAAGTGATTTCTTTTTCTTTTGAAATGGAACTTATGTATTTATCAACACCTACCATCCATTTTTTATCTTTTAAATCTTTACTTGTTGGAACAGCAAAAAATCTTATTATTTTTACATTTTGTGGTATGGAATTCGTTCTTAATATTCTTCCCTCAACTTGTTTTTCCTTCATAGGATTTGGATGTGGGTCAACTATTATTAAGTGTGAAGCAGTGTATAGTGATAACCCTTCTGCACCTGCAGGCGAAAGTAAAATAATTCTACTTTTTTTATTTATTATATTTTCAATTGCTTTTTTTCTTTGGGAATGGGTTTGTTCGCCAGTGAAAATTTCGTGTTCCAAGCCCAATTTCGTAAGAGCTAATGATAATGGTTTAATAACATTATCTTTGAAATTGCTGTAAATAACAACTTGATGTTCCGGGTCTTCATCTAATATTTCCTTTACTTTTTTAAGGACAGCAAAAAGTTTTGGAGTCTTAAAAGCAATTTCTTCTTCTGAAACATTTGGGTCTACATGTCTAATGTTATTAGATATGAGTCTTAACTTTTGGAAATAAAGTAAAATATTTTTGGCAATTTCTTTATCTTTCTTATTTTGTAATAGCATTTCATAAACTCTATTTTCCATTTTTTTCACATACTCTCTAAATTTTTCTTCTTGCTCTTTTGTAAAAGGAACCTCTATATTTTCATAACTAGCTTTCGGTCTTTTCAATTCTGTTTCCTCTGGAAAATAATAATTCACATAATTAGACAACAAATGTTTAACAGTGGCAATAGAAAACCAATCAAATACTGGTTCTTTTGTTTTTATTTCTTCTCCCTTTAAAAATTTGTATAAAGCAGAATATTCTTTAAAAAAGCTTTTACTATTTCTTATATAGTTTCTAAAATTTTTCTCTAATATTTCCTTATATTTCTCATATTTGGGTAAAGTTAATATTAAAATATTCGTAAAATCTTTGTATTTATTTGAAATAGGAGTTGCAGTTAGACCTATAAAATGCTTTATATTTTTTGATAATTCCAAAGAAGCTTCATATATCTTAGTATTTTCATTTCTTAAATTGTGTATTTCATCAATAATAACTCCTTTTATATTCTTAAAATTTGGATGTTTAAGAATATCCTTTATGTTATTCCTAATGAAATCATAGGAAGCGACATATACATCATAGGATTCAGATAACTTATCCAAATCATTTAAATGCTCTGCTTTTAAATTAGTAAAAGTATCAAAGTGAGAAAGTGTATGATTAATTAAAGAAGCTGGAACAATATATAGAAATTTTGATTCTGGCTCATATTCCTTTATTTTGCTTAAAACCGATAAAGCAGTTATTGTTTTTCCGGTTCCTACTTGATGAATAAAAAGAATTCTTACAGGCTTTTTTTCTTTAAGAAAATTTTCGGCATGCTTTGTAGAGGCTATTTGGTGTGGTAAAAGCTCGACATTTTTTAAATACTTCATTATGTAATTGACAAACTTGAAGAAATTATATAAGGCTCATCTCTTAATAATCCATAAAGTTTCATTTCAACATTTAGGATGCCTATATGACCCAATTTGAAAGAGGAAAGATTATCAGAATTTTGCTTAGTAAGTTCGCTGGTATTAATAACAATTTTGAATACTTGTGGAGCTACTTGGTGATACCATTTAGGTTTTATGGTTCTTTCAACATCAGTATGAACAATATGAACCTCATCCAAAAATAAAACTGGTTCATCGGAATATAAATACACAATTGTTGAAAAACTTTCCTTTTCTCCTAATTCTGGAATACTTGTGGCCTTAATAAACTTTACATAAGTTCTTGGAACCCAACCATTTACAAGATTAAGGGATGTTACTTTAAATTGTTCTTTTATTGAAATTTCTTTATTGCTATTTTCTAATATGAATTCCGAGTAATATAATCCAGGTTCATCAATAACAACATTTTCAACATACCACATATTCTTAATATAATCATAAACAAATAACCCTTCATACTCAAAAACAACATTATTTTTTATATCTCTAACAATTAATTTCTTTACTAACCAGTCTGTGTAAAATTTGTTTAATAATATTTCTAAATTAAATGGTATTCCAGCTATTGCTTCATGTTTGAATAATTGCTTAGTTTCATAAAAAGCCATTATTCTCTATTTCCTTTTATTAAGGATGTAAGGTCAAGAGTTGTTTCAGAAGCAATCCAAATAATAGCGACTTTTAACCAACTTTCGAATGATACTTCATGGTGAAAGACAATATAGAAGATTGTAGCAAGTATAAATACGAAGAATTTTCTGCTAAATAATTTATTTACCAATCTGTCTAGCATTTCAAATTAAAGGTCTTACAACAAAAGTCTTCTTATTGCTTTTTAATTGCTACAAAAAACAATCTGTAAATCAATAAACAACAACCAGCTAAAAAAAGAGCATTGTAGATTAAATCAAAAAATAAATTTATTTTTGAAAGATAAGAAAGAATATAAGTTAATATTCCAGCATAAAAACCTACACAATGGTAGCAATAGGTTAGATAAGGATGAAATCTTTTACCTACAAAGTTTCTTGCTTTTTCAAAGAGTGGTGATTCTATCCATCCATAGGCCAGAGAAAAGGAAGTTATCACTATTTTAATTAGTTCAACAATCATACTTTGTTCAGTATCTTATTCAGCAAGAATGAGGTAAAAAGGGAATTGCTGGACAAAGTAATCATCTTATAAACTCAACCAATTTGATAGGCGTTCTCCACACTAACCCTCTTCTTTCATGAACCCATAACATCCATTGTTGCGGTTCTGAATATGTTTTAAAGTTTTCAAAAACATACTCATCAGCTCCTTTCCAAGAGCCATTTATAATAGTTTCTCCAAATGGAGCTTGCAAAATTGTTGCTGAGTGAAAATGTCCTCTTACTATGTAATTAATAATAATCTCTTCTGCTTTTAAAAAGGAAACTACATAGGAATTATCAGCTCTATTTAATCCATAGTATGGTATTCCCAAATAACTTCTTATATTATCTCCATGATGTAAAAGAAAATTAAAACCATTTACATTAACAATAACAAATGGCGATTCTGGTATGTGCATTTCCACTCTTTTATTATTTCTTAGTATTTCTTTCATAAAATTATAAACTAAATAATCCCAATTATCCCACTTGCTCTTATAGCTTACTTCCTTTTTCAACCTCCCATGATTGCCAACAACACAGAATGCTCTTATATTCCCCATAGAACTTATTGCATTAACCAATCCAGCAAGAATATATGCTGATTTTATAACTTGTTTTGTAGCTTCTATTGAGTATTTTACTAATTCCTCATGTATTGTTCCAGAAATAATATCTCCTAAAAAGAAAATAAAAATTTCGTCGTAATATGAAGAATTTAATCTTTGTTTTATTAGCTTGATAGCTGTTTCTGCTATAAAATTTGCCATTTTTTCTGCTATTTCTATATTATATTTGGAAAATGGTAAGTTAACCTCCTCTCCTATATGACAATCACTTATTAAAAGTATAGGAGTTTCCTTATCTTTTCCTTCTTTTTTGATGTTTATATTTACCTTGGGAGGAATTAATGTTACTATACTATCTTTTATCATATTAAATAATCTTTCTTTTGAAATATATTCTTTTTTCAACTTATCAAGTGCTTTTTGTAAATGTTTCACTCTTTCATTACTTGTATCTTGTATTAAATTTTTAAATTTAATAATAAAATCTGCTAAAATCTTTGGTTCTAAAGTTATATTTTCTTCTTTAAATAGATTTTCTAATTCTTCTGATAATGTATTAGGTTCATAGTGTGTTAAAGCATAAGATATTAATATTTCAACTATTTGATTATTATTTTCAGTTGTTTCTTTTTGAGAGTTATCTTTTTTCTTAATTATTTCGTTTGTTTCAGTTTTGTGAATATATTCTTTTTCTCCCTCTCTTTCCGATAAAAAAAACTTCCTTAAAATCTTTTTTTCATTTTCATCTAAAAAAGTCATTTCATCCCAATTTATTTTCACATTATTTTCTGATAATTTAGATAATTTTTTTCTAATTGATTCAGAATTTACATAATCTTCAAAAGTCTTAGCCTTTTTTCTTATCTTTACATAATAAAGAAGAGAATTAATAGTTCCTTTATTTTCTCCTAGTAAAGTAAAAAATTTGACCAATTTTTGAAATGGAGAGCGTATTGGTTTCATACTTATAAATTTTAAAGCAGGTTTAATTCTTTTTTACAAAATAATAAACATTTTCAAAAAAACTTATTTTTATTTTTTCAATACTTACCAATCTGAAATTTTTTGTTTTTGATTAATGATTAGTTGTCTTGGTATTAATGGGCGGAGTAGGATTTGAACATACGTGGAGCGTAAGCCCAGCAGGTTTACAGCCTGCTCCCGTCAGCCGCTTGGGTACCCGCCCAAAAGTCAGCAAAAGGCTTAAAAATTTTAAAGCATAGAACAAATCTCTTAATTTTCTAAAGGTTAAGGCTTTTATTGATTTGTCAATTTATTTAAGGGCCTCATTTTCATAAGTTGTTGATTTCCATAAGTTGGATATTCTTAATTTATCTGTTTGGCAAAAATTAAAAGAGTATGTTTTATAATTTTCGAACTGTCTGACCCTTACCCGTGGGAGTGGAGGGAACAAGGCGGGGAAAGAAAAAGGTAAAAAGGAGGAAGGCTATGGAAAGGATAGATAGTTTAGAACAAAAGGAAAAGGTAGAAAGGATATGTGATTTTTTGGAGTGGGCTTTGGCTTGGATTGATTGGTCTGAAGATGAAAATGTTGTATATAAAATTTCAGATCTTGTATGTGATGGTTATATACTTTATGTTTTACGGGAAAGATGTAATTGTGATGAAAATGGGAAAATACTAACTGCTGATGAGTTAAGGTATTGCATAAAGAAAATGATAAATTTAATAAAAGAAGGAGATATAGATGATGATATTATGAATTTTGTTATTAGTAGCAATACTTTGTCAATAAATACAAAGAAAGGATATGTTAAAATTAAAAAGATTAAAAAGAAAGTTAGAAATAAAAATTTGAAGGGTCAATAAAAAAAGATAAAAGAGGAAAGAAAATTCAAAAGAAAGAAGTAGATTTATGAAAAAAGAATAGAAGAAGAAAATTATTGAATAAGGCACAACCTTCACAAGTAGATGAAAAAAATCACAATCTATTTTGACGGTTCTGGCTACCCTAATCCCAAGAGCGCAATAGTAATAGCTAACGAAAAAGGAGAAATTATAAAAAAAGATATTAATTTTCATCCCAAGGGAACAACATCAAACGAAGCAGAGTATTTGGGTTTGATAATGGCTCTTGAAGAAGCTAAAAAAATGGAAAATGTAAAAAATATTGATATAATAGGCGACTCTCAATTAGTAGTAAGACAAGTGAATGGTTTATATAAAACCCAACATCCAAGATTACAAAAATTAAACAAAAAAGTTATTTCTATGTTAAAAGAACTTAACGATAAAAATGTTCAAATTAAATGGGTAAGAAGAGAAAATAATCTGGCTGGAATTCTTTTGGAAAAGGGAAAAATTTAATAATCATCGTAATCATCATAGTCATCATAATCATCATAACCATATTCCTCTTCATTATCAAAAGAATCTTTATCAAAATCCTCATATACCTCATCAATTCCTTCCTCAATTTCACTTAATAAAGACTTTATTTTCTTTATTTCTTCTATTTTTTCCCTTATCTCTTCTTCGCTTACTTCTTCATTCTGCTCCATTTCTTCAAAATCTTCCCTCAAATTTTTAATGGTATAGTTTATATCTCTTGCTTTTAAATCATATTCAGAAAGCATTTTGTTAATATCTTTTATGGAAAAACTTGATAATAATGATTCCCACCATTCTTCTAACTCGTCTAGAATTTCTGACCATGTATAACATTCAGAGAAATAATTTGGTTCTTCCTCGCAATATATTTTTATCCAAAGTTCAAGAAATCTATTCACGCAATTAAAGGTTATTTATAATTCTAGTTTGTTAAGTGTAAAACCTAACGGAACCTGACTTGGTAATAATTGTCTTATTGTTGGCATAAGATTAAAGAATATGTTATAAACTGGTGTATAAATTGTAACATTTTCACAATAAACTATTGCTTTGTCTAAATTTATTACAAAAACTTTCGGTTGTTTAAAAACATAAATTGCATGTTTTATTGTAGTAGAATTAGTAAGCTTAAAGTTATCATAATTTAGAGTATTTATAGTTATTTGCTCGTTATACGATACATAATTGTAATTTAAGGAATTAACAAAAAGGAAAAATTTTTTTATATTATTTTCTACGTAATTAAAATAATCAAGATAATCGGGATAATATCTTACTATTACCCCTTGTTCATCATCATAACTATATTTTGAATAATATATTCCACTATCAGTAATTCCACTTATGTTTGAAACTCCATATTTAAAACCAAACATTAAGTTAAAAAATGTAATTAGATTTAGGTATGAAGGCTGGAATAAACAATTAAAGAAGGATTGCATTTGTTTATGCCATAGTTTTTTCCAACCAATACCACCACCTTGCTCTCCAAAAAACGGAATATAGTTTCTATAAAAACTGATTAGACCTGGATTTATTATTATTCCAAATAAATCATCTATTTCATTAATTTCCCTTGTAATAACTGTATTAAAAGTATCATCTAAAGTCTCAAATAGCACATAATAGCATCCTTCTTGAGTAATACTAAAATTTTGTTCATTTATTATTGTATAGTTATTTTGATTTGCTTTTCTTATATGTATAGGCTTAGAATTATTTATTATTTTGTAAATTCCTTGCTTAAAATAACCTAAAAATTCATATTCGTTAATCCAAGGTAAAGGATAACCAGGGAAATTCTGTCGAGTAAACAACTTGCCGTCAACAAAAAATTTTACTGGCACAAAATTAATTAGTGGTTGGAAATTACTGATTTCTTCTTGCGATAAAACCGTTCCTAAAAGACTTTCAGACTTAAAGCCAGGAACTAAGATATAATTATCACTATTCTCTTCTTTTACATTAGAAAATGAATAAATTCTTTGCAATATTCTTGTTCTATATTCAACTATTGCCGAATTTTCTAAAAAATATTTTGATATAAAATTAAGTAAATCTCTTGTTTTTTGATCTACTTGATAAAGAAAACTGCCCCAGAAATTTACTGATTGCGCATTCACTTATTGGAAGGTTTTGGAATTTTTTGGATTTTTAAAAAACAAAAGGGGGAGGAAAATCCCCCTATGTTTGAAGTCATTACATAATAAAAACCGGTTTACTTTTTCTTTCTCTTTCTCTTTCTCTCTTCCTCAGCTTTCTTTTTCCTTCTCTTCTTCTCTTCCTCGACTTTCTTTTTTCTTTTTTCCTCTTCTGCCCATTTTGCTATCATCTTCTCTCACCTCCTTTTTGGAGCTACATTTATAAGGTTACATTCTTTAAAATTTCTAACTATAATAGATAGGGAGCGTTTCAAAATGACTAATTTCATAAATCAAATTATTTTAGGAGATGCGTCAAAGATTTTAGAAGAATTAGAAGAAAATACAATTGATTTAGTTTTAACAGATCCGCCTTACTTTTTAGATAAATTAGATGAAAATTGGAAACATGAAAATGTGAAAAAAGGAAAGCTTTCAAGTGG
>Ga0079996_113601_pt1 | contig 31158 bp, 30 predicted proteins | sample PerSpoAPS_AMetaG_FD_69199 | JGI IMG/M metagenome (GOLD analysis project Ga0079996, IMG submission 69199) | Thermal spring microbial communities from Yellowstone National Park, Wyoming, USA - Perpetual Spouter A (PS_A) MetaG (SPADES assembly)... | ecosystem: Environmental > Aquatic > Thermal... | reverse complement strand
TCTTCCCATCCCAAAATTTTAAAACCTAAATCTTTACACCCCTAAATTAACCTTAACATCATTTACTAGACAAAGCATGAAAAAATTGCCTTGTCCAATAATTCTGGAATTATTTATTTTTCTATACTTTCCCCACCCTATAAATAAGCTCTTGGCTTTAAAATACACATTTTTCGGCATGGAACCTTCACTCCCTTAAATTCCCCAAAAACAATGTAAAACGTAATCTACTTCCTATTTTATAATTACCTTTTCTTTTTTGCCTTCATATTCAACGATATATATTCCTTTTGTTAGCTTTACTATCCTACTTTTTCCTTGTATATATAATGAACCATCTATCTTGTAAATTTTATACTTACTTTCTTCATCGGGAAATATAATTTGATTACCATTAATTATATACTTCTTTTCACATTTGACTTGATCTTCTTCATTTGATACAGGAGTTACCACACAGCTTTGTCCTCCAAATTGGAGTCATCCTCCATAAGCAATGTTTGTAATATTATTCCATGATAAGATTCTACTAACCTCATTAAGGGAAGTGGGGTATGTAGTTATATTAACATTTGAAAGTGTGATATTGTAAGGTTGATATGGAATGCAAGTATATCCATCACTGGAACGAATTTTTAAAACAAAACCCTTTGCTATTTGACCACTACTTCCATAAGCCAATATGTTACCATCAGGTGTTTCACTTAATGTGCCCTCACCAGAGGTTCCTACTTCAAAAGTGAGATAATCACTTCTAACAGGATTGTAAATATAAGACCATACAACATTACCATTAGCATCAAGTTTAAGTATGTTTAATTGTCTAAGGGAAAACAGCCAAATGCCACATTCAGCAATGCTATGATTAGTCCCTCCTGTTCTCATAACAACGATTGAACCATCATTCATAGCCTGAATACCAGTTATAGTCATGCTATCAGTTGAAAAGTTATCTATGTGTTTTGCCCATATAACATTTAAATTCGTATCCAACTTTATTATATAATTGTTGTCTGCTAGTAGATAGCATCCATTATAATCTTGCCTTGGAGCAATTACAATTGAATTAGAATTATAAGATATATGAGTGTTATTAGTCCAAGGCCACTCCACCTCACGGCCCTTCATCCCAACAGGTAAATTTGAAAATGCTCTTGCTATCTGTAAATTTCCATCATTATCAAATTTATAAAGGGAAAAATTATCGGCTGAGTCACGTGGTCCTCCAGAAGCTATAAAACCTCCTGGAATTGCTTCTACACTGCCGAATACTCCAATTTCATCAAAGAACTTACTCCATATTATATTTCCGTATTTGTCAATTTTTGTAAGAAGAGCACCATTTCCAGTTCCAACGAGTATTGCATTTCCATCATCTAAAATAGCACCAGCGGTAAATGAACCATACGCAGAGTACGCTTGTTTCCAAACTAACAGATTTAAAGATGTATCGTATATCATAAACATGGGATGAACCGTATAACCGCTAATCTCCCTACGATTTATCAAACCCAGAGTTACAATCCTATCACCAAAATCTAAAATAGTAAAAGGCTCTACCCATATCTCGCAATCGTTTTCCACAACATTCTTATATGCAGCAACACTTCCAGTACTATCAAGTTTTATAAGATTTGACCATTCTCTCATTCCGCTTGGGCAGTTAGAAGATGGACCATGCATGCTAATCCAATAAGTACCATCAGATCTTTGTATGGCTTTGTTAATATATCCGTAATTAGTATAGTATATTTCCCTATAAAAGAAGTAAGTGTTAGCAGAAAACGAAGGGCTAAAAATAGCCCAAAGAGCCAATAAACACAAGTTATACGTTGTATATTTTAGCCATTTCATCTTTTCCCCTCCTTCCATTTTGTAGTTCCTAAAATTATAAAGGTCAACCGTTTATAGATACTTAAAAAATTTAGACAATATTCAGGAGCATATAAATTTAAGGTATAAAATTTTTAGAATAAAAGAAGAATTCCCACATTTAAAAATTGATGAAATTTCAAAAAGAGTTGGACTTTCAAAAATTAGGGTATATAGAATTTTAAAAGATTATGGACTTGCAGGTTTTAATAAAAGGGAATTTTGTATTAGTTATTATTTTTATTGTTATACAAAAAAATCTACCGAATTTTTAAAATTAGGAAAATTAGAATTAGTAGGATGTGTAAAAAGTTTAAAAATTTTAAAAAAATATAAATATGAAGCCCTTCCCTTACATCTAAAACTTAATAAAATTACATTAGATTTAGACAAAACCTATGACTCTCAAAAAGCCTTGAAAGCGTTAAAAAATTTAATACCTAAGCTGAAAAAAGAAAAATTAAATTATTCATTACTAAGAGCATTAGTCATCTACTCTATGCTTTCTTTTCAATTGTATTTAAAGGATGAAATGATATGGGCATATCGTCAAATGAAAGAAATTAAACACAGAGATTTATGTATTAAGCTTTATGAATTATTTTACGAAATTCTTTTATCTGAAAATTATGAGAATTCTATAAAAAAAGCTTATAAATTACTTAAAAAACTAAAATTTCCAAAGTACATAACATCTGATTTCTTAGTAGTATGTTTTAGTAAAGGCTACTATAAAATTAACATTAACATCAACAAATATGCTGAACCAATGACCGCTATATTTTATAAAATAAACAATAACAATTATAACTATCAGAAAGAAAAGGAATTTATAAATAAACATCCTAACTTAGAAATCAGAAACCATGGCAAAGGTCTTATTTACTTCTCTGAAGGTAATTTAAGAAAAGCAATTTATTATTTTTCAAAATCTAATATCTTGATAAGTAATTTTTACTTAATTCTATGTTATTTAGCCATTAACTATATAAGCAAAGCAAGGGAAATATATGAAAAAATAAAAGATAAATTATTCCTCCAAAGGAATAAAGAAGTTCTTGAACTAGCTCTTTTTGGAAATACTGAAACAGAATATTCCATAGATGCTAAAATTATCAAGCATATGTTAAAAAGACAAATTAAAAGAGCTTATGATTTATCTAAAAAGTACTCTAACATTTTCCCATTTATAGTAGGATATATAATAACAAAAAATGGTAGTGGCAGAATTTGGGTGATATACTATAAAATTATCAAGCCATGATAGTGGAACAAAAAGTTTATCGCTGTACGAAATGTGGAGGCACTAACATAGTTAGGAATGGACATAATTCCTCTGGGAATCCTAAATATCTTTGTAAGGATTGTAGAGCCAGCAGAGTTTTAGAACCTAAAATTCGTTATACAGAAGAGCAAAAGGAGATGATTTTAAAAGCTTACAAGGAGAGGGCAAGTATGAGAGCAATTGAGAGAATATTTGGTGTTTCTCGTAAGACATTATCTTCTTGGATTAAAAAAAAGTCCAAAGCTTACCAGAATTGAAGGATACATTACTTCCAGCAGATGAAAGAGATGTTTTAGAAGTAGATGAGATGTGGAGTTTTGTTGGAAATAAGAAAAAAGGTGTATGGCTTTGGAGTGCTTTATGTAGAAGGACAAGGCAAATTGTAGCTTTTGTTATAGGAGACAGAAGTGAAAGTAATTGTAAGAAGCTTGCTTGTGCTTTGCCTGAGGAATATCGTAAATGTATTAGTTATAGTGATAAGTATTTTGCTTATGAGAGAGTTTTTCCTCCTGAAACACATTGTAGTTTAGGGAAGGGGAAAGGACAACTAAATCATATTGAGAGATGGCACAATATACTTCGTCAAAAATTAAGCAGATATGTTAGGAAAACTTTATCATTCTCCAAATCTCTATATATGCATGAGTTAGTAACTCGCTGGTTTATAATTGAATATAATCTCTCTATTCTTATCACCCAATGATTAACCACTACCCATAAAAATGGGTATTTTTAAGCCGAAGGCTTATTTATAGGGTAGGTGGGAAAATAAAGTAATAGTCGTAATTTTAGAATTATTGGACAAGGCATGTTAAACAAGGCTTTAAAATTTAAACTTAACTCTCAGCACTTCAGTTTAATCAATTGAAGTCCCCTGAGAGCAAACCAAAAGGAGGTAGAATTATGAAGATGTTATTCAAATATCTCGTCTATGTTGTAAGCTTTGCCATATTTGGAAAGTTGTATGCTAATGAAAACTTCTCATTCTCAAATGTCAAAAGTCTATTTATAGAAAATGTTGGTCAATATCCCTCTGAAATTCTCTATTCATCATTTCCTACAAAAGCCTTTGCTTTAAAAGACAGAATTATCATAAATGATATTGAAATTATCTTTAAGAACATAAATGAAAATGTAAAAGTAAAAGGAAGAGATATGGAAATAACAACATTTAACTATTTCAAGGGCAAAAATCCAGATAATTGGAAAACAAATGTTGTCTCTTATTCAAAAGTTATATATGAAAATCTTTATAAAAACATAGATTTGATATTTACAGGGCTAAAAGGCAGTAAAATAGAATTTCAATTTATAGTAAAGCCAAAGGCAAATGTTAATGATATTGCTTATGAAATAAATTGTAAGGAATGTGAGATAATAAATAAAGGAAATGAGATTTTAATAAAGAAAGAAGGAAAGGAGATTTTATCAATTGAAAATCTAAAAGCATATCAAGGTGCTGATGAAATTGAAATATCTTTTAAGAATAAGGGGAATATAATAACTTATGAAGTTGGGAAGTATAATAAAAATGAAATTTTGATAATAGACCCTGATTTAAGCTCACTATTGGCTTCTACATATCTTGGAGGGAGTTATTTTGATGAAGCTCTTTCACTTTCCATAGATCCAAGTGGAAATGTTTATGTTGCTGGTTGGACCACTTCATCAGATTTTCCAACAACAACATCTGCTTATGATAATAGCTATAATGGTGCTTCTGATGCTTTTATATCAAAGTTTGATAATTCATTAAGCACTTTAATTGCTTCAACATTTCTTGCAGGAAGCAATACTGCTTACGGCGATTATATTAATTCACTTTATATAGATCAAAGTGGTAATGTTTATGTAGCTGGTATGACCTACTCATTTGATTTTCCAACAACTCCTTCTGCTTATGATAACACTTGCGGAGGATGTCCCACCAACGCTGATGCCTTTATTTCAAAGCTTAATAGTTCATTAAGCACTTTAATTGCATCAACATTTCTTGGTGGAAATAGTGGAGAAGCAGTTTATTCACTTTCCTTAGATCCAAGTGGAAGTGTTTATGTAACTGGTTGGACTATTTCACCAGATTTCCCAACAACACCATCTGCTTATGATAATAGCTATAATAGTGGTGCTGATGCCTTTATTTCAAAGCTTGATAACTCATTAAGCACTTTAATTGCTTCAACATTTCTCGGTGGAAGTAATGACGACTATGCCCTTTCAATTTCAATAGATCAAGTTGGAGATATTTACATAGCAGGCGAAACTAGCTCTTCAAACTTTCCAACAACTCCTTCTGCTTATGATAATACTTGCGGAGGATGTCCCACCAGTGCCGATGCCTTTGTTTCAAAGCTTAATAGCTCATTAAGCACACTAATTGCTTCAACATTTCTTGGTGGAGATTCTATTGATTATGCTTATTCAATTTACATAGACCAAGGTGGAAATGTCTTTATAGCTGGTAGAACTGCTTCAATAAATTTTCCAACAACACCATCTGCTTATGATAATACATTTAATGGGAATTTTGATGCCTTTGTCTCAAAATTAAACAATTCATTAAGTTCTTTAATAGCTTCAACATTCATCGGTGGAAGTGATTTTGAATATGCCCGTTCTCTTTTAGTAGATCAAACTGGAAATGTTTATGTAATAGGAGGCACTGGTTCATCAAACTTTCCAACAACACCATCAGCTTATGATAATAGTTTTAATGGAATTGCCGATGTTTTCGTTTTAAAACTAAATAACTCACTAAGTTCCTTAATAGCTTCAACACTCCTTGGTGGTAGTGATGCTGAAGAAGTTTCTTCTATTGCCTTAGATCAAAATGGTAATTTATTTGTAGCTGGTATGACTAATTCGTCAGACTTTCCAATTACAAACAATGCTTATGATAATTCTTGTGGGGGGTGCTCTAACTTTTATGATGATGCCTTCATATCAAAATTTAATAATACTGTCTCTATTTCTGAAAACAATTTAACAAACACATTCAAAATCTTTAAAAACTCCATTATTTTCAATATAAAAACACCATCTTATGTTGGAATAAATATATATAATCCAAGTGGAATGTTAATTAAGAGAATTTCTTATGGATTTGTAGGAATTGGAAATTATGAAATTAAGTTAAATGATTTAAAGAAGGGCATTTATATTCTTAAAGTGAGAATTGGAGAGGAAGTTAAAGAAGTAAAACTTATTAAGCAATAAAATAGGCATTTTTAAGTTGATTTTGAAATAATTAAAACAAATTCTCCTTTCTTTTTTATTTTTTCCTTTACATCTAATAAATTCCCATAAATGTATTCCTCAAAAGCTTTTGTCATTTCTCTTGCTATAAAAACTTTTCTATTTCCAAAAATTTCATAAATTTCATTTAAAATCTCTTCTATTTTATGAACTGAAATATATATAACAATTGAGCCGTTAAAATTCTTATAACTTTCAAGTTCCTTTAATCTTTTATTTTTTTTCTTTGGGAGAAATCCCAAAAATAAGAATTTATCTGTTTCAAGACCACTAACACTCAAAGCACTTATCAAAGCAGATGGACCTGGAATAGGAATAACACTTACATTATTTTCTCTACAAAGTCTAACTAATTTATAACCTGGGTCTGAAATTAAGGGTGTTCCTGCATCTGAAATTAACGCTATGTTCTTGCCATCTTTTAAATAATTTATAACTTCTTTTGCCCTTTTCTCTTCATTTCCTTCAAAATAGGATAATAATTTTTTATTTTTTATATTGTAGTGTTCTAATAAAATTTTTGCTCTTCTTGTATCTTCACAAAGAATAATATCAACATTATTTAATGTCTCAATTGCTCTAATTGTAATATCTTTTAAATTACCAATAGGTGTTGCCACAACAAATAGCTTTCCTGTCATCTGTAAATAATAAATGTCTTATATAGATTTCCCTTTTTTAAGAGATAAACTCCTTTTTTTAATTGTGAAACTTTTCTTTTTCCTATAAATTTCCCACTAATATCATAAACATCATAAATTTCTTCATTTGAAATTAGAAATTCATTTTTAGATGAGCTTGGGCAAATATATGTAATTGAAACACTTATATCTTTTACATTTAAAATAGCATCTGAAAAAGGAATAGAAAATGCTTGAAAAGAAATTGGAAAGTTTTCAATTGTAATATCTAAATAACTATCATTTAAATAAAATATCTGATTTTGAAAAATGGAGCAGTTTAAATGCTTATAAAAGATATAGTCATTAGTGCTATTAAAAATAACATAATTTTTTGCGAATTTTAAGTTGTTTGTCCATATATTAGCAGTTTTCAAAACGGGGAAAAATCTATCTAAAACATAGTAAAAAACATTATTGTTGTAAATACCAAAAATTTCAATTGAATTATCATAATTTAAAAATTTTGGATTGAAATTTGAAACATTTTTCACTGATAAAATTTTCCAATCATTTCTTAAAACAATAAGGAATTTGTCAGATAGAATTATTAAGCTATCATTTCTTTTGAAAAATCCATAAATTGGAAATTGATTATTTGTAAAAATTCTCTTGCCTTCAATGAGATTAAAAAGTGTATCAAATTTAAAAATAAATGAAATCCTCTTTGCGTCATAATAATCTCCAAAAACATAAATATAATCACCTTCTAAATAAAAATTTTTCAAGTTTGTAGAATAAATAAATAAATATGCTAATTTCATAAATTTTGGCATTCCATTAGTATCAACAATAAAAAAGAATGGTCTTATTGAGCCTGTTGGATTTGCTGTTCCAATAATGTAAATTTTGTCATTCTCAATCGTTATAGCACTTGGATTTTCATAATTCGCTATTGAATAAAATTTTGAGTTTATTATGTTTCCATTTGTATCAACACTTATAAAAAGAATATTATTTCCTTCATTTTGAATAGTAATTGTTCCAACTATATAAACTCTTCCATCTTTATAAACAGCATCAGCAGATTGGATATAACTATTAGAATAAATTGATTTTGAAAAGACAACATTACCATTTCTTGTAAGTTTAATTAAGACAATTTCCCCCATTAAGCTTTCATTTAGTCTATTTCCAATAGCAATTATTGAATTTTCACTAATCTCTAAAATTTTTATTAAACTGATATTACTTTCGTTTATCTTTATAAAGAATCCAAATAAAATTTCAAGCATTTTATAATTTCCTCCTCTTTATAAGCAGTTATAATTTTTCTTGAAATTTCTGAAAGTTTTTTCTTATTTAGTTTTTCAATAATTTCTTTTGCTCTATTTAAATATGAAATTGGAATTGAAAAAATTCTTATACCAAACGAAATTAAAGCAATTAATCCAATATCATTACTTGCCATATCTCCACAAACACTAAAAGGTTTTGGCTTTGATTTGGAAAATGAATAATAGATTAACCTAAATACACTTGGATGAAATTGTTGAAAACTTATATCATCTCTATTTATAGCAAGTGTATATTGACTTAAATCATTTGTTCCAAGACTAAAAAAATTGACTATTTTTTTGAATCTATCAGTAATTAATGCTGATGCTGGTGTTTCAATCATTATTCCAATTTCAATATCTTCCAAAAGCTTTTTTACTTCAATAACTTCTTCAACTGATGAAACCATAGGTATTAAAACTTTTATGTTTTTTAATTTATTCGCTAACTTTATAGCACTAATTTGTTTATTCAAAAGCTCTCTATTATAATAAAGTAAATATCTTATTCCTCTAATGTTTGGATTTCCTATTGAAATTGGAACTTTATCACCACCTAAATCAAATAATCTAATTGTTAAAATTTTTGGATAAACTTTATAACTCATTTCCTCATAAATATCTTTCTGCTCATTTTTGCTTATTATCCCATTTAAATAAAGATATTCTGTTCTAAATAGCCCTATGTCAAAATTTTTAACTTTTTCAACTTCTTCTGGAAAATCTATGTTAATTTGAATTTTTATTGGAATTCCATCTTTCGTTTTAAATTGGTCCTCTTGAAATGAAATATAAAATGGTTTTTCAATAATTTCAATTTTCTCATTTGTAAATTCAACTTCATCATTATCAATAAGGGCATATTTATAATTTTTCGCAATCTCAACAGCATTTTCAATACCAATAATTGTTGGAATACCTTTATCTTTTAAAACAAGAATAGGATGAGAAGTTAATGCGTTTGTTTCAAGAATAACACCTTTTATATTACTCTTAACTGCTTTTAAACTTTGTCTGATTGTCAAATTTTTAGCAACTAATATCGCTTCTTCCTTAAAGCTTTCCTTTTCTAACTTTCCCGCTATAAAATCCAAAAGCTCATTTTTAAAAAATTTTAATTCTGTTGAAATATCTTTGTAATGTTCATTTTCCAAATTAAATTTGTTTGAGATTTCATCAATTGCCAAACTAATTGATTCTAATAAATTTTCATCTTTATTTTTTATCATTTGAAGAAAGCTTTTGCTTCTTAATATACCTACATAAAAATTAACATATTCCTTATATTTTTCATCCATTCCATTAGTTTCTTCAAGTAAATAATTTACATAACTTTCAAGAATACTTTCAATATCTTTAATTTCAATATCATTTTTAAAATCCTCTGTCTTATTTAATATAAAAATTTCTCCAAAGACTTTTGAGCTTACGATAGCAATACCTTTTATTCTCATAAAAAGAAAATTTTAAAGGATAAACACTAAAAAAGTTGCCTTGTCCAATAATTCTGGAATTATTTATTTTTCTATATTTTTCCTACCCACCCTATAAATAAGCCTTCGGCTTTAAAGTTCCCCATTTTTCGGCAGGGGGCGAAGCCCCCTTCAATAAACCCCCGATAAAATCTATAATTTCCTAAAATTTCCATAAGTTATTGATAGTCAAACACTATTTATTAGACAAAGCAAAAAAAGTTGCTTTAAATTAAGCCTTACCCCCTTAAATGAAAATCCAACAAAACCTAAAAAAGCAAAATTTTCAAAATATATTTTTTATCGTTTATTTTAAGGTTAAGAATATAAATGCCCTTTTTAGCTTTAAGTTTTATTTTATGATAACCTTTATTTAAAAAGTTCTGATAATTACTTACTATTCTTCCACTAACATCGTAAATTTCATATTTAACATTAGCACTTTTTTCAAGATTTAAAATCAAATAAGAATTTTTAATATCAATTTTGAAAGCATTTTTCTCATTTAAGTAAGTTGATTTACATTTTATTGTATCCTTTGAAGCAAAAATAATAAATTTTAAAATAACACTATCATTTACATTCAAATAATATGGACCTGCTGATAAGACAATTGAATAATCATTTGGATTTAAGTTAATGCTATCTCCAAGTGTTCCATTTAATAAATTGAATTTATTGGTTTTATTAAAAGTTATGCTATTAGGGAAAATTTTACCTGTTTTGAAAATCCCATCTACTAAAAAAACACCAATAAAATAATCATAATCATCTGATTTTAAAATAACTCCACCATAATTATTTGAGCATCTTAAAGACCAACCAAAATCATTATTAGCATTTTTAATATCAAAATCCATGAACAAACCAAATAAAAAATTATTTATCAAACTACTTGAAACATTTTTAATAGTGTAAATTAAATAAATTGTGCTGTCATTCTGTTTTCCATAAAAATTACCTATAACATTAATTTTTCCATCACTTGCGATGAATTTATAATTTTCATCTAAATAATCACTTGATTTATATATTCCCCAAATGTTATAAATATCTTTTGAATTATAAAAATTATCACTTAAATAACTTTCAGAATTACCAAAGGCTATTGAGCCAAAATATAATAAATTTGAGCTATCTTTTGGAAATTTAAATTTTTTAAATTCTCCATTATTTGAAAATGATAAACTTGAAATTGTTGTATCAATCGTAGCAGTTCCAATTGGCACTTCTCCAAGAATTACTTTAAACTTATAATTTTTATTTGAAATTAAAACATTAAAAACTACACTATCACCATCATTAAAATTATTAGCAACAAACTTAAAACTATCTCCAATAGCAAAAGCGTTTATTTCAAATTGTGGTGGTAAGTTTCCAAAATAAATTGAATCTTTTATTATATTAACTAAGTTTGAACTTGTTGAAATTTTCGCATAAACATTTTTTAGTGTATCATAACCAACATTTCTAATTCTTATATCTACATAAATTGTTTCATTTGGCTCAATTTTTCCATTATTATTTTTATCATAAATGGTTTTATCTATGAAAACTAAATAAGCAAAACTTCCATAAGTTATACTTTCAATTGCTTTTAGAGCATTTATTCTTCCCCATCCACAATTATTATTTGGCCAAGTAATTTCATTACAATTTCTATCTCTTGCTATATCTGTTATAATTTGATAAATTTGATAATAGTTTAAATTTGGATTTTTTTCAAGCATTAAAGCAATAACACCTGAAACATGTGGAGCAGACATGGAAGTTCCATTTCCATAAGCATAATTTCCATTTCTAATTGTTGAATAAACATTTCTACCTGGTGCCATAATGTCTGGCTTAATATAATTCCAATCAATTCTTGACCAAAAAGAAATATCATTATATGGAGAATTATTTGGAGCAGGACCTCTACTTGAAAAATTAACAACAGTATCACCAATATCAACCGCTCCAACACCAATTACAAATGGATAATCACCAGGACTATAAATTGTCCCTGAACTTGGACCCTTATTTCCAACAGCAAAAACAGGAACTATATTATTTACCCGCCATCCATTCCAGATAGCATTCCAAAGCCAAGTGCTATTCCCAGGATATATACCCCAAGAATTATTTATAATCCTAATATCTAATCCATAATTTGCTTTAAGTTCAGCAAAAAATTCAATACAAGACAAAATTGAAAAACTGCTTCCACTACCATATTCATTAAATGCCTTACAAGCAATAACTTTTGAGCCAGGAGCAACACCTATATTTGAATCAGCAACTATTGTTCCAATTGTATGTGTTCCATGATTATGGTCATCATAAGGATAATTTTGATAATTCACTGCATCAAGCCAATAATTTAAAATTTTCCCTCTTAGGGCGGGATGACTTGTATCAACACCTGTATCAATACTACCTATTATTACTCCTCTTCCCTTTATATTATATTTAATCCAAACACTATCCGCTTGAATGAGTTTAATTCCATAAGTTGGAGTATCAAGCATTATTTTTGGACTTTCTTTTATGTCTGAAAAAATATAAAAATTATCTTTGTCATAATAAATTTTTTCTATTTCTTTTCTACTTTCTAATTTCCATAAATTTTTAACCTTTATCCTAACCCATATAGCATTAATTACCCAAAATTGTTTAAATTGTAAAATATCAAGCGTTTTTAAATAATCCAAAAGAGAAATTTGGCTATTAAAATGATAGGATTTTAAAAAATTAACATTATTTAAATAGTTAGAGCTTTCATTTAAAAGTTTTTGGTCTTTTAAGACAATAAGGACATCAATATAATCTTCATTTTTATATGATTTCAGTTTTTCCAGGAGTTTCGTATCAAAAATAGAGATTATAAAAAGCATTATTAAATTTTAAAGGATAAAATATAAGGCTTTGCCTTATAAATACCCATTTTTGTTTTCGGGAGCTTTGTGCCTTCTCATAATCCCTCGAATAAATGCTAAATTTTTTAAAAATTTTTGAAAATACTCCGTTTTTGTCTTTGAATAAAAGCTAATTATCTAATTTCTTATTCTAAATTTAGCATAAATTGGCAAATGGTCTGAAAATCCTTTTCCAAGATGAATAGTAAAATTACCTTCAAATTCAACTTGCCACCTGTAAGGAATTCCATCAATTAGTAAATAATCAGCTCTAAAAACATTAAAACTATTTTTTATGTAAAAAATTGTTGAATTAGTATCAAGAAGAGATTTACTAATTAAAATATGATCTAATGTTCCCCATTTATTTTTAAAATAATGGCTTCCTATTTCCCTATTGCCTATTTCATTCCAAAGGTCATATAAGTAGTTTTCCTTAGTTAAGAAATCCCTTAAACCAACAATTGTTTTATAATTAAAAGCATTACCTTCTATAACATCACTCTCATTATCATCAAAATTAGTATTAAAATCTCCAAGTGATATAACTTTCATTTTTGGATTTATACTAAAAAGACTATCTAATATCCTTCTGTGAATTTTAGCAATTTTTATCCTTTCAGATTCAGGACCTCTTTTACTCTTCCAATGATTTACGAAAATTCTTAAAGTATCCTTATTTACTAAAATTTCAGCAAACAATATATTTCTAACATCAGGAATGGTTTTATAACCTATTGCCTTAATAATTTTGTATCTTGAAATTAAGGCAGTTTTAACAGTAGAAAATTGAGGTTTGTCCGCTATTACAAAACACTTATAATTTAAATCTTTTACATAATTAAACAATTCTTCAATTGCCCTTTTAGATTCTATTTCTTGAAATCCAATAATGTCAGGATTTAAATCACTTAAAACTTTTCTTATGTTTTCAATTTTCTTTAAAAAAAACTCCCTTGAATAATTACTTGTCTTTTGTGAATAATCTTTATATTCATAACCATTTTCAATATCATCAAAAAGATTTTCAACATTATAACTTGCTACTATTAAGATACTATCATTTTTGTTTGAATTTTCAATACAATTAACTTCAAGTTCTTCAAAATTTTTTTCTTCAATTTTTGTAAGCTTTATTGTTGAGCAAGAAATAAGAGTTAAAAATAATAATAATTTTTTCATTTTGCCTTAATTGTAATGTAATATATAAATTGAGGCTCTAAGAATAGCTCTTTTTCTAAACTTTTTGCTAAAATTTTTATTTGTTTTTTGGCAGGATACATAAATTCAGAAGGAACTTTATAACTTATACTTTGACTATCAATTTGAAAAATAACTTCATCCACTTCTCCTTCAAGGACAATATAACAACTATCCCTATTTATATCTTTATTAAATTCCTTTTTAATTTGATACTCATAACTTTTCTTTTTTAATTTTTCTTTCTGATAGCTTGGGAACTTGAAAATCCAAACATAACCACCTTTTAAGAAAAAACTATCCTTTTTGTCTTCATATTCAATATAATAAAGACCTTCTGGAAGTTTCATTTCATATGGAATATAACCCATATAGAAATAGTAATACTTATTTGAAATTCTGACATAAAGACTTTCCGGCTCTAAAAGCTTTATAATAACATCACTTTTTAATTTTTCATCCTTTACACTATCAATAATTATCTGACTAATAATTATAAGCATTTTTTAAAAAGAGGGCGGATAAACCACCCTAATTTTCCTCTTCTTCTTCCTCCTCCTCCCAGTCCTCATCTTCCCAATCTTCTTCATCTTCCCATTCCTCTTCATCATCCCAATCCTCATCCCAATCTTCTTCATCTTCCCATTCCTCTTCATCATCCCAATCTTCTTCTTCCTCTTCTTCCTTTGCTAAGAGCCACCTCTTTTTAATCTCTTCCATGATTCACCTCCTTTCTTCCATTTTAACATAAGGCTTATTTAATTCACCCTTAAATTTCTCTCTTGGTCTTAAAAGTCTTCCACCTAACTTCCAATACTCTAAAACATGAGCGCACCATCCAACAACTCTTGCCATAGCAAAAATTGGTGTATATAAATCAAAGGGTATTCCAAGCATGTAATAAATACTTGCTGCATAATAATCAACATTAGGATATATATTCTTTTCTCCAAGAATTGGTCCTGCTTTTTCTTCAAGCTCAATTTGCATATCTACCCATTTACGGTTGTTTGTAAAGTCTGCTAATTTTAAAGCTAAATTTTTAAGAATTCTTGCTCTTGGGTCATAAGCTTTATAAACTCTATGCCCAAATCCCATTATTCTTTCTTTCTTTGATAATTTATCTTTTAAGTACTTTTCAACATCTCCATTATATTTTTCCTCAATCTCAAATAACATTTTCATAGCTTCTTCATTAGCACCTCCATGAAGAGGTCCTTTTAATGTTCCTATTGCACTTACAATAGATGAATATAAATCAGATTGTGTAGAGCATGTAACGATTGCTGAAAAGGTTGAAGCATTCATCCCATGCTCTAAATATAAAATCAATGTCTTATCAAAAACTTCAACTTCAATATCAGATGGCTCTTTTCCTTTTAGCATATATAAGAAGTTTCCCGCATGATTTAATTTTTTATTTGGTCTAATGATTTCAAGATCATTTCTAATTCTATGAAAATAAGCTATAATCGTTGGTAATATAGCGGTTAATTTAATTGATTTCTCAATAACATCTTCCTCATTTTTTGACATAGCATTTTCATCTAACATTCCTACAAAAGAAACAATTGTTCTTAAAACATCCATAGGATGGGCATTTTTTGGAATTAATTCTTCCTCTTTTAATAAAATTTCAGGAATATCTCTGTTCTCCTTTAATTTATTCACAAATGCATCTAGCTCGTCCTTTCTTGGAAATTTTTGGTACAATAATAAATAAGCAGATTCCTCAAATGTTGAATTATTTGCAATTTCCTCAATTGGAATACCAAGATAATATAATTTACCATTTTCACCATCTATATAACACAAACTTGTTTCTGTAAAATATATATTTTCAAGCCCAGAACTAAACACAGCATCACCTATTTCCTTAATATCCTTCATTTTCATCTCCTCCTTTTAAAGCTCTTTTTAGTGTTTCAAGACTTAATAATGCACATTTTTGTCTTGTTTGTATAACGCCCCCAAGCATTTCTAAAAATTCATTATCCTTTAAATTTAAAATTTCTTCAATTGTTTTATTTAATGCCCATTCTGACAGAATATCTGCTGATGCTTGACTTATTGAGCATCCATAACCTTCATAACCAATCTCTTTAATTTTATTATTCTCAACTTTCACATAAAAAATTATTTCATCACCACAACTTGGATTGCCAAGATGATAAAATTTATTAAAATTCTTCAATTTCCCTCTATAACGAGGGTATTTATAATAAATAAATAATGGATGCTCAAAAGGATTTTTATCCATAAAAACGGAGGGAGTGGGATTTGAACCCACGATCCCCGATTAAGGGGATAACGGCTCTCCAGGCCGCCGCCTTCGTCCGCTCGGCCATCCCTCCAAATAAAATTAAGCTTTAAAATTTTAAAGCTTATGGAAATTTTAAATCGCTTTAAAAACCTTTTAGACTATCTTTGAATTGGATAAAATAAAGAGTAGAATTGAAGAAATTGAGCTAATGTCTTCAAATAATTCGTTTTGGGAAGATAGGAAAAATGCTCAAAAATTAATTCAAGAGCTTTCTAATTTGAAGGACAAAATTGAAGAAATTGAAAATATGAAAAAATTATATGATGAATTATTGATATTATATGAGTTATCAAGTGAAGATGTGGATTTTCAAAAAGAGTTTGAGGAAAAGCTAAAATTTTTTGAAAAGAAATTAAATGAAATTGAATTAAAGTTCTTACTTGATGAGAAGGATGATATTTCAGATGCAATTATTGAAATTCATCCAGGAGCAGGTGGAACGGAAAGTCATGATTGGGCTGAAATGCTAATGAGAATGTACATAAGATGGATAGAAAGAAAGGGATTTAAATATGAAATTCTTGATATATTACCTGGTGAGACAGCAGGAATAAAGAATGTTTCAATACTTGTGAAAGGAAAATATGCTTATGGATTATTAAAAAGTGAAATTGGTGTTCATAGACTTGTAAGAATTTCGCCATTTGATGCTAATAATAGAAGACATACATCATTTGCCTCTGTTTTTGTTTATCCTCAAATGGAAGATATTAAAATTGAGATAAATGAAAACGATTTGAAAATTGAAACATTTAGATCAAGTGGTGCAGGTGGTCAGCATGTCAATAAAACTGAAAGTGCAGTTAGAATTACACATATTCCAACAGGAATTGTAGTAACTATAAGAAGTGAAAGGTCTCAACATAAAAATAAAGAAATTGCGATGAAAATTTTAAAAGCAAAATTATATGAATTTTATAAGCAAAAAGAGGAAGAAAAAATCAAAGAACTTGAAAAACAAAAAACAGATATTGGTTGGGGTTATCAAATTCGCTCATATATTTTACATCCTTATAAACTTGTAAAAGACCATAGAACAGAATTAGAAATAACAAATCCCGAAGCAGTCTTGGATGGTGAAATTGATGAATTTATAAAAGCTTACCTTTTTTGGAAAAAGAAATCAATAACGATGCTTTAAAATTTAGTTTATCGCCTTTAACCTTTTATAAGGGGGTGAAATTATGAAAAATAAAGAGAAAAAACAAGAAGAAATTATAGTTGGGAAGAGGAAAATAGTTCTTCCTCAATGGGAAGAGGAAAAAGGCTCTAAAAGGAGAATGAGCTTGCTATTAATAATAGCTTTAATTCTTCATATCGCATTAGGCTCATTTATGGGAGCAGGTTTTGTTAGGAAAGCAATTGAAGAAGCAAGACTTAAAGAAATAAAACTAATTGAAGAAAAAAGTGATTTTTTAAATAAGAAACCTATGGAAATTCAACCAATTCAACAAGAGCAAAGAAAAGAAATAAAACAAGAATTACTTAAAGAATTGATGAAACAAAAAAACATTCTTCCTGAGCAGCAAAATGTCAAAGTAGATGAAAAGTCAATTCAAGAAAATTTAGAAAGTCAAGCCAAGTTTGATGAAACAAATGATGAAAATGCAGATGTTGTAGTTGGAATTACTAATCAAAAAGATTTGAGTGATTTATTATCAACTGAAGCTTTGCCTGGCGTGGGTGGTGGTGGTGGCATAGGTGAATACTATGAGTTTTTCAAGGTTGAAGTAAAACCTGAACCTATAAAAACAGTCCTTCCAGAATATCCAGAAGTGGCAAGAAAAGCAGGTCTTGAAGGAAGAGTTACAATAGCAGCAATTGTAGATGAGAATGGAAATGTTGTATATGCAGAAGTTGTAAATAGCACGAATAAAGTTTTTGAAGAAGCAGCACTAAAAGCAGCTTATCAATATAAATTCAAACCTGGAATGATGAAAGATAGAAAGGTTAAAGTAAGAGTAATTATTCCATTTGCTTTTAAACTTCAAAACTGATGAAAAGAAACCACATTATTTTTATTGGAATTGTTGTAGGAATAATAATTAGTTTTTTAGCTTTTATTTATAGTAGAAATTTAAACCAAAAGGTAAAAATTGAATATAAAGTTCAAATTAAAGATGTAGAAAATCCAACCTTAGGTTATGAAAACGCTCAAAACACAATAATAGAATACTTTGATTTTACTTGTCCTCATTGTGGGAATTTTCATTTACAAAAACTACCAAAACTATATAATCAATATATCCAAAGTGGGAAAGTAAAATTTATCTCAAAAAACTTTTTACTTAGACCTCAATCCTTAGAGCCTGCATTAGCAAGTAGATGTGCTTATGAGCAAGGAAAATATTGGGAATATAGCCATGAGTTATTTAATGAATTTTTAAAATCTGGTCCATTTGCTTATAATAGGAGAAACTTTATAAGAATTGCTTATGAATTAAAACTTGACACTTTGAAATTTATAGATTGTTTTGATAGCAAGAAATATAAAGATATTATTTTGAAAAATACAGAAGAAGGTTTGAAAGATAGCATAAGAGCAACACCAACATTTATTATAAATGGACAAAAAGTTGAAGGTGATTTACCATATGAAGAATTTGTAAAATTTATAAAGTGAAAATAGCATTATTACATGATTGGATAATAGAAATTGCAGGCTCTGAAAAAGTTTTTAAGGAAATATGTGAAATAATTAAAGATGGAGAAATTTGGACAATTGTTTATGATAAAAATAGTTTAAAACTTCTTGGAATTGAAAATAGAAAAGTTAATTCAACAATTGTTCAAAAATTTCCATTCTCAAAAAAACTTTATAGATATTATTTTTTTCTTTATCCAATTATCGTTGAGCAGATTGACCTTTCAAAATATGATATTATAATAAGCTCATCACATGCATTTATAAAAGGCGTTCTAAAAAACTCTAATCAAATTCACATTTGTTATTGTCATACACCAATAAGATATGCTTGGGATTTATATTTTGATTACATAAATTCATTAAATCCATTTTTTAAAATTTTGGCAAGTTATTTTTTACATAAAATTAGAATTTGGGATTATATTTCTTCACAAAGAATAGACTATTTTATTGCTAACTCTTATAATGTTGCCAAAAGAATAAAAATGACTTATAATAAAGATGCTATTGTAATTTATCCACCTGTTGATGTTGAAAGTTTTGAAGTAGAAACGAAAAAAGAAAATTTTTATATAACTGCGGGAAGAATGGTTGAATATAAAAAAATTGATATTATTGTTAAGGCATTCTCAAAATTAAAAGATAAAAAACTTATAGTAATTGGAGATGGACCTAATTTTAAGAAAATTAAAAAATTAGCAAGCTCTAATGTTGAACTTCTTGGACATGTTAATTTTGAAACATTAAAGAATTATTTAAAGAAAGCAAAAGCATTTATATATATGGCGGATGAAGATTTTGGAATACTTCCTGTTGAAGCGCAAGCTTGTGGAACACCAATAATTGCTTATAGGAAAGGAGGGGTTTTAGAAAGTGTTATTGAAAATAAAACAGGTTTATTTTTTGATTATCAAAGTGAAGAAAGTTTAATAGATGCGATATTGAAATTTGAAAAAATTGAAGATAAATTTGAGCCTTATGAGATAAGAAAAAATTCTGAAAAATTCTCAAAAGAAGAATTTAGAAAGAAATTTTTGGAATTTTTTAAAAAATTCTTTTAAGAGCAATTATTTCTTCCTCAGTCATTTTCCTATATCTTCCTGGTTTTAAATCCATCGGTAAGACAATAGGCTCAGTTTCAATTCGCTTTAATTTTTTAATTGTTGGAATGATTTTTTTTAATTGATTAACTTTTATTTTAATAGTTGTTATAATTGCTTTATTTCTTGAAATTTGAGAAATTTTTACATTTTGATTATTAAAATTTTCACTAATTGGAGCAGAAAGCTCAACCAAATACTTATTCTTTACAAATTTTTTATGATATGCTCTATGAACTTCACCATCATTTGTCAAAATAATTAATCCTTCATCACTTTTTGGAAGATTTTCAAGTGGAATTAAATGCTTTATTTCTTTTGGAAAATAAGTGCTATTTGGAGGTTTATAGTAAATGATATAATCTATGGGCATATTCATTTTTATTTCAAATCCCTTAAGTGTTATTCTGTCTTTCTCACTAACATCAAACCAAGGTTCTCTTATTATTTTTCCATTAACTTTAATTAATCCATATTTTATTGCTCTAATAGCACTTCTTCTTGAAAAATATCCTGTTTTTTGTAAAAATTTAAAAAGCATCATTTTATTGTTGCAATTATATTACCTTCACAACAAATTCCATTTTCAGTCCAAGCTCTTGCTAACATTTTAATAAATTTACTACCTCCTCTTAAAATTTTAATTTCTAAATATAATCTATCACCAGGGAAAACTGGTCTTCTAAATTTTACATCTTCAATCCCAACGAATAGTGGAATTTTTCCATTTATAGGATTGAATTTAGAATATAAAATTGCTCCTGTTTGTGCTAATGCTTCAATAATTAAAACACCAGGCATAATTGGATAGTTTGGAAAATGTCCATTAAAAAAACTTTCATTTATTGATACATTCTTATATGCTACAATTCTATCTTTTTCAAGATGAATAACCCTATCAACTAATAAAAATGGATACCTATGAGGTATTAAATTTTTAATATCATCAATTTCTAAAATTGGACCACCTATTCCTTCCTTAATGAGTTTTTTAACAAATTCAATATGAAGCTTATGGCTACCTTTTATACAAAAAATTTCTCCTATAAAAGGTCTATTAAGAAACATTAAATCTCCAATCAAATCTAATATCTTGTGCTTAACAGGCTCATCTAAAAATCTCACTTGATTTAAATAACCACTTTTTGAGATAATTAATGTATTTTCAAGATTGCCACCCCTTCCAAAATTATTTTCTATTAAATGATTTATTTCTTCTTCAAAAGCATAAGTCCTTGCCTTTGATATTTCTTCATAATAAGTAGTTTCATTAACCTCAACTCTAAAAAATTGTGATTTTAAAAATTCATGCTCGTAAATAATTGCATAGTTTATAATAAATTTTTCGGATGGTTTAGCATATATATAACTATCTCCAATTCTAATTTCAATAGGTTCTAATAGTTTGAAAGGCTCTATATTTTTATTAAGCTCTAAAAATCCTACTTTTTTAATTTCTTCAAAAAATATCCTACTTGAGCCATCCAATATAGGAATTTCTTCACCTTCCAAGACAATTTTAATATCATATATTCCAAGAACGTTTAAAGCTGAAAGAAGATGCTCAATTGTTTGAATTTCAACATTATCTTTTTTTAATACTATCCTTCTTTTCGTTTCTGAAATATATTCATAATTTAAAGGAATTTCAACACCATCCTTTAAAAATAAAATTCCATTATCATAAGGCTCTAAAATTACTTTTGAAAATTTTCCTGTATGAATTCCTATACCTTCAAATGATAATTTTTGTTTTATTGTTTTTGCCTTCAAATTCATAAGTCGTAAATTTTAAAGCTTGAAAGCAAATCTGAAATGCGTTGTCTAATAATTCTGGAATGTAGATTATTTCTTTATTTTCCTACCCACCCTTAAATTAAGCCTTCGGCTTATGAACTACGTCTCCCTTAAATTCCCCTGTAAAACCTAATAATTTCATTAAAGTTTTTATTAGACAAAGCAGTTAATTTTTTCTTATATTATATTTAAGCCTACGGCTTTAATGTCTTTTTACTTTAAAATTTCTTATTATATGAGAATTCTTGTTTTAGGAGGGACAGGTCAAGTGGGATTAGCGGTTTGTAGAAAATTTCTAAAAGAAGGTTTTAGTGATATTGTTATTTCTGGTCTTGTTAAGGATGAAGTTTTAAATACAATAGAGATTTTAAAAAATGAATTTCCCAATTCAAATTTAGAATATAGTTATGGGAATATATTCGCAAGAGAAAGCTCAAAGGATAAACCAAAGGAAGTTATATTAAAGGAAGTTGTTGAAGATTGTTTAGAAGAATTTAATGAAGAGATTTTAAAAAATTCTCATTTGTATAATGTTGTAAGTAAATTTAAACCTCAAATTATTATTGATACAATAAATACTGCTACTGCTCTCGCTTATCAAGATATATTTACAGCATCAAAGGAAATTCTAAAATCAAAAGAAAATTTGGAATTTAAAATTTATAATTTAATAGCATCTTCATCACTACCCTTATTAATTAGACATATTCAAATTCTTTGGGAAACACTTGTAGAAAATAATGTTAAAATTTACATAAAAGTTGGAACAACAGGAACAGGTGGAATGGGTTTAAATATACCTTACACGCATGGTGAGGAAAGACCTTCAAGGGTTCTATTATCAAAAACTGCATTAGCAGGCGCACATACTTTATTATTATTTCTTCTTTCAAGAACACCGAACTTTTCAATTCTATCAAAACCAATAAAAAACAGACCAATAATAAAAGAAATAAAACCTGCTGCACTAATAGCATTTAAGAACATAGCATATGGTAAAATTCAAAAAAGAGGAAAATTCTTAAAATTATATGATGAAAAGAGAATTTATAAGCTTGAAAAGAATAAAATTTTTAAAATAGATGAATTGGATTATGGAATTGAGAAAGGCATTATGGAGGATTTATTTATTGATACAGGAGAAAATGGTTTATTTTCAATTGAAGAATTTAGGGCAATAACAAGTTTAAATCAAATGGAAGCGATAACACCCGAAGAAATAGCTCATGTGGTATTTTTAGAAGCAATTGGAGATAGTACTTCCTATGATGTTTTAAGTGCTATATCATCTTCAATAATGCATCCAACATATAGAGCAGGTTTTTTGAGATATAGGGCTTTAAAAATTCTTGAAGAATTAAAACAAAAATTCAACGCTAAAAGTTGGGCTTTTGAAATTCTCGGTCCTCCAAGATTAAGTAAATTAATAATGGAAGCAGAGCTTATAAAGCAAAACTTTTCAATTGAAGAATTTCTAAATGAAAATATAGAAGAAATTTTTATGAAACTTAAAAAATTTGTTATTGATAATGAAAGTTTTAGAATGACTGCTTTATCAATAGGGATTCCAATTTTTATTGAGCCTGATAATTTGATTTTTGCTAAAAGAGAGATAAGGGATAAACACTGGGAAGGCATTTGGGAAATAAATGAAAATAATTTGAAATTCTTTTTGAATAATGAATGGATTGAAATTTCAAAAGAAAACATTCAAAGATGGAAGGAAAGATTTAAAAAGATATTAAAAGAACTTGAATTTTCTGATTATTCTTCAAAACCAAATAGAACTTTATATGACTTTAATTTTGATAGCGGAGATATTGTCGCTTGGATTTTTGAAAATGAAGATTTAGGTTATAGATTCAAGATAAGATGAAGTTTAATGTTAAAAAGTTTTTATGGGGTCTTAAATTGGCATTTATAACATATATTGTGATTATTATTATCTCAATTCCTATTATAATTTATCTTTCAATAGGACTTCCATCCCTTGAAGAAATTGAGAGATACAAAGCCCCAAACTCAACAAAAGTTTATGATATAAATGGTAAGTTAATTTATGAGTTTCATGAGGAAAGGAGAGTTCCTGTAAAAATTAAAGAGCTTCCAAAACATGTTATTATGGCTTTTGTTCTACTTGAAGATAGAAAATTTTTCAATCATTGGGGTGTTGATATAGACAGAATTATAAAATCTGCAATAAAAAATATATTTACTTTAAGTATAAAAGAAGGTGCAAGTACAATAACTCAGCAGTTAGCAAGAAATATGTTTTTAACGCAAGAAAGAACAATTTCAAGAAAAATAAGAGAAATTTTACTTGCTATTAAAATTGAAAGGACATTTTCAAAAGAAGAAATTCTTGAAAGATATTTAAATCAAATTTACATGGGAGGTGGATTGTATGGGATTCAAAGTGCATCTGAATACTATTTCGGTAAAACTGCTAAGGAATTAAATCCATTAGAAGCTTCAATTTTAGCTGGAATTCCAAAAGACCCAAGTAGATATTCACCTGCTAAAAATTATGACTTATCGTTGAAAAGAGGAAAATTTATATTAAAATTATTATATGAAAATAAAATTATAACTAAGGATGAATATGAAAAATTTAAGAATGAAAAGCCTGAAATTGTTTATTTTAAAGCACCTTTAAGTTATGGAGGAATAGCCCCTTACTTCATAGATGAAGTTAGAAAATATGTGGTTTCAAAATATGGAGAGTACTTTTTGTTTAGAGGTGGAGGAAAAATTTGGACAACACTTGATAGCAGAATTCAAGAAATATGTAATAGGATTGTTGATAGTATGTTAAATGTTTATGATAAAAAATTTCCTACAAAACCTAAATATAAGGATTATAATCCTAAAACAAGAAAACCTCCAAATTATTTACAAGTTGCACTTGTAGTAATTGATAATAAGACTGGATATGTCTTAGCACTCATAGGTGGAAGGAATTATTATCATAGTCAATTTAATAGAGCAACCCAAGCATATAGACAAGCAGGCTCAGCATTTAAGGTTTTCACTTATGCATCTGCTATGGAAAAGGGTTATAATGCGACCGATATTGTTTATGATTTACCAATATCTATAAAACTTCCTGACACTATTTGGCAACCTGAAAACTTTGATAAGGAATATCTTGGACCAATTCCTATATGGAAAGCAATCGCATTATCAAAGAACTTAGCAACTGTTAGATTGCTTTTAGAAATAGGACCAGCATCTGCTAGTGAAATGGCTAAACGCTTAGGCATTGAAACAAATGTTCCCCCTTATTATTCAGTAGCACTTGGTGCAATAGATGTTAGACCAATAGAACTTATAAATGCTTTTAGCACAATAGCAAGTTATGGAAATAGAAAGAAACCTATATTTATTATTAAAATTGAAGATGCCAATGGTGTTGTTTTGGAAGAAAACAAGCCTCAATCAACAATTGTTATGGATTCAATAACTGCTTATTTAACAATTAATTTGTTAAGACATGTTGTTGATGCTGGAACTGCTATTGATGCAAGACTGATTTATAAATTTGAGCATCCCGCAGGTGGAAAAACAGGAACAACTGATGATTATAGGGATGCATGGTTTATTGGATTTACACCTGATATAACCTTAGGTGTATGGTTTGGTTATGATAGTACAAGAACAATTTTTCCAAATGCTACGGGAACACAATTAGCAGTTCCTGTTTGGTCATTAATTATGAAGGAAATTTATAAAGATAAACCAAAAAAAAATTTTTATATTCCTTATGGGGTTAAATTTGTAGAGGTTTGTAGAGTTTCGGGTAAGCTTCCAACAAGAAACTGCCCAAGAATATACGAGCCTTTTAGAGAAGGTAAAGAGCCAAAGGACTATTGTCCTATTCATAAATCTTCAAAAGAAATTTCAGATACAACAATTGAGAAAAATTTTTTAAGAGGGTTATTTAGATAGATTTGACACCTTTTAAAATTATCCTTTAAAATTTTCAAACTTACCGAAAAGGAGGGAAAAAGAGATGAGAAACCTTTTACTTGCCCTAAGCCTAGCGCTAGCTCTTGGAGCATGCGGTGGTGGTCAAAAGGCAGAAGAGCAGAAGCCAGCTGAACAAACTCAACAACAAACTACAACTACTGATACTACACAAAAGACTACTACTGATACTACTAATACCCAGACCTCTGGCGAAAAGAAGTAATCTAAATTTGGGGTCCAAAGGACCCCTCACATAAATGATATTTTTTTTATCACTTGGAAATAATCCAAAAGAAATAAAATTTGAAATTATAAAAAATTTTCAAATAGCTTATCAAGATGAAGGAATAAAAGTTTTTAAAAATTATAATGAATTTGAAAAATTTTATAAATCTCAAACGAATTTAATATCCGATAGTGTTCCAAAATTAAATGTAAATTTTGAAAATGAACTTTTAATAGGTATTTTTTTAGGTCAAAGACCAACAAGTGGATATTCAATAAATGTCGATAAAGTTGTTTTAGAAAATAAAAAAATTTTAGTTCAAGCAAGTGAAACTTGCCCAAAAAAAGATCAAATTGTTTTAATGGTTATTACATACCCTTCTATTTTCATAAAAATTCCTAAGTACGATTATCCTATTGAGCTAAAATTAAATAAATGTCAAAAAAAATAGAGTTAGTAGTTGAATTTTTAAAAAACAGGTTTGGAATTGAAAATTTAGATAAAAATTTTGCTCTTATTGATAGAGGTGATATTTGGATAACGAGTAAAGAAGCTTTAAAAATCAAAGAAAATTTAAAATTTAATAGGATTGGGATAAGACTTATTAGAGTATTTAAAAATAACTTTAAATTAACCACATCTGGTTCTCAAATTGTTGGCTATTTAGCAAAGAAGAATGTTTTAGTTCTTGAAGATGAAAAATTAGCATTAAGTTATATAAAAGGTGATGATATTTATGGTAATTTTGAAAACTTACAAAAAGGTCAAGTTATAATAAAATTTAAAAATGATATTCTTGGTATTGGATTATATGATGGTGAAAAAATAAAAAATCAAATTCCAATTCCAAAACGAATATCAAATTAACCAAAAACAATAACACCAATAACATAATCTAAGAATAAAATCATAAATGCACATACAACTACACTTATCGTTGTTGCTTTTCCAACACCAATAGCACCACCACTTGTATTAAAACCAAAATAACAACTAATAATTCCAATACTTAAACCAAAGAAAAATGCTTTTAATAATCCTCCAAAAATATCTTTAAAATTATAAAATGTTTTCATTCCATTTATTAAATTTGAAACATCCATAGAGAATAAAAAATAGCTTAAAAGAATAGCGGAAGATATTGAAATAAACATAGAAAGAATGACAAGTAGAGGTGTCGAAATTGTTATTGCTAAAATTCTTGGAAGTAATAAAAATCTATAAGGATTTATTGACATAACTTCAAGAGCATCAATTTGCTCAGAAATCCTCATAGTTCCAAGCTCAGCAGCAAACCCCGCTCCTACCCTTCCTGCTAAAACAATTGCTGTAAATACAGGAGCCATTTCAATAGAAACCGCTTTCCATATTCCAGCACCAATTAAATCCTCTGGAACATAATCTTTTAGTTGATAAGCGGTTTGAAGTGCAGCGACCATACCTGTAAAAGCAGATGTTAGAGCAACTATTGGAATTGAATTTATTCCTGCACTTATTATTTGATATATAATTTGTGGAATTGATTTATTTATTTCATGAGCTGATAGAATTATTCTAAAAATCATAAAACTTATTGCTCCAATATGATAAAAGAAATTAGCTAAAATTTTCATATATGAAATTTCTAATAACATTATTAAATTTTTCAGGATATTCCAAATTACTTAAATGGGCGCAGTTTTCAAAAATGATAAGCTTTGAATTTTTTATATATTTATTCATTATTTTAGCATCTTCAATTGTAGTTAAAGTATCATCGGTAGAAGAAATGATAAGTGTTGGAACTTCAATTTCTTTTAGAATTTCAATACTACTTTCTCTATTAGCAAGTGCTTTTAATGATGAAATTAAGCTTTCTTTTTTTGCTTCTAATATCATATTTCTTATCATTTCCTCTTTTTCCTTATTTCTATTCTTTAAAAATTTTTCAAGATATTCATCAATTAAAAATTCAATTCCTTCATTTTCAATTCTTTTAATAAGCTCAAATCTTTTATTTCTTAATTCTAAACTATCTGCACTTGCTTTTGTATTAGCCAAAACAATCCCCTTAATGAAATTTTTATAATATCTAACCATTTGGAAAATAATATAACCTCCCATACTTAAACCAACAAAAATTGCCCTTTTAATTTTATTTTCATTTAAGAACTGATAAACGAAATCTGCGAAATCTTTTAAATTTTCCTTTAATAAATTTTGATAATCAATTAAGTAGATATTGAATTCCCTTAAATTTTCAGCTTGATATTTCCACATTTTGGAATTTAAAGGAAAAGCATGTAAGAAAACGATATTTTTATGCTCCATATTTTTCAAGCTTGTTAGCAAGTGCTAATATAATTTGGAAAACTTCATAACTTTTTCTAATTCCAAGATAACCTCTTAAACAATCTCTTTCGGTAAATTTGGCATTTTCATCATAAAATGAGCCTTCTTTTGAATAAATTAGTATTGGAACAGGATGCCAAGAATGTCCCTTTAAGGCAGAAGGTGTTGAATGATCTCCTGTAAAAACGAAAACATCTGGATTTTTTTCAAGAATTCTTGGAATATAATAATCCAATTTTTCAATTTCCTTTACTTTACCATAGAAATCACCATCTTCACCTTTTTTATCAGTCCATTTATAGTGTATGTAAATGAAATCATAATTTTCATAATGTTTTTCATAAAATTCTATTAAGTTTTCAAAATCCATTCCAAGCTCAAATGTTTCCATCCCAATTAATCTACAAAGCCCTTTATACATTGGATAATTTGCAAGAGCAAGCGCTTTCATCTTGTATCTCTCTTGAAAACTCGGTATTTTAGGTTTTTTTGATATTCCTCTTAATAAGATATAATTTGCTTTTTTTTCATTTTTTAATAGCTCTCTTGAAATATCAATAATTTTGTTTAAAATTCTTGCAGTTTTTTTTGATTGCTCATCTGATGCTTCTAACTTTAATGGCTCTAAATTTTCTTTTTGTGGATCAGTATCGTTTAGATTATCTCCAAGTCCTTCTCCTCTTAGTATAATAACAAATCTATGCTCTATACCTTTTCCCCATATAACTTCAACATCTTCAATTTTTTTAATGTTATTTGATAACAAATCAATAAGTTTATGACTTTCTTCTGTACTAATTCTCCCTGCCCTTCTATCAACTATTTTATTATTTTCAATTGTTGCGAAATTTCCTCTTATAGCTATATCATTATCTTTAAGTTCTATACCTATTCCAAGTGCTTCAAGAATGCCTCTTTTAATTTCAAATTCTATTGGATTATAACCGAATAAACTTAAATGTGCCGGACCGCTTCCTGGACCTATTCCAGGACTTACAGGTTCAATCAAACCCAATAAACTTTTTTTAGCAAGATTATCTAAATTTTCTTTTTTGGCAACTTCAAGCTCCGTTTTATTATCAATATAAGGAATTCCTCCAAGTCCATCTGCAATAAGCATTACAATTTTTTTATTATTCCTTATTATTAAGTTTTTTTCAACTGCTATCATGTTCCTTCCTTCCAACTTTTAAGATATTCTTCTTGCTCTTTTGTTAAGCTATCAATTTCTATTCCTAAAACTTTTAATTTCATTTTCGCAATTTTTTCATCTATTTCATAAGGAAGTGTATAAACTTTGTTTTCTAATTTATTTTTATTTTCTAATAAGTATAAAACTGAATAGAATTGATTTGAAAAACTCATATCCATTACTTCTGCGGGATGTCCTTCTGCACTTGCTAAATTAACAAGCCTACCTTCTGCTAAAAGAAAGACCCTTTTCCCATTTTTTAAATTAAATTGAATAACATTTTCTCTTATAATTTCATAATGCTCTGAAAGCTCATATAAAGCATTTTTATTAATTTCAACATCAAAATGACCACTATTTGCTAAAATAACGCCATCTTTCGCATTTAGAATTGCCTCTTTATCAATGACATTCTTATTACCAGTTAATGTTATTACTAAATCTGCTTTACTAATAGCTAAATTTATAGGCATAACATCAAATCCATCATAAAATGCTTCAAGTGCTTTAATTGGATCTATTTCAGTAATAATAACTTTTGCTCCCATTCCCCTTGCTCTCATAGCAACGCCTTTTCCACAATATCCATATCCACAAACAACTACTGTCTTGCCTGCCAATAATATGTTTGTAGCCCTTAAAATCCCATCAATAGTTGATTGACCAGTACCATATCTATTATCAAAAAGATGTTTAGTTTTACTATCATTAACAGCTATAATAGGATATTTTAAACTTCCATCTCTTTCCATAGCTCTAAATCTAATAACACCTGTTGTGGTTTCTTCTGTTCCTCCAATTATTTCAAATATCATATTATTGGAATGGGCATAAGTTGTTAAATCAGCTCCATCATCAAGCGTTATATGAGGTTTAAATTCCAAACATTTATGAATATGCTCATAATAAGTTTCTCTACTCTCTCCTCTAATAGCAAAAACTTCAATATCATAATACTTTACAAGGGCACTTGCTACATCATCTTGCGTTGATAGGGGATTACTTGCACACAATCTAATACTTGCTCCTGCTTTTTTAAGAGCAATTAATAAATTGGCAGTTTCTGTTGTAACATGAAGACAAGCAGATATTCTAATTCCTTTCAATTTATCTTTATTCTCCTCAGATAAAAGTTTTAAAACTTTCATAAAATTTCCAGCCCATTCTATCCTTTTAATACCTTTCTCTGCTAAATTAATATCTTTTATGTGATATTCCATAACTTGAAAATTTTAAGGCATGCTAATCTAAAATTATTGCATTGTCCAATAATTCTAAAACTATTTATTTTTCTTCATTTTGCCCACTCACCCTGAAATTAAGCCTTCGGCTTAAAAATACCCATTTTTATGCCTTGGGGGGCTTCGCCCCCCTTAAATTCCCCCCAAAAAACAATAATTTCCTAAAATTTTCATAAGTTATTGATAGTCAATTACTTAACGCTATTTATTGGACAAAGCATAAAATTAATGTGTTGTCCAATAATTCTAAAATATAGATTATTTCTTATTTCTCCCACTCACCCTGAAATTAAGCCTTCGGCTTATAACTTTCGCCCCCTAACAAAACCCCCGATAAATTCAGTAATTTCTCAAAATTTTTATAAGTTATTGATTTTCAATCATTTAACACCAT
>Ga0079996_114263_pt1 | contig 31447 bp, 34 predicted proteins | sample PerSpoAPS_AMetaG_FD_69199 | JGI IMG/M metagenome (GOLD analysis project Ga0079996, IMG submission 69199) | Thermal spring microbial communities from Yellowstone National Park, Wyoming, USA - Perpetual Spouter A (PS_A) MetaG (SPADES assembly)... | ecosystem: Environmental > Aquatic > Thermal... | reverse complement strand
GCCGGACTGGCGGCTGGTGGGGCAGGCGGGGACGGGGAAGACGGCGGCCCTGATGGCGGCGGCCGCCGCGGCCGCCCGGGCGGGCCGGCGGGTGGCGGTGGTGGATGGGGACGGCGGATGGAAGGAGTGCCCATGGGTCCTTCGCGTTCTCCCCGAGGACCGGGAAGGGCTCCGCCGGTTGCTTCGAACGCTCTCCACCGATCCTTCCCCTACCGTTCTCGTTCTGGATGGCGTGGAGCGGATCCCGGAAGCGGCGATGGGGGAGCTGGAGCCGGGGCTGGAGGGCCTGACGGGACGGTCGGAGCTGTGGATCTGGACGGCCTCCCGCCGCGAGCTCCCCTTGCGTCCCTTGAGAGGCCGTCCGGCAGTTCGGGTGTTCCTCGCGCTGGATCCTCCGGAGTGGGAGGCCCTCGTGGGGCGGCGCCCGATCCCGGAAGGCCCCTTTCAGGGCTGGCTGGCCGACGGAGAGGGGGGACGGGAGATCCGATTGCGACGGACCATGGGGCCGCCGCCTCCTCCCGCTCCGCCGCTGGCCCGCTCCTGGCTCGGGCGGTGGTCGGAGCTCCCGCTCCCCACCCGCACGGAAGAGGGGTGGTGGTGGCCCCTGGGCTGGCGCGATCTCGACCTGGAGCCCATAAGCGTTCTGCTCTCCCCCCGTCGCCCGGCGTTGCGGATGGCCCCCGAGCTGGTGGCGGCCCTGGATCCCTTGCGGCGTTCCTTGTCCCGCGTGGCGGGCGCCGGGATCGCCCTTCGGACCTGGGATCCGGAGGGGGACCTGGAGGAGATCCCGGCGTTGAAAAGCCTCCCGGATCCCCAGAGTTTTCTGGAGGAGCTGGGGCGTCTGGAAGCGGAGGGGATCCCCTGGCTGGCGGTCCTCCCGGACACCGACGCCTTCCGGATGCGCCTGGGTTATACCGGGGAGATCCCGCCTCCCCTTCGCCGGCCCCGCTGGGGCGCTTACCTCCTGGTCGGGCGAGAGCGCCTGGAGCTGCGGGCCTGGACGTTGAGCCGCTCCCCGGAGGAACGTCCCTCCCAACCGCCCATCGCAGCGGATCATCCCGGGCTGGCCTGGCTGAGCGCCCCCGGGGAGGGCGAATGGATGTTGCTCCCATTGAGCGAATAGCAAGCGTTTGGAGTCTCCCCGCCACGGAATTCGAGACCGCGGAGGAAACGATGCGAAGGATCCGACAGATGCTTCCCCTGTTAATCGGAGTCGGACTGGCCCTGGTCGTGGCCGTGATCGCCCGCACGTTCGCGACCATCGGGGTCCCCCGGACGGTGTCGGTGGCGGTCGCTGCGATCCCTCTGCACCCAGGCCGGGTGATCCAGGAAGGGGATTTGCGGACGGTCACGGCCTATGAGAGCCCCGCCCTCTCCGGGATGATCCGCGAAGAGGAGATGCGGGGGCTGGCAGGGGGGACGGTGGTGATGTTCGTCCCGGCGGGAGCCATGGTCCCACGGACCGCCATCGTCCCGCCCCGCCAGATCACCGCGCCGGGCCGCCTCTCGGCCCTTCTTCAGGAAGGCGAGCGGCTCATGGTCCTGTCGGTAGGCGGTCGGGTCAGCGGGCCGCCTGTGAGCGCCCTGCGTCCCGGGGACTGTATGGACCTTGTCGCTTTCTTCCGAGAGACAGGGGCGTCGACCAGGCCGGCCGCGTCCCTGAGCCCGGAGGAAGCCTCATCGCCCGCCTCCTCCCTTGCGGCGACCCAACCGATCACCCCACCGACCCGCCCGCTGGCGAAGTGGATCGCCCGGGTGGTGGTGCGCTCAGTGCTGGGGATCAGCGCGCCGTCGACGAGGTCGGAGGCCGGGGCAGTCGGCGGAGGCGGAGCGAGCGCTTCCGCATCCTCCGGCGGGTCCCCTCAGGTGCTGGTCGCCATCCCGGAGGCTGCGGCGGAGGGGATCGCTTACGCCCTGGGGTCCGCGGAGCAGGTGCATCTGCTGTTGGCCCCGCCGTGCGCCCGGGCGGAGATTCTACCTTCCTCCGCCTTCTCCGAGGGGGACCTGCAGGAGTGGGTCCGATCCGGGCGGGCGGAGGCGGGGCCGCCGGCCTTCTTCCTCCCGATCTCCTCCACCCTGCCGACGAAGCCGAGCGGAGGTGCGCCATGAAGGTCGTGGTGCTGGGGACCCTCACCGGGATCGCCGGTTCCATCGCCAACCGGCTTGCCGCCCTGGGCCACGAGGCGATCCCGCTGCCCGGCCAGCAGCCTCCGGAGATCCTCATCGGGTTCCATCCCGAGCTGCTGGTGGTGGTGGCCTCGGAGACCGGCATGGAGATCGCCGTGGTGGAGCGGGTGCTCAAAGACACCGGGGCTCCCGTTGTGGCGGTGGCCGCGGCGGGGGATCCCTGGCTCCTCTGGGCCGAGGCGCGGAAGTTCCCCGTCCTCTCCCCGGAGCGGGCTGCGGAGGAGCTGGCAGGCCGCCTGAGCCAGCTGGTGGAGCAGGCCCGGGCGGGGGATCGGGAGCGCTACCTGCAGCAGCTCTACCGGGGCCCGGTGATCGTGGGGACGGCCCCCCGGGTGATCGGCTTCGGGGGCCCGAAAGGGGGGACCGGGAAATCCTCCCTTGCCGCCAACGCCGCGGCCCTGCTGGCCGCCCTGGGCGTCCCTATCTGGGTGTTCGACGCGGAATCCGACACCCGGGGCAACATGGTGGATTTCTTCCGTCTGGGGGAGGAGAGCACCGTTTATTCCGTGGTGGACCTCGCCGCGGCCGGGCCGCCCCCGGCGGCGTCTCCGGGGATCTTCCAGCCGGGCGCTCACGTGCCGACTTTCTGGACCTCCGTGCCTTCCCCGAAGGGTGTGCGCTGGGACCTTCGCCTGACGGCGGGGGTCCTGGTGGTGGACCAGATCCTGGGGGAGCGCTCCGGCCCGCTGATGGCCCGGGCGGCGGACTGGCTGGAGTTCGGGGTGCGACGGGCGGCGAGCGAGGGCTACACGGTGATCCTGGACTCCGGCAACAACTTGTTGAGCCCCCTCTCCCTTCGCGCCCTCAACATCGCGGATGTGCTGTTCATCGTCCTGGAGCCGGAGGACACCGGGTTGATCGCTGGGGCCTCCTGGCTGGCGGCGGTGTATCGGATGGCCGGGCCTGCCGCCTTCGAGCGGATCCGCGTGGTGTTCAACAAGGTGCGTGCGGAGAGCGGGGATCTCCTGGTGAGCCGCCTGCGAGATCATGTGGAGGCCATCCTTCGTCAGCGGCTGCCCCGGGCGCTTCCCGTTCGCGTCCTGCCGCTGCTGGATGTGGACGTCGCCCGCGCCCAGGCCAACCTGAGGCTGGGGGTGGAGTTCCTGGCGGCGCTCCAGGCCCTCACCCAGGGCCGATACGCGGCGGAGACGGCTTCGTTCGCCGAGGCCCTGCGAGGCATGCTGGCGGAGTTCTTTCCGGCCATCGCCCAGGCGGCCTCCTCCCGCCCCGAGCCCCGCGGCGGCCTGCGGCTCCCCTGGCGCCGGTGAAAGGTTCGGCTCCATCACAGCCAGCCCCGTCGGCGGAAGAAGAGCGCCAGGCCGGCGCTGATCCCTGCCATCATCAGGAGGGCCATGGGATACCCCCATGGCCACTCCAGCTCCGGCATGTAGCGAAAGTTCATCCCGTAGATCCCGGCCACCAGGGCGTCGGCCATCAGGATGATGGAGGCGATGGTGAGGACCTTGACGATCTCGTTCAGGCGATTGGACTGGAGGGAGAGATAGCTCTCCAGGGCCCCTGAGAGCATATCCCGGTAAAGATCGATGCTCTCGATCAGCCGGACCAGCCGGTCGTAGAGGTCCTGGAAGTAGGCCATGTCCTCCGGGCGGAAGACGGGGAGCTCGTGCCGCAGCAGAAGGTTGATCACCTCGCGCTGCGGGGCCACCACCCGACGCAGCTCCAGCAGGGTCTTGCGCATCCGGAAGATCGCCTCCACCAGACGGCCGTCGCCTCCCGCAAACAGCCGCTCCTCCAGCTCCTCCACCTCCTCCGCGATCCGATCCAGGGCCGGGAAGTAGCCGTCCACGACGGCATCGAGGAGATCATAGACCACGCTCCCGGGCGTGGGCACCCGTTGTCGTTCCGGACCCTGCCAGCGAGCGATGACCTGCTCCACCTCCGGGATCGGCTGGGAGCGGATGGTGACCACATAGCGAGGGCCGGCGAAGATGTGGAGGGGGCGGAGGGACAGCCCGTCCTCCGTCTCATATCCCACCGCGTAAAAGGCGATGAAGTAGTGATCGGGGTAGGCATCTACCTTGGGCCGCTCCCGCGCCCGAAAGGCATCTTCCAGGGCCAGGGGATGGAACCCGAAGGCCTCCCGGAGCCGCTGGCGATCCGCCTCCTCCGGGGAACACAGGTCCAGCCAGAGGAAGCCGTCGGAGCGGGCGAGGAGGGCCGGGATGGCCTCCTCCCTCGTTGAAACCTCTGCGTCTCCCCCTGGGATCACCCAACGGATGCTCATGCGAGGATCCTCATCGCGTTTCGGGCGTGAAGGGAGCCCTTCACGAGAGGTGAGGCCCACGCATCGCCTGGCCTACCACCTCCGCGATGGCCCGGAGGGCCTGATCGATGTCCGTGTCATCGATCCAGTAGTGGGTCACGGCCCGGAAGCGCCGGGGACCCCAGCGCAGGATCCTCACCCGGCGCTCGGCCAGGGCGGCGAGGAACGCCTCCTCCGAGAGCGGCAGCTGAGGGTCCAGCTCGAAGATCACGATGTTGGTCTGCACCCGATGGGCTTCGATGCGGATCCCGGGGATCTCCGCCAGGCCCTCGGCCAGGCGCCGGGCCCGCCGGTGATCCTCCGCCAGACGATCCACCATCGTCTCCAGGGCGACCAGGCCGGCGGCGGCCAGCACTCCGGCTTGCCGCATGCCTCCGCCCACCATCTTGCGCACCCGGCGGGCCTCCCGGATGAACGCGGCGGGCCCACAGATCAGCGAGCCCACCGGCGCGCATAGCCCTTTGCTGAGACAAAAGGTCACCGTGTCCGCATGCCGGGCCAGCTCCGCCGCCGGCACCCCCAGCGCCACCGCCGCGTTGAAGATCCGGGCGCCGTCGATGTGGACGCGCAATCCATGCCGGTCGGCCAGGGCCCGCACCGCCTGGAGATAATCCGGCGGCAACGCCGCGCCCATGCAGCGGTTATGAGTGTTCTCCAGGGCGATCAACCGGGTCCGCGGATGATGCACATCCTCCGTCCGGATGGCCGCCTCGATGTCCTCCAAGCGTATGGTCCCGTCGGGCTGGTTGGGGACCGGGCGCGGGTGGATGCCGCCCAGGGCAGCCATCCCGCCTACTTCGGAGAGGAACGTGTGGGCCTGATCCCCTACAATCACCTCATCGCCCCGGCCGCAGTGGGTGAGGAGAGAGACCAGGTTGGCCATGGTGCCGCTGGCGACGAAGAGGGCGGCCTCCTTCCCCATCCGCTCGGCGGCCACCTCCTCCAGCCGCCGCACCGTCGGGTCCTCCTCAAATACGTCATCCCCCACCTCCGCCCGGGCCATGGCCTCCCGCATGGCCGGCGTGGGATGCGTCACCGTGTCGCTGCGCAAATCGATCCATCCGTCCAGCATCTTCCCCCTCGTTCGCTTCAGATGGGACTCAATCTCCCAAGGAACTCCTCGGATGACGCAAGAAGTCGCGGCTGAAGCCGCTCTGACAACAACGATTGTAGGCCGAAATTCATTTCGACCGCTATCCCGGGCCGGTGAGGGGCTTTTGTCTCCAACCGCGATCTCTTCATGCGGATGGAGATTCCTCAGACCTCCGGGAGGCGTCCGTCCGCTGGCGGGCCAGCAGGCGGCTCTTTTTGATCCACGGATATCGATCGATGACATGGGTACGCATGTAGCGCCCCTTGGATTCCGCCCGCAGGAGGCCTGCGAAGACCTCCGGCGGCACCCCGTAATAGAGATAAACCCCCTTGTTGAAAGCGACCTCCAGGATCCTCTCCTCGGGGTGATAACGCACCGCGCTGATCATGCTGGAGTCCACACCGATCCATCCCGAAGGGAGGCGCTCCGCTTCGAGGGGAAGCCCCAGGGCCTCCAGCAACGGCCGCCACTTCCGCAACGGCGCGATGGAGAGCGTCCCCTCTCCCCCGCGCACCTCCAGGCGGACGGAGAGATCCGGCGATTCCCTCCACCGCAGACGGAGCGCGTCGGTCTCGGGATCGTATTCCACCCATTGCCCGGTCTCCATCTCCTCCCTCCTTTCGCCTCACACGCCGCGCATCCCCCGGCGGACCCGTTCCCGAACCTCTTCGTAGAACTCCACCACACGGCGGGCGATCTCGTCCCAATCATACTGGCGGGCGCGCTGGCGGCCGGCGGCGCTCATCCGCGCTCGCAGGGCGGGATCGCGCAGCAGCCGCAACAGGGCCTCCGCCAGGGCCTCCGGGTCCTCCGGGGGAACCAGGAAACCCTGCACGCCGTCCTCCACCACCTCGTTATAGCCCGGGATATCGGTGGCGACCACCGGCACCCCCGCCGCCATGGCCTCCAGGAGCACGATGCCGAAGCTCTCCATCCCAATGGAAGGGGCGCAGAACACGGTGGCCGCCCGATAGTAACGGGGCAGCTCGGCGTCCGGCACGTAACCGATGAAACGAACCTGGCGCAGGCGCAGCGCCCAGGCCTGGGCCACATAAGGCGCCTTCTCCGCCTTTCCGAAGGCCCCCACCACCAGCAGCCGGGCCTCTGGACATGCGGCCTGCACCCGGGCGAAGGCCTCCAGGAGGTAGCGCAATCCCTTGCGCCGCTCCAGACGCCCCACGAAGAGGACGGTGGGACGGCCGTCGTCGAAGGGCTCAGGGGGACGAAGGGCGGGATCGGCGAAGCGGGCATAGTCGATGCCGTTGGGGATGACGACGTAATCCGCCGGGAAGTAGCGCATGTGATACTGCCGCGCTGCCTCCGAGACCGCGATGCAGCCGTCCAGCCGCTTGAAGAACCGCCGCAGCAGCGGCTTGCCGTAGTAATACGTCCGGCTCACCTCCCGATAGGCGTGGAACGTGCCCACGGCGATGGCCTGAGGGACCAGATCCCGGTGCCGCAGGACCGCGAGGGGGAGGGCGGGGGTGAGGGGTTCGTGCAGGTGCAACACATCGTAGGCGCCGGACTGCAGGATGCCTTTGATCCGGCGGTAGAGGCGCGGCGAGAGGGTGATCCGGGCGATGGAGCCGGCGAAGGGGAAAGCGATCACCGAGGCCGAGGCGTTGATGAACCCGTCCCCGCTGGACCGTCCGTCGGAGGCCGGCGCGATGATGTGGGCCTCATGGCCCAGGCGCTGCAGGCTCCGGGCCAGATGGGCGATGTGGTTGTTCACCCCGCCGGGCACGGCGAAATCGTAAGGGGACACCAGGGCGATGCGCATGGACGGCGGCCTCCAGCCCCGCCGGTCGGACGGCAGTCCCATCCCCTCAAGCGCGCCGTTCCCCCGGCCGGATCTGCCAGATGGGAGTGGTCAACACCCACTGCTCGGGAGCCTCCCGCAGGACCCCGGCGAAGATCTCCAGGACCCGGGCGATGAGTTCGTCCCGAGCCTCCGTGGACCTCCCGGATGGCCAGAGGGGAGGCCAGACCCGCAAAGAGACCCCCTGGGTCTCCCGCCGGGCGAAGGCGGGCAGCACCGGAGCGCCCTGGCGGACCGCCAGCTCGGCGTAGCCGTCCGGCAGCCATGCCTCCGCCCCAAAGAAAGCATACACCCGACCGCTCCCGGTGGTGTCGCGGTCCAGGGCCAGGGCGACGATCCCTCCCTGTCGGAGGGTGCGGAAGACCTCCCGGAGGGCCCCATCCGCCGGGATCAGCCGGAGGCCGTGGGCGCCCCGCAGCCGGCAGAGATAGCGGAACATCGCGGGCGGGCGCACCGCCTCCGCGACCGCGAGGGCCGGGAAGCCGCTGGCCCCCAGCAGCTGCAGCCCCCACTCCACGCAGCCGTAGTGCGCGCTCACCACGATCCCGCCCTGGCCCGCCCGCACCGTTTCCTCGAGATGCGCCCATCCCTCCACCCGGATGGAGGAGAACCAGGCCCTCGGCGGACGGTGGGGGGCCTGGAAGAGGTCCACGTAATTTTGCCAGAGGAGCCGGAAGGCCCGGCGGGCCGTCCGATGCACCGCCGGGTCCTCCGGCGAGACCCCCAGCACGTGAGCCAGGTTGTCCCGCAGGCCGGCCGTGGCGGGCAGGATGGGATAGCACACGTCGGCCAGGCGTGCGGCCAGCATATAGGCAAAGCGAGGCGGCAGCCGCCCGGCCGCCGCCCCGAGGCCCCGAAAGAGGAGATACACCGCCCAGGCCAGCGCCTCAGACCCCGCGTCCCGCAATGAAATCCTCCACCATCTGCCGGGCGATGTGGTCAGGGAACTGGCGAGGAGGCGATTTCATGAAATACGCCGAGGGGCCGATCAGCGCCCCCTTGAGCCCGCGGTCGAGGGCGATCTTGGCGCAGCGCACCGCATCGATCACCACCCCCGCCGAGTTCGGGCTGTCCCACACCTCCAGCTTCGCCTCGAGGGAAATGGGCGCCCCGCCGAAGGTGGTCCCCTCAATCCGGATGTAGCACCACTTGCGGTCCTGCAGCCAGGGGACGTAGTCGCTGGGGCCGATGTGGATGTTCTCCGGCGGGAGCTCGTAGGGGATCAAGCTGGTCACCGCGCTGGTCTTGGAGATCTTCTTGGACTCCAGCCGCTCCCGCTCCAGCATGTTCAGGAAGTCCGTGTTGCCTCCGAAGTTCAGCTGATAGGTCCGCTCCACCCGCACGCCTCGTTCGATGAAGAGCTGGGTGAGCACGCGGTGGAGGATCGTCGCCCCCACCTGGGACTTCACGTCATCGCCGATCACCGGGAGGCCGGCCTCCTCGAACCGTTGCTGCCAGTAGGGCTCCCGGGCGATGAACACCGGGATCCCGTTCACGAAGGCGCAGCCCGCGTCCAGCACCTGCTCCACATACCATTTGGTGGCCTCCTCGCTGCCCACGGGCAGGAAGTTCACCACCACGTCGGTGCCCGTGTCCTTGAGGATCTTGACGATGTTGTCCGTCGGGCCGGGGGCCTTGCGGATGATCCCGGAGAGATAGCGGCCGATCCCATCGTGGGTCATGCCCCGATAGACCTTCACCCCCAGCCGGGGCACGTCGGCGAACTTCAGGGTGTTGTTGGGCGGGGTGAAGATGGCCTCCGAAAGATCTTTCCCCACCTTGTTGACGTCGATGTCGAAGGCCGCCGTGAACTCGATGTCTCCCACATGGTAAGGGCCCAGCCGCACGTGCATCAGGCCGGGGACGAAGGCGTCGTCGGGGGCGTTCCGGTAATACCACACGCCCTGGACCAGGGCGGAGGCACAGTTCCCGACGCCGATGATGGCCACGCGCACCTTTCGATCCGCCACGGTGGAACCTCCCGCAGGTGAGGATGGCTCATTGGCATTACTTTAGCCGAGCTGTCTCCCCTCGCCAAAAGCAGCGCCCCGACGCGGGCTTGCCCCGGCGGCGGAGTTCCCCAATGATGAGAAGTCAGAAAGGGGAAGATGGGGGAGGTCCGATGCGGTTGCCTCGCGCATGGTGGGTGGTCGCCAGCGCCGCGGCCAGCGACTGGCACTGGCGGGACTTCTTCCGGGATCCGGCCGAAGAAGGGCGCAACTGGGGCGGGCGGGAGTGGATCCGTTCGCCTCTCTCATGGGCCCGTATCCGCGAGATGCGTCGAGGGGATATCGTGGTGGCGTATCAGGCGGGAGAGGGAGTGATCGGGCTGGCCCGCCTGGCCTCGGACGGCTATCCGGAGGTCCCCGGCGGGCCTTACGACACCTTCGACCTGGCCCCCGCTCCCGTCCTCTTGCTCCACGAGCCCATTCCCCTCGCCCTGATCCGCCAGCTCCCCGGGGCCCGATCTCACTTCGAGTTCCTCCGCCTCCATCACGGCACCGTCTTCCGGATCACACCCGAGGGGCTGGAGGCTCTCCTCCGGCTGATCCGGGCCCTGAACCCCGAGCAGGCTGCGGATCTGGATGCCTTCCTGCGAGACTATAATTGAGGTGCTCCACGGATCATTCGTGTGAGCCTTCGTTTCGTAAGGAAGGAAGAGCGCAACGGTTCGAAGGGGGCGTCGGAGAGGGAGGGATGTGCGGCGGCCTCCAGTCCGGGAAGGGGGAGATCTGGCATGCTGGATTGGCGGCAGGTGAGCGTGTATGTGCAGGAGCTGGCGGATTACGCGGGAGAGCGCCTGCGCGCGCATCCCCCCACCCTGCGCTATGCGCTGAGCCTGCTCCACCGGTTCTCCGAGGATCTGGACCGGTTGGGGCGGCTGGCCCGGGAGGCCCAGCGATTCGGCTGGCGGGGCGCCTTCCCGGGAGGCGAGCCCCTCGCGGCCCGCTTCCCGCTGCCCCCGGAGCAGCCCCAGGCCCTGGTGATCGCCGCCGACGGCTCCCAGATTTACCCGGATCGCCACGGGACGGTGCCTTATTTCGTCCTCAACATCGGCCTGATCGAGATGCGCGCCGGCTCCGGGGCTCCCCCGCAGACCCGGCATCACCTGGTGTTCTGGTATCGGGAGGAGGAGCTCTTCACCGACGACGGGGAGATGCGGGCGCTTAACGACCTGGAGGCGGAACGGGACATCCAGGAGCTGGAGCAGCTGGCGGCGGCGATGGCCGCCCGGGCGGCGGATCCCTTCGGGCCGCCGGTCGGCCTGGCGGACGGCCTGTTGCTCCCCTGGGCCCTGGCCCGCGGTGAACCCTTCGCCGGGCTCCCCCCCGAGCGCTATCGGGAGCTCCTCGGCCGGGTCCTCCGCGCCCTGGAGACCGCGAAAGGGACGGGCGGCGCCATCGCCGGATATGTGGACCGGCCCACCGGCCATGCGGTGCTGCGGCTGCTGGCCCTGGGTCTCCTGGAGGAGCTCTCGCGGGAGAAGATCGCCGATTACCCCTTCGGGCAGCTGCGGGATCGCACCCTCTTCGCCGAGCTGTTGGAGCCCGGGGAGCGCTCCGCCCTCTTCGCCCTGAGCTGGCCCATCAACGAGCGCCTGGGCCAGGAGGGGCACCGCCTGCTCTTCTTCTACGTGAACGTGGGGACGCCCGGTCGGCCCCACTTGGCCCGGGTGGAGATCCCGGAATGGGTGGCTCAGGATCGGGAGCGGCTGGACCGGTTGCATCGGACGATCTGGGACCAGTGTCGGATCCTGGCGGAGGCGCCCTATCCCTATCTGCTGACCCGGGCTCACGAGCTGGCTCGCATCCGCTCGGAGGAGCGGGCGCGCCTGGAGCAGATGATCCAGGAGGCGCTTCTGCGCCGCGGCCTCCGACCGATGATCTCCGCAAAAGCCCAGCAGAAAGAATGGCTACGGTGAGGAGGATTGGAGATGGCCAGCCCGGGAGCGCATCCGAGGAGCTCATCCGGCCCCGCTTTCATCGGTCGCGTCATCGAGGCCAGCGCCCGGGCCTTCCGCGTCGGCTGCCGGCTGACCGCCGATGACATCCCCGCCTTCGGCTCCTTCGTCCAGACCGCCCGGGGGGAGACCACCATCATCGGCGTGATCTACGACCTGGTCCTGCAAGGCGATGAGCTGACCCGCATGGTGGCCCTGCAGGAGATCCCGCCCCAGGAGATCCAACAGGACATGATCGAAAACCGCAACATCCCGGTCCAGATCGGGGTGCTCATCCTGGGCTATCTGCGGGAGCGAGGGACCGCCTACGGGATCCCACCCCAGCCTCCCGCCTTGCTGGAGCCGGTTTACGCATGTCTTCCATCCCAGATCCATCGCTTCACCGAGCGGCCGGATTTCCTGCGCACTCTGGTGGAGGCCCGGGAGGCCTCCGACGACGTGGTGGCGGCGGTGATCCGCACGGCCGCCGAGGCACGTTCCGGGCCCGCCCGGCGGGACTTCGTGATCCAGGCCGGCCAGGAGCTGGTGCGGTTGCTGGCCGACGAGCCGATCCGTCTGGCCCAGCTCCTGCGCCGCATCCGCGCCGCGGTGGAAATCGGAGCGCCTTCATGAGCAGCCCACGAATCATTACGCGGAGCACCCGGACAAGCGCCCACGGTCTTCTCCGCTCCGGGAGGGGTTGACACCTGCGGGCGTCTTCGTCTCTAAAGGGGAGGATCTCGGGGCACCCCAGCCGTCGAAGACCGGCTGGGGACCCCGCAAGGAGGATCGGCGTATGGCCTGGCCACGCGAAGGGATGGAGCGTTCCCCGAATCGGCCCTCCGAGAAGGAGGCGCGCCGGCTGGGACGGGTGATCGGGGGCTCTCTCTCCGAGGGGCTGGTGGTGAAACTCGACCCCCGCATCGCCATCGAAGGGCTGGCGGTGGGACGCTACGTGGTGATCCACGGATACCGGCGGCGTTTCTTTGGGATGATCACCGACATCCGGCTGGACAGCGCCAACCCGGATCTCGCCCGCATGCCCCCGGATCCCGATGATCCGCTGATCCGGGATATGGTCTCCGGGATCGGGGTGTTCGGGCAGATCCACGTGCAGCCCATGTTGCTTCTGGAGGAGGGGGATCCCCTCCCCCGGCCGGTGAAGACCGTCCCCGCTCACTTCGCCCCGGTCTATGAGGCCACCGAGGAGGAGGTGCACGCCATCTTTCGACCCCGTCGGAAGGAAGGGGAGGACCGCTATTTCGTGATCGGGGAGCCCCTGGACATGCCGGGGGTGCGCATCCCCCTGAACCTGGATCGCCTCGTCGAGCGCTCCAGCGGCGTCTTCGGGAAGAGCGGCACCGGAAAGACTTTCCTGGCCCGGCTGCTCCTGGCCGGGGTGATCTACCACAACGCCTCGGTGGCCTTGATCTTCGATATGCACAACGAATACGGATGGAGCGCGTCGGGGGAGGGCGGGCAGGTGCCGGGCCTGAAGCAACTGCCCGGATGCTTCTCCCGCGTGGTCATCGCCACCCTCGATGAGGAGTCCTCCCGGCGCCGGAACAGCCGCTACGACCTGGTGATCCGCATCGGCTACGATCAAATCGAGCCGGAGGATGTGGAGCTGTTGCGCGGCGTCATCGGCCTCTCCGAGGTCCAGATCGGCGCCCTGTATATGCTGCGGCGGCGGCTGGGCCGGGACTGGCTGCGCATCCTCCTGGAGGAAGAAGAGGCGCCGCCCGTGGAGGACGAGGAGGGAGGCGGAAGCCCTCTGGCCGAGCTGGTGGAGCGGGACCTGATCACCAGCAGCACCCTGGGGGCTCTCCAGCGCAAGCTGGGCCTCTTCCACCGGTTTCGGTTTCTGATCCCACGGGCTCCGGAGGACGCGGCCCAGGCGGTTCTCTCCCGATTGCTCCAGGGCCAGAGCGTGGTCCTGGAGTTCGGCCGCTACGGCAACGACATGGCGGCCTACGTGCTGGTGGCCAACTACCTCACCCGCCGCATCCACGCCGAATACGTCCGGCGGAAGGAGATGGCCCTGGGCGACCCGGGCCAGGAGCCCCCGCACCTGGTGATCGTCGTCGAAGAGGCCCATAAGTTCCTCCAGCCCGGCATCGCCGAGCACACCGTGTTCGGGACCATCGCCCGGGAGCTGCGCAAATACAACGTGACGCTGCTGATCGTCGACCAGCGGCCCAGCCAGATCGACGGCGAGGTCCTCTCCCAGATCGGCACGCGGGTGCTGTGTCTGCTGGACCACGAGGAGGATGTGCGGGCGGCCCTCTCCGGGATCTCGGGGGCCTCCCGACTGCGGGAGGTGCTGGCCCGCCTGGAGACCAAGCAGCAGGCCCTGTTGCTGGGCCACGCCGTGCCGATGCCGGTGGTGGTGCGGACCCGCGACTACGATTCCTCCTTTGTGGAGGATCTGGCGCGGAGGGAGGGCGACAGGCCGCCGGATGTGGTCGAGAAATACTTCAGGGCGATGCGGGATGAAGATTGATCCCGCTGACCGAGGCGGAACCCTCACCTTCCAGGGGACGTCTCTTGGATGCCCGGCATCAGGCAGGTGAACCTTTCCCCTAAAAGGCTTCGAATGAAGATGGGACAGAGGCGCTGGATGCTGCTCGCAGGGGTGCTGCTGGGGGTGATGGGCGCGTGCGCGCCGGCCCGCCCAGGGATTTCTCCGCTGGAGGGCTTCTCGCCGCTTCCTGCGCCGGCCGAACCCACGCTCGCTCCGGGCGCCCCGGGAGGATCCATCGTGGAGCCGCAGCTGGAGGCGCTGGTGGAGCAGGCTCGACAGGATCTGGCGGCTCGCCTGAGCCTGGATCCTGAGGAAATCCGGGTGATCGAGGCGCGGGCGGTGACCTGGCCCGATAGCAGCCTGGGATGCCCCGAGCCCGGGCGGATGTATCTGCAGGTCCTCACGCCCGGCTATCGGATCGTCCTGGAAGCGCAGGGACGGCGATACGCCTATCACGCCGGTCGCGGAGGCTCACCCTTCCTGTGCCCACCCGACCGGGCCCGGGAGCCCCTCGAGGGCCCATGATCCCGATCCGAGGAGCGGGCGGACGCCGAAAGGGTCCGCCCGGTTTATTCCTTCACGCCTCCCAGGGTTAGACCGGAGAGCAGCCAGCGGGAGGAATACAGGAAGAGCAGGGTCACCGGCACGGCCACCAGGATGGAGGCGGCGGCGAACTTCCCCCATAACACCGTGTATTGCTCGGTGAACGTCCACAGCCCCAGCGGCCAGGTATACATCTCCCGCTTGTTCAGGATGATGCGGGCGACGATGTATTCGTTCCAGCTGCTCATAAAGTTGAAGAGGAAAGCGATGGCCAGGGCGGGCGTCGAGAGGGGGCGGATGATATGCCACAGGACTCCCAGGCGGGAGGCGCCGTCGATGAGCGCGGCCTCCTCCAGATCGCGAGGGATGGTGTCGTAGTAGCCTTTCAGCATCCAGATGCTGAAGGGAACGGCGGTCACCGAATACGCGATCACGATCCCGAGGTAGGAGTTGATCAGGTTGAGGCGGGCGATCATGATAAAGAGGGGCAGCAAGAGCATCGCCGCCGGGAACATCTGGGTGCTCAGCAGGAAGATCAGCCCGGCATCCCGCCCGGGGAAGCGGAAGCGCGAGAAGGCATAGGCAGCCGTGGCGGAGAGCAGCAGCCCCACGGTGGCCGTGGTCACCGTGATGAGCAGGCTGTTCCAGATCCAGAGGTAGAACTCCGTCGGACGCCCCGGACGCCCCACCAGCAGCTCGATGTAGTTGGCCAGGGTGGCGTCCTCCGGGATGATGGCCAGGCTGGTGGTCAGCAGCTTGTTGGCCGGCCGCAGGGAGATGGTCACCACGCGCAGGACCGGATAGACGGCGATCAGGCAGGCCATCCACAGGGCCATGTGGATGAACAGGCGCTTGATCGGGCTATCCCCCCTGGGGCGCCGGAAGAGGGCCCGCACCCGAAGCCGGGGCCACGCTCGGGCCGGCGCCGCCGCAACTTCAACCGCCGAAAGGGAGAACTCCTCCCGCTTCATTCGTAAACCCCCCGCAACCCCTTCGTGATCCGCAGGTAGAGGATTGACCAGAGAAGCAGAATGAAGAAGATCACCAGGGCGAAGGCCGCGCTGAACCCGTAGCGGTAAAACTGGAAGATCGCCTTGTAAAGCGAGGAGACCAGGATGTCCGTCTTCTCCTGCGGCCCTCCCTGGGTCACCAGGAAGATCACCTCGAACCGGTTGAAGGTCCACACGGTCCCCAGGATGGTCGCCGGCACCAGGACCGGGCGCAGGAGCGGCAAGGTGATGTGGCGGAACTGCTGCCACTTGCTGGCGCCATCGATCTCCGCCGCCTCGTAATATTCCTGGGAGATGCTCTGCAAACCGCCCAGGATCACCACCATCATGAAGGGGATCCCCAGCCAGACGTTCGTCATCACCACCGAGATGAACGCCCAGGTGGGATCCTGCCGCCACGGGACCGGATGGACGGCCTGGGAGAGCCAGGCGAAGAGGTTATAAATCAGCGGAAGGCTCTGGGTCTGGGCCGCCAGGTCCGTGAAGAACTGCTGGAGGTTTCGGAGCATGATGTTGAAGAACCCATAGCGGAAATCGAACTCGTTGCGCCAGGCCATGGCGGTGATGGTCGAAGGGACGGCCCAGGGCAGGATCAGGATGGTCCGATACAGGCCCCGCAGCCGCATGGGGCGGTTCAGCAGGAGGGCCAGGATCAGACCCCCGGTGACGTGAAGGGAGACGTTGATCACCGTCCAGAGAACAGTCCGGCCGAATACCTCAAAGAACGTGGCGTCTTTCGCCACCGGGCCGGTGAACACCTTCACGAAGTTTTCGATGCCGTAGCGCAGCCCGAACTCGGGGTTCTGGGCGGTATACATCGCCATGTTGGAGAAGGCGAGCCGGACCTCATACAGGAAGGGGATCACGATCAGGAGGCTGATGCCCAGCAGGGCGGGCAGGATCAGCATATAAGCCAGGCCCAGGCGCGAGGGGCGCGGCTCGCCGGTCAGGTAGATCAACGCCTCCAGTGCGAGCACCAGGGCCCCGGGGAGGAGGAAGCGCCATGGGTTGGGGACGGCCGCCGCCCAGGCGGCCCAGAGGCGCTCCGGGAGGGTGGTCAGCGGGGCGAGGCGCAGAGCAGCCACCCAATCGGCAATCAGACCGATCTGCTCCAGGAAGCGAAGGATCACCAGGATCAGCAACCCGGCGAGGCCGATCTGGACGCTCCGGGCGAACACCGCAGCCGGGAGCGTTCGGGGCCGCCGGAAGAAGAGCAGATAGGCGTATCCTTCCAGAAGCAGAAGGACCAGGGCGATCGCCAGGATGAACCCCAGGACCTGGCTCAGGGAACGGATCATAATCTGAGGGGTCAGGGCCCCCATCGCTCCTTCCTCCCACGCCGGATCTGCGTGGCGTCCGGCGAGAAAAGGGCGGGGGAGCCAGCCGGCCCCCCCGCCCCTGCAGGATTTACTTCTTCCCCAGCTCGGCTACGCACTGGTCGGCGGCCTGCTGCATCGCCTTGGCCGCGTCGGCCGGCTTGAGCGTCCCGGCCATCACTCCCTCCAGGTTCGGGCGCATCGCGTCCCAGGCGCAGCGCATCTCCGGGGCCGCCGGCATCGGCTTGCCCAGGAGCAGCTGCTCAAAGGAACCCTTCAGGATGGGATCCTTCTGGATGGCCGGATCGTCCTTGAGGGCCTTCAGGGAGGGCAGCCGCTTGAACTTCTCGATCCACTTCTTCTGAACATCGGCCGAGGTCATGTAGGTCACGAAGGTCCGCACCGCCTCCAGCTTGGCGGGGTCGTTCAGGACGGCCTTGGAGACCATCCAGTATTTCCCGCCGGTCATCGGGGTGGGATATTTGCCGGTGGCGGTGACCTTCGGGATGGGCGCCACCCCCAGTTTGTCGCCCAGGACCTGCGCGTAGCCCCCCAGGGACCAGTCGCCGTTGATGATCATGGCCGCCTTGCCCTCCTTGAAGAGGGTGTCGGCGCAGTTGTAGTCGCACTCCTGGGGCACCACCTTGTGCTTGAACTTCAGGTCCTGCACGAACTGGAGGGCCCCCACCGTTCCTTCGTTGTCGAAGGACGGCTTGTCGTTCTCATCCAGGGGCCAGGCCCCGAAGGCGCCCAGCCAGGGAGCCAGCCAGAAGGGCTCGTTCAGGTTGTAGGCGAAGCCCTGAACCTCGCCCTTGGTGAGCTCCTGGGCCAGTTTGATCAGCTCGTCCGTGTCCTTGGGGGGCTCCTTGACCAGGTCCTTGTTGTAGAGCAGCATCAGGTGGTTGCCGTAGTTGTCGGGCACCCCCCAGATCTCCCCCTTCACCCGGGTGGCGTTCAGGGCCTCAGGGATGAACTGGTCCAGGAAGGCCTTGTCGAAGACGTCGGTGGCCTTGGCGATGATCCCCAGGGCGCTGAAGGGCCCGGCGAAGTCGTTCGGCACCCGGACCAGCTCGGGGGCTGCCCCGGCCAGGCTGGCCGCCTGGAACTGATCGCGCAGCTCCTCGTTGCCGTAGTGCACCCGCTCCACCGTGATGTTGGGATGGGCCTTCATGAAATCGGCGACCAGCTCGTCCAGGAAAGCATCCACCTCTTCGCTCTCCTGCTCCCAGAAGGTGATCTTCACCTTCGGGGCCGCAGTGGGGGTGGGGGCTGGCGCCTGGGTCGGCTGAGGGGGCTGTGTCGGCGCCGGCGCCGCCGTGGGGCTGGGCGTGGCCGCCGGCCCGCAGGCCGACAGCAGCAGGCCCGCCAGAACGAGGGCCGCCATCACCACGTAGAAACGTCGCGGAACCATCTTCCACCTCCCTGTGAAAATCTCCCGTCTCAGGGACACCCCGAAGGGCGCCCCTGGGGCCGGCTCCGGTCGTCAGCGATCGGATCCGTGTGGCGCGGGGCCTGTGGAGCCTCGCACCACCAGCCGGGCGGGGATCAGGACCCGGGCGGGCGGGGCCTCCGGCTCCTGCAGCCGGCGGGCCAGGGCCTCCGCCGCCGCCTCCGCGATCCGCTCCACATAGAGGTTGATGGTGGTCAGCGGGGGATCCGCCAGCGCCGCCAGCGGGGAATCCGAACACCCGATCACCGAGACGTCCTGCGGGATACGCAGGCCCCACTCCTTCAACACCCGCAGCACCGTGAGGGCCGGGATGTCATGGGTGATGATGGCCGTGATCCGGGGGGACCGCGTCCAGAGCGTTTCCAGCGCCCGCACCGTCCCGGCCTCCGTGCCATCGGTCTCCGCCACCCGCTCCGCGTTCTCCTCCAGGCCGTATTCCCGCAACAGCTTCAGGTAGGCGTTGAGACGAATGGCCGAGTAAGCGAAATCCAGGGGCTCGGCGATGTAAGCGATCCTCCGATGTCCGAGGGCAAGCAGATGCTCCAGGGCCAGCCGGGCCGTCTGCTCGAAATCGGTGTCCACCATATCCATATCCTCCGGCTCGTCCGGCCGCCCGATGGTCACCACCGGGATGCCCAGCTCCCGTAGAAGGGAGATCCGCTCGTCCCGGCGGCGGACCATCATCAACAACCATCCGTCGCAGAGGCCCGCGGCGACGAAGCCCTCGAAGGAAGCCTGATCGTGGCTGATATGAAGGAGGAAGTTGAAGCCGGAGCGACTGATCGCCTGAGCGATGGCGCCGAAATACTGGAGGTTCAGGGGGTCGAAGGATTCGGGGGTGAGCAACGCGGAGAGGGCGACGGTGTTCGTGCGGCGGGCGGCCAGGCTCTTGGCGGCGAAGTTCGGCCGATACTTGAGGCGCTCCACCGCCTCCAGCACCCGCGCCACGGTCTCCGGCTTGAACCGGCCCTTGTTGTTCAGGATGTTGGAGACCGTGGTGATGGAAACCCCTGCCTCCCGGGCGATGTCATAGATGTTGGGCATGCGCCCTCCCCCAGAGGCCTTGCCAACCCACCCCAACACGCAGGAAAAACTTTAAGTAAAGCGCTTTACAAAAGCGATTTCATTATATTCGGATTCGGAAACGGTGTCAAGGGGAGCTGCAGGTCCCTGGAGGGGACCGGGGTGGGGCATGTCCGGGGGATCCGCAGATCGCCCGCGGGCGGGGCGTCCGGACGGGAAGTTGTCGAGCCTCCGGGGATCGCGTATACTCGAGGGGACAATCCCGAGAGGGACGCGGCGATGGCGGAAGCGGCTTCTCGAAAAGGACGGCGGGGACGCCGGCGGAGCAATCCGCTGGAGCGCTACGCAGCGGATATCCTGGCCAAGCAGCTCTTCCTGGAGGACCTGGCGATGGCCGCAGTGGATTTCGACACTCTGGCGGCCTATTATCCGGAGCTCACCCCGGAGCAGCTGCGCGGGCGTCTGGGCATCGCCACCAAGCGGGCGCTGTTAGAGGACGTGGCGGACATCGTCCTGGAGCCCGCGGAGGATGAAGAAGGCAACGCGGAGCAGATGCGCCTGAACATCCTGGATCTGGAGCGCTTCGCAGAGATCGTTCACGAGGAGATGACCGTGGAGGTGATGTAGGAGGCGCCCGCTCTCCTCATCCTGCGGGTCAGGGATCCTCCCCGTCACGGATCCCCGCCGACGGGATCGCCCCGCAAGCCCAGGAGAGCCGGCCGGATGCCCGGCCGGCTCTCTTCTCTCAAGGGGATCCGCCTCCGTTCTGCAGCGCATCGTCATTTATTTCACCCGCCTGGGGTGAAACTCATGACGGGCTGCTTCCTGCTTCATCGACCCATGGCTCGTAGACCGACCCTCACGGGCCGTTCCGCCGCCAGAGGGATCTCCACAGGCGTCACTTCCCGGGGAACTCCCGGTAGGGCCTTTCAGGGCGGCCAACCCATAACTACGCAGGTTGAGGGCCGCGTTGAGATCCCGATCCACCTCCAGCCCGCACGCCCCACAGCGAAACACCCGCTGGGACAGCGGCAACGTGGGAGCAACCCAGCCGCAGCGCGAGCACCGCTTCGTGGACGGGAAGTCCCGCGGCGCAATGAGGAGCACGGCCCCATACCAGGCGCACTTATACTCCAGCATCCGCCGGAAGGCCCCCCACCCCACATCCAGAATGGCCCGGGAAAGGCTCCCGTTCCGCGCCAGGCCCCGCACGTTCAGGTCCTCCACCACCAGAACCGGCTTGGCTTTCGCCAGCTCCGTGGTGACCTTGTGCAGGAAGTCCCGGCGGATGTTCCGAACCCGGCGGTGTAGCCGGGCCAGACGCAGGGCCGCCTTCTCATAGTTGCGAGAGAAAACCGTCCGCCTCCGCTCCTCCCCCGTCTCCGGGTCTTGTTCCACCACCGTCTGCTTCTGCTTCCGTGAGAGCTGCCTCGAACGCCGCTTCAAAAGCCGCAAGGCCCTCTCCAGAGGCTTCGGGGCCTCCATCCGCGCGCCGTCGGATAGGACGGCAAAAGCCTCCAGCCCCACGTCGATGCCCACGATGTCCTCCGGTCCCCGGATCTCCCGGGGCTCGGGATCCGGGCGCTCCACCTCGCAGGTCAGGCTCACGAACCAGCGATCGGCTTCCCGGGAGATGGTCGCCGAGAGGATGCGGGCCTTCCCGGACTGAAGGAGCTCCAGGAGCTTGTCCGTCCGCTCCTTGGTGCGGACCTTGCCGATGCGAGGCAGCTGCACGTGCCGAGGAGTGACCCGGATGGAGCCGGTCAGCCGGGCCTTGTTGTCCGCCAGGGCCTTCTTGCGTTTGAAGCGGGGGAAGCCGGCCCGGCCCTCCCGCCAGTTGCGGACGGCCCGCTCCAGATCCCGGAAGGCCTCCTGGGGGGCGCATTTGGACACCTCCACCCACCAGGGGGCGTGCTTCCGCTTCCACTCGTTCCAGTCCTTGTGGAGGTCCACCGCGGAGGGGATCCGCTCGCCGCGTTCTTTGGCCTCCAAACAGCGGGCCAGGCCCCAGTTGTAAGCAAAGCGGGCGGCGCCCACGTGCTTCGCCAGGGCGATCCGGGCCTCCCGGTTGGGGTCCAGCTCGAAGCGGAACGCCTGTATCACCCGCATCCCATTGCCTCCAGCGCCCGCCTCGCCCGGTTCCGGGCCGACCGACGCCCATCCAGACGCCCGCAGGCCGAGGTGAGGATTTCCAGGACGTCTTGCACCAGGTCGTCTGTCACTTCCCCCTCCTCTAGGACAACAACATGTCGCCCCGAAGCGGCCATAGCCGCTTCCAGCCAGTCAAATCCGAACCGGGCCAGCCGATCGCGATGCTCCACGACAATCCGAACCACCTGGGGATCCCGCAGGATCCGTAGAAGTTTCTTTCGTTTTCCGTTCAGCCCGAAGCCGATTTCGGTCGCCGCTTTAACCTCTGTCCAACCTTGTTCTTGGGCAAAGGCCTGAAGGCGTTGAACTTGCCGTTCCAGATCCTCTTTCTGGTCAGCGGAGGACACTCGGGCATAGAGCACGGTGATACCTTCTGGGTAAGGCGCTTCTACCCGGATGGTCCCAGTAGGCAATGGGCGGGCAGGGACAGGAAGCTTTCCTGCCCGAAACCACCGCCAGGCAGTGATATCGCTGATCCCCTGCTGACGAGCCCAATCCGAGAGCTTCATGGCTGAAATGAATGATAATAAAATTTCCAGCAGTTGTCAACCCCCCGGTTCCGACGCGAAGCGAGAGCGCTCTGGCGGGGCCTCAAATCTTTCGCCACAACAACCCGCCCGGCTTTCGCCGGCTCGGCGGCGATCGCGCATCGGTTCGGCCGGCATCGGGATCCCTCCGCCGGGATCAGGATTCACGGCCTCGAAGGGCCTGGACCGCCTTCCCGCCCAGCCAGCCTCCGGCGGCGGAGATCAGAAGCAGCCCGACGGCGCCCAGGCAGAGGACCAGGGCGATCCCGATCGCCAGGCCGGCCGTCTCCGTCTCCGGGGAAGCCTCTCCTCCCAGCCGACGCAGGAATTCCCGCTGCGCCTGCTGAACGGCTCCCGTGGCCAGCCCCAGGGCGATCGCCAGGGCCAGGCCGATCCAGGCGCCGACCCCGTAAGCCAGCCCGCCCAGGGCGCTGACCCGGGAGGCTTCCGACCGGGAGGCCCCCGGCGGGGCCGCGCAGGCCGCCCCCCCGGAGAGGAGGCCTCCGAAGGGCCCGCAGCAGAAACAGGCGATCAGTGGGCTAAGCAGGCTGGCGACGAACCCCGACGCCAGCCCGGCCAGCGCCGCCAGGGCCCAGGCCAGCGCGCGCCACCACCCGGCGTTCCGTCGATCATCTGTATGGCCCGGGAGCATTTGCTCACTCCCGGATCAGTGATTGCGATGGGTCCCAATAAATGATAAGCACGATGGGGGAGGGTTCGTCATCCCCCATCGTGTCGGGCAGATTCGCCCTCAGGCCGTCCAAGCGCCCAGGATGGATGAAGCAGGATCCCGTCGGCCTATGCGCCGATAGGCGGATCCGTGCGGACGGCTGGGGCAAACCCGTCGAACGGGTGTGTCCCGATTTTGTCGGGCTGGCCGCTTTGGGACACACCCCGTCGAACCGCTGGCCTCTCAGGAGCGCTTCAGCACGACCCAGGTCCGCACCAGTTTGTCATGCCAGCCTTGATGCTCCCGATCCAGGAGAACCCAAATGAACCCCAGATAGAACACGATGGAGGATAGGGTTTTCCCGATCAGCTCGCGAACCAGCATCGTTCCGAAACCGGCTGGGCGCCCATCCTCGCGCACCACCTGCATGCTCAGGATCCATTTCCCGATCGACATCCCCTGGCTCCACAGATAGAGTTGGAGCCCTACGAGGATCAGGAAGACTCCGCACAGAAGCAGGAGGCCCAATCCGCCAATGACCGCCTGTGCCTCCTGGGAATCCTGGCCAATCAGAGCGCCCAGCAAACCCATGGGGAACAGCACACCATATGCGGCGAGGCCGATGAGATATTCGATCAGCTGAGCCATAAGGCGACGGAAGGGAGAAGCCAGCTCGAAGCGTCGCGCTTCCATAAGCCACCTCCTGAGAATAGAGATTCGGATCAACGCACCAGGCGGATCCGCCAGGTGAAGCGGAACCAGTAATACACCATGGGGGTGTCGGGGTTGGGGCTGCAATCCCACGATTGGAACTCATAGCGGCTCAGGTAGACCTCCGCGGTAGCCTCGGCCCCCATCTCCCCGCGCTGTCCGCCCACCACCGGCCCGGCCAGCTCGTAGGGGCGCCGGACGGAGGCGTCCACGAGGATCTGCCGCAGCGGATATCCCTGCACGTTCCAGGTTTCGGCTCCCCAGCGCACCCGGTAGTGGGTGAGGCGGCTTCCGTTGGCGGCCGCATATGCGGAAGCCTGGGCGAATCCCATCTGGGACCACACCGCCGCCTGGGGGCGGGCTATGTCGTATTCCCTCACGATCTCCGCGGGTGGCGTCCCGGCAGGGGCGCACAGTTCCCATGTGGTGCTCAGATACCGGGCGATCTCCTCCGCCCCGGCCAGGGCCGCCGCGTCCGCCCCGGTGACCGCGCGGTGGCGGACGTAGCCGAGCAAAGCGAAGTTGAAGAGGACGGCGGCCCCGAGCACCAGCAAGAAGCCCAGGATGATCAACAGGAGCGTCGAGGCTCCTCGTTCCTCCCGCCACCACGCCCTCACCATCCGGACCTCCTCTCCCAGCGCATCCAGGCCGTGACCACCACCGGCGGCAGCTGGATGCGCTCATGAAGGCGGAAGGGCAACGGCACCTGGGGCGGCCGCAGGGTCACCCGGCATCCCCGGGCGTCTCCGCCTCCGAGGGGCTGCACCTGGGCGCCGGGGGCCCAGGCCCCGATCACCCGCTGGGCCGCGGCGACGCCGCTGGCGCCCACCGCCTCCTGCCGGGCGCACTCCCGGGCGGCGGCCGAGGCCACCATGGCCGTGTAGCCCACCGCGAGCAGCTGCCACCCGACCAGCACGAACAGGAACAGGAGCGGAAGCCCGGCGATCAACTCCACCGTCTCCGCGCCGCGCTCATCCCAAAGGCCACGCATGGCTTTGCCTCCTCTTCTCGCTTCAGCTCACGTCAACAGAACGGTCCCATACGATTCGGCCATCCGATCGCGTTGAGATCGATCTCTCCGGCCTCGCGATCCCTCACACGCCGGAACAGCCTGGAAAAGCAGGAGCGCGCTCAGCGCCGCGACATCAAGGCGTAGAGGGCGCCCACGATGGCGCCGGAGATCACCGCCTCCAGCCCCGACCGCGCCGCCCGCCGCCAGTCCCATTTGTTGTCGGGCAACGCGCCGATGGTGTAGCCCATATAGGCGATCACCCAGAAGCCGATCAGGATCAGCTTCTCCATCACCTCATCCCACCACGTCCACTTCCCCGCTGCGATCAAAGCCATCGCCCGAGGCTTCCAGATCGCAAACATCCAGTAACCCAGGGCGATGAGATCCGCCACCATGATCACAAAGCCCACGATGTTTAGAGGGTAAATCTTGGGATCGAACGATTTGTCGGACATTTTGGCCTCCCTTTTGCGTCCCAAGCGGCTTGCCCTTAAGCGCATCCTGGGAGCCCCGGCTCGCGGCCTGCCCCACCACGAGATTGGGCGGGGGCGCGGCACCACGAAAAACCCGCGGCGTCTCCCCTATCGCCGCGACATCAAGGCGTAGAGGGCGCCCACGATGGCGCCGGAGATCAACGCCTCCAGCCCCGACTTGGCCGCCCGCCGCCAGTCCCATTTGTTGTCGGGCAACGCGCCAATGGTGTAGCCCATATAGGCGATCACCCAGAAGCCCATCAAAATCAGCTTGTCCACAATCTCATCCCACAGCGTCCATTGCCCCGCCGCCTTCAAAGCGATGGCCCGGGGCTTCTGGATCTCCATCACCCAGTATGCAGCAGCGATGAGATCCGCCACCATGATCACAAAGCCCACGATGTTTAGAGGGTAAATCTTGGGATCGAACGATTTATTGGACATTTTAGCCTCCTTTTTTACATCCCGAACAGTTTGCTCTTGATCACATCCCACGAGACTCGGTTTGCAACCCGCATTACGAAATTAGGTGGGGAGATAGAAATCCCTTTACCTGAAAGCCAGCCGAGGCCCTTCCCCACGCTCCGGCCGAAGAGCCGGTTATATGCCTTGTTGCCGGGCTGCTCCAGAAGGAACGATTTGCCGAATTCCCGAAGGGGAGTCTGCCAGGTCAGCTCCTTCCGGCGCGCGGCCTCAATCGTTCCCAGAATGGAGACCACCGCCGCCTTCGCCGCCGGCTGCGCCAGCATCTCCGTTATGATCCCGACTCCAATCGCTACGCCCGCCCCAATCCACGATCGCTGATCCGGGGGAGTAAGCGTCCAATAACTAATCCCTGATGAAACCCCGCCGACGATGCCCTTGCCGACGAACAACTTCCAAATGGCTGTCCAACCAGCCTCTTTTACCAGCCCGGCGAGCATTGCCCCGCCCTGGCCAAGCAGATAGCCCATGACTGCGCCGGTGCCGGCAAGGGCAAACGCCTCCAGCCACCCCTGCAGACCGGGTTTGGGGCCCGATTGCTGATAGAGCCAGCCGAACAGGAAAGCGCCTCCTCCCGCCGCCAGGGCCGTCAGGACCACCGGTAAGGCCAGGCCGCCAGTCGCCAAGATCAGAACGGCGGCAGCCAGGCCAACCACACCCCCCGCCACAAGTCCCTTATGCTCATCCAGCCACTTCCACACCCCCTCCGCCGTGGACTTCAGGCCCTCCCATGCCTGTGCGGCCCCTTGTTTCACACCCTCCCACCTGTCCGCCGCCCACTTCCCGAAATTCGAGAGACAATCCCCCGGATGGGTCGCGCACCATCCCGGATCCAGCGGCTTCCCCTTCGGTGGATTCGCCCCAGGCGGGTTCACCCCCGGTGGATTTGTCCCCAGCGGGTTCACCCCCGGCGGGTTCGTCCTAAAGGCGTTCCCTCCTCCCGCCCCCGGGCACGCCCCCGCTCCCTCCAGACACCAGGCATACCGCTGCAACGCCTGTTGAATCGGCGCCGCCACCTGCGCCCCGCCCGGCCCGTTCAGATAGGCCGTCACCGCCCCGAGCAGCGCCAGCACCACCAGGGCCAGCGCCACCCACTCCAGCGTCTGCAGACCCTTCGACCCCCGGATCCACCTCCGCATCATGGTTCACCTCCTTCGCGGATTCGCTGATGTGGGGCATCGCCCCGCCTACCCGAGCCGCCGCAGCGCCTCCTCCACCCGGGCCAGCAGCTCCTCCCGGCCCTCTTCCTCCAGCTTCCTCCGGCGCCGCCACGCCTCCCGAAGATCCCGGCGCGCCCCCTCCAGATCCCCTAACCGCTCCCGCAGCAGACCCCGCTTCGCCCAGGCCATCGCCTCATCCGGTCGCTCTTCGATCGCCCGATCCAGGCTCGCCAGCGCCTCCCGCAGCCGCCCCGCCCGCTCCAGGATGGTCGCCTGATTCACAAACCCGGAAGGATGCCCCCGCTCGATCGCCTCCCGGATGTCCCGCAAGGCCCGCGCATAGTTCCCCCGCTCCGCCTCCACAATCGCCCGCATGTTCCAGGCCTCCGCGTCCTCCGGATCCAGCCGCAGGGCGGCGTCCAGATCGGCCAGCGCCCGCTCCAGATCCCGCAGATCCAGCCAGGCCATCGCCCGGTTGTAATACGCCTCCGGCTCCTCCCTCCGCCGCAGGCTCTCCGTGAAATCCCGGATCGCCGCCTCCGGCCGCCCGCTTTCCAGATGCGCCATCCCCCGATGAAACCACGCCTGCGCATTCCCGGGATCCCGCTCCAGAACCCGGGTGAACCGCTCAATCGCCTCCTCATATTCCCCCCGCAACAGCCTCTGCATGCCCTCCCCCAGGTCATCCTTCCCGAACAATGCGTCCAGGATCCCCATCGCTCGCCTCCTTCCCTGCATGGAATCGGCGCCCGCTCACCGGCGGGATCGGCGGGCCTGCCCCCGGCGCCGCAGCCAGCGGCTCAGCCCCATCCCGATCCACGCCCCGATGATCCCTGCCGCGATCATCCAGATCCACGCCTCCATCTCCCCACCTCCCCGTCTCTTTTATGGCGCCACCCTCGGCCCTTCCTCAAGGCCCGATGCCTCCCTCCTCAGGAGCCCCCCGAAGCCCGGGCCCAGCGGGCGCAGGTGCCAGTTCTGGGCGATCCCCGCAAAAAACAGCCAGTATCCGATTCCCGTCGTCACCAGGATCAGCAAGACATCCACCAGCCCATACCCCCCCGAACGGGAGGCCTGCATCCCCAAATGCGCCCCCAAAGGACCCGCCGCGCTCCCCCCGCTCAGCACCAGCACCACCCCGCCCATCCGGTCCATCCGATCCATCAGGGCGCCCCACCCGCGCCGCCACCCATACGTCAGGCCCGCCACGAGCCCCAGCCCATAGGTGACCGCCGGCGCCCACCCCCACCCCTTCGGCAGAAGCAGCGGCCAGTAAACCACCGGATAGGAAAGCACCCAAAGGCCCATGATCCCCATCCCCAGGGTGCGGGAAAGCCAGGGAATCCATCCCCGCCGCTCCCCGGCAAGAAACGCGACAAGAGCCAGCGGGCTGATGAGGAAGGCCGGGAAGATCTCCACCCACGAGGGAAAGCGCGCGACATCCCGCAGCCGCACCGAATTCATCATCCAGGCCAGGAAGGGAAAAATAATCAGGAAATATAAGAACCCGGCGATCCCCCACAGGATCTCCGAACGCCGCTTTCGGAAAAGCTTCCGCCACCGAACCATCTCACCGCCCCCCCAGCCAGGATTTGATCCGATCCGGAACACCCCGTTGATCCAGGATGAAGCCCAACCCAATCGATACAACGAATGTAGCTCCTACCGCCAGCCATAGGGGCGCAGTGGCACCTAAGAAAAAACCGGCGAGAATGATGGCACCGCCCACGATCGCGGCAGCGGCCACGCCGGTGGCCACGTTGAGGGCGAAATCCACCCCCGTCGAGATCCAGAACTTCCGGTTCTTTACCGTCCGATCCCAGAAAGTCGCTCCCTGAGAAGGATCCGTCCCAAATTCCCACAGGTTCTGCACCAGCGACACCACCCCGCTGAGGATCAGGCTTCCCTTCGAAACCGAAGACTTCAGCAGCCCCTTCGCTGTCCCCTTCGCAATCGTTTGGGGCTTATAAAGCCCTCCCCGACGCGAAACAAATCCCCAATCGGATCGGAGCCCCACCCGATACGCCTCCCGAGCTCCCCGCGGCCGCAGGGCCCGGATGCTCACCTTGCCCCCCGGTCGGCGGATGAACCGCAAGTGCCTGACCTTTAGGATATCTCGCACAGTCTGATAGAACTCGACGGCCTCATCCAGCAAAGAGTTGACAAAATCTCCCACCCGCTTCCACCACGGGATCGGCACGGCCCGAATCGCGACCGCCAGCACCCCAACGGGCGTCAACATCCAGGGCAGCAACCCCAGCAACCCGATCCAGTCCGCCGGACCGCACGTCCCCTGCCGGATGCACGTCCACCACCGCCCGATGCAGCGCTCCGGATGCACGAAGCATTCCCCCACCGCCCCCCATATCGAAACCGGGGTCGCCCCGGATGCCGGCCCGATGCAGGCCGAAACATCCGTCAGACACCGGAACATCCGCGCGATGGCCTCCGTCACCGCCTCCCCCACCCCGCTGGACGGGCGGGCCAGGGCCAGCGCCACCGCCCCCATCAGGGCCAGGATCACCAGCCCGATCGCCACCCACTCCAGCGTCTGCAAACCCTTCGACCCCCGGATCCACCTGCGCATCATCGTTCACCTCCTCTCGTTCCGAACCCGTATGGGCAGGCTCGAAGCTCCGATCGCGCCGATCCCCGCCGGGGCCCATCTGTGCAACAAGCCCGGGACCTCTTCCGAATCCGCTCCCCCAGGCCCCTCTCCGCCCGCGCGCCCTTCCCGACCCAAGCAGGCCAGCGGCCGCGTTTCCGGCGCCTGCAGCCCCCGCTCCCCTCCCACCCAGGCTTGCGGGTTCATCCGCCAACCTCCCGCTCAAGGGGCGCCGCCTTCATCGACGTCCCCTCGCCACCCGCACGTCGGCTTAAGGTCGGGGCTCCCAATCCTTCATATCCTCCCATCAGCGGATCCACTTTCCGGTTACCATCCAGTGGATCAGCTCGATGTGCGCAAGGATGAGCAGGAGATCCATGACAAACAGCCCGCCCTCAATGATCAGCAGCCCCAGGCGTGCGATGGGATCCAGAGCGGCGGTGAGGGCAAGGGTGTTCACGAAGGTAAGCAGCGCGAAGGCGAGGTCGGCGACAAGAAGGAAAGGGAGCAGCAGGACCACCGCGAAGGCGCGCCGCCTCAGGGGGGGAGGGGGCAAAGCGGGGCTCGCTCCGGCGTCCATCGACGGCAGGAGGGCGAACACCACCCCGCCCGCGGGGATCCCCGCCAGCGCCAGCCACGGCAGCAGGCCCACCCGATCCGTCGGATCCGCCCCCTCGCAGGCCCCTTGAAGCAGACAATCTCCCCGCCGGGTCAGGCAGGTCGCGGGCTGCATCCGGGAACGGCTCGCCTTCGTTCGGGGACGATCCCCTATGCCAGGGAGGCCGCGAAAGAGCGCGCTCACCGTCACGGAGAAGGCCACCCCACCTCCCCCAGCCCGGCCTCGGAAAATCTCCACCTGCTCCGGAATCATCGCCCGGAGCCAACACACTTTCTCTTTAAATGACGAAAAATCGATCATGTTTCATCCTTCTTTTTTTAGATCACTTAACACCAATATTGTGATCCATGGAACGCTTATCCAAGCAATACCAATGCCCCAACGGATGTCACCGGTCAAGAGGGACAGCACGAATCCGATCGATATAGCCTGCCATGCCAGAAACCAGGAAGGATAAAGAACCATCTGTATCTTTATCGGCCTCTTGAGCGGAGAATTTTTGCTCAACAGCAAACTTAATAGCAGCGCAAAGCAAATCCATATGACCGCTCCCCAGCGAAGCCAGATACGCTATTCATCGCCGAGCACAGCCGTTTGAACGCTCATTTTCTCGATAGGCTCAGCGAAAAAGTCGAACATATAAAATCGTCAGCAATATGGCCCATTATGCCCCCATTACGAACCATACATATTTTCTCCTTGAACATAAAATTATTTTTGTTGTTCTGTTTGATTGATGCTCCAGACCCATTCGGCCAGCATAACGCCAAGGAGACTGCCTGAAATAAACAAAGAGAAGATGGGAAGATCCGGATATCCCCATGCCACCATATCATAATGACCCCACAACCCACACCAATCGCCAGACTAACAAGGAATCGAGAAATTTTTCCTTTATATCTCAACCAAGCAAGAGCTTCTGCATATATAAATGCGACGATTGAAGCGATTAAATAGTTTTATGAAAGATTCTTGCATCTCCTATTCATCTTCTCTCTGTTAGGGCTGGAAGTCCCAGTCCTTCCAGTCTTGCCAGCTGCCGATCCAGCGGCCGGTCACCATCCAGTGGAGGATCCCAAGGTGAAGGTAGATCAGCGCTCCCTCCGCGCCGATTAGCAAGAGCTCGTTCACTACAAAGACGCCCCGTGAAAGGGGATCCGGCGCCAGGAAGATGGCGTAAGCGTTCGCCAGGGCAGTCAGGATAAGGATCACATCGATGGCGAGGAGGAGCAGTTCCAGGACGGTTCCGATCCAGACACGTGCCCAGAAAGGTGGGGGAGGAGGAAAAGGCTCCGAATGGGATGAGCCCGGAGGAGGGGCTTTCTCCTTCGGGGAGTGCAGGGACAGGAAAGCGCGGCGAGGCCACGCCCACCGCCGCCGCCTCACCCAGGGCGGCAGGAGGGCGAACACCACCCCGCCCACGGGGATCCCCACCACCGCCAGCCAGGGCAGCAGGCCTACCTGATCCATCGGATCCGCCCCCTCACAGGCCCCTCGAAGCAGACAATCCCCCCACCGGGCCAGACACCCGGTCGGCTGCATCAGGCAAAGGCCGGCCTTTTCCAGCCCCACCGCCGTCAGAGGGCAATCCCTCTGCTCGATGAGGCAGTGGAACCAAGCGCTCACGGCGGCGGAGAGGGCCTCCCCCGGCCCGGCCTCGGTTCGCTTCAGCCCAAAGGCCAGGGCCGCCAGGAGGGCCAGCGCCACCCACTCCGGCGCCTGCAAACCTTCCACCCCCAGATCCACCCCCCCATCCGGGTTCACCTCCTCCACCCGCAGAACGCCCCCTGGCCCCCCGCCTCAGCGAACCCGATTCCACCAAACCACATAGACCCGATACACCCGAG
>Ga0079996_117324_pt1 | contig 31762 bp, 29 predicted proteins | sample PerSpoAPS_AMetaG_FD_69199 | JGI IMG/M metagenome (GOLD analysis project Ga0079996, IMG submission 69199) | Thermal spring microbial communities from Yellowstone National Park, Wyoming, USA - Perpetual Spouter A (PS_A) MetaG (SPADES assembly)... | ecosystem: Environmental > Aquatic > Thermal... | reverse complement strand
AATAATTTTAACTGAACAATTATAAAAATTTATAAATCCTTTATTTGTTATTAAAGATAATCTTTCTTTCATTTTTTTAAATGAATTTATTCTTATACTTCCATACATAAGAAAATGAATTCTTAAATATTTGTCATTTATTTTAAAAAATAAATTTTTTCCTATACTAAATATATTATCTATTTTTTTATTCTTAATTTCATCATAATTTATTTTTGCATTTCCTTTAGCGTCATTTATTATCTCATTGATAAAAGAAGATAGTTTAATAGATAATGCTTTAACAGAAGGTCCTTCCATTAAAAAATTTTTACTTTATGAATTAAGTTTACATTTCTAGTCAATGTAGCAGCTACAGGTGAAGCATTTATTGATTCTTTTACTATTTCTTCGATTATTTCTTTCTCTGCATTACTTTTAACATATATGTCTATTTTTATGTTGTTAAAACCAGGATTGCCATCCTTTTCCAATCCGAGAAAAACAAGAATATTTTCTATTTGTCCTTCCAAAGCTATCTCTAAATTTTCAATTTCTATGTTCCTTAAAGTAGCATTATATACAAAAGTTATCATTATGCAGGCACCTAAGGCAGCCAATAAAGTTTCAACTGGATTTTGAGCAGTATCTACACCTGCTAAATCTGAAACCTCATCTATATCTAAAGAATGTCTTCTCATGTATGCCCTAGCTTTAAATCCTCCTAACCATCTTATCCTTGTTCTCCAAACTGTTAAAGCCTTTACTTTCTCTTTATTTAATTTTACCTCTTCTAAAATGTTTTTTAAAGCTTCAACATTTATACCGTTTAGATTCATAATTTAACTAAATATAAATTAAATATAAAACTAATGAAAGACAAAATCGGAATATCTTTAATACCTTTAAAAAATTCAAATTTAACTTTGAAATATGCTATAAGAGCTTATAGAGAAGATATTAAGCTAATAACAATAAGCGATTACCATAAAGCAGGAAGTTTTTATTTAGCAATGATCAAAATATTGGAAAAAGTAAAAAATGTTAACATTGGTACAGCTGTGACAAATACATTAATTCATAGTCCATGGGAATTAGCTAACTTCTTTGTTTCCCTTAAAAAAACCTACAATGAAAATATTTTTTTAGGTATTGGAACTGGTGATTGGTATTTATTTAAAATGTTTAACATTGATTCAAAAACAGCAATAGATAACTTAATTAGAGGAATAAAAATAATTAAAAGGATATTTGAGAAGGAGAAAGTAAAAATTCCTATTTATATGGGAGCTCAAGGTGAATATATGCTTAAGATTTCAACAAGAATCTGCGATGGAGTAATAATAAATCTTGCGAATGAAGAAGATTTGAAAAAAGCAATTGAACTTATTAAGGATAAAAGTAAAACAATTTTTGCTATTTCTCAAACTTATGTTTATGAAGATGAAGAAAAAGCTATTCAAGAAGCAAGAAAATCAGCAACAATAATTTATGCAGGAATGTCTGATAGTTCTATTAAATTATATGGTTATGATGCTAAAATAAGAGATAAGCTTAGAAATTTGATTCTTGAGAATAGAATTAAAGAAGCAAGAGAATTATTAAAAGATAAAGATGTTAAAAGATTAACAATCTGTGGAAATTATAAAGAAGTAAAAGAAAGAATTAACAGATTGTTAGAATTAAAAATTGATAAATTAATTCTAGGATTACCTATGAATAAAGAACAAAAGAGAGTATTAGAAAATATAATAAAGATTTTAAAATAATATTAAAATTATAAAAATTGAATCTTTAAACTAGTTAATAACATGCTTAGGTTAGAAAGAAGAGATATTACGTACTAAAATTAACTTCAAACTATTTAACTGTATTTTATTATTTACAACGAGATGTAAATCTTTTTATTGGTATTAATAGAGTATTATACTTTTTAATGTACAAAAACTAAATATTTAAATAAAAAAACAAAACATGATGAGATATGATTTTGAGAAATATTACATTTTAAAAGAAGTTAATAACATTCTCCATGATACATACATAAACATTAGAAGAATAAACAATTACAAATTGAGAAATAAATATTTACAGTCTCTTGGTTTGTTTTTAATTATAGGCGTTCCCGAACCAATTATAAGTAACATTATTGGCTTAAAATTAATACTACTTAGTAAAATTCTTGGGCGAGGAAACTTATTTGATGCGATTCGTGATAATTTAAACAAAATAAGGTTAATAAAAAGTTTTTACAACGAACTTCAATTCTAAAAAAATATATAAATTTCTCTTAAAATTACGATGATTCTTTTTTCTTTTCTTCATTTAGCCTTTCATTATAATATCTCTCTAATTCAGCATCGCTTAATTTTTTAAATTCTTCAACTAAAAATTCTCTTTTTTCAGGATATTTAAGGAAATAATACACGCTATAACTACATATAGGATAAATCTTTAAATTCCTTTCCTTTGCTACTTCTATAGCCTTTTCCACAAGCAATCTTGCTAATCCTCTTCCACGAAACTCGGGAGGTGTATATGTTTGTATTAGCTTCATCATTCCGTCTTCAATTTCATATTTTAGCCAAGCCTTTTGCTTATTAGGAAGTCTTATGAAGAATACGGTACTCGTGTATTCTACCTTATATTCTTCCATTAATAATATTTTCTCTTAACAATTTTAATAACTTTATAATCTCAGAATATCTATTTTTCTCTTTTTACATACTCATAATGTTCATATGCTTATTATGATAAAACTATTTAAATTGTTTAAACATAGAAATTTATATTTTAATAATGGTGATATTTTAAACTATACCATATGAGAATTGAAGAAATATTGGATGTTGAGAAGATAACACCTTCCCAAAGAAATGTATTATGGATAGCTAGATTTTCCTGGGCTTTTGTTGCAATGGAAATAATAATTATTTCCTTTACCTTAAGCTTATTTGCAAAAATATTTAATCTTAGAGAATTTGAAATAGGTCTTTTGGCTTCAGCATCTTTAATCGGAAATATTATAGGTGCAATAATTTTTGGAAGATTTAGCGATAAAATTGGCAGAAGACCTTTATTCCAAATTACACTTTTATGGTATAGTATTTTTACAGCTTTGACAGCACTCTCAAATACTTTTTATGAATTATTTATTTTAAGAGTATTAGCTGGAATTGGTCTCGGAGGAATGCTTGTAATAGATCCTGCTCTATTAAGCGAATTCTTGCCTCCAAAGAAGAGAGGAAGTTTGATGGTAAGCTTAGATTTATTTTGGCCTATAGGAAGTTTTGTAGCACTGTTGTTATCATATGTGTTCCTAGAACTTCTAAACGGAAATTGGAGAGGACTATTTTTGGCTGCTGCTTTTCCAGCTTTTACTGTTGCTCTATTTAGGCTACTTGTTCCCGAATCTCCTTACTTTTTAGCTAAAACTGGAAGAATAGGAGAGGCAGCCTCTGTACTGTCTAGGCTTACTGGAAAAAATGTTGATCCAGGATCCATAACTTTTGCAATAGAAGAAAAAGGAAGTTATTCTGAGCTTTTTACTCTTTACAAAAAAAGAGTTGTAGCAATGTTAGCAGCTTGGACATCATTAAATTATACCTACTATGGTCTGTTTCTTTGGCTACCTACTGTTCTTAATATTTTAGCTCTATATGGAAATAACATTTGGTTTTTCTTAGCGTTAGCCTTTCTATTCCAATTACCAGGATATTTAAGTGCAATGTTTTTAGTTGAAATATGGGGTAGAAAGAGAACATTGACTGTTTATTTACTTTTAAGCGGAATAACAGGAATAACAATGGGGTTATTTACAAACGATGTACTGCTATTTACTTTATCTATGCTTCTTGTTAGCTTCTTCAATTTAGGAGCATGGGGTTCTGTTTATCCTTTTACAAGCGAATTATATCCAACAAAGCTAAGAGGAAAATCATTTGGATTGGCTGAAGGAGTAGGTAAAGTTATAGCTGTAATTGCACCTATAATATTTGGAGCTTTATATCAAATTACAGGAGCTGTAACAATACCATTAATAGTAACAATGACTGTAGCAATAATAGGAGCAATAGTAATTTTAATATTTGCACCAGAGACAAAGAAATTGATCTTTGATTAATCCAAAGGAAAATATTTATCTACAATATTAAGAATTTCATCATCCATTTTCCATCCAACAGCATTTAAATTTTCCTTTACATGTACTGGGTTAGAAGCTCTCGGAATGGGAAAAGTATTTTCATATTTGCTAATTATCCAATTTAAAGCTATTTGCGCAGGAGTTTTTTCACCATATTTTTCTCTAACTTTTTCTACAATTTCTTTAGGAATACGTTTTATAAGTTCACCATGACCTAAAGGATAATAGCAAATTATTGCTATTTTGTTTTTAATTGAATATGGAATTATATCTTTTTCAATTTTCCTATTAGCCATACTAAAAGGCATTTGATTAGAAACGATCTCATATTTTTTCATAGCTTCTTGAGCTTCAATCATTTGTTGCAAATTAAAATTACTAAGACCTATGTATCTAATTAATCCCATGTCTACAAGATCTTCCATTGCTTTCATAGTTTCTTTAATAGGAATTCTTCTACTTGGAAAATGTATTTGATATAAGTCTATATATTTTGTATTAAGTCTTCTTAAACTTCTTTTACAAGCTTTTATTACATCATCATACTTTAAATGTGATGGCCAAACTTTACTTGCAATAAAAAGATTTTCTCTTTTATATCCTTCTATTGCTTTAGCTATAAGTTCTTCGCTGTTATAAATTTCTGCAGTATCTATAAAATTTATACCTCCTTCGATTCCTACTCTAATTGCCTCGATCTTCTTTTTGTATTTTCTTTTTATTCCTAAATGGGATAATATTATCCAAGATATATCATAGTATGTACCCATTCCAATAACAGAAACCTTCTCGTTTGTTTTACCAAATGTCCTATATTCCATAATTAAAAAAGGCTTTACTAATATTTATTTTTTATAATTAAATTTTAAAAATTTTAATTTTTATATCATCTTAAAAAATAAATTAATATTGATAACAATACTGCTATTAAAGATAATATTATTGCCAAATACTTATTTCTTCTCTCATTTTTAAACATTTTCTAATTTTATTAATATTGATTTATTAATATCTATAATTGCATAATTACCTTGCGATGCTGGACCTGCATTAACCAACAAAGTTTGATTTATTTGATCTATATTTCTTGCTTCATGTACATGACCACTTATTACTAAATGTGGCGAGAATCTTTCTACAAATTTTCTTACACTTAAACTTCCTGCATGAACTTTACGAGAAGAAACAAAATCAACTTTAGTATTTATTGGGGGAGTATGAGAAAGAAGGATTAATTTTTCGTATTTTTCATTATTCTTTTTTAATTTTTCATAAGTACTGTTTAATATTTCTTCTATTTCTTCTTCGCTAAATTCCAATGGGGTATTAAAAGGCGTAGGAGAAGAACCACCTAGTCCAATTATAGCTATTTCTTTATAAACCAAATAATTTCCATGTAAGTTTAATTTGTTTATATCTTCTTTGTAATCATGTATTATATCACAATTTCCTGGAACAAAGTATACTTTAGAAAATGAACTACTTATTAACTCAATTATGCTTTTTGCTTCATTATAAGAACCAAAATCCGTTAAATCGCCTGCAACTAAAACCAAATCTATATCATGTTCTTTTACTTTATTCAGTATTTTACTTAAAGTACGTGTATTACCATGTATATCTGAAAGGGTTAAGATTTTCATAAAAAATAAATTATTTAAGGGAAATAAATCATTTAAGATGAAAATAACGAAGAAAAAATTAATCCTGCTAATCATTCCATTGATTATTTTAGGCTTATTTATAATTTATCTCAATTTAGCAATAGAAAATTTCGTAGAAACAGAAATCATAGATTTAAGTTATCAATATATAAAGGATAACGATGCTTATTTAAACTCGACTGTAAAGATAATAAACAAGTCTCCTTTCAATGCTTTAATTAATAACGTTTATATTGAAGCTTATTATGAAAACATTAAAATAGGATATTCTGAGTTCAAAGAACAATTTGAACTTCAGAAAGAAAAGATAATAACTTTACCTTTTAAATTAAATTTGAACGAGTTAAAGAAAATAATTAAAGATCTTGTTGAAATAAATGAAACTGAAATTAGCTATAAAGCAAAAGCCTCAGCTTCAATTAATTTTATAGGATTTTGGATAGGAAAGGATGTAAATATTGAAGGAAAAGTTAAGCTTAATGTTAATTTTTTATACAAATCGGTCTCTTGGAAAATAGATATAAATTATATAAAGGTCATAGGAAGAAATGAAACAAATCTTTTTGCCAAAACAAACGTTAACATTACCAATTATTCTCCTTTCGACATTACAATAAACAAAGGGAGAGTTTTTATTTTAAACGATATTGGTTATTTAGAAATCAAAGACAAAATAGAATTAAAAAGCAAAGAAGTAAAGAAATTAGATTTGGATCTAATTATAAACGTAAACCAAGCTACGGTCAATATGATAAGTGAGATAGTAAATGAAGGTAAAGCAAACATTCATTACAAAGCAGAGCTAAATGTCTATATTAGAGAATTGGATTTAAATTTAAATGTTTCAATTAAAAACAATACAACCTATATTAGCAAAAGTATAAAAGATTTGATTATAATTGATAAAATATATTTATTAAAAGGAAATACAAAAATTTTAATATATTTAATTAATGAATATGGTTTAGACTTTATACTAAAAGATTCAACTATAAATCTATTTTATAATAATTATAATATAGGAAAAATAAATGTTCCTAAAAATTTAAAAATTGAATCAAATATAACAAAAATTGAAGCGAATATTGAAATAAACCAAAATAATTTAAGAAATGCAATAAACGATTTAATTAATAACAAGAAAATTACAATTGAAGCACAATTTAATGGTAATTTAAATATTTTAAACAAAGATATTAGCGTATCTTTTAATTTGAAACAAGATATAAAATTTGAACCTTTTGTTGATTTTGAAATTATTAATGTAGCCAAAACTGGTAGTAATATGTATTATGCTGAGGTAAAACTAAATTCTTCTATAACTGATATTCTTTTAGTTGAGGTTTTCATTAAAAAGGCGAATTTTGAAATATTTTATGATAATAAACTTTTTGGAAATGCTGAATTAGCAAAACCTATTACATTAATAACAAACAATCCAACAAGAGCTGAGATAATAATTAAAGCTTCAGAGTCCTTGAAAGGTCCTATAACAAAGATCATAAACGGTGAGGAATTAAAATTAAACGTAAAGAATTTAGCTTTAGATTTTAATTTAATAGATAACAGCTATTCAATAGTTCTAAATGAAATAAATCTAAATATCCAGAAGATAAACTTAAATCCAAATATAAAAGCAGAAATAAACAGAGTTACATTTTTAAATTCCAAAGAGGTAGAGATAGAGATAACAGCGTTTATTAATCTAGGGGATATACCAAAAATAACATTTAACGTTAACAGAGCTACAGCCGATTTATACCTAGATAACGAATTAATAACAAAAGTTAATTTAAGCAAATCAACAATTATAACAGAGAAAAGTAAAAACTCATTTATTTTAAAAGCCTTAGTTAAAAAAGAGGTCAATAATTTAATTGAGAAGTTTTTAAATAATGAGCTTGTAAGATTTCAATTAAAAAACCTTAATATTTCTCTAGAAGTTTTGGGAGAAAGTTTAGAAGTTGAATACAATAAAGATATAGAAATAACTTTAGAAAAACCTATAAAACTTAGTATTGAGGGAATAATCGAAAATGTATCCTTTGCCAACATTGAAAAGCATTTCGATGTTAAATTTAAAGCAAGTTTAAATTCAAGTATAAATATAAACAATGTAAGAATTATAGATATTAACGCTGATATATATTTGAAAGATAAATTTATAACAAAAATAAATTTAGATTTAAACTTATTAATTCAATCTAATTATGTAGCTGTTAGCAAAACTATAAGAATAAAACTAGATGAAAATACTTTTAAAGAAATTATTGAAATAGTTTTGAGCAATAAACAAGCTGAATTAGGCTTAAGAAATATTATAATAAATAGCAAATTAGGTAATGAAGACTATCAAATAAACTTAAATAATGTAATAGCTTTAGCTAAAGTACCGTATGAAATTAATGTTTACATTCCAGATTTTCAAATTCATTATCCTGGCAATAAATTAACTGCAGAATTTTCAGCAACAATAAAGGGATTTAATTTTGGTTTAATGCCTGATGAACTAATCCTTGATGCTTATTTGAATGACAAAAAAGTAGCTCAAATCAGATTAATAAGTATCTATAATCCTTCAAACTATTTAATGAGAGGTGTTTTAGAAGCTGAATTCACTCAAGAGGGATTAAACATGCTTGCTACACCATTGGTTCAAGGTAAGAAAATATTCATATTCGTAAATAGTGCAAAAGTTAAAGTAAATATTAATGGTTTGTATTTGAATGATATTTTAAACTTTGAAAATCCTGTTTTGGTAATTATTAACCACAATTTCGTATTAAATTACTCTATAAAAATTTTAGATATTCAAAACAAATATCCAGGAGATATATTTCCAGTTAAACTTTTAATTAGCTATGAATATAAAAACGGAGTTAACATTCCTTTAACAGTAAAAAGTGCAAAATTTGAAATATATAATGCTACACATAAATTAGGTGAAGGATATATAAAAGGAGATGTTTTATTAAGTTCAAACAAAGGTAACATTACAGTTGAAAGCGAGTTATTAGTTTATAGAGCACATATAGGCTGGTTTATAGAGAAATTCTTGTTTAGTGATACCTTCTCCATAATTTTAGATAATATAATTGTAAATGCAAAAGCTTATAATTACGAAGTAGAAGTTGCTTTAAATAAGTTAATTTATACAGAAAAAGGACCAAAAGTTACTTTTAACGTTGAAAGATATTCAATTGTTTCAGTATCTCAAGCTGGAATAATAATAGATGCAGATATAAGTTTCGTTAACCCATATAACATAACCGCTTTAATTACTTACTTACCAGCTTCAAATAGAACAATAAGCTTTAATGTTTATGAGTCTAATAAAGAAGCCCATCCAGGATTAAATTTAGGATATGGTTATTATACTTCAGAATATCAAATACAGAAAATGCAAAATAATGTAATAAAAAATGTAAGGATCGTAATTACTAATGCTGCACATTTACTTTTGGCACATGATTATGATCCAAATCCTTTTGCAGTTCATATAAAAATATATGTAGATGCTAAAGGAGTATTAGGATTAAGACTTTATGAAGTATATACAAAAGTTAATTTTAATATAAACAATATATATATTGAATTTAGAGCAAGTATTTTATAATGTATCAAATAAACTTAAATTTTTATATATTATCGCTTTATAATTTTTTAAATATATATAATCTAATATTGTTCCTTTAGATTTATAAAGTTCTAAATTGAATATTAAATCTTTAAAAATTCCTCCAGCTAAACCATTGGAAATTAATGCAGCTCCTTGGGCAGCTTCCTTACATAAAAGGGGCTTATCTTCAAAATATTCCCCTTTATTTATAACATACTTTAATCCTTCTATCCTTCTTACTTTTGCATATTTTCTTAATCTTCTTCTTACTTCTTCATAAATTCCTTCTATTCTCGAAAGTCTTCCTGAAATTAAAATCTCCTTTGGATATCTTAAGCTTACAAGAATTGAAGAAACCATCTTTTCTATTCCTTCAAAGAAAGCTTCAGAAGCAAATTCGTCTTTTAAAATATATTCAGGATTATCTGATTGTAATATATCAGAAATTCCTCCACTAAAAAGAACTTTCTTTTCAAAGTTACCTAAAATATAAGCAAGTTCACCATCCATTTCTCCTAAAGATTTAAAAGAAATCGATGCGTTTGTTCCTCCTATACCATCAATTATTTTACCTTTTTCTACTGCGATACAAGCATTATAAGCATAACCTAATTCTACTAAAATAAAATTGGTCTCTTTATGATTAATTCTATAGTATCTACATTGATCGTATATTCCTAAAACAGCTACGCATAACTTATCAGCGGTTCCCATGTCAATTTTGTTTATTTTCCTGTAACTTTTTACCGTAGGTAAATGTATTACGCCAGGAATTAAGTAAGCATTATAATTTAATTCTTTAAACATTTTTATTAGCTTGGTTAATCCTTTTAGAACAGGTATTCCTTCATCTGTCTTTTTACTTAAAGTTATTAGTTTCATATCTACTTCGTTTAACTGCGAAATATGCTTTAAGGATATTCCGTATCCTGAAGGAGCTACTATTAAATTAGGTTTAAACTTTTCTATTAATTCTATAATAATCGAAGGATCTTTTGCGACCTCTTCTGAAGGAAAACTTTCATCTATTACAACTCTTATACTTGAATCTTTTTCTTCAATTCCACAAACATCAAAACTTTTAGTTCCTGGATCTATTCCTATTGTTAGCATTTATTTTTAAAATGAAAAGTTGATATTTATTTTTAATGAAATTTAAATTCCTAATAGCTGAATCTTCATTGGAACTTATACCAAAGGAAATAGTTAATCATCCAGCTGTAATTTCAGATGCTTATAAAAGAGGAAAAGATCCTTCAAAAATTATTTTAGATAGAGCTAAACATCATTTTGCAATGCTAAAATTACCAAATTCCATTAAAAGAGGAAGACCAGACATCGTTCATTCTTTACTTTTGGTTCATCAATATAGTTTATTGGCTCAAAATAATTTAAGCAAAATATACATCCATACATTGGAAAATAAGATAATTGAAGTAAATAATAAAACAAGAATACCGAAGAATTATAATAACTTTATTGGATTAATTGAACAGCTTTATGAAAAAGGAGCGATAATTAGCGATGGTGAAGAATTATTAAAGTTAATAGATATGAAATTAAAAGATTTCATTCAAGGAAATAGTTGGGTAGTTTTTCATGAGAAAGGAGATAAAATAAGTTTAAATAATTTAGCTAATCTCTTAGAAGGAAAAATAATAATTATAGGAGGATTTCCTCATGGAGACTTCGAAAATGAATGGATATTAAAAGAAGCGGAGAAAATAATAAGAATTGGAGATAGAGTTCTTGATTCATTTCAAATTCTATTTAGAATAATAACCATCCTAGAAATGAATTTAAATTTGATTTAAAAATTATAAAATAGAGATGAGAAAGGTACAAAGCGCTGAACGAATGATGACAGAAGGCCTTTGATCTTTTTCAAGCTTGTGTTGATGGAGTTGTTGTTCTTCTTCGATAAGGAAGAACTCTAAATCTAACAGTTCTTCTTTTACCGCTTATCAAATCTTCGATATCTTCTTTAAAGGCTAAGAGATTTATTGTTAATAAAGCATATTTTTTGTCTTTGGATAATCTCATTACTATTCTTCCTTCCTGAGGTCTTTCTTTTTTTACAACAGGTACTTTAACAGAAATTTCTATTTTACTGTCAAGGTTGAATTCTTTTATTTTATTCTTCATTTCTTCATAATTAGAATAGTCAACAATCCAAGTGTTAGTTAAGGAATCATATTTTGCATTTATAGATTTTAAATAATTAATAAAGTCTTTATGATACTCCTTTAATCTTATCTTTACTTCACTCATAACAAATATTAAATTTTTTGAAATAATAAATATTCGTCCTTATCTGACTTCCTCTCCGCCTTAAAAGGCGAGGGTTCCCCTCAATTGATTCGGAGCTACATCTCGCATTTGAGGGGCAGTCGAGAGGCTCAGAGAACCCCTCCCATTTAAATTCATTATTGCAATAATATCTCTATTATTTTCATAACCGCATTTACACTTAAACCATCTATATGATATTTCTTTCATTTTATTTTTACATTTAGGACATTTTATTGAAGAATAAGCAGCGTAAACGTAATTAATTAATAAACCATGTTTCTTTGCTTGCCAATCGATCCAATATTGAATCTTTCTATATTGCATTAAATATAATTTATCTCTGAATTCTTTAGGAAGCTTTTTAACATGCTTAATCATATACTTTAAATTTTCTAATTTAATAACATTAGCATTCATTTTAATAGCTTCATCAATAACTCTTTTGCTAACTTTTCTAGCAAAATCTTCAGCAATATTCTTAGCTTTTACATGAAATGTTGTTATTCTTCTTTTAATGTTTTTATTTTCTTTCCATTTTTTTGGATATTTTATTTGCAACATTTCAGCTAATGATTTGTATCTATGAATTTCATTAATTCTTGTAGGAATACTAACATAATTTTTATCATCTTTACCAACTGTTATGTTCTGCATGTTAATATCAACAGCTATGCTTCCTTTAGGCTCAATTTTTTGAGCAAATTTTTCAAAAACTATCTTAAGAAATGCTTTTCCGTTATTAAATACTAATCTTGCTTCCTTCATTTTCCAAGATAAATATTCTTTATAGTTTTTAGGATATCCTAAAATTTTAAACTCTCCAATTTTTGATATTTTAACGAACATATCATTGAAATTAACAGTATATGATAACTTTGGAGTTAACCAAATTGTTGGCTTAAATATTCTAGGAAACCTTCCTTTATTTGGATTATTATACCAACCTTTATATATTGATATTGCATTTCTATAACAATCTTCAGCTATTTTTGAAGAAAGATTATAACTTTTAAGTGTATTATATAATGCTTTATGTATAATGCTTAAAATATTCCTTTTATTTGGATTGATTCTTTTTTCTTTTAACCAATAAAGAACATACCTTAAAGCTTCTAAATAGTTTTTGGAAAAGACTAGGAGGGAATTTGTTAGAGCGATATTCATCGAAACAGTAGCTCTTATCGCATTAGTCCCCCTAGTCATCGATTAATTTTAGAAAAAGAAGCATATTAATCTTTTCATCTCCGCCCTGAAGAGCGAGGCTTTCATTTAATGTAATAAGTTTTTAAATCGAGTTAAAAGAAAAAACTCAGAAAAAATTTATTTAGAGTTATTTTCGATTTTTCCTTGAAAACAAAACTATAGGTAACAATATCGCTATTGGAATTACTACGAATAATAATATTAAATATGGAAGGGATGGATAGACTGGTTTAGGATTACGTAACATATCATCTGATTGTGATGGGCCTTCTGGAACAAAGGAACGTTGTCTATAATCTAGGAAATTAGCTACTAAAGGAACATCACATCCTGCATATTTTCTTAAAATAGAAACAGCTTTTTCAACAAATTCTTTATTGAAGGTAGCATTAGGGGGAATAGGCAGATCAGCTATACCATGACCGTGTCCCCAGCCTTCTAAATTTATTTTAAAGTTATAATATTCTTCAACTAAATTTAAATATTCTAAGAAGCCATCTCCCCATGTAAGTGAACCATTAGGTAATGTTTTGCTATAAAACTTGATCAAATCGTCAAGTTGTTTTTTATAAATACTAGCTGGAAAGTAATCTTCAATGAAGAAAACTACTGCATTGTATTTCTTAGCATATGGCTCCAAATATTCAAGAACGATATTAACTTTCTCATCTGTTATTTTATACATTGTAACAACAATAGCTGGAGGAATGGTATTCCAAACACCTATCCAGTTAATTCCTAATTCTCCTTTTTCTTTAAATATTTTATCTTGTAAAAGTTTGACTTCTTCTCTAATTGAATCAATAAAATTAAGATAATAATACCAATTACTGCCTTTTAAATCATGTTTTGCCGGTAACATATTTATTATAAAAATTCTTTCTGAATCAAAATCTCCAGGTATTTTATCTACAAATGTAGATTCATTATATCCAGGAACTCTAACTGCTACAGGGGGATTGAATTTTCTATAATTGAATTGCCAGTAAACATAAGTTTCATTGCACCCTGTAATTACCAAATCAGGATTTCTATTTTTAACAACTTCATATACTATATCATTTGAGTAAGAAGCCTTTATATTAATTGGATTTATTAAAGTTATTGATATAATTAAAAACAAAAGAAAAGCAATTGGTTTCATCATTTTCTCACCTACAAGATGAAGAATATTCCGAACCACATGTTGCATAAGAAATTTTTAAATCAGACCATTTCTCACTTACCTTTACAGCCCATGATGCAACTGCTCTAATGTGTAAATCATCATCATGCGGTCTACCATTATGTATTCCGATAATTTTAGCACCATAGTCATATACTCTAAAACCATCAATTCTTTCGCTATAGATAACATACCGAATATACCAAACTCCACCGCTATCCCCCACGTCGGAAAGAGAATCGTTATAGTAACATTGATTGTTAGGACATCTGCTTATTAATATTGTTGGATAAATTGCTACATTAGTAGACCTAGGCGTCCACCTATAATCAATCTGTAATATTTGCCCATAAGTTAATCCCGTTGTCCTTCCTGATTTATAAACTATTGTTCCTATCATATTGCTTGTTGGCGTAAGGTATCCTGTAATTCCTACCCTATAGTTACGATCTTCTCTATCAGATCCAAAATAATGATTACCATTTTCGTATATAAAAGCTTCGTAACCTGTATTTTCAAGTCTTATCAATGCAGCATCTAAATCTGAACTACCTCCTCCATAAGGCCAAGAAGATCTAATTCCTCTTCCTATAAAATTACCCCAATCCCACCAAGGACCTTTTCTAGGCTGATCTACATAATCTCCTCCATTAGCTGTTTCTATGCAGTGACCTGCTGTAATGAATCCTAATCTTCCATTATTATTTTCTGTAAAACTAACAGGGAAAGCTAAGGAACAAAAACCTTTGCTATAAGAAGGCCCATACCATTCTGCTTTAGTTATTTCAATTTGTATTCCTCCTATTAAAGGTCTATATTTTTCACCATATCCAGGATATTGGGCTTGTATATAAACTATACTGCTTCCGTATATTAATAATGCTAGCATTGCTACCAAAACAATTATTTTGCCTCTCACAAAAAAAACAATTTTTCAAATATTTAAATTTAACTATTATATAAACTCTATGATTTTAATTTCAAAAGTGATTTATCTATCTTCAAACAAACAAAAACTTAATTTTACTATATTCTAACCTTACTTTGAAAGATATTAAAATACCCGCTTTCACTTAACATTATGCATTGCTTCATCATAAATAGTCCTAAAGTTAATTTGACTTAATAACCTAAGACAAAAACAAGACAATATTTCTTAATTTTCGTTATTAACCATGCAGAAAATCTAATGGGTTTGTTTCAATTTTATTTTTCTTTCTTCTACGTCTAATCAATATTAAAATTAACAAAGCTATAACTAATAATATTACCAAATAATCAACACTTGTGAAAACTTGGAGAAGTATTGTCAGAAACATTGTTAAGATTAATAATTCCATAGATAAACTTAATTTACCAGCTTTATATTTTTAAAAGCTTAAATATAATTTTCAAGAGTTTTTAATAATGGCTGATATAAAATTCGTTTACTTTGATCATGTAGGAACATTGGTTTATATAAAGAAGGACTTGCTTACAATAATAAACGAAGTTTTAAAAGAGTTTAATTATCATTTTTCTTTTTTGGAGGTAAAAAGAGCTTATGATGCTGCAGAAGATTATTGGGAAAGAAAATATTTAAATTCAAGGAATAAATGGAATAAAGATATAGCCTATGATTATTATAGTTTTCTTTTTTATGAGTTAGGAATAGAAGAAAATGTTGATGAAATGATAGAAATTTTATACAATGAGTGGCATAAACGAAGCGGGGCAAGCTTGTATCCTGATGCAATACCATGTTTAAATTACTTAGTGATGAAGAATAAAAATTTAGGAATAATTGCCCAAAGTATTTTGAACGAAGAAGATTTTAGGAAAGAAAGGTTAAGAAAGGAAGGTTTAGAGCATTATTTCTCAATAGTCATAACTACTGCAAGCATAGGATATGAGAAGCCAGATGTAAGGCTATATAAAAAAGCTATTGAGCTGACTTCATGTAAACCTGATGAGATAATGATGATAGGTGATAACTATGATTTGGATATAAGGGTTCCTTTATCTTTAGGAATGAAAGCAGTTTTGCTTGATAGAAAAGGAGAAAGTAAATACGATTGTCCTAAAATAAATTCTTTAATTGAAATAGATAAATTTATAAAATAGCTTTCGAACAAAATTGGTTCAAAATAATAGCAGGTAAATCACTAGCGCCCAAGAAGGTATTGTAAGCAATGCCCATATTAAGATATTCCAACTTAAAACCTTTGCTCCATCTAAAACACCAATTGGAATTAAATTAAAAGCTGCTAACCATAGATTAACAAATAAACCTATATTCCCAATACTTTGAAGTAATGGAATATTTAAAAAAGTTAAAATATAGAAAATCCCTGCCAAGATTAAATTAGTTATAGGACCTAAAGCAGCAATTATTCCGTTTTCTCTTCTAGTTAAACCGAAGCCAAATATGCTTCCTCTTGGGATTATTACAGTAGCTCCTGGAGCCGCAAAAATGAAGTGCCCAAAAGTTGCAATGCTTATAATTAAAGCTAATGCTAAGCCTTGAGGTGACATTCTAAATTCAGCAAAATGACCATAATATTTCGCTGAATATTTATGTGCTAACTCATGCAAAACAAAACCAGTACCTACTATTATTCCAAAAATACCAAAAAGTACTAAAGTTCTAAAAGACAGAGGTTCAGAAATAATAAATCTGAAAGAGAAAATAAACGTTAAAACAAGCCATGCAACGAAAAGATGAAACAACTCTGTATATTTTCTTCCACCTATGCTATAAATATCGCCGAAAAGTCTTAGCATATAATATAATTCTTATTAACGATAATAAATAAATTAAATTGTGGCAAAAGTTCATATTTTTCTAGCATTATTGAAAATTATTATAATTATTTCTTCAATTTCCTTTTCAATTTTAGGTTTAACTATATTTATATCCGCAAGCGGAATAAAAATTGATTTTCCTACAGATCCTAATAAAATAAATTTCACATTTGAAAAAGACTCACTTATAATAGAAATACCCCTAAAAATTAAGAATGATGGATTACACGAAATCGATAACCTTGCTATAAGTATTTCAATATTTACCTTGGATGATTTCTTAATAACTAAAACACACATTGGTTATCCTTATGAAAAAATCAAAATTAGGAGCGGTGAAGAAAAAATTTTAAACATAAATATACGTTTGAATTTAACAGAGCTAATAGCTTTAAATATTCATGAGAAAATTTTAAAAGATAAAGCAATAAAAATTAAAGTAACTTCTAATGGGCGTTATGCTTTTAATTTAATATACTTTGAATTAGATATCGAAAGAATAATAAAAACATCAACTACTTTCTCGATAAGTTTTAACGAAGCAGAAATTAAAAATCTCTTTAATATTTTGGGAATAAAAATATTGGAAATAATCAATGAGAATGTAACTCTTTCTGCTCCTTTAAAGATATATTATGAAGGTTGGATGGAAATCTCAGAGCTGGAAATTTTTGGAGATATTTATGATGGAAAAGAGAAAATTGCTACATTTTATTCTAAAATTGATAAATTAAAATATGGAGAAAATATAATAAATTTGAAAATTACAACAAATAAATATAATTTAAAGAATTTTATTAGCAAAGATTTAAATTTAATTATAAATTTATTTATTAAAAAAGGAGAACTTTTATTTGGAAAACAATTTAAATATAATTTAAACAAACAGTTAGAAATTGATATAGAAAATATTTATTTTGAAAAAATAAAAGAAAATGAATTAATTTTAAAATCAAAAATTTTATTAAAAAGTAATATCAAAAATAAAATATTTGTAAAATCAAAAATAAAAATATTTGATATTAATAATAATTTATTAGATGAAAAAATAATAGAAATTAATATATTACCAAATTATAATGAAATTATTTTTGAGAATATAATAAAAGGAATAAAACATGGAAGCGTAATAAAAATTGAATTTTTTATTTTAGAACCAATTAATATTGATACTCCTTTAATTACAAAATTTTTAATCATTCCATGAAGCTTTTAATTTTATTTTTGCTCATTTCATTTTATTCCAATATTAATTTAAATTTTGATATAAACAAAACAGAAAGTTTAATGCTAGGAATTCATTATGATCCTACAACAAGAAATAATATAGAAGAAGATTTAATTAAAATAAAAGAAGCAGGATTTAATTGGATTAGACTTCATTTAGCTTGGAAAAATATAGAAAAAAATAAAGGTGAGTTTGATTTTAAAATCTATGACCATACAATAAATTTGGCAAAGAATCTAAATTTAAAGATAATAGCTATTATTGGTGCTGGTCATACAGATCTTTTACCTGAATGGATTTTAAAAGAAGGTTCCATTGATAATCCGAATTACCTAAACTATTTAACAGTTTATGCTAAAAATACAGTTCAAAGATATGCAGGTAAAATTGATATGTGGCAAATAGAAAACGAGCTTAATCATATTGCATTTTATAAATTGGTTGGGTGGAGAACAGGAAAATGGGATGAAACTCAAATAAAACAAGTTTTAGAAAAGTTAGCCAATATAACTAAAACTTTGGATAATGCTCCAGTAATTATAAACGTTATTGTAGATAACCCTAATTGGTTTAGTTTCCTAAAAAAATTAAACGAATGGAAAATAAACTATGACATTATAGGCTTAGATTATTATCCAAACTATCTTGATGATTATACAGAAAATCCAGGAGATCCTTCAAAAGCTTTTTTAATTTACGATCATATAAACAAAGCAAAATATTTTAATAAAACAGTAATTGTTACAGAAACAGGCTATTCAACTTATAATGAGAAACATAATGAAATAAATCAAGCGTTATTTATTGAGAAAATTGCCTTAGCTTCTATTCTTTCTTCCACTAAATTGGTTGTTTATTATAGATTCGATGATCATTTTTATAATACAACTGATATTGAGGCAAACTTTGGTCTAATAAATTATTTTAATAAACCTAAACTAGCATGGAATAAAATAAAAGAAATTAAAGAACAAAAATACAATTTAAAAATAGAATTTAAAGGCGATCCATATTTAAAAGAGAATAAAATAACACTAGAAAATATAAAAATCAATTTACCCATAAATATAACCATATTCAAAACAAAAATAAAAATTATATTAGATGATACTTTCTATTATAAAAATATATTATATAAATTAAATAAAATTGTAATTAATGAAAAAGTTTATAACAAAAATGAGATGGAGCTTGAAATAAATGAAAATATTTCAATAACAATTTATTATCAGTTTTATTATCCATTATATTTATTTGCAAAAACAATTAATAATTATACTTTAAAAGCGAATGTAAAAATTAACGATGCAAACTTTGAAATAAGCTACGAACCGATATACTTAGAAGGAAATAGGCATTACGTTATTGTTCCACAAGAAAAAATAGAAATGAATAATAGAAGCTTTATAAGTGCTACAAAGAATTTTACTATTTACCTATCATCTCCTATGAATTTAACGCTATATTACATTCCTGTTTATAAATTAAAAGTTATAATAAATGATTGGCTAGGTAATGAAATTAAAGCAAACATAGAAATAATTGGTAAAATAAGTTATAAAGATTATGCAAGTAGCATAGAATATACTTTACCTTCAGGCAATTATACATTAAGAATTAAATCAATATTTACTTATGAAAAAGAAATTCGTCTAAACGAGGATAAACTAATTAACTTTAACATAGAGAATTTTTACTTGCTCATATTGTTATTTATATTACCTTTTGTTCCAATAACCTATCTATTAATAAGAAGAAGAAAAATAGAGACAAAAATTGGCTTGGGGAAATTAATATTCTCAACAATTTCAAGTATATTTTTGCTCATAGTATTACCTTATTTCATTACTATTGCATTAAATTACTTTTCTCCCATAAAAAACAATTTATATAAATTAGAAGATCTGATAATCTTCGCTTTACCGATAATAATAATTAATTTAATCAAAATTAAAAGATCTTTAATAATTTATAGCGAGGCACTTTTAATAATCTTTTATTTTTTATATTTTTATTTTATCATAGGAAGAGCTTTATACGGTAATTTTGGAGAATACAAAATATATTTACAAGGTTTATTATTTTCAGTTAATATAGCTCTTTACATTATAGCTGGTTATATTCTATTTTTTTTAAGAAAAGTCTTAAATATATTAGAGATTATTTTTAAAATTGTTTAAATATATTTAATTTATATTAAAAATGAGAAACAATATATAGAGTTAAATTTAAATATTAATATATATTTTTTATAAAATTGAAAATATTAAAAATTTTGATGATAAAAATTAATATTTTTATATTTCTTAGATTCTTATAATAATTATGAAAAAATATAATAGTTATTAATATTATCTTCTACATTTTTAATAATATGAAGATTGTTGATAGCAATAATTTATTTATCGGCTCTACTTTAACTTTACAATCGGTCATGAAACCCAACCATCAATCAACTTAATGTGGCAAGATTTGATAGCAAATTCAAAATGTAATCTCTTGTTTGTTCATCTTCAAAGAAAACGTATGTGCCTCTGATTCCCCGTGTTAGAAGTATATAATACCTATTTCTAAGAAGTTCCAAAGCTTTTGCTTTATTACTCTTTGCTATTCTCTTTAAGGACTGTGGTTTTCCAATATCATCTGTAATAACATCAGCATTTACTTCCCATGATCCATTTCTTATTATAAGGTCTCTTCCCCATATAACACCGACATAGGCTGCCTCAAAACCTTGAGAGCCATATACAGATGCACAATACTGTAAGTGATTTGACAATCGATTCATCCAGTAAGAGGGATACTCTATTTTTTCATCCATTAACCAATAAATTTTGATATCTAAATTTTTATATAGATCAAAACCTGATTGAAGAGGATATCCTACTCTTACATTTTTAATACTAAATTTGTTCTTTTTATCTCCTTCTGATTCTGTAAAAGATGCCACTAAAGCGACCTTAAAATTATTCTTCATTTTATTTTCAAGTTCGCAAAGAAGATCTTTAATATTTAAGAAGATTTTAAACTCATAATTAAAAAAAGGTTTAATTTGCCTACCATATAATAAATCTTTAACGAAGTTTAAGTAAGATAACTGTATTCTCATAGACCCTCTTAGCGTTCTTTCAACTGCCTTATCTTCAGCATACTTAAGAAACATTTCTCTATTTCCGCATTCATCTCCAATTAATACCTGTGCTTCATCATATAAATAGACACATACCTTGCCTCTTTTCATTGAAATTGCAATAACGTCTTCACTCATTCGTTGCGCCTCGTCATATATTACTAAATCTAGCTTACCGTATTTATCAAGAGGAAAGTTTTTCTCACCAATACCAGAATAATGACCACGTGGACCTGTTGAATAAAATTGTATTAATTGACTCAATTGAGGAAACGCTTTTCTAAGAGTATTTATCAGCCTATTATTTTTGTATCCTAACAAGGCTTTATATCCTTTCGAGATTGCTTCCAATAATAATGTAAAGGCTAATAGCGATTTTCCAGATCCGCTTTCACCTTTTATTATAAATATCTTCCTTTCATTATTTTTGAGAGCAGATAGAACTTCACTTATAATTAGTGCTTGATCTTCAGATAATCCGAAACCGCTAGAAAGTAAAGTATAAGAGGCTTTTTTTAATAAGTCTTCCTTTTTTGTTCGAATGAAATCAATTAAATCTTTTGTAATTATGAAACGTCCTTCTGTTATTATTTTTATTTCATTTTCACTAGCAGGTTCATCTAATTTTGATATTTGTTCTGCTAATTCTTGTCTAGATTTGATGATCAAGCATGAATCATTATATGGTTCCTTCAAATTATAAAGATAGACAACACCGGAAAATTCAAATACTTGAGAAGAACTATGAAATAATTTTAACTTCCAAATATAATTATTCAATTGGTAGCAAGGTTCCTGTCTATATTCTTCATTTATTTTAACTCTTAACTCATCTATTTTATGAACTTTTTCCCAGCCTTTGGTCTCTATAATAAGAGCTTTTCTCCTACCTACAACAATGAAATCTATTCTTTCTAAACCAAAAAGAGGAAATTCAGCAATAACAGGATAATTGCCACAAACAGCTTTTATTTCTTTTAATGAATAATACCATGAATTAATTATCTCATTTGAAGCATGCTCATTGTACATTTCGAAATAACCCAATTTCAATTTTTCAACAATATTTTTAATCTCATCTTTTGAACTAAAAATTACTGGTAAGGGCATAATCTTTTCTAAACATAAATCAATTCCATTGTATAAATTTTTTCAAAAATTTTATTTAGAATAATATTTTTAAAGAAACAAATTCAAATATCAAAAGTGTTTAAACTTCCTAAATAAATAAATAATCATTACTACTATAAATAAAAATATAATAATAGTAGCATATAACATATCTCTTGTTTCAGATGGTCTAGCATAGGTGTTCGTGAAGGTAACTGTATTTGTAATAGTATATTTTTCAGTTACAGTCTTTGTTTCATACACCGTATGAGTTTCTGTTACGGTTTCACTAACTGTAGAAGTTTCCGTTATTGTAACTGTAGTTTCTTTATATTTAGCTTCCAATGTTATTGTTTTACTTTTATCCGTTAATAAGTTCAATTCTTTTATATTAATAAATAAATTACTTTCAATAACATAATATCCTCCAGTTAAAACAACATTTGTTTCATTTAATTTATAATTTCCTGTTAAATTGTAAACATAAAGATTAAAATTTGCATTTGAAACTATTTTTATAAAATGTTTAGTTACCCAAACAGTATACGGATGCTCGTCTGGGGGAATTTGTAAAGTTCTTTTGACCAAATCAGGTCTTAAAATTAAAAAGCTTTTAGTTATAGATCTATATATTTCTTCATTACCTTTCTTGCAGTATAAATAGCCCAATGTCCTATTGTACTTATCCTTAGGCTCCAGATCATCTATATCTAAATAAACCTCGGCATTAACACAAAGAGATTCTAAATAGGACTTAGCTTCAAGTCCTTTTGGTTCACTTAGCTCATAGGCATCATAACCAACAATTCTTACCCTTATTTTTTCATTCCATAAACCAACTTCAACTGTATCGCCATCAATTACTCTTATTAAATCAACTTTAAAGGAATCAGTCTTATCATAAAATTCTATTATTTTTATATAAAAATTTTCTTGAGGATAAAATAAATTATATTGAAATATATATGAAGTAAAAATTAAAAATATTAAAGCAAATTTATATGATAAATTTATATATGACATTAAATCCTTTATTTTGAAGCAAATTATAAGCATCCTTTTCTATAACTAAAGCTAAAACAACTTTTTTAAAATTTTCATTATTAATTGAACTAAATATTTTAGATTTATATATCAAAAATTCAGCTATTTCATTATCTACAAAATTTTTTATTTCTAACAAGTAATTTTGATTCTCACTTTTATAAATGTTAAATTCTATATGGGAATCTTTTACAAGAAATTTTCCTTCAGAATCCACATACTTAATTTTCTCTATTTTTTCTATATTTATGCCAAGCTTCAGCAATTCCTCTTTAAAATCATCAAATTTCAAAGGATATAACAAATTATATATTAACTTTAAATATGAGTGAAAACTTGTTGAAAACTCTCTTATAATTTGATTGTTTTCTGAAAGTTTCTTTATATAATCGCTTAAAGTTTGCCTAAATTCTTTGGCTTCAATTAAATAATCATCAAACTTTTTGGAATATTTATTAAGCATCTTTCCATACATAACTATTTCCTTTGGATAAAGATCAAACATGTCAAGTCTTGAAGTAACGCTACGAACATGTGTAGTTAACTCTTTAACATGATTATCAATGTTTTGCATATTATTTTCCGTAGCTGTTATTAAATTATCTAGATTTTTAAGATGTTCGTCAAATGTATCCATATATTTATAAATCCTATTAGCATGTTTGCTCATTAATTTTAAAATTTCATTTAGAAAATCATCCAGCGTTTGCTTTTTCTTAAATAACATAATTTTTTATTACGTTTTCCAAATTTAAATTTGATGAAAAAAGAAAGAATTAAAGCCACAATATTAGCTTCGATCGATGAAATCGTTATTATTATAGCAATATTCTTTATTTTGCCGCTTTTCGGAATAAATATACCTTTGTGGATAACAATTTTAATAATAATTGTTCTAACTATTTTATCTATAATAGTTTATAAAGCACTTTATGTGTTAGAAAAAGAACCTATATTTTCTAAAGAAAGCATTATAGGTAAAGAAGGAAAAGCTTTAACAGACATCAATGAAACAGGAGTTGTATTAGTAGAAAATGAAACATGGTTGGCAAGTTCTGCAAAAGGAGTAATAAAAAAAGGAAAAAGCGTTAGAGTGATAAAAATCGAAGGAAATAAGCTTATCGTTGAAGAAGTCTAATTATTTAGCTTTGCTTGGTTTTTCAAATTTATTTATTAATTCAGCAATTTTAGCATTGATTTCGTTCATTAAATAGGTTTTCTTTTCAACATCGTTCACCATTAAAGTTAAAGTTAACTCTGTACTTTTCGAATCTATATTTTTTATACTTACAATTGGAGGAAAACGGGTATCTAAAAGATGCTTATATTTATTGCAAGCCTTAAGCAATTCTTTTTCAAATTCTTCAAGCTTTATTGTAGAGCTTATTTTTATTGGAATTATAACTTCCTTCCAAACATTGGGAGTAATATTGGCAGTTATTTCCTTTAAAAATAAAGAATTAGGAATAGCTATTATTTCATCATTATCAGATAGTAAAATTGTAGCTATAGGATTTATTTCAATTACTTTTCCTGAATAACCTTTAATAGTTACCTTATCTCCTACTTTAAAAGGTATGTATATGTCTACAAAATATTTCGAAGCCAAATTTTCAAGTATTTCTCTTGAAGCTATTATTGCACCAATTCCTATAAGAATAATTATTGCTATTAATAGATCTATTCTTAATCCTAATTGCTGTATTGCAAAAATTATTCCCAATGACCAAATTAAAACAGAAAATATTCTTTTTAAATGTACTCTCACAATTTGATAAGTAAATCTTAATAAGCTATCAATAATTAAGTTGAAGATCTTAACTAGTATCCATGTAGCTACAAGTATTGCAACAACAGTAATTATCTCTAACCAAGGAATTGAAGATATAATTCTATTAATAATTTCTTGACTAATTACTTGGTTAATTATCATATTATTTCACCAAGAACACTTTTCAATACTTCCAATTCTTTTTTATAACCTTCCTCTAAAGAACATTTCTTTGCAGTTTCATATCCATTCAATCCCATTTCCAAAGCTAGTTTTTCGTTTGTTAATATCATTTCAATTTTGCTAGATAGATCTTCCATATTTAAGGGATCAAAAAGAAAACCATTTTGGCCATCAACTAATTCAGCTACGCCTACCCCAGAACTAACAATTACTGGTTTTTTATAAATCCAGCTTTCTATAACTACTAAACCAAAGCCTTCTGTAAAAGAAGATAATACCATTAGATCAGAAATATAATAAGCAGCATGCAAATACTCTTCGCTTAAATGTCCCGTTAAAACCACATTTCTCTCAAGATCATATTCTTTTATTAAAGATCTAAGATAATTAGCCCATGCTTCTGCTTTATTTAATCCTATACCTTGCTTTGAACTTGAAAAGCTTCCGTTTCCTACCAATATCAATTTTAAATTTTTAAATTTTTTAATTAATTTTGCTACTGCTTTAATAATTATATCTTGTCTTTTAATTGGATCCATTCTAGCAACATTTAAAATTATTTTATCATCTTTAGAAATATTAAATTTATTATAAAAATCATTTATAATAGATTTATTAGGAACTTTATATGAAGATAAATCAATATAAGGATAAATTTTAAAAACTTTTCCTTTATAACCTATTTTAATTAAATTTTCTTTAAATTTATCTGAGCTAACTATTATAGCATCATAAGAATTAAAATAAACTAATAATAAATCTTTCCATGATTGGGGTATAAAATTTTCATTAAAAGGAATGTGCCATCTAAATATTTTAGGCTTTAAAGTTTTGATCATGGATCCAATGGGTAATTGTTGAAAATCATGAATATAAAAAATATCAAAATCGATCTCTTTATCTAATTTTTGCATTAAGAGACTTGATTTTCTATTATAATAAATATAATCTGCAAATTCATCTTCCCAAAATATTTCCTTTGGATCTTCCATTCCATGTAATATTTTCCAGATCATTTCCTTTGTATAACCGTATCCTTTTAAACTGCTTTGTTCCATTTTTACACTATGTAAAATTATCCCATTAAAATCTACTGTTGAAGGAGCGAAAGGATTAAGGGAAATCCAGTGAGGCTTATCTATTAGTTTGTTTTTTAAGCATTTTAAAATAAAAGGATAAACCATTCGAGTCACACCTCCTGGACTAAAAATGTAATCTTTACCTTCGATAAAATTATTAATATTAGCATAATTCATTCTACTATAATCTATGTTAAATCTTACAGGAGGAGTTTGAGAATTAATACAGAATTTTAACATGTCTAAAAATAATATTTTGAATGAATTATTTAAATGCTTAAACTACAAGTTCTTTAAAATATTTTTTTTATTACGTGAAAAAATTACTTTTATTTTTAAATCTATAGAGTAGTTCTTAGTAGAAAGATGTGAATAGCTTCAGAATTAGTTATGAATAATTTATCTTGATTAGATGCAATAAAGGGATTTAGTGTTAAACTTTCATCAAAAATCATTTTATAACCCCAATTTGTACCTAAATCGTCTGACCTTAGTGAATTAATCCAACCCCCTCCTCCTTTCCAAACTAAATATATTATACGCCAACCTTCCTTATAAGGATCCCTAATAACCGTCATACTAAGTCCTGAATACGCATATTCGTTAAGAGTAATTTTGCCATACCATGTTCTTGATGACGGGGAATATTTTATTACATTTATTTTATAATCTAAACCAACCCATGAAATTATCAAGTTATTACCAGCATATACTGCACCAACATGGTATTTGGATTTTTCATCATATATGCTTTTATCATACCAATTAATTCCATCTTGTGATCTCATAACATTTATTCTATCATCCAAACCTACCCATACAAGATAAATATAGCCATCATCACCAACAGTTAAGGTAGGACCATGATATGATTTTTCGTTCAATGTTACTTTATTAAACCACGTTCTACCGTCAAACGATTGCATAACATTAAGTTTATCATCTAAACCACGCCAAGCTAAGTAATATCTACCGGTATTAAAATTATAAACTATTGAAGGAGGCTTTATTGTTCTTTCCGATAAAGTTATCACATGTTCATACCAATACCAGTATTTATCAGAATAGTCAGTATTAGGGTTCATATCCTTATATGTTACCTTCGCTATCACAATTTGATTAGTATTTGCTCTGTAAGCTATCATAAATGTATTTTTAGATGGTGTCCCTGTAGCAGATGCACCGTCGTTAGGGAGTGCTGGTGTTGATTCCACAGCTCTATTATAAAAGTTTTGAATAAGAACATAATTTCGGTATATAGTAGCTTGAGTGTTAGGAGGAACGGGATTTATTGTAGAATTATTCGAACCTTTAAAAGAAACCCAATTTGTTTCTATAGGTCTTTCATTACTTCCAAGATTAGCAAAATGAAAACTATAATATGGCATTCTTTCATAGCCTTGATTAGCTCTTACTTCTTCAAATACTGAATAACCATAATCTAAAACTAATCTGTTTGAAGTAGAGTAAGAACGAGGACAAGAATAAATTGTTCTCCAATCACCCAGAATAAATCGCTGGACTAGAAAAACAACATTCCCATTGTCAAGCATATGTATTGTAAATCTATACCATACTCCCCGACTTAAAGGATATGTATCACACCACCAAACCACATCATCATGATCGCTGGTACGATTATTTCCTCGATCATATATTGCTGCTACTACGTTAAATTTGTTATCAAAACCAAATTGATACCAATATCTTGGGTATCTTGGATTATTAGGGTCATGGTTATTCACATTTAAAAGAACATAATAATGAAGATAGTTTATTGAATATGGATAATATTCAGGTGGGCCATCAGGAATAAATATTGATGCAGTTACATTTCTTACGAGTAATCTATCATTCAAACTATAACCAGCACCAACAAAATATGGATCTTTAGGAGTTTTATCCTGTTGAGAAGAAACTTTAGGAACCAATGATATGATTGTGCTTAATATTATGATTAACGATAAAATTAAAGCTATTGTTTTACTCATTTTCTGGAGTTAAATCTATTTTTAAACAATATTTTAACTCATAATTAGTTAATTGATCCATAATTTCTTTATATTGAGTATATAACTGGTTATATAATTCTTTTGTTAATTCTATGTAACCACCCAAATTGATTTGCATACCTAAAGAACTAACTAACATAAGACCAGATCCTTTTTCAGGATATCTATTCCAATAACCATAATCATCAAAACCAATTGCAAACACATATGAACCAAAGTTACTTTCATTTACAAAAACAAGATTAGGATTTCGATCAGGCCATATGTCAGCTGCGGTCTTTATTTTAGGATCAATTGGTGTTTCGTAAATTTTAAGAGTAACATGTAATTCAGTATTCAAATTTGGTCCTACGTAGAATTCTGTTTTATCAAAGGATACTTCATAATTAACAGGTCTTGCAATTCTCAATTTGCATTGTTTTTCAAGTTCTCCAAAAACAAAATGTGTTCCATTCCATCCAAAAGGAAAAGATATGGATGTCAGATAATAATCCTTAACTCTTAATTTTACTACCTCGTTGAAACCCTTTACGAATTCAAAAACAATAGTAAAATGCAATGTAACAGATTTTTCTTTAAATGAAAGGAAATAACTTCCTTCCTTCAATGCAGGATAGATTCTAATACCCAGATCAGGTTCTACAGGAGGTGGAGGAAAGGTTCCTGTATAAACATTCCCGCCTATTATTGGTGTCGTATTTACATTACTTTTATTTAGTAGCCTATTATTACTTATATCAAAAACATAAAGTAGAGTCAATATAATTACTGTAAGAGTTATAGCTATTAAAACTTTTTTCATATTATTCCTAAGTTTAATTATTTTACATCCAATATTTAAATCTTTTGTATAATAGCCATATATATATATATATCATATTCATACATAATTATGATTAAAGCTTTAAACAATAAATTAATTTTTTATTCTATTTTAAATTCTTTAATAATTCCACTCGAAATAATCTCATATATTTTCTCTTTAATATAACTAATATCGAAGCCTCGATAAATTCCTTCATAATTTTCAAGCTCTTTTAGCGCTCTTTTAATAACAGAAAAAGCTACGTCGTCTTTATTTCTTTGCTTATGAACGAAGGCAGCAGCTAATAAAATTAATCCATGTAATATTTGTTTTTCTTTCCCTTTACTTTTTCTCCATACGTTTTCCAATGTTTCATGAAATTCCCAAAACCTTTCTTTATTAAACAAATCTTTAGCTACTTCAAATATATTTCTGTTCAATTGTTTACTTAAATCTCTTACATCAAGAATTTTGAAGTTGGAAAACAGTTTCAAAAAGTTTTCATTCTCAGAAAAAAGGTCTACTTCAATATGTTCGTTAGCTATTCTAACATCATTTAACTTATAATTAGCTAAGATTTCCTTAAAAAGCTTAAACAGCTTTTCATATCCGCTTGGAAGATAATTTTCATTTTTTAAAATAACTATATACCTCTTATTCATGTTTGTAGTTTCTTGCACAGTGAATACAGCAAAAGTATAAATATTTACCGCTTTCCTTTAAAGTATATCCTCCTTCATAGATTTTACACCCACAATTATGGCAAACTTTAATATTTTTTCTTAAAAAAGATTCCAAAATATTACCCATTCTAAAAATTATAAATTCAGCAAACTTTCTTCCTTTATCAGTTAAAGAATAAACTTTTTTATTCTTTATACCTTTTTCTTTAATTTCTAAATAACCATTTAATATTAACTCATTTAAAAAAGGATAAACATGTGAAGAACTAATTTTTTTATTTAATATTTTTTCTAAATCTTTCATTAATTTATAACCATGATAATCTGAAGAATATAACAAAATTAAAATAAAAAATTTAATTAAACTTTTTATTTCAATTACTTTAGCTTCACTCATATCTATTCAAAAGCATAGAATTTAAAACAACAGTTATCGAACTTGAAGCCATCGCCATTGCAGCAAAGATTGGATTCAAAAGTATTCCAAAGTTTGGATATAAAATTCCTGCAGCTATTGGTATTAACGTAACATTATAAAAGAAAGCCCAGAATAAGTTTTGTTTAATTTTTTTAACAATTAACTTGCTTAATTCTATAGCCTTTGGCACAAGCTTCAAGTTGTTGGTTATTAATATGATTCCTCCTGTTTCCTTTGCTATATCTGTACCAGAACCTATAGCTATTCCTACATCTGAAGCAGCTAGTGCAGGGGCATCGTTTATTCCATCTCCAACCATAGCTACAACTTTACCTTCTTTTTTCAGCTCCTCTATTACTTTATATTTTTCATGAGGCAAAACATCGCTTCTAATATCTTCAATTCCTAAAGTTTTAGCTACGTAAGAAGCAGATCTATAATTATCACCTGTTAACATAACGGTCTTTATTCCATTTTTCTTCAAACTTTCTATTGCTTCATAAGCTTCTTCTCTTATTGTATCAAATAAAGAAATAACTCCAATCGGTTCTTTATTAAATGAAACTATAAGGGTAACTTTACCTTCTTGTTGTAATTTTTCCACAACATTAATAACTCCATCTATATTTATGTTATTTTTGACCATTAAGTCCTTTTTTCCTACAAGAATTTCGTTTCCTTTATATTTGGTATAAACACCGAAACCTGGTAAATTTTCAAAATATTCTGGTTCCTCAACCTTTATTCCTTTTTCATTAGCAATTTTTAATATAGCCTTGGCTATTGGATGTTCTGAAGGTTTCTCAGCTAATGCTGCTAATTTTAAAACATCTAAAGAATTGTAATTTTTGAAAGGAATTATATCAGTTACTTTTAGCTCACCCTTTGTTAACGTTCCTGTTTTATCAAAAACCACAACATTTACCTTGCTTAGCTTTTCCAAATATTCTCCACTTTTGATCAGTATTCCTTTCTTTGCTCCTTTTCCTGCTCCTATCATTATTGCCATAGGAGTAGCTATTCCTAAAGCACATGGACATGCAATTATTAAAACAGAAATTAAGGTTACGAAAGCAATTCCGAAAGGCAAATTGAATACAAAATACCAGATTATAAAGGAAGAAACAGCTATTAATATAACAACAGGAACAAAATAGGAAGATATTTTATCTGCCAATCTTTGCAGAGGAACTTTTGATAATATTGCTTCTTCTACGATCTTAATTATTTGCGAAGCAGTTGTCTCTTCACCAACCTTTGTAGCCCTTATCTTTAAATATCCATTTTTATTTATTGAACCACTAATCACAGTATCTCCAATTGTTTTCTCTACTGGTATGCTTTCACCTGTTATGGGAGATTGATCTACTGAAGAAAACCCTTCAATAACTATGCCATCCACAGGAATCCTTTCTCCAGGTTTAACAATAATTATATCTCCAACATTTA
>Ga0079996_130686_pt1 | contig 31796 bp, 22 predicted proteins | sample PerSpoAPS_AMetaG_FD_69199 | JGI IMG/M metagenome (GOLD analysis project Ga0079996, IMG submission 69199) | Thermal spring microbial communities from Yellowstone National Park, Wyoming, USA - Perpetual Spouter A (PS_A) MetaG (SPADES assembly)... | ecosystem: Environmental > Aquatic > Thermal... | reverse complement strand
ATTTCGTCCAGACCCAATTTGAGACCGAAGTGCTGATGGACGGAGCCATTGAGACACTCAAAACCTTGAAGAGTCAAGGCTACATCCTCGCCGTCGCTTCCAACGCTACCCCTAACTACGAGGCGATACTGCGTTCGTTGGGGATCGCTGAGTATGTTGACGCTATCTTTTTGTCCGATGTCGTCGGTTACGCCAAACCGGACCCTCGCTTTTTCCAGTTCATCTTGGAGCAAATGAAAGCGGTGCCTGAGGAGACAGCCCATGTGGGGAATTCGTATTGGCACGATGTCATCGGGGCACGACGGGTCGGAATCTTGCCCGTTTACTTTGACCGTCACGGCATATTTCCTGACGCCGACTGCCACCGCATCACCCATTTGCAGGAGTTGCCTTCACTCCTGCAAAGACTCTCCCACAAGTGACCTCCACCTCAGGCACTGCCGTCAACACACTCACTTCTCGCCATACTTCGCCCTGAGCACATCAATTCTGCTGACGATGCCCACCAACTTGCCAGCATCAATCACAGGAACTCGCTTAATCTTCTTCTTGACCAAAATCTCAGCAATCTCATCAACGGAAGTGTCAGGGCTGACAGAAACAACCCGCTTCTTCATGACTTCAGCGACAGTCTTAGCCCCAGAAGGAGCGGCGAGCAAGTCCGCTTCAGTCAGGATGCCGACAACTTTGGTTTTGTCCTTCTCGTCAACGACGGGGACACCGCTGATTTTTCGGCGGACAAGCAGGCGGGCAGCGTCCTCAATGGAAGTTGAAGGGTTGACAGTTACCACCCTCGTCGTCATGACATCCTTCGCCGTCTTAGCAGGCATCTCTTATCCCTCCTCCATTTTTGATTTGTTCAACCTCGCACTTGCAACAGCCAATTGATGTTTGCCACAAGATTTTTTGGTTGTCAAGACCGCAAGTGCTTGTTTTAAAGCCAGTCATGCCATCCACTCAACACGCAAAATCGCTCCGAGTTCTGTTGGCAAGTGGATTTCAACGGTGTGTTCATGCCATTCGCTGCCTTGAGCGTTATCGTAGAGGGCGTGGTCACGGGAGACAGGGATAGGAAGGGCGTGCCAGACACCGATGCGCAAGCAAACACCAACTGTTCCATCGCTCAAAAATGCCTTGAAACTTTCAAGCGACGGACGCAGTGACGGTGTTGCTACGACAAAAATGGTCGGGACGGGTTCGTGAGGGACGATAATCTGCTCGCCGTCATAATGGGCACTGACCCACTCTATTTCAGTCATTTTTCGCACCCTCAACTGGTTTCTGACAACCTTGCCGACTTTCAATTGTGGAACGGACGAGTTTATATCGCGGACGATGTAACCAAATGGTGCAAAATTCCTTTCATCCAGCGGTTTGCATCTTAACACAATCCGCCTCATTATTTGTCACCGCTCCTCTCTCGGGTCAAAGAAACCAGAACGATTGCTGCAATCCCTTCCCCTCGCCCAATAAAACCCATCCGATCCGTCGTCGTCGCTTTCACGCTTACTGCGTCAATTCCGATGCCGAGTAATTTTGCAACTCGTTCCCTCATCTCTTCTCGGTAGGGTGAAAGTTTTGGGAACTGGGCAACAATCGTGATGTCAACATTGTTGACCTGCCAGCCACGCTCTTTGACAAAAGCCATCACAGCCTGAATGAAATTGGAACTGTCAGCGTCCTTGTAGCGGTGGTCAGTGTCAGGGAAGTGTTGACCGATGTCGCCAAGCGCCAAAGCGCCCAAAAGGGCATCGCACAAAGCATGGAGGGCGACATCGGCGTCAGAATGACCGATAAGCCCCAGTTCATAGGGAATCGTTACGCCACAAAGCCTCAAAGCCCTGTTGGGAGCAAATCTGTGAGCATCAAAACCGATGCCTACCCGAAATTCCATCTCCATCACCATCAACCATTCTGTCACAACTTAGCCTTTAGCCGACAAGCAAAATCAGCAAAGGAAGAACCGCTGCATTAAACTTTTGAACGAGCAGGCAATTTTGGAAGGGAGGGTTCCAAATGGATGGTGACCGAATTTACCTTGACTATGCTGCCACCACGCCCCTTGACCCGAGGGTGCTGGAGGCGATGTTGCCATACATGACGGAGCGCTTTGGTAACCCGAACAGCATACACTCATTCGGGCGTGAAGCGAGGTTGGCAATTGATGAGGCAAGGGAGAAAATTGCTCAATTGCTGAACTGCCAACCCAGCGAAATCGTGTTCACCAGCGGTGGGACGGAAAGCGACAATTTGGCATTGCGGGGTATCGCCGAAGCATATCGGCAAAAAGGCAACCATATCATCACGACTGCTATAGAACACCATGCCGTCTTGAGGACATGCAAGGCGCTTGAGGATATGGGTTTCTCTGTCACCTATCTTCCCGTTGACGAACACGGTCTCGTTTCACCTGAACAAGTTGCTGAAGCAGTTAACGAGAGAACTATCCTCGTGAGCGTTATGCACGCCAACAACGAAATTGGAACTATTGAACCTGTTGCTGAGATAGTGAAGGCGGTCAAAGAGAAACGCCCCGACATCTTAGTTCACACGGACGCTGTTCAAACAGTGGGGCACATCTCGGTGGACATTCAAGAGTTAGGTGTTGACCTATTGAGTTTTTCCGCCCACAAGTTCTACGGTCCCAAAGGTGTTGGTGGCTTATTTATTCGCAAGGGAGTGAGGCTTGTGCCCCAGTTAACTGGAGGCGGACAGGAAAGGAACAGGCGCTCCGGCACTGAAAATGTGGCTGGGATTGTCGGTATGGCAAAAGCATTGGAGATTGCTATCGCTGAGATGTCAAATGAACTGCCTCGGCTTCAGTCCCTTAGGGACGAGTTAATTGCGGGAGTTTTGAACCGCATTCCAGATAGCCGACTAAACGGTCACCCAACGCAAAGGTTGCCTCACAACGCAAATTTCAGTTTCCGAGGCATTGATAGTGAGACTTTGTTGCTTCAGTTAGACATGCATGGGATTGCTGCCTCTTCTGGCTCCGCTTGCTCTTCAGGCAGTTTAGAACCTTCCCATGTCTTGTTGGCTTTGGGGCTGGATTACGAACTGGCAATCAGTTCATTGAGGTTAACCTTAGGGCGCTTCACATCTCATGAGCATATTTTGCGGGTGCTGGATTTGTTGCCCAACATTGTTGAGCGGTTAAGAGCTTTAAGCCGTTCATTAAGGGTTTGAGATTTACAACTGTTCCTTGCCTAAGCCGTGACTTTCGTCAGAGTCTTTGCCCTCGTCTCCCTCATTCTTTGTCTCCGCCAATAACTTAGCGGCTTGCTCTTGCCATTCACGCAGGGGAGGTAGTTCTTCAAGGGAACGCAGACCGAAAAGTTCCAGAAATTTTTGCGTCGTGGCGTAGAGGCGTGGTCTCCCTACAGTTTCCTTGTAACCGATAACTTGAATTAGTCCATGCTCAAGCAAACTTTGAATTGCTGAGGAACTGTCAACACCTCGCAATTGCTCAATTTCAGGACGGGTGATTGGTTGGTGATAAGCAATGATTGCCAAAACTTCCAGCGAGCCACGAGAGAGACGGGTTCTCTGCTGTGGGTAAAGCCTTGAAATATAAGGGGCAAATTCCGAACGAGTTACCATTCGCCATCCACCAGCCACTTCTACGATTGCCAATCCGCTGCGGCGCTCATAATCTACAGCCAGTTCGTTTAGAAGCATCAAAGCCTCATCTAAGGGAATTTGCAAGATGCGGGCAATTTCCTCAAGGGGCAAAGGTTTCGTCGCCACGAACAAAATGCACTCTAATGCCTTTCGCAGTTGATTGCGAGTTTCCTCGTCTATAGCCTGAAAGAAAGGGTTCTCCATCCTTGACTTTCACCCCTTTGGTTGTCAAATTTTGCCGTCTCAAAAGGGAATCGTTTTAGCGAAAGGCAAAAGAGCGAGGGGAGTATAGGTGGGTCCCTCTCGCGACAAATCGCTGCGGAACAGCGTGAGATGCTTAATAAGGACTGTGCCGAAACAGATGTCCGCATGCTCACTCAAGATTGCCCGAACTTTGTCAATACCTGCCATCCCTTTGACCCTCCCGATGGTGATATGTGGGTGATAAGCCCGTTCCTCTGGCTCAAATCCCAGTTTCTCCATTGCCTGCTCAACAAGTTGCTGTAACCTCATCAAGGGATTTGTCGCCTCAACTCCAACCCACAAAACTCTCGGTCGGCGAAGGTCAGGGAAACCTCCAACCCCTCTCACTGTGAGCGAAAAAGGTTCAAACTTTTGAGCAACCGCTCTCAATGCTTCTACAATGTTCTGAATTTGCTCCTCTGGAACTTCTCCCAAAAACTTCAAAGTTAGGTGCAAATTCTCTGGCTCAACCCATTTGACAGCGGCATTAGTTTGGTGCAATCGTTTCAGCAATTCTGCTAACTTCTCTCTCACCTCATCCGATAATTCCAGCGCAACGAAACTTCTGACCACCATGTTCATCCCTCCGTCCATCAGCAGAATGGAACTTCACTTCACAGAGCATTTTGGCGTAAGCAGCATGTAATCTCAAGGGTAGCAACGAAGCATTTCAGTGCAATTAACTTCGCCCTTGCTTTGTGGTTTAAGCGATGTTATAATAAAATTGCGATTGAACGGAGGTGAGGGTAAGGCATGTTCATTCGTCGGACATCGCCACAGCAGCAACAGGAACAAACCTTAGTGACGGGGAAAGAACCAATGGACGGTCAAAGGGCAGGGGATAGGTTGGAAGTCAGACCTCGCTTGACCATACCTAAGGATGAGGTCTCTTGGGAAGATGCCTCTCCGATAGGGGATCGCCCTCGTTTGAGTAAGGATGAGAGGGAATTAGTTTTGAGGTTGAGGGGCAAGGTTCACCAAAGGGTTGTATCCGATTTTGAGCGTGGGTTTGCTAAAGGCATAGACATGCAAAATTCCCAGCAGGTTCGTCCATTGGTGGAGCGAGTTGCCCAAGAGGTAATGGAAAGTGAGCAGGTCTCGCTTCCCAGCAAGTTGAGGGAAGTTCTTGTCCAAGAGGTTTTGGATGAGATAATCGGCTATGGTCCCCTTCAAGCCTTCTTGGATGACCCCACAATTACTGAAATCATGGTCAACAGCGCTGACAAGATTTTTTACGAGAGAAAGGGTCGCATCTACTTGAGCGATCAAAGGTTTGACAACGACGAGCATGTTTTGAGGATCATTGACAAAATCCTGTCACCTTTAGGGAGGCAGGTGAACGAAAGGACTCCATTGATGGATGCCCGTCTCCCAGATGGTAGCCGCGTCAATGTAATCATTCCGCCTTTGGCTATAAAGGGACCTTGTATCACTATTCGGAAGTTCTCCAGAAAGCCACTCACAATTGAGAAACTCATTGAATTCGGTTCGTTAACTGAGCCGATGGCAATTTTCCTTCAAGCAGCGGTGAGGGCTCGACTCAACATCATTGTTTCAGGTGGGACTGGCTCAGGTAAAACGACCTTGCTCAATGTCCTGAGTAACTTCATCCCACCATGGGAGCGAATAGTCACTGTAGAAGATGCAGCGGAATTGCAACTTCAACATGAAAACTGGGTTGCATTAGAGGCTCGCCCACCTAACATTGAAGGGCAAGGTGCTGTCCCCATCAGAGAACTTGTCAGAAATGCTCTGCGGATGAGACCTGACCGAATTATCGTCGGCGAATGTCGTGGACCAGAAGCATTGGACATGATTCAAGCAATGAACACTGGTCACGATGGTTCTATGTCAACTTTGCACAGCAACTCCCCTCGCGACACTATCTACCGACTTGAGACGATGATCATGATGGCGGGAACGGAACTGCCACAAAAGGCTATTGCCCGACAGATTTCCTCCGCTTTGCACCTTATTGTCCATGCATCCCGTTTGTCCGACGGTAGCCGAAAAGTAGTTTACATAACGGAAGTGCAAGGGCTTGAAGGAGATACGGTGTTACTGCAAGACATTTTTGTTTTTGAGCAAAAGGGCGTAGACGAACAAGGTAGGGTAATTGGAAGGCACAAGGCAGCGGGTTTCCGACCCCTGTGCGCTGAGCGAATCAAAGTCGCAGGAATTGATTTGCCTGACGACATCTTTATGCTGGATTGAAGCCACTGAGAGGTGATATTTATGACGAGCGAAACTTTGTTAGCCGAAGAAAAGGAAAGGTTTCCGCTTCTGACAAGGCTCTTTTCCAAAACCAAGTGGGCAAGGTTTTACAATCGGAAAATGATGGAGGCAGGGTTACCCATTCGCGGAGAGGAATTCCTGATCTTTCTTCTCTTCACAACTGTGGGACTATCTTCCATATGTGCCATAATATTACGACACCTTGCTGGCTTCATAGTGGGAGGTTTCTTGGGTCTTGCAGTTCCAAATTGGGTTTTGCAGTGGAGAATCAACCGCCGCAAGATGTTGTTGGAGAATCAGTTGGCTGACGCTCTGACCATTATCTCTGCTGGTTTGTCTGCAGGTTACAGTTTCCTACAAAGCGCACGCTTGGCAGCAGACCAACTGCCTCCTCCTATCTCAGAAGAGTTAGACAGGGTTGTTCGTCTCTCCTCTTTAGGGATGCCTGTTGAACAAGCCTTACAATTGATGGCAGAGCGAGTTCAAAGTTACGATTACGATATAACTGTTTCCGCCATTCTGGTGCAACTGAGGAGGGGTGGAAACCTTGCCCGCATACTCTCAACAGTTGCTGACACAATTCGGCAAAGAATTGAGTTGAGAGGCGAGATTGCTGCCTCAACGGCTCAAGCGAGGTTCAGTGGTTGGATTCTAATGGGTCTACCATTTGCGGTCGCTACTTTGGTTTTCATCATCAACCCAAGTTGGATGCGACTGCTACTTGGCACCGAATTGGGACACAAGATGATTTACACAGGGCTTATCATGCAAACTATGGGCATGCTTTGGATTCGCAAATTGCTTCAAGTTGAACTGTGAGGTGATTCAACATGACGAGTTTGATGGTTGTCATTGGTTTGTGGCTACTTGCGTTGACTTTTGCAGGCATTTGTATATTCCAAGAAGTCCGAGCCCGTCAGTTGAGAGAGCGGCTTTCAAGGGTAGTTAGGACGAGAATTTTGGAAGAGGAAGAACAACTCTTGGCTGCAATAGAAGATGAAGAAATGAATATGTCGTTGCCCGTTCGTTTGTTTAAAGTCTTTGTGCTCCCAGTGATACAACGATTCAGTAAGTTTGTGCCTCAGGCTGGGGCATCGCTAAAGGTTACAGAGGAACTGTTGGCGATGGCTGGTTTTCCTTTGGGTTTGATGCCTGCGGATTTAATGGGTCTAAGGTTGTTACTGACTTTAGGCGGGTCTTTCTTGGGCGCTTTCCTCCCTCTTTTGCTCGCCATAAAAATTCCGAGTCTCGCAACGCCTATGAACATCGTCATTTCCGTGAGCATATTAAGCATCCTCGGCTTCTTAGGTCCCGTCTTTTGGCTTCGCAGAATCGCAAATCGTCGGCGCCGTCAAATTTTGAGGCAACTACCAGACATGTTAGACCTAATCACGCTTTCAATTGAAGCAGGGCTGGCATTTGACGGTGCTGTTTATGAAGCTACTCGTAGGTTCAAAGGACCGCTTTCCGATGAACTGAAAAGGGCGATGAAGGAAGTTACTTTGGGCAAACCGAGAGCACAAGCCCTTCGCGATATGGCTGAGCGGTTAAAATTGGAAGACATTTCGCTCCTTGTCTCTGCTGTTCATCAATCTGAAACACTGGGTTCGCCCCTCGCTGACGCTTTAAAGGCGTTAGCAACGGAATTGCGAAAAAAACGATTGAGAATGATTCGGGAGCAAATTGCTAAACTCCCAGTTAAACTCATCTTCCCGTTAGTTTTGTTCATCTTCCCAACCCTGTTCATCGTCATCCTCGGTCCAGCAGTGGTTCAACTCTCTCAGACAGGGCTCGGTGGCGGTTGATAGTCTTCATTTTCCGATAGCCCGCTCAATTGTTTTTGAAATTTCCTGAACGGTAGGATGGTCTGGGGCTATAGATTTGGCTTGTGCCAGATACTCACGGGCTCTTCGCGGGAAACCAATCTCAAGGTAAAACTTTGCCCAGTGCAATGCTTCCTCCAGCGCTTTGGCTTGTTCATCTGATAGGGTGGGGTGGGCTTGAGATGACAATTTCTCTTCCAAAGCCTGTAACCTTTGCGAGATTTCTCGTGCCAAGTCCCCTGTTGGGTAGCGCTGTAACGCTCGCTCGTATGCTTCCTTTGCCCTCCTCAACCTTCCCGTTTCTTCTAAGGCTTGCCCGAACAAGAAATGACTTTGAGGGTTCATATCGTCAACCTCACAGGCTTTGCTGAGGAAACCTAAGGCTTCTTCTGCTCTATCTGTTTCAAGCAGCAATTGCCCCAAAGCCAGCAGCGGGTCTGGCGCATCGGGAACTTTCTCCACCACTTCTCTTAGCATTAATTCAGCGTTTCCCAAGTCGCCTTTTGACCACATTTGTATCGCTTGCTGATATTTCTGCCTTGCCTCGCGGACAATGAACTCGGCAATCTTCCCATATCCAAACCGAAGCAACTCTCGTCTTTCCTCCCAAAGTTTTTGAGCGCGTTCTTTTTCCTTTCTCGTTTTCGCCATAGATTTCTCCTCCTACCTTTGTTCTCCTTTAAGCGTTGGGTCAAAGATTTGGACTTTCGCTTGACGCCAAAGCCTACCTGGCAATTCCAGTTTCAACTGCCATAATTTTTGCTGTTTTAATTGGGCGATAACTTGGTCTCTCACCTGTTCAAAAGTTTTCCGCTCCGCAGGGAAGCGAGCCTCCAATTTGACGATAACCCACTCGCCGTTGATTTCAATCGGTCTGCTAAAATCACCGACTTTCATGCCCTTAACGACTTCTCGCAACTTTGGGTGAATGTCGTTGACAGGGATTATACCCATATCTCCACCTCGTTGCCTTGTGGCAGGGTTAATTGAAAAATGACGGGCTAAATCGGCAAAGTTGTCTCCCTTCCGCAATTGCAATGCCTTCCAAATAGCCTCAGCGTTTTCTCTGCTCTCCAAAGTTATGTCCCGCAACCAAACCTTTTCAGGTTGATCATACAGCGCTCGGTTTCGCTCGTAATAATCCCTCGCTTCTGCCTCCGTGACCTCAACCATAGCGCTCGCCAACTTTTCCAACAGTAGTTCTGTCCGAACCCTACGCCGATTTTCGTGATTGTCTGAAAGCCCTTGCCGCTTCAAGGTTTGGGCAATCTCGCTATCGGTTACTTTAATGCCTCGTTTTTTTGCCTCATGTTCCAGCAATTTTTGCTGGATGAGTTCCCGAAGGGCAACAGCACCATACCTTCGCCAAAGGTCTTCCTGCAACTCTTTTGCTGTAACCGTTATCCCATCCGCCTTAGCAATAATTCGTTCAGTGGATCGGCATCCAACCAAAACCAAAGTGACGGCTAACAAAATCCAGTGTCTCATGAACCTTAGCCTCACCTCCAGCGCTTGCGAGAGAAATTTTTGCTGCCGAATTGAAGCGCAGGCAACCGCAAGGGCTTTGACGCTTTGGTTTTTTCTTGAAGCGGAACTTCAAAGCGACGGTTGGCATGTTTATCACCTTCGTCGCCGCAATCATAGCGCACGAAAATGGCTTGGTAGAGACAAACTCACTTCAACTGCGTAATTCCTGCGATCCATAACGCTAAATTCATCTTCGGCGATAAAACTTGGTGGTCATTGAATTTGCTCCAACCGTTGCAGGAAACTTTCTGGTGGTTCAAATCCCTCCAACCGCAAATCTTTCCTCTCCTTGCCGTCGCGACTGATGAAGATGACCGTTGGCAGACCGCGAACCTTGAACCGCCGATATGCTTCCTTGGCAATCGGGTCTTTGCCGGTTGTCATGTCAACTTGCAAGGTCACAAATTCCTTCAACCGCTCCTTAACCTTAGGGTCACTGAAGGTCTTGTGTTCCAGTTCTTTGCAAGCGAGACACCAAGTAGCCCAAAAGTCAATGACGACGGGTTTGCCTTGCAGAATTGCTGCCTGCAGGGCTTGGGGCGTGTAGGGTTGCCATGGATGCTTAGCCTTCAAAAGCCCAAACGCAAAAGCAGTTTGATAGCCGAAGTAAATCGCTGCCGCCAAAAGAACCACGCCGAAGAACCGATTGACCCAAAGGTTCCAAACCCCGCTCCTCATTCGGTAGACAGCGCCGATAAAAATCGCCAACACGAGATATGGGAGCCCAAGACCGAGGGCGAGGAAAACGAAAAGCAGAAAAAGCGTCAACTTGTCAAGCAGGGGCGCCGCTCCCAAGAGCGCCACGACTACTGGTCCAACGCAAGGTGCCGCAACGACTCCGATGAGAAGCCCCATTAAAAACGCACCAACCAATTTGAGAGCGAACTTGGGAGCACCAACTAATTCAACACCCCGCTGAAATGCTCTGCTTGCCGACTGCGGGACTGCAAACTCAAATAATCCGAACATGCTCAACGCCAAAACGAAAAGCACGACCGTAACCGTCAAAAGCACCCAAGGGTTTTGTAAGACTGAGCCGAACATCGTTCTCGTGAGGGCAGCAACCAACCCTATCGCCGAATACATCAGCACCAATCCCAAAAGGAAGACCGCACCCAAGGCGAACCGTTTGGTAAACTTGCCCTCCGACTGCTGACCGAAGTATCCGACAACGATTGGGATCATCGGGAAAACGCACGGGCTCAAGTTCATCAAAATTCCACCGACGAAAACCAAAATTAAAGCCACTGTCATGCTGCCGCTTCTCAGTGCGTCTAAAATTCTCCCGCTTATGCCTCCATACTGGGGTTTGCTGTCCACTGGTTTCCCCGCTTCACCCTTCAAATCCTTAGGCAACTTCCTGAACACATCCTCGTTAATGGGCTTGACACGGATTGAAGATGGGACGACCTCAACGGGCACCGCCACTGTAAGGGTTCGCGGAGGGTAGCAAGTTTTGTCGTCGCAGGCTTGATAGCGAAATTTCAGCGTGAGAGTAGATTTGCCCAACTTGACTGATTTATCGGTTCGGATAAGCGCGGCGAAAACCTGTGTGCCATCGTAAAGGGGTAACTTTTGCCCCAACATCTCTTTGACCTCTGCCGGCGGATACCAAATTCGTTCCACAGAAAAGCCTTTCGGCGCTTCAACCGTAAATTCGGTTGCAATGAACCCTTCAGGCGGCTTGGACGCTTGAATGTGGTAGCCTTCCTTTATCTGCACGATAAGGGCAACCCTAAATTCGCTGCCCTGACGAACTTTGTCAACATCAAGGAATGGCTTGACCGTGACAACTTCAGGTCCGCGAAATTGAGCGTAAACGAGCCCAGCGAGTATCGCCAGAAACGCAAAAGCGGTTATTCGCTTCATCGTGAAACATCACTCCCTGCCTTTCGGACTCCGCATCTTCAAAACCCTTTGATGCCTCTAAGCCCAAATTGGTTTCAACGCCCAGAACAAGGCAAAAGTTCAAAGCACTTTGGTGAAGCCCGGAACGGCTACAGGATACTTGCCTTCAGCATCGGGCTTAACTGGCGGTTCTGAATCCATTGTCAAGTTTTCTAACCCGGGCGCCAGTTCCAAGTCCGAGTTCATCGCTTGCTCCCAAGTTATCAGTTGTCCTGACTCTGCTGCCATGCGCCCTAATATCCCGACCATGTTTGCCATCGCAGAGCGTTCAATTTCGTTGTAAGGCTTGTCTTCACGAATCGCTTCAAACAGCAAGTCCATCTCGCGTTGGTAGGGGTCACAAGGCGGTCCTTCATATTGCCAGATCAAGTCTTTCAGTTCTTGCTTCCAGCCTTTGTAAATTCTCGGCTGTTGGATTCCCTCCCCGAGAACGGCGGAACCTTTTGTGCCGTGAACGATGCAACCCCAGAAGTTCCAACAGTTGACCATGTGCCTTCCTTGTGCGAAAAGCCGAGCGCCGTCAGGGAAACTGAATTCAACGGCGTAGTGGTCAAAAAGTTGGTCAGGTTCCTTCCGCTGTTGCCTTCCGCCCTGACCTTGAGCCCAAATCACCCAATCGCCCTTCACCCAACAGCAAACATCGAGGTTGTGGATGAGCCAGTCAACGATGAAGCCACCGTTGAGCCAAGTGAAGCAATGGAAGTTGCGGATTTGATGGGCAAGTTCGCTTTCGCCTTTCCTGCGCGGATGCATCCCGACAGGACCATGCATTCGGTAAGCCCAACAAACCACAACTTCGCCTATGATGCCATCGTGAATTCGGGCGATTGCCTCCTCAAGTGGCAAGTAATGTCGCATGTGGAGTCCTGTGGCAATTTTCAAGTTCTTCTTTTTCGCCTCCTCGCCTGCTTTCAAAACCCTGCGGATGCCAGGTGCGTCAACAGCAAAAGACTTCTCAGCGAAAACATGACAACCTTTCGCAACAGCATACTCAAGGTGGATGGGTCTGAAAGCAGGTGGAGTTGCGAGGATGACGACACCTCCCGGTGCGACACAATCAATGGCTTTTTTGTAAGCGTCAAAACCGAGAAACTGTCGCTCAAGCGGGACATCGACTTGCTTTGGGAACATTTGCTTTAGGTGGTTGAGGCTGCTTTGCAACCTGTCCTCAAAGACATCTGCCATCGCTACAAGTTTTGTCGGACCTTTAGTGTTGAGTGCGTTCGCTGCTGCGCCAGTCCCGCGACCGCCGCAGCCGACAAGCGCAATTGGAATTGTGTTTTGCTCGGCAATGTGGTAGCCAGCAGAAAAAGATGTGCCGGCAACAAAAACTGCGGTTGCTTTGCGGACGAATTCCCTTCGCGTCACTTTTTGCCCCTCAAACTCCTGCACAGTTACCACCTCCCGCCCCAAAAGTTTGATGCCAACCTGAGACTTTGCCAAGTCGTTCTGCCCAAGTCTTTGCTACTTCAGCAATTTTTGAGTCCCTTCGAAAGTGCTTTACCCCTGCTTTTTGCGTGCTATAATTGAGTGCGGCAAAGGAGATGCCAGGGTAGCTCAGTGGTAGAGCACCGGACTGAAAATCCGGGTGTCCGCGGTTCGACTCCGCGCCCTGGCACCAATTTTTTCCTGACTTCTCCTGCAGTCGTCTCTCGTGCCCCACCAAAGCAACACTTGTTCGTTGACTCTTCGGACTTCTACATCAGTCGATAGACCATGCGACAAAGGATCGTTGGAAACTTGTCAAATCTGTCCCTGAACCCCAGTCCACGAAAGCGAACCAGTTAAAGCATCCTTCGAAACTTCTGCCGTGGGATGACAATGCTACTGACCAACATCGTTGTTGGGTGAAGTTTCTCAACCTATTACCTTGGCACGAAGACAGTTGGTCATTCTCCATCTACCTGCCCACCTGCTTGCCCCAACGCTTGCTCGATTCCGTTCCGAACTTCCTGCCCATTCATTTGCCCCATATTTGACTCGCAAATTTAGCCCCAAAAGTGACCCCTTGATTCTCCTGAAGGCTCACTTGGGGATTTTGTGGGATGGGAGATTTTGGGTTTGGTGGGCGGTGCAGGACTTGAACCTGCGACCTCTTGCTCGTGAAGCAAGTTGGAACGGACATCGCTACCCAAACTCAAATAAGCCTATATCTACAAGCACTTTCGCTTTATTCCTTTACCGAAAAGGGCAAGAGGTCACTCAAAACACTTCAAGGCGAAGGTTACCCCGAAGTGACTTCCAAAGGGATTACCCCAATCGCTTGCCTCTGGACTTAAACCAATTTGCGAAGAGGTGACGAAAAGATGCAAGGGCAAAATCCTGAAAGACAAGCAAGGGAACTTTCTTGGGAAACGGCGGTAGACGCATTTCTGTGGGTAAAGCGGGTTGTCGGGTGTAGCAAGAAGACCTTAGATTGGCATCGTTTTTCCCTTCAAGCCTTTCGCCAATGCCACGCTGACCTTCATTTGCCTTGCCCTTCCCCTCTTCAGTGCCCTTCCGAACACCTTCGGAAGTTTCTGGAGTGGGCACAAAGCAAGGGTCTTAGACCCATCTCAATTGACACCTACTTTCGCTCTATCCGTGCTTTCTTTCGTTGGCTGCACTCTGAAGGATTGCGCGATGACATCCCAACGAACAGAATTCCACTCTTTAGGACACCCGAACCTTTACCGAGAACCGTTACCGAAGAGCACTTCCTTGCCGCCATTAAAACGCTGAACTCCTCAAAATTCTCTGGACTCCGTAACTTAACCTTGTTCGTCTTGGCTTTTGACAGCGGGGCAAGGCTTAGCGAATTATTGAACTTGCGGTTCGGTCAAATTGACTTGGAAACCAACACAGCAAAGGTTTGCGGGAAAGGGAACCGAGAGCGAATTATCGTGTTCGGGAGAACAACCTCTTTGTTGCTCCGCCGCTACCTAACCCTCTATACAACTACCTTCAATCGCATCCCTTCTCCCAACGATTTCGTTTTTGTTTTCCGAAACGGCTCTCCCTTAGACCCAAGATATGTCCTTCGTGCGTGGCACGATGCACAAAAGAAGGCAGGTCTACAAACCTTACCGTTTCACGGTCTAAGACACGGGTTCGCAAGGGTTTGGTTGCTTAGGGGCGGCGACGCCATAAGCCTTCAAATACTCTTGGGGCACAAAAGCAGTGAAATGACACGAAGATATGTGACTTTGTGGGGGCGAGACCTAAAAACCGTCCACGAAAAAGTATCGCCTGTAGACAGGCTACATATCACTTCGGTTCGCCTAAGGACGCAAAGAAAGCGAAAGGATGGGTAACTGAAACGCTGGGATTTGTCTCTTGGTTATTTCTTTCGAACCCTCGGCGGGAGAATTCTTAGACACATGCAGCCAACCAAGCCCTCAAGCCAGCGCTTCTGCTAAGTTGAACTCCTGAATTTTCCTCCTTTTGGGGTGACTTCACCATCAATTTCCAACCTACCTTCTCATCGCGCAAGCCTCTCGGAGTTGACTCGTTTTATGACCTACGCTATAATCCGAACAACTCCAAAACACAAAGGTGGGTGGAACTAAATGACCATCGCGCCGGGAATGACAGTTAAAGCGAGGGGAAGGCAGTGTCGGGTCGTTGAGAGCATACCTTGTAGGCATGGTGAGTTTGTCTTAAGGCTTCAGGCGTTGGATGACCCACAATTCACCTTCTCAGCCGCAACTCATGTCGAAACCGTTGAACCTGTGGAAGTCAGACCACCTTCCTTAGAGCGAATGGGGCGCTTATCCCTTTTCCGCCTCTTCCACCAAGCCATGCTCCTTGAAACCTCTGGTATAGGTCAAGAGACGATAGCGCCCTTCCTTCTGCCCGCCATTCGTCATGAAGACTACCAACTTGTTCCCGTCAAGATGGCTCTTTCCTTGCCCCGCCCTCGCCTTCTCATCGCCGACGATGTTGGTTTGGGTAAGACCATTGAGGCTGGCTTGATTTTGTGCGAACTGCATGCCCGAAGACGAGCCAACCGAGTGCTCATAGTTTGTCCCGCCAGTTTGTGCCTCCAATGGCAGCGGGAGATGCAAGTTAAGTTCGGTTTCCGTTTTGTCATCTTCAACCGCCAAACTTTGGCTCAAAAGCGAAGGGAACTTGAGGCTGGCACTAACCCTTGGGCTTACGAGCCCCGCATCATCACCAGTATGGATTTCCTGAAGCGACCCGATGGCGCTTTCCGCGAAATTCAAGGGCTTCATTGGGATGTTATCATCGTTGACGAGGCTCACCACCTTGCCCCATCAGGTGCAGCGGAAAGCGATAAGCAGTTAACTCGCCTTGGACGATTCCTCGCCGAGGCATCTGATGCACTTTTGCTGCTGACAGCGACCCCTCACAATGGCTACGACGAAAGCATGGCAACCTTGCTCAGTTTCCTTGACCCGTCTTTGGTTTCGGATGGGAAGAAACTCATCCCCAACCGTTACCGTCGCCATTACATCCGTCGGCTCAAAAAACATATCCGCAACCCAGATGGCTCGCCCAAATTCGTTGAGCGCATGCCAGTTCAACCCTTGCAGGTCACTTTATCGCCTGAGGAGAAGAAACTTCACGAGCAAGTTCGGGCTTACGCCGAACGGATTCTTGCTCTTGCCGAAAAAGCCGAACCTGCTGACCGTCAAGCGATTCAGTTTGTGGCAACAGTTTTGTGCAAGCGGGCAGTTTCTTCCCGAAAAGCATTGTTGGAAACCCTCAGGCGGCGACTGGAAAGGTTGCAAGAGAGCCGGGAGGAAATTGAAGCGGAGAGGGAGTTGCTTCGCCGATGGAGAAGGGGCGAACCTCTCAGCCCTGACGAGTTGCAGAAATTGGAGCAAGATGCTTACAGCAACTACCTGTCAATAATGAGGCGGTTGCGAAGGGAACTGGCTCGGCTTGAGGATGAGGAAAACGAAGTCAAGACCCTCTTGAACGCATTGCAAGAATTGGAAAAGTCAAGCCCAGACCCGAAACTGGTTCGGTTGCTTGAATGGCTACAGCAACTCCACCAATCACAGCCAGACCTAAAGGTCATCGTCTTCACCGAGTATGTGGACACCGTTCAAGCCATTGAGGAATTCCTGAAAGTTAACGGCTACGAGGGCAAAGTCGTGACGGCAACGGGTAAAGACCCTGATGCCGATCAAAGGTCCGCCATAAACGATTTCCTTTCCGGCGACGCAACTGTTTTGGTCGCTACAGACATCGCTGGTGAAGGGCTCAACTTGCACTACAAATGCCATCACCTCGTCCACTTTGAGTTGCCTTGGAACCCCAATCGGTTAGAGCAGCGGAACGGTCGCATTGACCGATACGGGCAAACTAAGCCGCCAGTCATCGCCTTCCTCTATCTTGCCGACACCTACGAGGATGAGGTTTTGAAGCGGCTCTTGGAGAAACTGGACAACAAACTGAGAGCCGAAGGGACTGTCACCGATATTCTGGGCAGTTTCCAGCAAGAACGGTTGGAGCGACTTTTGCTTTCTCACCGTCGGGTTGAAGAAGCGGAAAAGGAACTGGACGAAATGCTGAAAGCCGTTGTGCCGAAAGAAGTTTTGTCGGAAGGCATGGATGACCAGTTGCTTACCTCCCTTCGCTCTGCACTGCCGTCTTTGCAACTTGACTTTGAACTTGCCTCTTTCCTGCGAGATTCCGTCAAGTTGGCTGGAGGAAGGTGGGAAGAGAGGGAAAACGGGGAAGTCGTCATTCAAGTCCCCGAAAGTTGGCGTGCATATTTGCCTCATGGACAGCAAAGTGATGTCTGGGAGTTGTTCGTGAGGGACATTCCCGACAAACCCAATACCCCACCCGAAAAAATCCTTCACCCCACTCACCCTCTGGTTCAAGCGGCTTTGCAGTGGTTCCATCGGTTGCGCTTTGACCCAAGGGAAGAAGTGCGGATTGCCTACCAAGTGAGTGAGGATTTAAGCGACCCTGAGATGATTGTGACCTTCCTCGTCTCGCTTCAAGATAAGGCTGGCTCGGTAACGACACTGCTTGAGCCTGTCCGAGTTGGGCGAGGGTTTGTTTCGGGCGATGAGAGAGGCGACCGAGAGATTTTCTACGCTGCCATCAAAGAGCCTGGTGGTAATGTCCCAACCGAAACATTGCAGAGGCTTTTCGCCGATTGGTGGCAGGAGGGAAGGGAACGAGCGCAAGAAGCAGCAAAGGCTCGTGCGAGAAGTTACCGCCAAATTCTCGGAAGCGTTAGGGAGAACCTTTGGAGGCAAATGCAAAGGGAAATTCAGGCTTGGTCGGAAGAGAGGGAGAAAGAGATTTTGGGCGACCTATGGAAAGAGTATCAGCAAAGAAGGCTGTTCGGTGAGCCAACGGAAGAGAAGCTGCCAACGCAAATCCGAAGAAGGCTACAGCACCACCGTGAGCAAGTCAGAGCCCTTTTCCGATACTGGGAAAACTGGACGCAAATGGAAGAGCCAATCGTTGAGGAACTGGGCATCCTGTTGAGGGTGCCGCAAAGATTTGTAAAGGAGGGATGAGCGATGCTAAGTCAAGAGAGGGTGGAGTTGACAGATGGGAGGCTCTTCGTCCAACTTTTCATTGACGACCCTGATGTGGTTGATTGGGTCAACAAGGTGAGTGATTCGGATTACGGGCGGGTTGACGCAGTTAAGAGGGCTTTGAAAGTTGGCGTCACTGCGATGACAAGCGCTTTGGTTGGAAGCACCTCCCTGACCCTTCAGCAAGCCTTGGAACGATGGAGGGCTGAACTGGAAAGGGCTTTGAGCGAAAGCAGGGAAAGAATCACCCAAACAATCACCGAGCACTTCGGGCAGCAAGTTACTCAGCCTGTTAGAGACCAAATTGAGCAAGCAACGAGGAGCGCTGAGGAACGCATCCGAGAGCATATTGACCGCTTGGAAAGACGCATAGACCCAAGCGATCCCACAAGTTGGTTCGGCATCGTTCAAGAAACGGTCAGCGCCATCAAGCAGGAATTTGACCCAGAGCGAGAAAACTCCTACCTCTGGAAAGTCCGTAACACCCTCTCGGAATTCTACGGTCGTGATGGTGAGGCTGCCCAATGCATTAGGGAGACAATTCGCCAAACTATTGAGCCTTTCCAATCGATGATGGAGCAAATTCGGAGCGACATTACGAGGATAATGGAACGCCTCGGCGGGATAGCGCCCGAAAGAGGAAGGGCTTTTGAAGTAACTGCCGTTGCAGACCTTTTGCACAGAGCCACTTCCGTGACAGGAGATACTTGCGAGCATGTTGGAAGGGATGGCAGAGCGGGGGACTGGCTCATCACCGTTTACTATGGAAGCGTTTTAAATCGGCAGCAGATCGGAAGGATTGTCGTTGAGGCTAAAGATACGGGCAGGACTCGGAGCCAAGTGGATGATGACCTCAACCGAGCCATGACCCAAAGGAACGCTGATGTTGGCATTCTCATTTTTGCCCGACCAGACCAAAACCCTTATGACCTGCCCTTCGCCGTTCTTGACGAGAACTGCTCCAAGTTAGTCTGTGTTTGGGACGAACAAGGGTTGAACTTCAATTTCGCTTACCAATTGGCTCGCTTGCAAATCCTTGAAAACTACTTCCGCTCCGCCGCTCAGGTTGATTGGACGAGCCTGCGCAGGCAAATTCACGAAATCATCAACGAGGTGGAACGGATAGACGAAATCGCTGACAAAGCACGCTTGGCTAAAGAAAGAGCCGCAGAAGCGGAAAGAATGAGCCGAGAAGTCAAATTCAACCTCATCCAGAGACTCCAAGCCTTGGAGAGGGAAATCTCACGGCAGGTTCAGTGAGGGAGTGAGGCTTCATGCAAGCCATCGTTTTCCAAGGGCATGCCTTCCCTGAAGACTTTTTCGACCCAGAAGAGGGCTTGATTTGGTCGGACAGGAGATGGGAACAGAGGCTTGACAAAGGGACGGCACAGAGGCGGTTCAGGTATGCTCGCTTTGTCATTGGCTACGCCCTCAAAAACCTCGCCGAGCGCCAGCAAGCAAGGGCAACTTTCCGTCACCTGCTTCAACCCCTCGCTGAACTTTTGGGTTGGAGGTTGGGCGATAAACCCGAGCATGTTGAGACGACGGAGGGCGAAGAGGAAATCGGCTACCCAGTTTTCGTTGACGGCGACGAACCCCTTTTGTTCGTCCGAGCCCTTGCACCCGATGCTTCTTTTGACTCGCCCCCTGAAGGTCACCACCGAAGGTTCGCTCCCACTTTGGTGATGGAACGAGCATTGAGGGAGAAGGCGCACAACTTCGGCATCTTGCTCAACGGCACTTCCTTGCGCCTCCTGCACTTTGAAAGCGGGATGCGCTCTTGGGTTGAGATAGACTTGACTGCCATCGGAGACGGGACGAGAGACGGCGAAAGAGCGTGGGCGTTGCTTTGGGCGCTTTTGCGTTCCGATGCCCTCAAGCGAAAGAACCTTCACGATGCCGTTAAGGAAGCGCAATCTCACGCCCAAAAAGTCGGCGAAGATTTGGGTCGGCAAGTCCAAGATGCAATCAAAACCCTCATTTCCGCCGTCATCAATCACCCCGAAAACGCCCCAATCAAAGACCAACTCCTCAGCGAGTTGCCCAAATTCTACGAGCAAACTCTTCGCTTCCTTTACCGACTGCTTTTCATCCTCTACGCCGAAGCGAGAGGTCTTTTGCCTTTGGACTCGCCCCTCTACCGTGACGGCTACTCCCTTGACCGATGGGTGAAGTGGGCTTTTGAAAACCGAAGCCGCCTCACCGACAGCGATTGCTTCCTTGAAGCGACCATCAAAGCCCTTTTCCAACTCATGTGGGAAGGCGCTGACCTCGGTCACCTCGGCAAAATCCCCGCCTACAAAGGCAACTTGTTTGACCCCGAAGCGACTTCCTTGCTCAACTCCGCCCGCATCGGTGACAGGTCGTTGGCAGAAGTCCTAATCCGCCTCACTTACCGTCAAACGCCTCAGGGATGGCGTCGTGTCTCTTACCGCAACCTCGCCGTTGAGCACATCGGTTCGGTTTACGAAACTTTGCTTGAGTTCCAGCCTGAGGTCGCAAAGGAAACCATGTGGGAAGTTCAAGTCAACGGTCGGGCGGAATTTTTGAACCGAGAGCAAATGCGTGAGGTTTTGAGCAGGCGTCCCTGCGAAAATCCAGAGAAACTTGAAGACAGCGAACTGGAAAGCATCGCCCGAAGAAGCCAATCACGAGGTCGCAGTCAAAAGACTTTGCGGGTCACCAAAAAACTCCAACCCAACGAGGTCTTCCTTCGGGCGGGTTTCCGACGCAAGCAAACGGGAACTTACTTCACCCACCCAGCCCTCGTCAACTTCCTCGTCCGCAAAACCCTTGAGCCACTTGCTGAAGGCAAATCGCCCGAAGAGTTGCTGCAAATCAAGGTCGTTGACCCAGCCATGGGAAGCGGTCACTTTTTGGTCGCCGCATGCAGGTTTCTCGCAGAAAAACTTTTGGCTGGCTACAAGCAGCGCTTCAACGAAGTCCAAAAGGAGAACCCCGATTTGCCCGAAGCCGAAATTTTCCAAATCGCCCAAATCCCAAAACAAGTTGCCCGTGTCTGGAACGATGACGAACGGGCTTTGGCAGCGTGCAAACTTTTGGTCGCCAACCATTGCCTCTACGGCGTGGACAAAAATCCCCTTGCCGTTGATTTGGCGAAAGTGACCATGTGGATTGAAACTGCCGCTTCTGACCAACCCCTCACCTTCCTTGACCACCGCTTCAAAGTCGGCGACAGTTTGCTCGGCATCCCGCTCAAGCGACTTTTGCCCAAAGGGCTTTTCGCAGACCTTCTGCGGGCGAAACTCCGTGAAGCCTTCAAGCACTTGAAGCGAATTAGCGACCTAATAAGCGACGACCCCGCCAATTTGGATGGGCTGAGGATTGCTCACCAAGCGATGGAGGAGGCTTTGCAACCTTTTTGGCAACTCCACCAAATCGCCATCGGAGCGGAACTGAGCAAGGAGAGAGGGCGAAACAAGAGCGAGGACAACTTGTGGCGAGGGGAACTTTCGGCGGGCAACCTTGAAGGGGCGCTCAAACTTGGCGAGCACCTTCGCCTAATCGGCGAGGAAAACCGTGCCTTCTCTTGGGAACTGGCTTTCCCCGATGTCTTCTTTGAGCCCGACGGAACGCCCAAAGAAAACGCAGGCTTTGATGCCCTCTTGGGCAACCCGCCTTGGGACAAGGTTAAACCGCAGGAACTGGAGTTTTACGCTGACTATGACCCGCTCATCGGCGACTACCAAGGGCAAAGCCGAAAAGACCGCATCAGGGAGTTGCAGCGGTTGTTTGCGGGTCTGAAGCAAAGGTGGGACGAATACGAAAGCGCCATCAAAGCCTACTCCGCCTTCCTGACACGAAGCGGCGTTTACCGCCACCAGTTCGCCACCCTTTGCAATTCCTGCAACGCCCTTTTGCCCGAAGTTCACTGCAAACAATGCGATGCCCCGACCCCGATGGACGAAAAATGCGCCTTCTGCAGTGCGACTTTGTTTGGGCGATCCAAACCCATGCCTTGCCCCCAATGCGGTGCTGACTTGAAGGCGAAAAATGCCCTGCGCAAAACAGGTGGCGACCCCGACCTCTATCGCTTCTTCGCCGAACGGGCTTGGCAACTCGTGAAAAACGGTGGGTTCGTCGGCTTCCTTCTCCCCGCAGCCTTCTACTCAACCGAAGGCGCTACCGCTCTGAGAAGGTTACTGCTTGACAAAAGCAAATTGACCGCCTGCTTCAGTTTTGAAAACCGCCGAAGGCTTTTCCCAATAGACATCCGCTACAAGTTCGCCACCGTCGTTTGGCAGAAGGGCAAAGAGACCGATGAATTTCCCGCCGCTTTTATGCTTCACGACCCAGAGTTTCTGGACTTGCCCGAAACGAGCTCTGAAAGGTTGCGAAGGCAGGTTAACTTGACGACCGCCTTCATTGAGCGGACAAGTCCAGGCTATCGCCTCTTTCTGGAAGTCAAAAACGAACTTGAGCGAAGGCTCGCCGATAGGCTGCACCAAAAGTTCCCACGGCTTGGCGAAAAATTAGCGGGCACTTGGAATGTGAAGTTCACGACGGAGTTGCACATGACCCAAGATGCCTACCTTTTCCGCACGGCTGAGCAGTTGGAGCGGAATTTGGCTCAAAGGGTTGAGCCCGACCCGAAAAACCGTCAAGGCGGAATCTACTACCGAACGCCCGATGAAGCGACTTACTTGCAAGCAGGTTATCGGGTCGTTTATGTCCCGCAATACGACATCAAGGTCGCCTTGCCCAAAGACGCCCTTGCAGGCAAAAGCGCCGAAGAAATTGAACGGGAGTTGAAGGCAGAGTTTGAAGAGGAAGAAGAGGAAAAGCAAGAGCGACGGAGACGAATGAGACCTTGGGAGAGCCGACGACCACGCAAAGAAAGCATGCTCCGTGAAGTCCTCACCAGATGCTTCGTTTGCGACGACGAATATGTGCCACTTTACGAAGGCAAGATGGTTCACCAGTTTGACCCAGCAGCGAAGGCGTATGTGAGCGGTGAGGGTCACCGCCAAACTTGGCGTCCCCTTGACTGGCACGAAAAACACCTTGCTCCGCATTTCTTCGTCAGCCGCAAACTCTTCGCTGAACTGCTGCCTGAGCAAGTGAGGTTTAGGGCTGGGTTTGCTGATGTCAATTCTGCGACTAACGAACGCACGCTTCAAGTGACAGTTGTGCCAAAGTGGTGTGCCTGTGGCAATAAAGTGCCAACTGTGACGATTGAACCAGACGATGCCCGTTTGCCTCTGCTCTGTTGTGGAATCGCTAATACTTTCGTCGCCGATTGGCTTACACGATTGCGAGTAAAGGAGATATTGAACTTTTTCATTGCCGAGCAACTTCCCATGCCCCGCTTATCGCCCGATGATGGGTTGGGTCGTGAGTTGGTGGTTTTGGCGGCGAGGCTGAATTGCGTCATTCCCGAACTGGCGGAACTGTGGGAGGAAGTGGCAAAGCACTACCCTGAAGCGATGCACCCCCAATGGCAGTTGCCCCATCCCGACCTGCCGACTTACCTATCTGCCCAACTGCCGACTTGTGACCCAAGCGAGCGCCAATTTTTGAGGGCAAGGATTGATGCCCTCGTTGCCAACGCTTACGGCTTAAGCGTTCAAGAGTTCGCCTACATCCTCAGCACCTTCCCGCTCCTTGACCGAAACGCACCGCCTTTGCCCATGCGCCGTTCTGAGATTGGCAACCCTAACGCCGAGACCGAACCCAAAAGCACCGTCACCCGAGACCTTGCCCTTTTCGCCTTCATGCTTCACAAAGGCTGGCAACCTTCCCCCTTCGGACAAAGCAACCCCGACTTTCACCGTTGGCTTTGCGAAAAACTTAGTGCGAGCGTGCATGAGGGCAAGCGTGCAAGCGAAAGCGACAAATTGCCCCAAATTCCTGCCGACCTTGCCGAGTGGTTTGCCAGAGAAGTTCCTGAAGCGCAAATTCCCGAGATGGGCGAAATCCGAGACCTTGAAGAGCGCCTCTTCGTCGCCCTCAAACAACTCAACGCCACCGCCTACATCCCAACCCAACGAGAAGGCGAAGAAGAAACCGAGGAAGAGGGCGAAGACGAAACGGCTGAAGATGGCGAGTAGCAAATGGCTTCTTGACGACAACACAATTTGGGCGAGAGAGGTGATTCGCATGCCGAAGGAAACGCCGGAAGGGGAAGCGAGAAAGGAAGTTGGCTTTGAAGGTTGGTTTCGTGGGATACCCAACGACCAATTGACCGAAGAGGACATTCCGCCGCCAGAAGCCAGTTGGATGGCGATTGTGGATTTCGCTTCAACATGGGATGCTTACATCTACTGGGGCTCGCCTAAGAAGTGCGCCGAAATTGCCAACACTTGGGCAAAGCGATATTACGAGGAAGGGAAATTGCCCGAGACTTTGGAAGAGTTGCGAACATGCCTTTTCTTTGAGTGGCGACAATGGCGTCACCTCGGCGACCCACCACCGAAAGAAGCTATGCGTTATGTCTGGGACTTAGTGGAAGCCATCCGACGGAAGGTTCGGGAGAGGCAGCAAGAAAGGAGGGACAAACTACCATGACAGACTGGCGAGAACGAATCTCCGTTGACCCCAATGTTTGTCACGGAGCACCCTGCATCAAAGGGACTCGCATCATGGTTTGGGTTATCCTCAGTTGCCTTGCAAACGGCGATTCCATTGACGATGTTCTCAAGGCTTACCCTAACTTGACGAGGGAAGACATCTACGCAGCCTTAGCCTATGCTGCTGAATTGGCGAGGGAACGCATCGTCCCCGTTTCGGTTGGTGAGGCAAAGTGAAGATAAAGTTGGACGAGAACATTGACCCTTGGGCACGGGAACCCAAAAAGGGATGACGCTGCAACCAAAGGAGGTGAAAAACTCATGCCTGCAACTTACTCGCCATTTTTGGTGGCGAAAAGGTTGGCGGACGAGTATCGGGAGGTTTTGAGGTCGGTTTTTCGCCCCGCAAGGGAAGAGTTGAGGCAAGCCTTTGAGCAGGTTTTGAACGAACGAGGTTTTCTGATTCAGGACATCTACCTTCAGGTCTTGCCCGTTTACGAGCGGACAAGTTCTATCACCGAACTTGCCCCTGAAGTTCGCCAAATGTTTGGGGAAATCGCTGAAAACCCCTACAAGCATCAAGCCGAAGCGACCAGAAAATTGCTTGAGGGCAAGCCTGTCCTCATCGCCACAGGGACTGGTTCGGGGAAAACGGAAGCCTTTTTGATGCCCATCGTTGATTGGTGCTATCGGCACAAAGGCAAAAGGGGCGTCAAGGCAATCCTGCTTTACCCGATGAACGCCCTCATCAACAACCAACGGGACAGGCTCAGGAGGCTTCTCAGAGGAACGGGCATCTCTTTCGGGCGATACACGGGCGAGACGGAACTTGAGGGGCAAAGACCCGCTGATGCGCCTGAGGAAGAAAGGTGCTTGCGGATGGAGTTTTGGCAAAACCCGCCCGATATCTTCCTGACCAACTACCAGATGCTGGACTACATGCTCATTCGGGGCGACGGTCGCAGGATTTTCAAAGACCACCAAGTTCGCTTCGTCGTCCTTGACGAAGTTCACACCTATCACGGCAAGTTGGGCACCGACATCGCCTTCTTGATTCGTCGGCTCAGAGCCTTCCTGCGGAAGATGAACCCAGATGCGCCAGAACCCATCTTCGTCGGCACATCGGCGACTTTGCAAAGTGGTTTGGGGGAAGACCCGAGGCAGGCTGTCGCCGACTTCTTCACGAAACTAACGGGGCAGAAAACCGATGCCGATGCGGTGATTTTGGATGCGCCCATTGTCCCGCCAAGGATGCCTGATGACTTGACAATGCCATCCTTGCCCCAAATTGATGAATCCGACTTGGAGAACTTCAACCCGCAAGATGAGGAGCAAGTCAAAAAGTTGGCAGCGAAGTTAGTGAGCGCCGTTAGTGCTGGTGCTGACGCTGGGACGCTTTATGCCCGAACGCCCCTTGCTTATCGGCTGATTGAATGGCTTCAAAAGCCCACTTCTTTCGGCGAACTCGTTGAGCGTTGGGCGAGGGAAAGAGGCGTTGACCCAGATGAACGGGTTGAGCGGGAGGTTGAAGCAGCCATCTTGGTTGGCAGCGCTTTGCCCGATGACCACCCGCTCAAGTTGAGGCTCAGGACTCATCGCTTGCTTCGTGGTTTGTTGCCTTTCTGGCGGTGCATGAACCCTGATTGCGCTCGGCTGCTTTATCACGGAGAAAGGGAATGCCCCTACTGCGGTGCGAAAGCGCTCCCTTTGGTTCTTTGCCGAACTTGCGGTTGGGACTTTTATGCGGCGTTTGAACCGTCCGAACCCGAAAAGAGAGGGCGATTGTTGCCTTGGGCAGAATTGCGTTCAAGCGAAGAAACGCTCTTCCTCTACGAGCCACCCCAGCAGCCTTTGGAAGTGGACACTGAGGGCGAGATTGCAGGCGAGTTGTTTGACTTGGAAGAGGAAGTCACAACGAAGCAGTGGAAGGAGATGCGGATATGCCCGCGCTGTTTGGCAATCGCAAAAGATGGCACTTGCCCCTCAGGGTGCGGGACGACTTTGCGAACATTTGCGGTTCACAAGGGTCGTGGCACGAGATGCCCCGTTTGCGACGACCGTTACGGTCGCTATGACATCTTGACGAAAGTGAGCATGGGCGTCTCAAGGGCGTTGAAGGAAGTTGCGAGGTCACTCATCCAGCACCTTCCCGAAGGGCAGCGGAAAGTCCTTATCTTCTGCGACAGCAGGCAAGACGCTGCCCATCAAGCATGGTTCGTGAACAACACCGAAAAGCGGCTTTGGGTTCGCAGGGCGATTTACGATTGCCTGAAAGATGAGGGAGAACCGCACGACTGGGAGTGGCTCAAAAATGCGGTTTTGGAGTGGCTAATAAGGCACGAGCAAATAGAAGAACCGAGAACGAGAGATGCCCGTGAGCGGGCTCTAAAGAAGGTTGAAGGGGCATTGCTGACCGAATTCGCCCTTGAAACCCATGTCAGGCAAACTGTGGAGCGTCTTGGACTTATCAGGGTGCGATATGCTGGGCTTGAGGAAAAGTTGCAAAGTGAAGGGTTTGAGGCAATCTGTCGCAGGCACGGTTTGCCAGTGGAAAGAGTAAGGCGGGCAATTCCGCACCTTCTGGACTTGATGAGGCTCCGTGGCGCTCTTTCCCATCCCGCACTTCAACAATCCTTCAACCTCGGTTCGCAAATAGCGGCTGATTATGACCTTCAGCCGAGCGGTGGGCGATGGTTCCCGCAAGTTTTCGCTAAAGTTGGGCAGTCTATCCCCACGCGAGAGCAGCAAAGGCAAAGGGGTTATAGGCTGCTGCGTAGCGACATGTTGAGGGTCTTGTTGGGACGATTCTGCGGTCATGTGAGCGACATGTTTTTGCACGAAGTTTTGGAGTGGCTGGAGCAGTGCCGTTACATCGTCTGGGTTCAGGTTGGGAACGGCGGAGAGGGCTTCCAAGTGGCGTTTGATTTGCTGGAATTTGAAGTGGGGCGAAATTGGGTTCGTTGCGATGCTTGTGGGCGAGTGATAGCCAACGAAGTTCCTAACACTCCTTGCCCCAGAGTTAAGTGGAATAGGGCGTGTTCTGGGACTTTGAGGGAGTGGGTTGGACCCTTTGAGGAGCGAAATATTTGGGTCTTGCAAATCGCTAACCCCGATTTGCCACCCCTTCAAGCAGGTGAGCACACGGCTGCTGTCACCAATGAGGAGAGGCAGCGGATAGAACAAGCCTTCCAAAAACAGCCCCCTGAAGTCAACGCTATCGCTTGCACCCCGACTTTGGAGTTGGGCATTGACATCGGCGACTTGGAAGCCATCGCGTTGAGGAACATTCCGCCGAACCCAGCCAATTACGCTCAACGGGCGGGACGAACTGGTCGGAAGACACGGATGGGCGTTGTCGCCGGCTTTTCACGAGCCCGACCCCATGACGGCTACTTCTTTGACCATCCCGACGAAATCATCGCAGGTGCTATTTTCCCGCCACGCTTCTACGCTGAAAACCGAACGGCTATGGCTTGTCATATCCGTGCTCTGGTGCTCGAAGAGGCGCAAATTCAAATCCCCGCAAACCTTGAGCCTTACATGGACGAGAACGGAAACATCAACGCAGGTGTGGTGGCGGACTTAGTGAACCAGATACAACAAGCCTTGGGCAGGGCAAAACAACGGGCGTTAGAAGTGTTCGGCGAATTTGACTGGGTGACGGAGGAATGGGTTTGGGAAGCGGTAAAGGACTTCCCCCAGAAAGTGCAGGAAACTATTGAACTGAGGGCGAGAGCCGTTGAACAGGCTGTAGAGAAGATGCGCTACTATGCCAACAGGGTTAGTCAGACTCAGAGGGAACGGCAATTAGAACAGGGCTACCGAGAACTGGCAAATAGGCTCAGGACTGACCGAGACTACGCCTACTTGCCCAGAGTTTTGGCGGAGGCAGGTCTTTTGCCCGGCTACGCTTTCCCGCCAATTCCTGGTGCGCTTCATTTGGGTTATCAACCAGAGCCCATTTACGCAAATCGCCTCCAAGCCCAATGGGAGTATGCTCCCGGTCAGGTTGTTTATGCCCGAGGCAGGAAGTGGGAAGTCAAGGGAGTGGCACTTAATTGCCCCGGTGGCATCTCCACTGACAGAACCGACAGAGGTATCCCGCAGTTTGAGTTCACCTTATGCCCGTCCTGCGGCTTGGCGAACAGACCCGATTTCAACTACTGCCAACGCTGCAACGCTGAACTGAACGAAGGCACGAAAGTGGCGTGGGATGTCGGGGCATTTAAGGCGGAAGAAACAACGGCTGTCCCCGAAGAAGAAGAGGACAGAACACCGAGAGCCTTCGCTCAAATGGCTCACCCGCAAAGAGATGTGGCAGCAATCGTTTACAGGCTCGGCGATGATTGCGCCTTGGAGTTACGACGACAGGAAAGCATTTGGTGGCTGAACTTGGGAAGGGTGGAGATCGCTCCAGACGGAAGTGTCAAGGGCATAAAGCCGTTTTGGCTGTGCCCCGTGTGCGGCGAATCTGTAGAACCGCCAGTTAACGCCAGAGGGGCGCAAAGGAGAAGGGCACAAAGACAACAATGGCGACACAGTCAAACTTGCAACGGAGAACCACAGGAAGTTGCCTTGGGGCACCAGACAAGAGCGGACACCTTGCGACTTATCGTTCCGGGCATTGAAACGATGGGCAAGGAAGGTGTCCGTTGGGCTTGGAGCTTGGTTCACGCAATCATTCAAGGTGCCATGATGGCTTTTCAATTGGACGAGGGCGACATTGATGGGTTCGTGCTTGAGAAGAAGGGTGAAGGTGACAGCGCACAAGTGATGGAGATTTTCTGGGTGGACACCGTTGTGGGCGGTTCTGGTGTCCTAAAAGACTTGGCTGAAAACTTCCCGAAGGTTGCGCAATTTGCCCTAAAGCACCTTGAAGGGCATGATTGTGCAAGTTCCTGCTACCGTTGTTTGCGGACTTACCGAAACCAGCGAGTCCATGAACTTCTGGATTGGCGATTGGTCAAGCCTTGGCTTGAAATGGCAGCAAAATCGAGAGTTGAACAAGGAGGGGTTACTCAACCACCCTTTGAAGGCGCAGAGTGGGAAGAAGCGAGGCGGGAAGGTTGTGGTTCACCTGCTGAGTTGAGGCTGTTGAAAGCCCTCCGAGCGGCTGGTTTACCTGAGCCGCAAAAGCAGTTTGAGGTTAAAGACGAGCAAGGGGAAATGGTGACGGTAGCCGATTTCGCTTACCCTGAACAAAGGCTCCTCATCTATGTTGACGGGCTCGCCTTCCATTCGGCGCTGCCAAAGCGCTTACACGATGCCCGCATCACTCGGTGGTTGCAAAGGCATGATTGGAAGGTGCTCCGTTTCTTTGCGACTGAAGTTTATGTCAATCCTGAGCGATGCGTTCGGGAGGTTAGAGAAAGTTTCAAGCCCTTGTAACAAATTGGTCAAGGGTGTGATGGCAAAATGCAGCAAAGTCGGGAGAGAGCAATAGACGACCTTCACCTCATCTTCAAAGCGTCAATGCGAACTTTAGGGCTGAACCTCTGTTTGCTGTTTCCTTTGATGGTTCTCTCAGAAAGTTCCGTCTCAAGGAAGTCCGACTACGATGCCCTTCTCGGTTTCGTCTTCGGCGCCCTAATCGGTCTATTCTGCCTTCTCTTTCTTGAGTGGCTCGGACGCCTTTCCCCTTTCGGGAACACAGACTGGACGCTGATAGTCGCTTGGAAGAAAAGTTGGGAAGAAAGGAACTACCTGAAAGGGATTCTCCTCACAGTAGCGATGGGATGGTGGTGGTTCATCGTCGGGGTTGCTTTGGTTCTCCTTTGCTTGACGCCCCTTATCCTTGCCTCCAGTGCTTCCCTCGGCTATGCTGGTAGAGGACTGTTTGGAAGGTCAAGGTGCATTTTGTGCGGGAGTTACCCTGCAGAAAGAGTTGCCCGTGTGTGTCGTCTCTGCGACGATGGAAGGTGCTTCAACTGCGGAGACCCGTTTCCTCAGGTAGTGGGATACATTTGCTGGTCATGTGACAGGGGTCAGTGCATCAAGTGCGGTAATCCTTTCCCTGAGGTAGCCGTCCGATTGTGCCGAACTTGTGCCTCTCGCTTTTGGTAGAGTTACCTAACTATCTCAAAACCCACGATTTAGAATCATCCGCAGCGGAGCGGATGCTTAACATGCACTTCGTGCTCATGCACGAGATGCGGTTGAGGTCGAATTTATACGAATAAATTCCAACTACGATGAGTGCTGGATTTCCTTGCGCAGGTCATTCACCCGGTTGAGCCAACCTCTCAAGAACTTGAGAACTTGCCCAAGCGAGGGTTAGCACGAACTATTGCCTTGTAACGCTCCCCTCAGTGTTTGCACAGTTGCGACAAACTAATGGCGCACGAGAACGGGAGACGACCCTTGCTTAGAGCGTAGCCTCGATATCGTCCGAACCTACCGTAACCTTACGCAATGAACACTCACAACCCCCGTAGCGTTTCCAATCTCCAAAGTCAGGGCGGAACACCGTCGCTTTTTCGTCAGCGTTAAATCAGCGTCAGTTACCATTACTTTGCCGAAAATTTTGCTTATGACCTGTGACCCACAACCCAAAACCCGCTGTTTAATCGTCCCCTCATGGTCGGGTCGGAACAGATTTTATTCGGATAAATTCTCGTTGAGGGATTTGGGTCGCCGTCCCCTCATAGTCGGGTCGGAACTCGTCAACCGCCACCTCGCTTGACTAATGATTACTTGACTGTCGCCGTCCCCTCATAGTCGGGTCGGAACCGTGAGGTCACGGTCAAGTATCGGAGTGGGTCACAGTCGTCGTCCCCTCATAGTCGGGTCGGAACCACTGAGGCAGGTAAGGTCATTTCGTTTCGTGAAGAGTCGTCGTCCCCTCATAGTCGGGTCGGAACCTTGAAGAGAAAGGAGAGGTGAAGTGAGATGAAGAGTCGTCGTCCCCTCATAGTCGGGTCGGAACTTCTGATTTGCTTAACCTAGTTTTGCCAGATTCTGAAGTCGTCGTCCCCTCATAGTCGGGTCGGAACCAGTATAACTTCATGCAAATTACTGGCGAAGCATCTGTCGTCGTCCCCTCATAGTCGGGTCGGAACTGACGAGGCACCCATTTTGCTTGAGAAACATTCGCGTCGTCGTCCCCTCATAGTCGGGTCGGAACCGATGTTAGTGAATTCGTGCGATTTTTGTTTAGCCCGTCGTCGTCCCCTCATAGTCGGGTCGGAACCAAGGCAAATCTTAGGGTTTTGACGGTGAAACGAAGGGAAACGGGAAAGGGGTTGCAGTCGACCTTCGGTTGCCCGAAAACCCTTAGGGGGTCGACGGCAACCGACCCTTCAAAATTGGGTCATTTTGGGCTAAAATCGCCACCACGCCTCTATCCTGCTTTCAAGGTGCTCAAAACCGCTTAGGTCGACGGCAAGTTTAGCACAATC
>Ga0079996_114214_pt1 | contig 32300 bp, 39 predicted proteins | sample PerSpoAPS_AMetaG_FD_69199 | JGI IMG/M metagenome (GOLD analysis project Ga0079996, IMG submission 69199) | Thermal spring microbial communities from Yellowstone National Park, Wyoming, USA - Perpetual Spouter A (PS_A) MetaG (SPADES assembly)... | ecosystem: Environmental > Aquatic > Thermal... | reverse complement strand
GTAGGCGTCGTGGAGGTCATGGGCAGAAAAGCCTACACGCACATACTTGTGTCGGACGACATAGAGATTGTGCTGATCGGCGCAACGGCGCTGGAGACCTTAGGCCTCGAAGTAGACCCAGCCGCGGGGAAGCTGAAGGAAGCCGCGACGTACCTACTCTAAGCGCCGATGAGCCCGCGTGCGCCGGAGGCCGCAGGAAAACAACATCTAATACTCACACAGCAGGTCGGTCGCCACATTAAGCGGCGAAGCCCCCGGGTAAACGCAACACCCAACAAGCCGGCGTACAAAACGCAAACCGTCAGGCGCCGCAACAAAGCCTCGCCGGCCTCAGAAGAGGCGAACCCACCTGTCGCTCAACACGGCGCCACGCAACGGCCCCGCTCCGCCGACGCAACACCGCCGAAAGGCCGTAGAGACCCTCGCCGAGGTGCTAACCAACGCCATGAGGCGCGCCGCCAGCGAAAAGGCGCGCGAGGCCATACAGCAGAGAGGCTACCTAGACTGACACACCTACGTCGAAGCCCTCCAGCAGGAGTTTGCGCAGGAGCTCACACGCCGTATATGACCACAGCCGTCGGCGCAGAGGGCGGGAAGACGCCGCGAGGGGCAGATGCAAGCCCAACGCCGTTGCCGTTTGCTCTCAGATGGCGGCCGGTGCATCGTGGCCATCGATCGGATGACTTCCAGCGCTTAAATTCGATTTGAAGCCCACCGAAGCGTGAAGAGGATCAAGGTCGAAATCGCGCCCGGCGTCAAGACAGAGTTCGTGGATAGGGACCGCGCCTTGGCGCAGGTGGAGGAGTGGGCTGAGAAGGGCACCAGGTTTCCCGTGGTGATCTTCGGCCCGGAGGGATGCGGCAAGACCGCCTTCCTCCGGCAGGCCGCCGCGGCGCTGAGGGAGCTGGGGTATGACGTATTCTATCTGCATCCGCTGGATAGAGTTTTTGAGGCTGAGGTCTCGCCTCCCGACGTCAAGAAGGCCTTTCTGGAGTTTGTGGAGCGGGCTGTGGCTGAGGAGGCTGTGGGCCGCGCGGCGTGGGCTGTCTTCGACTTTGTGCGGAAGGTGTTGAAGACGCGGAAGACGAAGATCGCCATAGTCGCAGACGACGTCTTCCAGGCTATCGGCCTGGACAAAGCCGCCGCCTACGTGAAAGGGCTGTTGAACATGATCGAGCACCCGGTGTACGACTACGAAAACATCGTCGTTCTCGTCGCCACAAGCGAAGGCGTAAGCAGACGCGAAATCGGGAGACACCTCTGGGCCGAGTTGCGGCCCATGTGGAACATGCCGAGGGAGGGCTTCCAGCAGCTGTACGAGAAACTGCCAGGCCCAAAGCCGTCGTTTGAGGAGGCGTGGCGGTGGGCCGGCGGAAACCCGAGGATGCTCGGGAGGCTCCACACGGCCGGTTGGGCCGCGGAGAGGGTCGTGGGGGATGTGTTGCGGGAGAAGAGGCTGACGGCGGAGTTCGTTAGGCGGTGGAGGAGGTGGCTTGAGGAGGCCGTGGAGGACCCGGAGACGCTTTGGACAGGCGACGTGCCGGAGGAGCTTGTCAAAGAGCTTGAGGCGAGGAACCTCGTGGTGTACAACATGTACGACAGAGACCCCTACTTCTGGGTAGACGCCCCGCCGCCAGAGAGGGATCCAGAGCTCGGCATTGGGAAGAACGCCGCCTGGCAGACCCCCCTACATAGGGAAGCCGTAAGGAGGGCGCTTGAGGAGATGACATGACCGGGCCAAGCGTGTCGAAGTCCAGGGCGGGACTGACGCCGAGAAGGCCAAAAGCACCGCCCTCCAGGCGGAGATGAGAGAAGGTACAAGTTTCTTCCGCCGAGCCCCGACGGGGCGGATGGGCGCGGCGCTGGCCCAGACCCTCACGACACCCGCCGAAGGAGCCGCTGAAAGCCGGCCGGGAGCGCCGATGATGCACCCCAGGCGGAACCCTTTAGGGCGAGGAGGAGATCAGGCCCACGCCCCTAATATACACAGGCGATACTACACGCCCTTCACGAGGAGACCGCGCATGAGAAAGATATAGCCGTTATGAATAAAGTTGAGCTGGAGTTCGCCCCAGGTCTCTGGATAGAATTCACCAATCGAGATAGGGCGCTTAAGGAGGTGGAGAAGTGGGCCGAGAAAAGCACTTGGCGGCCCGTTGTCGTATTCGGCCCGGAGGGATGCGGCAAAACCGCCCTCCTTCTACAAGCCTCCGCCATGCTGAGAGAGCTGGGGTTCGAGGTCTTCTATCTACACCCCCTAGGGCGGAAGTTCGAGGCCGAGGTGGACCTGCCGGACCTAAAGAGCGAGTTCATGCGGTTTGTGGAGAGGGCTTTGAGCGAAAACGCCCTCGGCAGAATAACGTGGGCCGCCGTAGACTTCATCCGCAGGCTACAGAAAGCGCGGCAAGGCAAGATCGCCGTGATAGCAGACGACGTCTTCCAAGCCATAGGGCTGGACGTAGCTGCGGCATACGTCAAAGCGCTGTTAAACCTAATCGAGCACCCAGAATCTAGATACGAGAAGATCATCGTCCTCGTGGCGACCAGCGAAGGCGTCTCGCGGCGGGAGATCGGGAGGCACAGATGGGCCCACCTCGCCCCCATGTGGAATATGTCAATGGAGGGTTTCCGGCAGTTATATGACAGAATCCCGGGCCCCAAGCCGCCCTTCGAGGAGGTGTGGAGGTGGACCGGCGGAAACCCCGACATGCTCCGAAGACTATACGAGGCCGGTTGGAACGTCGACAAGGTCGTCACAGCTGTTACGAAGGAGAAGATACTGCCGCCTCCCTTCGCGGCCAAGTGGCGCAACTGGCTTGAACTAGCCGTGGAAGACCCCGACGCCCTCTGGAACCCCGAGGCGCCTGAGGAGTTGATAAACGCACTAGAGGAAAAAAATCTAATTATCTACAACATGTACGATAGGGATCCGTACTTCTGGGTCGACCAGCCGCCACCCGAGAGGGACTTGGAGCTGGGCATTGGGAAGAACGTGGCCTGGCAGACGCCCATACATAGAGAGGCCGTAAGGAGGGCTCTGAGGGATGCGGCGTCTTCTTGAAGCCGCTACGGCGTCTGCGTGTGGGTTCTGCCAGTTTCTAAAGACTTTAAAAAGGACTGCAGGAGTTCCCGTGGTTGTTGAGCTTGTGGAGAAGCCGCTTCCCAAGCCCTCTGACGAGGGCTATGTGGAGGCTAGGCTTCTTGAGGCTTTGGGCGAGGCGAGGCTGGCGTTGGAGTATTTGGAGAGAGGCCTTACGAGAAACGCCGCGTGTAAGGCCTTCCAAGCGTGGAAGGCGCTTCTGGCCGCCCTCCTCAGGCTTGAGCTGGAGAAGCTGAAGGCCCTGGCCAGGTCGGAGGAGGAGAGGAGGCGGCTTGAGTCGAAGGCCGTCCCCCGGGTGCCGACGACCAAGATGAAGGAGCTTGGCAGGCTTCTAGAGGAGGCGGGCCACCACGGCATCTCCGCCTGGACGGATAAGGCGCTTGACCTCCACGACTATCAATACCACGGCCCTGATCCAGACGCAGTTTTGTCTAAATACGCGACGAGGGAGTCAGCCGCCGCAGACGTCCTGCTACTCTTCAAAGAACTCGCCAGACGTGTCGAGACGCTTAAAGGACGCATCAAGTGGGGCGAGGAGCTGGAAAAAGCGCTAGAGGAGGCGATGCAAGCCTTGAGACCGCCAAAGCGCTTGTCGATATAGGCGTCACCTTAACCGCGGTTCCGAGAAGAACCGCCGAGGAACTCCAACTGCACCATAATAGGGAGAGCCATGAGGGCGAAGGGCACTACGGAACTCGACAAATGCATGAGCGTCGTGGGGTCGTGGGCAGAAGAGCCTATACGCATATACCGCGTCCAACGAGATGGACGTTGTGCCGATCGGCGCAACGACGCTGGAAACCCAAGGCCTCGAAGTAGACCCAGCCACGGGGAAGCTTAAAGAAGCCGCGACATACCTACTTCAAACGCTGGTCCCCGGCAAGCACAACGCCGCGCAACGGCTCCGCGCCGCCGGCAAAGGTCGAATAAACGCCATGAACCCCTCCGTCAACGACGTCCTCAATTGCCTGCAGAAATACGACGAAGGACACCGAGACTTCTACCAGAGATACGCCGAGGTGCTCACCGCAAAGCTACACACAGCCTTTCAAAACATCACCAACGTCATCTGCACCGAAGACCCCAACATCTCTGGCACTAGAGTCGACGCCTACGTCGAGACCCCGACGGAGAAGTACCTCATAGAGGCGAAGCTCTGTATGAGTTCAGGCGCGACGCTGGGAAGAAAACTGCTCAAGAAAGCCGCAACAACGCTCAACAAACTAGGCATCCAAGAGGCGGTACTTCTACTCATAGTTCCCCAACAACATCTCTCCGCGGCAGAAAGACTGCTGAAGGACTACATCGCACGGGCAGTCTACGGACATACTGACGAAAAGCTCGACCAAAACGACTTGGCGCTCGCGCCCCGCCTCGGAGAGGTTACACTTATTCTAAAGGCAAAAAAGAAATATAAAGCACTCCACGACACTTTACGTAACTACGGAATCAAAGAAATCGCAGTCCTTGCAATATGATCACAGCAAAGATTTGGAAGCCTAAGACGGGCCTCCGCCCCGCAAGCCACCGGAGGGCGTCTGCGGCGCTCGGCCTGGCCCTAGCGGCAACGCTGAGGAGAGCCGGCAACTTCGACGCGGCGGAGGCGGAGGCCTGGAAAGGAGTGCCAGACGCAGTAAAAGAAACCTTCACAGTAGAGATCAAACACGTAGACGAAGAAGCCATAAAGACAGTGGCGGAGCGCCTAAGCAGACACAGCGGCGTAACCATCAAGATGCAGGGCAGGCTGGGGAGGGCCGAGCTCGCCGTAGACATAGACATCTACGCGCATGAATACGTGCCGGTGCTCGCCGGAATTCTGCACGAACCCGCCGAGGTGCTGGCCGAGCCGAGAGGCCGCGTCGACGGGAGGCCCATCGCAAGCTTCTACCAGCTCCTCGACGAAGAGTACGAGGCCATGAAGACGCTCGCCGTGGAGCTATTCGCAGAGCTACACATGGCGGAGCTCAGAGTCGCGACAGGCGCAGGCGTGAGGACGCACCCCCTGTGGAGACTAGCCGCGCGGATACACGCCACGCAGGAACACAGCGACAGATACGCCATCCCCCTCTGGTACAGACCCTGGACCTGGCAACTGACGAGGAGCCTATACGCCCTCGCGCCCCCGGAGCTGAGGAGGCTGGCGGGCCCCGCAGGCCTCAGAAGAGCCATAAAAGAAAACGCCAAACCACTCCTCAACTACCTGAAGCGGCACTACATAGTGGCTCTACGGCACACCGAAAACGCCATCCAGCTGATCCCCAAGCCCTCGTCGCCGCCGACGCAGACCCATCTAAAGGCCATGAAAAACCTAGCCGAGGCGCTGACCAACGCCATGAGGCGCGCCGCCGGCGAAAAGGCGCGCGAGGCCATACAGCAGAGAGGCTACCTAGACTGGCACACCTACGTCGAAGCCCTCCAGCAGGAGTTTGAGCAAGAGCTCACACGCCTTACATGACGACAGCCGGCCCTCGATACACGACCGCAAACCCTGCGAGTCTCAAAGCGGCGCGGCCACAAAACAGCCGCCTACGCCATGACCCCCACCCAGCCAGAACTAGTCGCCGCGTAGAATCGGGCCCCGCCCCATGGACCCCCTGACCGCCCTCAGCGCCGCCCACTTCGGCGCGCCCCTCGCCTACTACGCCGCCGAGAAGCGGATCAGACAGCCGTGGCGGATCAGGCCCGACCCCGCGTATGCGTCCGCGGTCACGGTTACCCCCGCGACAGGCTTGAGATAACCGTCGTCGACTCCGCCAGCACGGACGGCACGGCTGAGAGGGCGAGGAGGTGGGCCCGGACGCACCCGGACCTGGACGTCAGGATGGCGGAGGAGCCCGAGAGGCGCGGCAGGGCGGTAGCTCTGAACGCGGCACTGGCCATGGCCCGGGGCGAGGTGTTCGTCATAACAGACGCCGATTGCCGCTGGCCCCAGAATGCCGCAACAGCGTCGGGCCCGCCTGGGTGAGTGCTCGCGGCGCTGGGCCCAGCCGCACTCGCCTATAAGCCACGCCGCACGTGGATAGCCGTGCAGATATACCTATTGGCGGTTGCCGTGGGGAATCTGTGGGACAAACAGCTGATTTGGAACAAAGAAGATAAGCCAACTCGCCGACAATATGAAGAAAGACTTATTAAACGTCTCTTATATCCCGTTATGCTCCTGGCGGCGGGGTTTGTGCCTTCGCTTGTGTCGCTTTCTGCGCTTAAAAGCCGCGCCTTGCGCAGAGGCGTGTGGTACAAAATCAGCCCCGCCGCCAGGGCGCTCATCGACGCCGCCATACTCTACCTAAAGAGGGGCGGCCGCATAAAATCGCCAGCCCTCGCCGAGGCCCTAAGAAAAGCCGCGGAGGAGGTGCTCCGCATGGTCTCGCCGATACGCGTATTGGCCAAAGCCGTGGGATACGCCCTAGCGAGACAACTCGGCGTAGAGATAGACGAAGAGAAGGCTGTGGCGTTAGGACTGCAGTGGCTAAACACGCCGAAAAAGTGGAGAAGAGACGTCGCAACGCCGTGAGTCCCGGCGCTGAGAAGCCAGACTGGCGCTCCAGCGGTTGAGAGATCTGCCAGGCGCAGGGTGATACGGCGCTTCCACAAGGAGAAGTCGCTAGAAAAGTCTGAACATACGATACGCCCTCCGCCAGCCGTAGCTTTTATAACGCGCATATACGTATTTATACAGACACCGCAAATTATCCATGGCCGGAGAAGTGGAGGAAACCGCGTTGAAGCTAATCGTCGAGATGATGCGGAGCTACTCGCAAATACTTAAGGCAGTGGCAGAAATCGAAGAAGCAGGCAGACAGCCGTTCGACGAAATACTGAAAAAACTGTTCAGCCCAGAGAAGCTCGCCGAAATGCGCAACAGAGTGCCCCCAAACCTCTACGCCGTATTCGCCGTAGCTCTTTTCAGGCTGACTGCGGCGGCGCCAAAACTACAAAACCCCCTAGCGCTTTCCACAGAAGAAAAAAAGAAACTTTCAAACGAGATACTAGAAATAGCAGAAATAATGGCAAAGATAGCCGCATCGAAGCAATAAGGGCACGTTACCGACGGCGTTGCCTATGTCCCAGTTGCACGCCGCCGTAGCGACTGCGTTAAACGCAACGGCTATGCTAACCGCCGAAGTAGTCCTACAAGCCGCGAGGGCACTCATAGGCGCTACGCCGCGTCAAGTAAGAGTGGAGGAGGACCCCGACTGGGGGCCCACCTACGTCATTACGTTAGACGTAAAGGCCAGCGAGGCGCTCAGGATAAACCTAGAGCTCCAAAGGAAGCTCCCCGGGGTGCCCATCGTGGTCGAGTGGACAGGGCCCACCGACATCAGCAACGACGAGCTCCTAGAGCGGCTAGTCGAAATAGCACACGCCGGGGGGTTCAGGGCAAGGGAAACAGGGGGCATAGACGTCGTGAAGGAAGTTTCCCAACAGAGAGACCGGTGGCCTACCTAGACACCAACGTCCTCCTCAGCCACTACTTCGCCGAAGACCCCAACCACTTAAACGCCGCACGGCTCATGGAGACCCTGAGGAGACGCGGAGAGGAAATGCGCGTATCCCTCCTAACGCTCGTCGAGCTCTACGCATATAACTCGCGAAGAATCGGCGCCCTCAAGCTCCCGCCGCATTACGCCAGGCTAAGCCAAGGGGAAAAAGCAGCCGCCGTAGTTATACACGTGCTAAAACACGCCAGCGCCCAGCCGGTAGACAACACGCCAGCCGACCTCCTGCAAAAGGCGATGCGGCTGGCGCACGTCCTCAGGCTAAAAACCCTCGACCTCCTCCACATCGCCTACGCGCTACACCTAGCCGAAAGAGGCTTAATACACACCTTCGCCACTTTGGACAGAGAAATCGCTGAGAGGGGAGACGTAATAGAAAGACTGGGGCTAAAGCTCCTCACCCCATGGACCTCCTGACCGCCCTCGGCGCCGCGCTGGCTGCCGCCCACTTCGGCGCGCCGCTAGCATACTACGCCGCCGCCAGGCAGTGGCTTAAAACGCCTTGGCGCATCAAGCCCGATCCCGCCTACGCCCCCACCGTAAAGGTTGCGGTACCTCTACGATGAAAGCGCTTACCGACTCGGAGCGTAGCTTTAAACAGGACGTAGTCTCCCGCCGTGTTAAGGTGGCACTAATTGGCTCACGCGGGATACCACCGAGATATGGAGGGGCGGAGACCTTCGTCTACGAACTCAGCAGGCGGCTCAAAGAAGACTTCGACGTCTACGTAACCTGCGAAGACGACGGCTTCTACCTCGACGAGTATGAAGGGGTAAGGAGAGTACACATCTGGGCCCGACATACCCCCACGATGACGATACCCGTCATCTACGACATAGTCGCAACACTGTACCTCCTAAAGAAGGTTCCCGATATCGACATCTTGTTTTACGTAGCGCCAGACGGAGCCTACGCCGCCGCCCTCTCGAAACTCGTCCGGAAAAAGACAGTGGTTAGCACAGACGGCATAGAGTGGCAGAGACTACTCACACGCATAAAATACGCCCCCCCGCTCCACAAGCCGATATACCTACTCACAGCCCTCGCGATGTTTTTCGCCGAATTCCTTGCATGCAAAATCCCTGAAGCCACAATTGCAGACGCCGTCGCGATAAAACACTACATAGAGAGGAGGTGGAGATCCAAGAAAGCGGTATACGTCGCATACGGCGTACGGCAACTCCCACAGATAGATGAGGAGAAACAGAAGATGATCCTCCACAAACTCGGCCTAGAAAAACACGGCTACTACCTCACCGTGGGAAGAATAGTGGCTGAAAACAACATCCACATGGAAATACAAGCCTTCATCCAAGCTAAAACAAATAAAAAGCTCGTAATAGTAGGCCCCATAAATCCCAGCGACCCCTACGTCAAATACCTCCAAAAACTCAAAAAAGATGATCCACGCATTATCTTCACAGGCCCCATATATAACACTGTAATCCTTTCCGCATTACGCGCCAATTGCAAAGCCTATATACACGCCTACACAGTAGGCGGCACCAACCCCTCCCTACTGGAACAGCTACAGTACAACCGACCCATCCTAGCTTACGATGTTCCCTTTCACCGCGAGATACTCCGCGAAAAAGGCATATACTTCAAAACCGCAGAAGAACTGAGACAAAAAATAGAGGAACTAGAAAACAAAGAGATTGCAATACAGTGGAACCCCCCGAAGATATTCACCTGGCAATACGTAGCTAACACATATAGACAACTCTTCAAACAGCTCGCCAGATGATACGCCACGCTATTGTCCTCGCCGGCGGCTATGCCACACGTCTGCGGCCGACTTCGCTCTCCATGTCTAAACACCTCGTGCCTCTCGCTAACAAGCCCGTGCTGGGCTGGGTCTTGTCTCAGATTGCGGAAGCCGGAATTAAAGAGATCTTCCTCGTCGTGGGTCCTCATAATAGGGTGCAGATTGCCGAGTATGTGGGCGACGGGTCAAGGTTCGGCTTGTCGGTTGTGTACCTCCTGCAGGAGAGGCCTCTTGGCCTTGCCCACGCTGTTTCGCTGGCGGAGCGGTACGTGTCGGGTCCTTTCCTCGTGTACCTCGGCGATAACCTCCTCAAGGGCGGCGTGGCGCCGTATCTAAAGCGCTTCACAGAGACGCGGGCGGACGCCCTAGTGGTCCTCAAGGAGGTTGAAGACCCGACGCGGTTCGGCGTGGCGGTCTTCGACGGGGGCGGGAGGCTGGTGGGTTTCGTGGAGAAGCCCAGGGAGCCCCCCTCCCGCATGGCCCTCGTGGGTCTCTACTTCTTCACGCCTGTGGTGTTTGACTACATAAAGCAGCTCAAGCCCTCTTGGCGTGGGGAGTACGAGATAACAGACGCCTTGGCCCTCATGCTGAGAGGGGGCGGGCGGGTGGAGTACGCAGTGCACGAGGGCTGGTGGCTGGATATCGGCAAGAAAGACGACGTCCTCGCCGCAAACGCCCTCCTCCTCGACGAGTACGCCCGCCTAGACGTCAGGGGCGTTGTTGAGAACAGCCGGCTGGAGGGCCGGGTTGTGGTGGAGCCCGGCGCCGTGGTTAAGAACAGCGTGGTGAGGGGTCCGGCTGTTATCGGCGAAGGCGCGGTTGTGGAGGGCTCCTTCGTGGGCCCCTACACCAGCGTGGGGCCTAGGGCGCTGGTTAGAGGCAGTGCGGTGGAGTACAGCGTCTTGATGGAGGGGGCGGTGGTGGAGGGCGTGGAGAGGCTTGAGGAGTCCATACTGGGCCGGCACGCCAGAGTCGCCGCGGGTGGCCGGAGGGCCCTCCGCCTGCACATCTCGGATTACTCGACGGTAGAGTTTTAAATTGGGGTTTTGTGGCGGCTATGAGGGTGTTGGTGACTGGTTGCGGCGGCTACATCGGGACTACGCTTACGCCGCTCCTCCTGCAGAGGGGGTACAAAGTGCGTTGTGTAGACTGGCTTGTATTCGGCGACGACGTCCTCAGCCACGTGGCGGGCCACCCCAACTTCGAGCTAGTGAAGAAAGACGTGAGAGAGGTAGACGGCGCGGTTTTTGCAGACGTAGACGCCGTGGTGGACCTCGCCGCCATCTCCAACGACCCCGCGGGTGAGCTGGACCCCGAGCTCACTCTCTCTATAAACTACAGAGCCAGGGCGAGAAACGCCAAGCTTGCGGCTGAGAGGGGGGTCTCTCGCTACGTCCTTGCCTCCAGCTGTAGCGTCTACGGCAGGCAAGACGGCGTGGTGGACGAAACTGCGAAGCCCAACCCCCTCACCACATACGCCAAAGCCAACCTCCTGGCTGAGCAGGAGATTCTGCCTCTGGCATCCCCCAGCTTCTCCCCAGTGGCCTTGAGGTTCGCCACGGTGTATGGGCCCTCCAGAAGGATGCGTTTCGACCTTGTCGTAAACGCCATGACTCTCACCGCCTATGCGGAGGGGAGGATATACGTGGAGGGTGACGGCATGCAGATGAGGCCGCTTGTCCACGTGGTAGACGTGGCCCGGGCCGTAGTCTTTATGCTGGAGCAGCCGTCCGACGCCGTGTCTGGCCAGGTCTTCAACGTGGGGTCGGATGACCAGAACCACAGAATTATTGACGTGGCGAAGGCGGTGCAGGAGGTGGCGGGAGGCGATGTAGTTTTCAGGGGTGAGGTGGATAGACGGAGCTACGCCGTCTCTTTCGCCAAGATAAGGCGGCTGGGGTGGCAACCCCTCTACAGGCTGGGGGAGGGGGTGAGGCAGATCTACCACGAGCTCCTCCTTGGCCATCTAAAGCCGGAGGAGAGGTGGTGGACTGTCAAGTGGTACAAGAGGTTGTTGGGGAGATGAGGGGCTTGGCGCTGGTTACGGGGGTGAGCTCGTCGCCTGGCTGGAAAACAGCGCTTAGGCTGGCCTCCGCAGGCTGGGAGGTGCTCGGCGTATATAATCAACACCCCGTGGAGGGCGTGCCTGCGGTTAGGTGGGATCTGGCGGAGGACCCCCGCGGAGTCGTGAGGCTCTACAAGCCGTCTCTGGTGGTCCACGCCGCGGCGCTGGGCGACGTAGATAGATGCGAGGCGGAGCCCCAGCTCTGCTACAGGTTAAACGCTGTTGCGACTAGGGAGATCGCCGGCGAGGCGTATAAAGTGGGGGCTAGGGTGGTGTATCTCTCGACGGATTACGTCTTCCCCGGCGACCGGGGGCTGTATAGAGAGGAGGACCCGCCCCGGCCTGTGAACTACTACGGCCTCTCTAAGCTCCTGGGGGAGGAGGCGGTTTTGGCGGTGGGAGGCGCTGTGGTGAGGGTGGCTTGGATATACGGCTTCGGGCCTGGGAGACTTAACTTCGGCCGCGCCGTTGTGGAGAAGCTGGCGCGCGGCGAGGAGGTCAAGGCAATAGCAGATCAGTGGGGGTCTCCGACGCTGAACACCCTAATTGCCGAAGTGGTGGCGAGGCTGGCAGAGAGGGAGTACGCAGGGGTGCTCCACGCCGCTGGGCCCCGGATGTCTCGATACGAATTCGCCCTGGCCATCGCTGAGGCCTTCGGCTTCCCCAAGAGTCTGGTCAAGCCTATCTCCATGGCTGAGGTGGGGTACAAGGCGCCTAGGCCTAGGGACTCGAGCCTAGTCAGCAGAAGGGCCGTGGAGATGCTGGGCGTGCCCATAGACGACGTGAATTACGCCTTGTCAATATTTAAAAGAGAGTGGCTTGAGCAGAGCCATGCCACTAGCTGAGGCCAGGAGGCTGGGTATCCCCGAGGTGATGTATTTCCGCTACCGCCTGTTTGAAGACGAGCGGGGCTTCTTCGCGGAGCTTTGGAAGCGGAGCGAGTACCTGGCGGCGGGGCTCCCCTTCGACTTTGTGCAGGTGAATCTGTCCTACTCGAGGCCGTATGTGGTTAGGGGTCTCCACTACCAGCTGAAGCCGTCTGAGCAGGGTAAGCTGGTCTTCGTGGTTAGGGGCCGGGTGTTCGACGTGGCTGTGGACATCCGCAGGGGCTCGCCGTATTTCGGCAGGTGGGTCGCCGCGGAGCTGGGGCCCGGCGAGGCGCTTTGGATCCCGCCTGGCTTCGCCCACGGCTTCCAGGCCTTGGAGGAGACGCACTTCCTGTACCTCGTCACCAAGGAGTACGACCCCCAACGCGATAGATGCATAAAGTGGGACGACCCCGCCATCGCCGTGAAGTGGCCAGCCCCCGACAAAGCCATACTAAGCCAAAAAGACAAAAACTGCCCCCCGCTAGCGGAGGCGGAGAACAACTTCGAATACCCATAGTTATTTTACATGTACCGAGTGTGCGGACTTATATGGACATATAACCCAGATATTTCCCTACTGAGACGCACAGTAGAGGCGGCACTGGCAAATGTTGATTACTTGCTCGTAGTAGACAACGGCTCTGCGAACAGAGAAGAAATAAAAAGTATTCTAAGTACCTATAACCATACAGAAGCAATTTTCTTGCCTAAGAACTTGGGCGTGGCGGCGCTCGATCTGGGACTTAGAGTATTGTCTAGGCAGTGCGAGTGGATACTAATACTAGACGACGATAGCATAATACTGCAACCAAACGCAACCGCGGAAATCTTAGACAAATATTATCGTTTGCCACCAATATTAAGAGACCGAATTGGCGTTATTTCTATAAGTGATTTGAAAAGCATACCTATCACACTACGACTAAAATTAGAAAGATTACCTCGCGAAACACTTATAGTACACTACGAGCCTTTGATTTTTTCAGGTAGCATTATTAAAGCAAAAATTTTATATACCGATATATTGAAAATAAACAAGAACTTATTTATTGACCACGCAGATACCGATTCCTTCGCAAGGCTTCTGAAAAAAGGCTACTTGATAACCATCTACACAAAACCGTTATTAAAACACAGGCTCGGAATTCCTCTACCGAAACCAATAAATTTACTTTTCTACAAAATAGAGTCCACAACAAAACCTATAAGGCTATACTATACTACAAGAAATGGAACATATTTATTAATAAAAAGAAATATAACAATAATACGTTATTTACTGTCTATATTTCGTTATGCAATACCATTATTCCTTGAAAAACCTTTAACTACAGTTCGTGTTGTGGCGCTGGGAATAATCCACGGTATTACAGGTACGCTTGGAGTATGGGAAACACCTCTATTAAAATAGCTGTAGTAGTACCGCAAGGCTTCTTGTCCCATCCTGAAGCATACGGCGGCGGTGTAGTACGTGCATATAAAGTATATACACATCAAATAATTCGTAATTTATTTAATGTTAAGTTTTATTTTTATGATACAAGCTTAGTAAAATATCCATTTTCAATTATAAATAATTTGAAAGCTTTGTCCCGACAAAAGGACATATTAGCAATAGTTGCTCCATGGGAGATTCATTTTAATATCTTTCCAGCCATCATATTTGGCTTATTTCGGTGCATTCCAGTAATACTAATTTTTAATGCTGTTCCACTACTAGGAGAAGTAGGTACTAATGCGAAAAGTTGGACAAACGTTCTAAGAGCCATACCAGTCAAGTGCATACATGGAAAATGGGTATGCACCCTTAAGGCACCTCTTCGTAATCTCTGGATACTTACACTTCTACGAACTATTAAATTCCTAAATCAAAGAACGTTCGCCATAGCCATAACTCCTGGAGTGGCGCAGACACTTGCCAATATCGGGCTTCGCGTAGAAAACATTTACCCAGGTAATGGAATAGACCCAGTATCAACCGAGTCTAGCGTCAAGCTATGGGAAAGCTGTTACGTCGCAAGCCCGCTCCATGTCGACAAAGGAATTATCGATGTCTTAGCCATATGGCGCCTGGTGACACAACAACACCCCAGTGCTAAACTGCTTTTAATCGGAAGAATAAGCGATTACCCTAAAGAACAAATAACAGCTCTTATAGAACGCTATGGATTAAAAAATAATACTCAACTACTTGCTTCAGAAAAAGGAATCCCACGAGCTTTCATACTGAAAATACTAACTGCTTGTAGAACTTTCCTATATCCGACACGTAAAGACGTGTGGCCACTGGTAATAGGAGAAGCGCTTTCTGCAGGCGTACCTGTGGTAACTTATAAACTGCCAGACATCGAACATGCCTACGGCTGGTGCCCCGCCGTAAGGCTTGTAAATACAGGCGACATAGTCCATGCAAGCAAGGAATTACTTAACCTATTAAACGACAAAATATCGCCACAAATTGCAAGACACTGCGCACAAAAAATGACGTGGAGACGCGTAGCACTTCTCGAGGCAAAGGCAATACTCATGTCAATAGCAAAGTATTATAATATTTTTGGTACAAAGACTAGACACTTATAGGACTGGTTGACTTTGTATAAATTTCACAAAAAGCGCTCTAATCCATAACCTAGGCGATGACGCTAGGCCTTACTAGGCCGTTAAAGCAAGCCGAGCTGTCATGAAGCTGGATAGCTTAGTTACGGTTCTACTAGTCGCAACGGCTTTGGTTTTTGCAACGCTCTACGTAGCTAACCGCCTAAGTATAAATGCATTAATTTATGTAGAGATAACTTTGGCCTTGGCAATCTTGGCATTACTCTTGCCCACTGATGTAAACAGAAGCAAAAATAAAGAGATACCAATGTTTAAGATGCCTTTCTCGCTATGGCTTCTACCCATAGCAGTATTCACTGTAAGTGTAGTAGAGATTTTTCTCCTCAGACGGACTGGTCTGGGCTATGTGGTGGCACTAGCGGCGGCATTAACAGTAACTGCATTTGCACGTGAAAAGCCTATGAAGAAGGTTATGGTAGCCACGGCTATAGTGGGGGCCTCCCTCATCCCGCTCTACACGCTCTATGTCCCCTCCTTCGGCCACGACACATGGAGGGACATCATGTGGACCGCCCAGGCGCTACAGGTGGGACACGTCACGGAGACCACCGTTAGGCACTTGGCCTACCCCTTCCCGATGGTTCCGCTGGAGTATGCTTTGGTGTCGCTAATGAGCGGGCTGGATCCGGTGTGGGCCAGCGTAGTTATGGGCCTCCTGTATCTGTTACAGTTGCCGCTGGTCGTCTTTCTGCTATCCCGGAGGTTTGGCGGGTTCGACGACTTCAGGGGGGCCTTCGTTCTCCTCATGGCGCCGCTTGCAGTGATATGGTCCGCCTGGTACATACCGCAGGTCTACTCACTTACGGTATTCCTCACGGCGTTTCTGGCCAGCTACTCGCTGTTACAGATACCGCTACTTGCGGCCGGCGTGTTCGGCCATGGGGGTGTTGCCACCTGGATGGTGCTGACTACTACGGCTATTTGGATATTTGAACGAAGAAAAGTCGCCATAATGTTGCGGATTCTCATTATAATTTTCGCCGCCTACGTTATTTATACCTCCGTGCTCCATGCGCTATTTGGTAGTTACAATAGCGTGGTAAAGGCGATTTTAGCTTTCTTGAGCGGGGAGAGGATTCTCGCTATGGCGGCCCCCGTTTCAGCTTCGTCCATTTCATCGTTAGGTCTCTTATCGCTTTCTGTTCTGGCCGTGTCGGGGTTGTTTGTTTTTTTATATGGTACAAAAGTTGCGCGGGTTCTTAGTTTTCTATCTATAGGTTTTCTTTTTATTGCATACATCGGTCCGGTGGCGTTTCCAGCAGCAGCTTTGGATCGGTATCTCGGCTTGCCGTCAGCAGTAATCTTGGCGCTCTTGTTACCCTATGGTTTTGAATTATTTAGAGAGAGGAAATATGGTATTATTTATTCTCATGTTCTTATTATAATTGCCATAGTTGCATTTAGTTTTAATGGCGTATTTGCGCCATATAATGACTATGTTCTGCACGGAGCCTTCTCAATAGTTCATCCCTTATCGACTGAAGAATCTATGGAACTTACTATGGTGCTAAACTATTTCTCTTCTGGCAATTACATAGTAGATAACATGCTCGGCCATTATGTTAGTTATAAATATGTACTTGTTGAATATAAATTTGTTGGTTACTATTACAAACAAGAAAACATAATGTTATATTTTGCTGGGTCTTATGGATTAGTAGTGTCCGAACAACATCTCTACCATTTTAATGGTAGTATAGTTGTACGTATTGCTGCATTGCCATTTCAATGGATATATTCTAGGGATTTCGTTGATGCATTAGCTAGGAAAACGGAGTTCACGGTGATTTATAGCAGTCATAATATTTTAATAATCAGGGCTGTTAAAGCACCATGAAAATACTAGCAATATCATATTTATTTGACAAGTCGGGTGCTGGTGTTAACGAAAGGCAACTTCTCATAGAAGTATGTAGAGATGTTACCTGTATAATATTAAGTCCGATAGGCATCTCAAATGTGAGAAAGCTAAGGCATGTTTTAAGTAGCACATACCGTGATTTTCAAAGTAGTAATGCCTTCATACTTCCGTTGGTTTTTCCACGTCTTTTTATTATTGGTGTTATTGTATCAATGTTTCTTTCTCCTATTTTATTTTTGTTAAACTTAATATTAAAGTTCGATCTTATATATATTCGAGACTCTTCATTGGTGTTTGGTCTTCTGGTTTTCAGGTCACTTGCTTCCAAGGCTGTGGTTAAAATTATGGCACTGCCAGAGGAAGAAGAACGAAGACCCTTGCACAGAGCGCTGTTAAGGGTTATTGCACCGGTTATTGATAGATTTGTAATTAGTAGATCAAAGTTCATCGCCACTCCGTCGCCGTTAATGTTTCGCGAGCTTTGCCTTAGAAGAGGTCTAGTTCCTAGGAGAGTAATATTAGTGCCGCCTGGGGTTGACTAGCAAGATATTTGCTTTACGAAGAAGCAAAATAGGTACTGTCAGTTTTAAGGTGGGGTTTGTAGGTGCTCTTTTCTGGTGGCAGGGCGTTGACATCCTTGTTAGGGTCGTGGCTAAACTTGCAAGCTCTGGGGTAAGAATAAAGTTGGTTTTAGTTGGAGACGGGCCTGAACGGAACAGAATCCTCGGGCTTTGCCACAAGCTAAAGGTCGATTGTATCATTACTGGGTTTGTGAATCACGAAATGGCGCTAAAAATAATGTCACAACTAGATGTACTTGTAGTGCCTAGGGTTCGTATGTCGAGTACTGAGAATATGCTTCCGATTAAGATCATAGAGGCGTGGGCGTTGGGCATACCTGTTATTGCTACTCGTCACAAGATCTTTGATTACTTAGAACTTAGAGATGGTGAGGATTTGCTCTATTGCGAGCCTGAGCCGTCGGATGTTGCTGATAAAATAATGATCTTGGTCAACGATATAGAGCTACGGCGGAAACTTGCGAATAACGGCTACTTAAGGGCAACTGAATTTTGCTACGAAAAAATTTCGAGAAGATTACTCAGTATTATTGATTAAAATATAGATTTAATTACATCATAAATTTAGGCTAACTTTTGTGATACTGTATCTACTATCCTTATGCTGGCTTTCCCATCTCCAAAGGGTGACTGGTCTGGTAGTTGTGGTGGTTGTGTTATAGTTTTTTGGAGTTCGGCTAGTACTGTTGGGGGGTTGGTGCCTGCGACTCTTGCGAAGCCGTGTATCACTGCTTCTGGTCTCTCGGTGGAGGTTCTTAGGACCAATACGGGCTTGCGTATTTTGGGGTGTGTGGCTTCCTCCTGTAGCCCTCCTGAGTCGGTCATTATGACTGTGGCTCGTCTCATTAGGGCTAGGAATTCGAAGTAGCCTTGGGGTGGTAGGAGCTGTATGTGAGGGGTCTCTAGCTCGTTCCACATGCCGTATTCAAGCAGACGTTTTTTGGTGCGGGGGTGTACCGGGAAGACCGTGGGGATGGGGCTTTTTTTGAGGATTCTTACGAAGTCGCGGAGAGTTTGGGGGTTGTCCACGTTTTCGGCCCGGTGGAAGGTGACTAGGGCGTACTGTTCATATTTAGGCTGGATGCGTTCTTCAGCTTCCTTCACTTTGTCGAAGTACATGTCTATGGCGTCTATTACGGTGTTGCCTGTCACGCAGATCTCGCCCCATACGTTTTCCTCGAGGAGGTTCTTTCTGGCTAGTTCGGTGGGGGCGAAGAGGTAGTGGGAGACGTGGTCTATCATTCTTCTGTTGTGTTCCTCGGGCATTCTCCAGTCGTAGCTTCTCAGGCCTGCTTCGACGTGTCCCAGCTCAATGCCTAGCTTCAAGGCAGTTAGGCCCGCAGCCAGCATGGTGTTGGTGTCGCCTTGTATCAGCATTATCTTCGGCTTCTTAGTCTGCGGTAGCGCCTTCTCTAGTTTGATCATCATCTCTCCTATCTGGGCGGCTGGGTTGCTGTTGTCTAGGGCGAACGTCTGGTGGGGGTTAGGTAGCTGGAGCTGTTCTAGGAATACGCGGCTCATTTCGTAGTCATAGTGCTGACCTGTGTGTATGAAGATGAAGTCGATTCCGCGTTTTTCCAGCTCTTTTATCACCGGCGCCATTTTTATTATTTCTGGGCGCGTCCCCACCACTACCGCGACGCTCATAACCTGTAGACCTTGCCGTAACCTACGGCGTAGTACGTGAAGCCGTGGGCGGCTGCGGCGTGGGGCTCCACAGCTTTTCTGCCGTCAATAATTATTCGGTGTCTCATCAGAGCCGCGAGCGTGACTAGGTCCAGCTTCTTAAACTCTGGGTGATCTGTAACGATGACCAGCGCGTCTGCGTCTTTGGCGGCCTCTTCCAGCGTTTTGGCAGGCCGTGCGCCAAAGGTCTCTGGAGTGTATGGGTCGTAGACCACGACGTCTGCCCCTTTCTCGAGGAGCTTCTGGACGACGTACTTGGCCGGGCTTTCTCTTGTGTCGTCTACTCCGCCCTTATAGGCGGCGCCCAGCACGGCGATCTTTGCCCCCCTGACCGAGAGGCCGGCATCTGCCAGAGCCTTCTCTACGATGTTTGCCGTGTGTGTGGGCATGTAGTCGTTGATTCTTCTAGCGCTTCTTATCAGCTCGGTGCCCCAGAAATCTGGCGCGGTTGAGGCGAGCATGTAGGGGTCTTTCGTGAGGCAGGGCCCGCCGACGCCTGCTCCGGACATGTGGATGTTGACGCGGGGGTGGGTGTTGGCGAGCCTTATGGCCTCGTAGACGTCGATCCCCAGCTTCTCCGCCATCAACGCGAGGAGGTTGGCAAGGGCTATGTTGAGGTCCCGGTAGGTGTTCTCTGCAAGCTTTACGAACTCCGCCGTGGTGGCGTCTGTGGGTTGTAGGTGGGGGTTGACCTTGCTGTAGAGCTGGATCGCTTTTTCTGTGGATCTCGGGTCTGCCCCTCCCACCACCCTAGGGGCGTTGAGGAGCTCCTCCACGGCCTTGCCTGGGGCTATCCTCTCGGGGACGTGTGCTAGGTAGATGTCCTGGCCAACCTTCATGCCTGTCTCTTCCAGCATGGGCTTTGCTATGCCAACTGTGGTGCCCGGCGGAATTGTGGACTCTATGACGATTAGCAGATCTCTGTGAATGCCCTTCCTTACGGCGTCCAGCGCCTCGCGTAGATAGGTGAGGTCCGCCACGCCGTTTTTAACCGGCGTCGGCACTGCGATTATTACAGCGTCCGACTGCCTCACGGCGGTTACCGCGTCTGTGGTTGCGCTGAGCAGACCCCTAGCTACTGAGTCTCTGAGCATTTCGTTGACGCCGGGCTCGCGGATGTAGCTACGGCCGGCGTTTACAGCCTCGACCTTCTTGGCGTCTATGTCGACACCAATTACCCGGTAGCCCTTCTGTGCAAATACAACAGCGGTCGGCAATCCAATGTAACCTAGGCCGATTACCGCTATGGTGTGCATAGGGAGCTTACGATAATGCCTTAAATTTTTTAAGATTTAACATCTGCTTCTTCACGAGTTTCATGTTACAGAATATGGCTGTCGCGAAGGCCGCATGGTGCGAGGGTATAGCAAAGAAGATGCCATTATGCTATAAATGTTTTTCGATATTATGAATGTGTTGATAAATTTTCTAAAAGGATTTCTGTTTATATCCCCGAAATTGAAGTTGCTTAAAATGCTGAGTCGTCGTACATGGACGAATTCGTTAGGCGTTTTTTAGTGCGAAGCAAAACTGGGCCGTTGTTGATGTTTGGATCTACAACATTTATGTATATAGGGAGTTTCGAAAGAGGTGTCGTGGATGTATTGGAGTGCTTATTCAACTTTTTGGGCCGCGGATTGTTTGTCGACGTGGGCGCTTATGTTGGTTTTTATTCTGTTTTTGCGGCGAAGCGGGGTTGGCGTGTCCTCGCTTTTGAACCTAACCCTGTTTTTTTAGTTCTTTTAAAATACAATATAACAATGAATAGTGTCGGGGATTTGGTTAGTGTTGTTGGGAAAGCTGTTGGAGAGAGAACTGATGTCGCGGAGCTGACTCTCGGTGTAGTGCCCTCATGGTCTTCCCTGACTAGTTATATACCGCAGAGTGCCGTGTTGGGAAAGGTTAAGGTGGAGATAGTGCCCCTAGATTTGATGATAGAGAACTGGACGAAGGGGCCTCATGTTATTAAGATCGATGTCGAGGGGGCAGGTTTAAGCGTTTTAAAAGGTGCTCTGAAGAGTATCAATAAGTTTAGACCTTATATAATCTTCGAAGTACATAGAACTGATGAATTTGTTGACGAATTAAAAAGAATAATTCTACTTAAGCGTCTTGGGTATATATTTGGATTATTAGAGCAGAAGAGATCTGTGGAAAACTTTGTTTTGCTTGCATGCCCCTATGAAAAAGGGTGTCCATGTGGCGTAGGAGCATTGCATGTATGAATTAACTCTATTCAGGCTAAGTATTCTATAGTACATCGCAAAGGCATGATTTAATTAACAGGGCTGGTTTGTGTAGAATGCTATAGATATACCATTGAACAATATAGTCTTGGGAGTACATTAAAACCGAGATGAAACTTCTGTTGTCACAGGTTTTATCTACATGATCATAGAATCTACAAGTCTGTGGAGACGTAGAGGTAGGGCCTTGTTGGCGATCTTGCGGGATGTCTTAGTGGCAGAATGTCGTTGAGTCGACTGGTGTGAGGCCGGCTAGATGTTCTTTTACAAGGTCTGTGACACTAGTAGGTGAGAGATAGACGTTAAATTGTGGCAGAATCTGTCAATTTGGCAAGACGTTAAGGGTGAGTGTGTTGGGCATTTGCCCGAAGCCGGCTACATCTTACCGTAACGTGGTCTGATATAGGGCTTTGCCTGAATTTCTAGATTAGGAGATGTGGTTAAGGATTCAGTTTATGGAGGAGTTTGAAGTTATGGCTGATTCAGTTTTGTGGGTGAGGTGGAATGCGAAATGTTTAAGTAATAGTAAGATTTAATATAGTTGTCACAAAAATATTGATATGCAAGGTTCCAAGTTTATAAATGGGGGCGTAGTAATGCTGGCCGCGATGCTGTTGGATGTGTTGGTTTTTGGTCAGGAGGTTGACAATGTGGGTATTAGGCAACCGGAGTCTTCTCCGTCTCTGCCTGCGGGTCTGTGTTTGTGGGTAATCTGTCGGCTGGGGAGAGGTTAGTGTGGTTACTGTTGTGTTTAATAGGGGGGTTCCGGATTCTGTGGTCGAGCAGGTGTATAACGAGATGCGGCGGTTACACAGCGGCGAGCGGCTTGTAGCGGCGGCTGGGGGGCGTCAGGTGCAGGTAAGGGAGGTTAAGGTGTCTGAGCTGGTGCGCGACGGGTCGCAGGGTAGGTACATGTTTAGGGTAACGAATACCCCCGACGCCGATAAGAAGGCGTTGGGCAGATACTCGGTCTGCGTCGAGGCAGTGCTGGCAAAGCCTGCTCCGAGGCCTTTCTATAAGTTGCCGGATGGTGTGGACGGCAGAGGCATCATTGCGCCTTCTAACGCCATTACTAGGGATCTGATAGGCGTTTCGCAGGTTGAGCGGGTGTACGGCGTAAATGGGAGCGGCGTCAACATAGCCGTAGTCGACACGGGCGTTGACTACGGCCATCCCGATTTGACCACGGCTTTGAGGTACTGGTCCGGCACGTACAAAGGCGACAGAATTAGGGAGCCCTTGGTGTTTGACGCCGATCAGTCGCAGGTCTTGTTGCTTCAGCCGGTTAGCGTGGTGAATTCTACACATATATACGTCGGTGGTAGGTACTACTTGACGCTTGTGCCTTGGTCCGTCTACATTTATCCGCCTTGTGACTACTACAGAACTCCGTCCTATGTATTCTCATTGATTCAGCTAGGCGGTGAGTTAAGGTTTGGAGTTACCTATATGCTGAGCACATACTCTACTGCCGTTGTTGTTGGAGTTTTATTAATAAGACCACCTGGCTGGGACCGCTTCGGGCGTGCCATAATCGATGCGAATGGGAACTACCGCTTGGATCACGAAATAATTCCATCTGTTGACCCGTACGCAAGAGGTAGCGTTTTGAGATATGAGGCAAACAGGTTCATCGCTCCTGACTACAACAGGTATAGGTTCCCGGATGTGTCGCTGGGCGTTGCTGGTGGGTTCTTCTATGACTTCTTCGTAGTACTTTAGCTAACCTGCGGAGATTCATCCTGGGTAGGATAGGCGGGGGAGGTGGCTGAGCATATTCTATGAATTCGACGGTCACGGCACAGCGAGTGCGTCGGCGGCTGGCAGGTAAGCAATGGGGGATGAGGTCCAGCATGGCGTGATTAGGCCAAGAGGAATAGCGCCGGGCGCCGGCGTGTTGGGGGTGAAGGCTCTGTGGATGGGCAACGTGGAGGTTGGCATGTTGTGGGCGGCTGGTTTCGACGTGGATGCGGCGACGGGTCAGTTCTACTTCACGGGGTCTAGGAGGGCCCACGCTATCAGCAACAGCTGGGGGATCTCCTACTTCGCTTACGACGTGGGTGCGTTCGGCGCTGATTTTGAGTCTGTCTTTGTGGCTGGTTTGTCGCTTCCGGGCTTCCTCGACCCGAGGTATCCCGGCGTGTTGATTATACAGGCGGGCGGCAACGGCGGGCCTGGCTACGGCACCATCACTGGCCCCGGCGCGGCGCCGGGCGTGGTGACTGTGGGCGCCTCGACATCGACCCACTTCGCGTATGTGTATACCTTGATGGGCATGACTGTATTAGTCTCGGGCGGCGGCTGGACCAGCGATGAGATCATCAGCTGGTCTCTTAGGGGGCCGGCACCGCCTGGCTACATAAAGCCTGACGTGGTCAACGTCGGAGCCTTTGGCTTCACTGCGGCGCCCGTTGTGTTGAACTACGCGTTGTATGGCGGGACTAGCTACGCGACGCCGTTGACGGCTGGCGTTGCGGCTTCGGTGCTTCAGGTGCTGGGGAGAACCGCCGATCCGGCTCTGGTGAAGACGATTCTGCAGTCTTCCGCGGTGCCGCTGAGGTACGACGTGGCTTCGCAGGGCTTTGGACGTGTGGATGCCTTTAGGGCTGTGTCTCTTGCGCGTCTGCGGGCTGGGCGGACGGCGGCGCAGTATGAGCTGGTTGTGCAGAGTAACTCGCTGTGGAGCGCGTATGCCTCGAAGTACGGCTTTCTGCGGCGATGGCAGTGGTGTGACAACATAAGGGCTTATATGCTGTGGTGGGCTGGCACAGATCTCCAGCCTCGTTTCTGCTCCTTACATGTCGGCGTCTCTTCGCGTGTCGACGGCGTGTTGTTCTTCGGCGATGTGCCGCAGGGCGGGAGCAGGTCTATTACGTTTACCGTCAGGAGCCCCACCAACAAGACGGTATCTGTGTCGGCGTCTCCGCGGCAGTTTGCGGTGGATAGAACGCTGATGCTTACGCGGAGCTTGTCGCTTGCGCCGGTCGCTCCCAACAACAGGGCTTACTGGGTGTTTACATTGGCGAACTTGACCGCCGACGCTTAGATTCATGGATGTGGTGGCCACTATTCCGTATAGCCGGTTCGATGCAGATAATGACTACTTCATGAATGTTATGGTGCGTGTGTGGATCCACATATGGAGGGCTGATGCCAACGGCAACGGGAGGCCAGACCCCGACGAGATGATGCTTGTGAACTATGGTGCCAACTGGGCTAATTGGAACCTTGTCACCACGGCCGCTCCCACGTTTAAGCTCGGTAGCTACAGGTGTATTGTGGTGAGTGTGGATCTTGTGCGTGGTCCAGACGCGCCGTCTTATGTGCCGCCTGTGCCTGTGACGGTGGCTGTGACTTATGTGGATACTGCCGGCGATCCGTGGGTTTCGGTGTCGCCTTTTCCGCAACTATTCCGCCTGGCGGCAACGCCACGTTTACGCTTACTGTGAGGCCGCCTGCCGACGCGATTCCCACTACCTACATCGGCGAGGTGGTGGTTACGAACAACTTAATTGGGATTGGCATGCATGTGCCGTATTCCTTCAACGTATATGCCACTGTTGGCTCTTCGTTTGTGAACTTGACTGCTGGCGTTAGCAGGTGGCGGCCTGATGCGCTGTTGATTAGTGGCGCCACCGACTGGGCGTGGAGGTTTGAGTCCGGGGACTGGAGGCTGTTCCACATCGCGTCGGGTGCTTCCAACGGCGTTGCGTTTGAGGTGCAGGCTGGCTGGAGGCTTCCCGACACGTCGTTGATAAGGTTCGCCATTGGACCTGATGGGCAGTTTGCCGGGGCGTGCTTCGGCCAGGACGCTTCGTGGTTTAGGTTTTTGGGAGGTGGCGGGTTTGTGTGGGTCAACGCCGGCGCTGGCTCCGTAGATAACGCGAGGCGGGTGGTGTGGTTCCGTCGGTTCTACGGGCACGTCTGAGCCTATTTATGTGCAGGAGCAGTTGTTGACGGCGGCGCAGAAGCTTCCGGCGCAGGTGATTGGTGGTGGGACGAACAATGTGAGGCTTAGCCTGCCATATATTGTGCGTTATCTGAACACATACGTAGTTAGGCCGCGGACGCCTTGGCTGGACTTTGACCAGAGGTATACGTCGGGTTCTTACTATGCATCGCCATCATCGGTCGTCGGCCTGTACCTGGCTGGGACGCCGTTTACGTTTTCGGTATAAGTTGCTAATTTCGGCAGCCTGGGCAGAAGTTCGATGTCTCTGCGTTATTCTGGGCTGACTTGCCGTCGTTGCCTGTGGTGTTTAGGAGTGGCAACAGCTATAAAAGGCATACATCGTGGTGTCCGTTTGAGGACCGGACCCGGGTAGTGAGATAATTTTTTATTTACAAAAATTTAAAACAGTTTTGTGTATATCATGAATAAGTTGTTTAGGTCGAAGGTGTTGTTAATAGTTCTGTTAATTATAGCGGGGGTTAAGGCAAGTTCATTGGATTCTGTAATGGGTGGCTGGTCGTTTGGGTTTAGGGGTTTTGTTCCTCCGCATGGGTGTGAGTTGTATGTTGGTGGTCACAGTCGTGGAGTTGTGCATCGCTATAATGGGAGTGGGTGGGAGCCGATTTCTCCAGTGTTGGGGTATGCGGTGATGGATTTGGTGGTGTATAATGGGCGTCTTTATCTGGCTGTGGCGACCGGTTTCGGTGGTTATGGTGGGGTGGGGAGGGTTTATATGTACGAAGGCGAGAGTAGGTGGACATTGGTGGGGGATGGTTTGGATCGTGGGGCTTTAGCCTTGGCTGTTTATAGTGGTGAATTATATGCGGGCACTGGGCGCAGCGTATAAATATACGCCTGGGTCTTCAAACGTCGGTATTACGAACTGGATGCGGGTTGTGAATGATCCATGGGATAGGGCGAGGGAGTTGTTTGTGTCGCGTGGTTTTCTTTTGATTGGCGATTCTCTTTATGACCGCATTGGGCGGTGGGACGGCAGAAGGTTTTATGACGACATGGATGCGGGTGGGTCTTGCATCTACGACTTTGCGGAGTTTGGGGAGTATGTTTACGCGGTTGCTTACGCTGGTGCGCTTTATCGGTCCCGGTATGGTATTAGATGGGAGCGGGTTTTGGGTTATTACGGGGGTGGGAATATGTGGTCTTTGGCGGTATATAAGGGCAGGTTATTTACGGGTTATAACAACGGTGAGTTGAGGGCGTGGAACGGTACTGGCGATACGCGCGGTGTGCTTGTCTTTAGGGTGCCCAATGCGATTTTTAGCGTGGCTACCGACGGTGTTTATCTGTATTTTGGGACTGGTGGCGATGCTGTGGGGTATGGGGCTCGTTCATGGGGTGTCGCTAATGTGTATGTTTATGACGGAAGGAATGTGTTTCTCATTTCTCGTTGGGACGAATTCGGAACTGGTGTCCAAAAGATATTAGTAGTGTGTCCGTTTCTCCGCGCCAGCAAGTAATTAAAGGCTAATTTTTCTTAGTTTGTTGTCTTGACGTATCATAGAGAAACAGCTAGAGCTAAAAGTAAACTAGCGGAGTGTGTTTATGTATGTACTTACGCACACTCTACAGAGAGACGTGAAAACCAGCCCAAGCGAGCCAAGGGTCTACGGCACCTACCCCTAGGCGTTTACACAGTTCCTATATCCTTTCGGCTAAGTGCTTTAAAGAGGTTGCCTTAATCTAGATTTTAGGTCCCACACGTCGTCGTTTAGATCAATACAAGCAAAGCCAGATCCCTACTAGAGAAACACGGCGCCCTCCTCGCGAGAGGTCCATACTGTTGCACGTCGTTGACCATTAAGTCCGTTAAGTCGCCTAGGTCTCCGTCTCTAAAACGGCTTGGTGATCTTTTGACCCAAGTCCAGTGTCTGTGCGGCGAAACAACAGCAGACTCCCTCACCAGCTGACCTAGGCGATGCCCCTTCGAACGCCGTTGTACCTCGTTGACCTGTCAAGTTGACGTGCTATGCGGTGACATCTAAAGAGCTCAATCTCTGTGTGAGGAGATCTATTGGCTTACTTAGCCACGGGGGTGTCCTGTGGGTTATGTTGACGATGGCTTTTCTGATTTCAGCGCTGTATCTATCGCTATATCTAGCGGCTGTGTTCATTAAACAGACTGAACAGCTCGTCGTTTTGGCGTTAACAGATGTGATATGTAAAAAGGAGAACCTAAGGCTTAATTATAAGGTGAGAGAGGTGGGTAACTACTGCCTAGTGGTGAGAGCTATTCAGGTGATCATAAAAAATCTTAATTCATTTTAGAGTCATATTGTTGGCCTGTATTTACAATTACATGCTTAAAGAATCGAGAAAAAAGCTTGATATACCTGAGCCGGATTATTTCTTGGGTATCGGTAGTGGCTCGCACGGGGATCAGGTTGGCGAGATTATTAGGCGTGCTGAGGAGGTGCTTCTCAGGGAGAGGCCGGATCTTGTCGTGGTTTATGGTGATACTAATTTCAACTTTGGGTGGCGCCTTGGCGGCTGTTAAGGCTGGTTTTAGGGTTGCACACGTGGAGGCTGGTTTAAGGGCTTTTGATATGTCGATGCCGGAAGAGATAAATAGGAGGGTTGTGGATCATATCTCTCACCACCTGTTTGCCCCTACGCCTAGCGCTGTGAGGAATCTTCAGGAGGAGCGAGTTCTAGGCAGGGTCTTCTTAACTGGAGACCTCCACGTAGCTACGTTGAAGAGGTGGCTTCCCATCGCGGAGGAGAGGTCTAGGGTGCTGGAGAGGCTTGGGCTTGGTGGCGTCCGGTATGCCGTGGTGACTCTCCACAGAGCGGAGAATGTTGATAATGTAGAGAGGTTGAGGAAGTTGTTTCTGGTAAGAAGCTTGGCGGAGTATCTGCCGGTGGTGTTCCCAATGCATCCGAGGACGCTGAGAAGAGTTCAAGAGGCGGGGTTGCAACATCTCCTGTCTTTATACGGCGTTGTTGTAACGAATCTGCTTGGTTATATAGATTTCGTTAAGTTGCTTAATCATTCAGAAATGGTGTTGACTGATTCCGACGGTGTTCAGCGGGGGCTTATCTACTGCGTAGGCCGGTTGTGTTGTTGAGGAGGACCACTGAGTGGGTTGAGCTGGTTGAGACTGGTATGGCTGTTTTATGCGATATTGAAGACAGGAAGATGGACATTAGTAAAATAGTTGAGTGGAGACCGGAGCGCTACGTTGAGGGGTTGTTAGGCGATGAAAACGCGCCTCAACGAATAGCAGAGATTATAAGTTCGGTTTTACAAGTTTATAGGATGGTTGGGGGTGTGTCGATAATATGCGTATTTCCTCCACGGCAGTCCTTTGGGCGTGCTACAGGGCGGCTCATAGCTGACATTAGCAGATTTCGTGGTGAATTGGGTTTCGAGGTGACTAGTGTGAGGGGGTTGCGTGATTTTGCGGCGGCATTGCTGAGGGGGAGGGTTGTGGTTGTTTTGTACCATGGTTTTCTGAGTCCGGTGGCTAGGTCGTTTCTAGAGTTATTGTATAAGCTTCTTTATCTTTTTGTGTATCTGCTTTTTGCTGTTGTGCTTAGGAGGAGGTTTATTCTGTATGTGTACGACTTACCTATAGAGCAAAACCTTGCGGTGTGGGGGAGGATTCCGCATGTTGGCTTGTCTAGGTTTTTTGAGATGTTGTTTTTAGGTTTGCGTCCGCTCTTCTTGTTTTTAATCGGCTAAATGTGGTTTATCCTTCAAAGTTATATGGTTTGGATCGAAGGAAGTTTTTCTTGTTTGAGGTCTTGGACTACGGTGCTGATATTTCAGGTAAGGTCGGGGTCGGTAGAGGGTTTGGCCGTCGTTTTTATGTGATCTACGCGGCTTACTTCGACCCGGTGGTGCGTAACTTATTCTCGGATTTTGTGAAGAGTTGCAGGTCCTCGCTGGCTATGTCTCTGTAGCTATGTACCACATCTACGATCGTGTTTCCTGTGATGTGTATTCGGGAGGTCGGCACCCCCTCATGCATTAGGTTTACGGCGGCGAGGGCTGTGGGCGCGAAACAGAGATGAGCAACGGCATCTGCAACTATTCGGTTTATTTCCTCCGGCATTGTGCGGTCCCAGTTCATCAGCCCCGTCTCAACATGGTCAAAGGGCACCTGCTTTTTAGCCCCAGTTAAGGCGGCGGCAACTACGGTGTTGGTATCGCCTTGTGCAACTACTACTGTCGGCTTGTACTTGTCAACTACTTCTTCAAGCCACATCATTATCTTGGCGGTCTGCTCTGCGTGAGTACCGCTTCGAACATCTAAATCCACCGCCGGCTCCGGGAGTCTCAGTTGCTCGAAGAAAACTCTGCTCATCTCGTAGTCATAGTGCTGGCCGCTCCACACGAAAACGTAATTCACACCAAACCTCTCAAGCCACCAAAACACAGAAGCAAGCTTAATCGCCCCATGCCTAGCCCCAGCGACAACCATAATGCTTCTGGCGCTCATGTCCGAGCAGACTCTCGAGTAAATATCTCCAGTACAGAGAGATTAATTGGGGATCTCTTTTCCTTAAAATTGTTGAAATAGCATTTTTTGCAATATAGCATTTTTGTTTATCTCTTTTCAATAGATAATTATATATTTTCATGACCAGCTCATGTGGTGAAGTTGCAAGGATACCATTAAAGCCGTCAACGATCTCTTCTTCGGTTGGGTCTGCAGTAAGTTTCGCAAGCGTCACGCCACTACACACAGCTTCAATTGGTGCATGGCCCAGTTCAGGAAAAGTGTATGCCATAAGAAATAAATCGGCCCCCCTTATCCTATCTTTAAAATCTGAAACATATCTCATATATTTGACAAAAGGTAAACGCGAAATCGTCTGTATAATATTATCTGGTATATCCTTACCGTAAATTTCGAGAACAGCAGAAATCTGTAAATTGTTTTTCTTAAGAAGCTTATTTAGGTGATTTACAATAGTTACAGCTGTCGGTATACTTTCAATCTTCCCACCGCCTATACTCACGTAGGTAACGATCCGAAAGTTATGATTATGACTCATAGAATAATCTTTACAAGGATCATCAAGCGATCTGCATAAAGTTGGGTTAGGAACTATAATTGCATCGTAAATGCCGTTTTCATGTGCCGTAATCCTTGATACAGAGGTTATATAATCAATAACTGATCTACTTAGAAGGTATCTATAGAGGTTCCATAGGACCATAAAATATACTAATTTGAAAAATCTTCTAAATGTTTTTTTATCGGATCTAAAATAGATAAGCATCTCCTTGATCACCCAACCACGTAAAGTCAACATTATTTTTGGTCTTCTAGCTGTGGTAAATAGTAGCAACAACAGAGATATCGCAGGATATTGTAAGTGTATCACGTTACATGATCGGAAAAGCTTTAAAGCTATATTATCTCTTAGAATTTCTAATAAACGTATCGGAAGAAAAATTGTATTATATCCAAGAATTTTTCTAAATATATATATAATTATTAATGTAGATCGTGCAACACCCCCTCTCTCACTCGGTGGTGGTCCTATTACGCATATACGCTTTTCCTTGGTGCGATTTAATTCCATAGCCGTGGCTCTTGCAAGAGACATGGCGGAAGTTTGATGGAAGTATATATTGGTTACGCTGATGGGCCGGCGGATGTGCTGAGGACTCAAGGACGCCAGCGTCGTCTCTCCTCCTGCTTGTTGTCCATCCCCAGCGCCTCCTCCAGCGCCACGACTTCCCACCTGCTTTCGATAAGCCACACCTTGAGCTCCTTCGTCCTCTGGATGACCGGGGGCTCCGCGACTAGGGAATAGATGACAGGCACGAGCCTGCCGGACATCTTCTCCAGCCACCCGCCTCCTATACATCTCAGGACGCAAACCCCTCAGCCACTCAGCCAGGTCTTTACAATCTTCAAAACACAAGCCGACACCAAATCTATTTACAAAACTGCACAAATACCTGAACTCTTCAGGTACAACAACAGGCAGACCTACATGAACATAGCTGGCCAATTTAGACGTAGTCCCAAACTCGTTATACCACGTCCACTTCAAAACCAACCCAAAATGAAAATAGCGGTAAACCACAGCCAAATAAGCACTATCAACCTCAGGCAACTTTCCCAAAGTCACCTCCAAGGACTCGGCCCCCTCCCAACTGCAAAAACTTGACTAAATCGGAGGGCGAAAAAATGCTGAAAGAACTAGGCCTGCAACCACATAGCTACGTACTTGTGACAATACACCGGCAGGAAAACACAGACAACCCAGAGCGTCTCCAAAGCTTGGTAAATGCCTTGGCGAAGATTTTTCGCCGCGTTCCGGTGGTCTTCCCGGCGCATCCACGCACGGAAGCCGGCTACGTTGCCTAGGCCTGCTGGAGAGTCTCTGAAAGAACACCACTGCACTCCACCACACTGGGGGCGTTGAGGAGCTCCTCCACGGCCTTGCCTGGGGCTATCCTCTCGGGGGCATGTGCTAGGGAGATCTGTTAGGCATCTCGGGGCTAAGGAGGAGGCTTTGGAGGTGTTTTGAGGTGTGTCGCCTTGTATCTCGGCCTCTCCCCAGGCTTTGTGGGGTCTGTGAGGCCGACGGCCGGCGGGGGTTGGAGCTGGACGGCGCCCTGGGGTGCTTCGGCTGGGGGTGGACGCCCGGGGCTTTGTGGAGGATCTCCCGGCGTCTTTTAGAGTTTTTTGAGGAGCTCGTTGCGAGGGATGAGGTGGAGCGGCTTTAGAACGTGCGTCGGGCGACGAAGAGGTGCCGCCGCCGTGGAGTTTACTGTGGGGTTTTTGGTGGGGTTTGTGGGGCCTTTGGCTGGTGTTGGCGGCGGCGTGCTTTTTACGCCTCTCGCCGTGGGGCTTCTCGGCGTAGATGTTAACTTGGCGAGGGCTGAGGGGGGCTCCTCGTGGCGGCGTCTTCTGTGGCTGGGTTTCTCTACCTGCGGCGGGGGTTGCGAATCTTAGGCTTATGCGGGGGCGGCTGTGTCGCTGGGCGCGTTTCTGGGGGCCCGCCTCGGCTTGTTTCTGGCGGGGGTTGAGGGGGGCAGGTGGCTGTGGAGATGGGGCTGGGGGGTCTCCTC
>Ga0079996_105513_pt1 | contig 32549 bp, 33 predicted proteins | sample PerSpoAPS_AMetaG_FD_69199 | JGI IMG/M metagenome (GOLD analysis project Ga0079996, IMG submission 69199) | Thermal spring microbial communities from Yellowstone National Park, Wyoming, USA - Perpetual Spouter A (PS_A) MetaG (SPADES assembly)... | ecosystem: Environmental > Aquatic > Thermal... | reverse complement strand
GTGGGAGAATGCTCATAGCATCCCCGAGCTGGCTACTTTTGCTAATAGCGTTGGTGTTAGATATCTGGATTTCAACGATACCTATTTATCTAAGGAGGCCATGCATCCAAGCGACATGATCCCGGCTGTTGCAGCCGTTGCTGAGGATATAGGGGCTGGTGGGAAGGACTTAATACTAGGCACTATAGTGGCGTATGAGGTTGCTACGAGGCTTGGTGATGCATTTTCTGTTAGAGGTGTTGGTGTGGATCATGTTGCATATATAACTATAGGAGCTGCTGCGGGCGTGGCAAAGGTCATGGGGCTCTCCCTCGAAAAGACCTATCACGCTATAAACATTGCTGTGAATGAGTCTATATCTCTGAGACAGACAAGGGCTGGGGAGCTAAGTATGTGGAAAGGCATGACTGCTGGTAACTCAGCAAAGAAAGGCTTGTTCGCAGCTCTCCTAGCATCTAGGGGTATAACAGGGCCCTCCCCCGTCTTCGAGGGGGAGTATGGTTTCTTCAACGTGATTTCGAAGCAGCCCTTCAACATAGAGTTCGGCGAGGGGGGTAGGGAGAACATATTGAGAACACTGATCAAGTACTGGCCTGTTGAATACCATGCAATGTCTGCCGTTGAGGCTTGTCTAAAGATAAGGGACTCGATCGCGCCTGAGGAGATAGAGGAGGTGGGTGTGGAGACGTTCACTGTGAGTTATAGAATAATAGCTAAAGATCCGGAAAAGTGGGATCCCAAGACAAGAGAGACCGCGGATCACAGCCTACCATATATAGTTGCTAGGGCCCTTATAGACGGCCATATATGGATCGATAGTTTTGATGAGAAGAAGATCCTGGGGGAGGATGTTAGAAGGGTCATGAAGAGGATGAGAATAAGGGTCTCAGAGGAGTTCGATAAGCTCTACCCAGAGGCAGTACCTAATAGAGTCAGGGTAAAGCTTAGAGATGGGAGAAGCATTGAGGAGACAATTATATATCCAAAGGGCCACTACAGAAACCCGATGACAAGAGACGATATAGTCCAGAAAATGGTGAGGCTCTCTAGAGGTACGCGGTACGAGGATCGTGTTAAGGAAATTGCTGAGAAGGTATGGTCTCTTGATAACGTAGCGGATCTAAGAGATCTATTCGCTATATAGGTGCTAGATATAGATAGAATCCGAATCGAATGTAGGACCAGTGTGGATTCTCATCTTTACAAGGACTAGCTTATGTGTGTTCTTGAAGCTCTTAGATCGAAGAACGTTGCATCACTAATCTCTACATCGATCCACATGCCTAGTGAAAGTTCCTCCCTAATGACCACCTGTCTATAGCTAGTGGTTCTAGCGATTGTAGTGCCCTCCCTCATCCCCTTCTCTGTTGTCAAAACCCCCACCCTCTTACCTATGTATTCTCTATGTATTTCCAGCCCTATTTTCTCTTGAAGCTTCTGAGCCTCTATCGATCTTCTCTTCTTTATATGCTCAGGAACCTGGGGCATTGCAGCAGCCTCTGTCAGGGGTCTAACGCTATACTGCGCTAGGTGTACCCTGTCAAACCTCATTCTCTCCATAAGATCCAGGGTATTTCTAAAGGCTTTCTCGTCCTCTCCTGGATGACCAACAACTATGTCTGTTGCTATTGTTACCTCTGGTATCTTCCTCCTAATCTCTGAGACCATTTCTTCGAACTCCTCGACCGTGTAGCCCCTTTTCATTATCCTGAGTACCCTGTTATCGCCGCTCTGCACTGGTATGTGGAGGAACTTATACACCTTGGGATGTTTAATAACCTCTATCAAGCGATCAAGAATCCTTCTGAGCCATTGAGGGTTCATCATCCCGATCCTGATCATGTAGTCCCCATCGATCTCTAGGATCTCCTCCACAAGATCTGGTAATAGGAAGTTCTTCCCTATATCGAATCCATAGACAGCCGAATCCTGCGATGCAAGTTCTATCTCCCTATAACCCCTAGAAACTAGATCCTTGATAGCATTAACAATAGCCCTTGGAGGGTAGCTCCTCACCCTACCCCTAGAGATCTTAGTTATACAGAATGAGCAATCACTCAAACAACCCTCTGAAATAGGTACAGGCGCTATGACACCCCTCCCCCTGGGAATAGGTATCCTCTCAATACTCCTTAAACCACCTATATACTCAGCCCTCTCCCTCGAGAACACAGCATCAACTATTCTATCAATAGTCTGGGGAGTAACTAGAGAGGCACTCGGAGCAACCCTCTTAACACTAGCCGGTAACGAGGAAACCATACACCCAGCAACAACTATCTTTTTAGCCCCCGAATACAGTTTCTCAATCTCTGAGAGCCTCTTGATCATCTTCTCCTCAGTATCCTTTCTAACAACACAAGTGTTCACTATAATTACATCGGCATCGTCAGGACCATCCACAAACCCTACTCCAGCCTCCTCTAGATATCCTCTCATTATCATCGAATCCGCCTGGTTCAGTGTACATCCATACGTCTCTATATAGACTCTGATGATCCCACCTTGTATGCTCTTCAAATATATTTTATACTTGAAACTTAAAAGCAGGTCTTTCACTGTAATGTTAGAGCCGTAGCCCTATACATTAAGAAAATTCTCATACTAAAATGCTAACATTCATATCAATTTTGATCGATATTGTAAATAAACAACTATGATATCTTAATATGCTCACAAGAATAGGAATAGCTCTATTGTTCATAGATGCTTACTATCCCTAAATACTCACTCCGATCGCTCTTTACAGCTGAAAGACCAGCCCTAGGGATATTGAAGTGCCAAGCTTTTATCCAGAGAAGCTTCCACCAGTCCAGAGAATATCTTAATCTTGGGGTTAAAGCTGTCTAGATGTGTGGGAGAGCACCTTCCAAGCATCTTGGTATATATTTATGATCTCCTCTAGTAATGTAAACCCTCCTCCTAGATAATGGTTTTGATAGCTGAGCAGCAGTTCTACTGATAACTATCCTATCACAGGGCTTAATAACCCACCCTTACTTCTTATTTTCCTTCTCTTTCTCCTTCTAGCCATTATTCCTGGACCTTAGCATCCCTTCCGAAATAAATACCTCTAATATAAATGAGTAAAACTAGCGCTTAAAAACTAATCCCTAGCCATAAACTCTGAAACAGCTTTCGAACTTCTGAGGGTTAGGGATATGCGGCTTATCTTTAGAGTAGCTATTTATAGATAGAAGTTATTGGTGCTCCTCCTTGCCACATATATCCTCTAGCCATCCCTTTCGTATTGAATGCCATATAGAGCTCTGCCGAAGAGCTCATTATTATCATCCCTGCGTGGGCATATCCTCTAAACCTTGGTAGATTCTCTAGCTCTTCAAAGGAATATGCTATAGCGGGTGTTATGCCCCCCATGAATCTAGATGCAAGAGCTACGGTTCTGCAAAGGGCTATAGTCATAATTGCTTCGCCGATGCCTGTTGCTGAGCACGCTATATTTGGATCTGCGTAGAAACCTGCTCCCGGGATTGGAGAGTCACCTATTCTTCCTGGCAGTTTAAGCCATATGCCACCTGTACTTGTTGCTGCTGCAAGCCTGCCTTCACGATCTATCGCTACAGCTCCAACAGTATCTCCTATATACCCTTGATCCGGGATCATCTCACCACCTATTGGCGACGCTTTTGACTGCAATCTTTTAATAACATCGATATTAGTCTTAACATATTGAGGTAGGTCGTGATCTCCGGACAAAATCTTGGTTGTGAACTCTCTATACCTTCTAATCTGACGCTCGGCTATCTCGAGCTTCTCAAAACTATATCCAAGCGCAGAGGTTATATTTTCGGCGCTATCACAACATAGGAGCACGTGGGAGGTGTTCTTCATAATGATCCTAGCAAGTTTCACAGCATTCCTCACACCTTTAACGGCTGATACAGCACCAACAGACATCGTAGATCCGTCCATAAGACCTGCATCGAGCTCCGCATATCCTAACGAATTCAGAGCACTCCCCCTCCCTGCATTAAATACCCCGGAATCCTCCATCACAGCAACAGCCTCAGTAACAGCTTCTATAGCGGAGTCCCCCTTTAAGAGCACATTATACCCTACTTCTAGGGACCTTAATAACCAGGATCTCACCACCTTCTCTTCCTCAGGATCTATATTCCACTCGCCAGCCCCTCCATGAACTGCTATCCCAGGCCCTTGAATCTTCACGTGCTCAATTATCAAGAGAAAACCACCCTAGAGGTATGTTGAAGAGTAATTAATAAGCCTTGGTTCAAATATCTATTAATAATCAGGTTCTTCCCAACTATAATGACAACAAGGCAAGCCTCGCTCTTTAGAGTGGGGTATGTTTTTACAGGGTTTTCAGCGTGTTATTTAGTGGAGGTCGGGTCTCAGTAGGCAAATATTATGCTAGTAAAATGTCCGGCGGGGAGATCCCGAGGCGTGCCCGCCAAAAACCCCCGACCCCCTGGAAACATTTAGAGAGCTAATAGAGAGGAGAAAAAAGAGCAGTAAGAGGACGGTCAGGCTGAGGCTATTCCTAGACAGATATGAGGAAGAGGTGCTCTTCGATATTGGATTGATATGTGCTAGTCTGTGGAACGAGCCTAACTATGAGAAGAGGCATGCATTCTTCAACAGAGAGCTGTCGCCTGGGAAGAGGGATGAGATTAACAAGAAATACTACCACAAATATATAAGGAGATTCTTGGTGTTAATGCTGGTCAGGTTATTAATAAGAATGATGAGGCTTGGAACGCTTTCTACGGAGCTTCTAAAGCTTAGGAAACAAGGTGAACTACTATCATTCATTAGAAAGGTTTCTCCACTAGGCTATTGGAAGGACAGGCTTACAGGTAAGAAAGAAATACAAATACTGATTAGGAATGATAGATATCGTGTTAAGCCTATTAGCAAGAACGAGGGATACATAGTACTTGAAGACTTCGATCTGAGGAAAGGTATGTTGGCAGGATCAGGTGGGAGGGTAAGCAGGGAAGACTTGAAATAATATATGATGCTGGTAGATAGTTCGCCTACATACCTATAGAGGTCGGTGAAGAGCCACCTAAGTCTAACAAGAGAGGCTATGTAAAGCCTAATTACAGGGGTAAAAAGGGTAGGGTTATAAACACTAGATCTATCAAGCAGAGGGATCCCATAGGGGATAAGGAGGCATACATCGCTATGGGGCTTAACAGCCTACTCGCTGTGGTGATCTCGGACGGATCAGCGATGCTTATCAAAGGAGGAACTATCAAATCCGAATACTATTGGTGGAAGAGGGGGATAGCTATATACCAGTCTATTGGGGATATGCTGAGGAGAAGAGGTATATCGACATGGATCTATTATCATGAGAAGTATCTAGATGCTATGTATAAGAGGGATGAGAGACTGAGACGCCTCTAAATAGCAGCGATCGGGTTCTAGCTGATGAGCTATATAGCAGAGGTGTTAGGAAGCTATATATTGGATACCCAATAATGCTTAGCCAAGAAAATGGAAATGAGTATAAAACTAACAAATGGTGGTATAGGAAGATAGTTCTCTGGATTGTTGACATATTCATGGAATAGGACATAGACGTGGAGATAGTCCCTGAGGACTATACTAGCCAGAAATGCTCAATATACGGAACAAGACATAAAAACGGCAGAATATATAGAGGCCTATATATCTGCAAGAAGACCGGGAAAAAGATAAACGCAGATATTAATGCAGCACTGAACATAGCAAGAAGGCTAGGACACAGGAAAGGAATACTGAGGAAGATTGAGATCTACTTGGTAACATATAACGGTGTAAAGCCATTAATCCCTCGCCAGGAGGCTAACACCCTAGACCCCAGCATAGAAACCTCGCTTCTTAGGGGCGGGGAGGGTGTCATTAAGAGTTAGAGTCCCTTTAACACTCTATCTAGCCATATCGAAATTCTTTAAGGTTAGGGTCTACGACTTTTTGGCTAGAGCTTCCACGAGTCTAGCTATCACGATGTCTCTAAGGCTATCCATGCTTGCTTTCACCTGCTTCATATCCGCTTCTAAACCCTCAACCCTTTTCTCAAGCAATTCGATCCTCATTGCTAGGTTCTTCTCAACCTCCCCAACCCTCCTTTCCAGATTTCTCCCAAGCTCCTCAACCCTTTTCTCAAGCATATCCATTCTCTTCTCAATAAGATCTATTCTCTTCTCTATAGCCTCCATCCTAGCTTTTAGGCTCTCTTCAAGTGATCTCATCCTAGTCTCCAAAGTTATTCTAGTAGCCTCCATCAGGAGAAACCCTACCTCCCAATCGCTTAGCTTCTCACCCTTAACAGCCTTATCAACAATCCTCCTAGCATACTCAGCAAGAATAGAAGCTATAACATCCAGCCCGATAGATGCAACATGCTCAACCATAGACCTCTAGATATAAATGTTGCAAGGCTAAAATACCCCCTAATCCCTATCTCCAGTTAGCGATCTTCAGACAACTATATAGTAGACGCTTTGATCCCCTCTTACAACCCGAAAGCCTCGTCCTTCAGGACAGAGGCGAAATCTATAAGCTCCGTACCCTCTAACCCTTTTGTAATAAGGAATGGCTTGTGAATCTCGGAGACCACCCTCTAGCGACACATGATAGAAACGCTAAGCATACAGGATTAAACACCTATGCCCCAAGGCTTTGATAAAAGCCATAACTTCGAGCTCCCGAGAGGGCTGAATCCTTTTTCATGGTAGTAAGAATGCTTTTATATTCTTTCATTATTAATTAATGGTTGGAGTGAAGGTTTAGGGGCGAGCGAGGTCCAGAGATAATGGCTGGGAGGAAGAAAAAGAGGGATAAGAAGTGGATTTGGGTTGCAAAGCTGGGCGACAGGGTCCTTGTTAGTAGAACCGCTGTTCTACCCTCAAAGCAGTTATCTAGGAGAGAATTCAGGGCATTGGAAGAGATCCTTAACATATATAGCAAGATGCTTGGAGATGGCTAACCCACACATCCAAGAATATAATCGAGAATCATCGTATCCTGAGGAATGAGAAATACCACGAGCTAAGGAATATCTATCCCAACATACCATCCCACTATGTTAACGGAGTTTGCCAGGATACGGTTGAAAGGGTTTCCTCTCTCAGGAGGAACAAGACTAGACAGTATGCTGAAGAGATCTTCGATGAGTCGGTTAAGTACTTAAACCTAAGGGAAAAAGGATCTGAAGAATAAGAAACTAGTGAGACTTCTATGGAGGAAATCCCGGGAAATAGCTTGGCATCAAGTTGATCTAGAGATGAGTAATGGAATACTAGTACCTAGGATCAATAGTGTTAGCCTATGGCTACTTGATGACCACATATGGAAACCAATAAACCCAACTAAGATCAGGATCAATGGTGTTGAGAACACTTTCTTCACAAGCGTTGCCATTAATACCCACAAGGGCTGGGTGCACCTCGATCTAGAGCCTTCTAAGGAGTTCTACAAGCTACTCGCAAGAGGCTTTAAGCCGAAATCCCACGCAAAGATCAAGCTTGATAGGAAGAATAGGAGAGTGCTTTTCCACATATCCCTTGGGAAGGAGGTCGAGATCTATAGGCCTGGGAATATTAAGCCTGTTGATGTTAATGAGAACTCCTTAGCAACTCTCTATGGGGCATTCTCAATAATCCTCGAGACAGACCTTGCAAAGACGACACTGGGCTATAGCTATAGGAAGGAGAGTATCCAGAAGAGAAACGGATCCTGTAGCAGGGAGACTAGGAAGGCCATGGAAAAGCTTAAGGAGAGAAAGAAGGAGAGGGACTATAGGATGAAGACAGCAAACATGATAGTCAGGGTGCTCTTAGGAGTAGGGGTGTCATAGTTATTGAGAGGATATCAGGTGATGACATCAGGTTCATGATCGCTAGGTATAGGAACAAGCAGCTGAGGCACAGGATATATCAGAGTGCTTTGAAGGGAGAGCTGAACGCGATAATAGATAAGGCAAAAGAATACGGTATACAGGTATTAATGGTAGATCCTAGGAACACTTCAAAGACATGCCCAATACATAAAGCTGTAATAGAGTATGGGGAGAATAGGATAGGTGTTTGTAGCAAAGGTGGTGAGAGATGGCATAGAGAGGTAGTTACATTGATAAATATCTATGCTTGGAACCCCGAAGCCCTTCTGGGCAATGCCCAGAAGGGCTTCGGGGTTCCAAGCATAGATAGGAGCCCGGTGCCGCTGGGCTTAAAAGCCACCAGTGAGCCCATAGAGATCCCAAGATCTCTTTGGGGGAGGTGGAGGTCCCTCAATAGCCACAGGGATGTTATTACATCCCTGTGGAAACAAAAGAACATAAAAGAGCATCAATAACCATCGAGGGACAAGCGGCTCGAAGCATACCTCTAATCCGATGATTGTAGAGATAGAATAGAACTAATAATACTGGCAGGTGATGCCCTAAACTCGGCGATAGGAATCTCGGCCCTTAAGGTGGGAAGGAGGCTATTCTCTCTTCTTAGACTCTAGATCGATCTTAAATTGGTTCTGAGCGGTGTGAGATACTGCTGGGTATTCTTTTTAACGTAGTAAGGCAATATATATAGGTGAGAGTTTGAGTAAGGAGAGGACTACTCTCTCAGTTATAAAAGCAGATATAGGATCTCTAGCTGGTCACCACATTGTTCATCCAGATACTTTAGCAATTACGTCAAGGATCCTGGCTGAGGGCAAGTCCAAGGGAATTATAAATGATTACTATGTAACTAATGTGGGGGACGATCTACAGCTCATAATGACCCATCAAAGGGGTGTTGATAACACATCTGTTCATGAGCTTGCTTGGACAGCTTTTAAGGAAGCTGCGAAGGTGGCTAAGGATCTAGGTCTATATGCAGCTGGTCAGGATCTTCTTAGTGATGCTTTCAGCGGTAATGTGAGAGGGCTGGGGCCGGGAGTGGCTGAGATGGAGTTTGAGGAGAGACCCTCAGAGCCTGTGGTCATTTTCATGGCAGACAAGACCGAGCCTGGAGCGTTTAACTTGCCACTATATAAGATCTTCGCGGATCCTTTTAATACTGCAGGGCTTGTTATAGATCCTAGGCTTCACCAGGGCTTTAAATTCACTGTCTATGATGCCTATGAGGGTAGGGAGATAACTCTTAACGCTCCTGAGGAGATATATGATCTGCTGGCCCTTATAGGAACGCCTGGCAGGTTTATAATTAGGAGGATCAATAGGAAGAGTGATAACGAGATAGCCTCTGTAGTAAGTGTTGAGAGGCTCAGCTTAATAGCTGGTAGATATGTTGGTAAGGATGATCCAGTAGCTATAGTGAGGGCACAGAGCGGTTTCCCAGCCGCTGGAGAGATTCTAGAGGCATTCACACATCCACACTTAGTAGCTGGGTGGATGAGAGGTAGCCACTATGGGCCTCTAATGCCAGTAGGGCTTAGACATGCTAAAGTCACAAGATTTGATGGACCTCCAAGGGTTGTTGCCCTGGGATTCAATATCAAGAATGCGAAGCTTGTCGGTCCAGCGGATCTGTTTGACGATGTAGCGTTTGATGAGGTAAGGAGAACGGCACAGATAATAGCAGAGTATATTAGGAGGCACGGCCCGATAATGCCTCATAGGCTGGGGCCAGAGGAGATGGAGTACACAACGTTACCAGAGGTTCTTCAGAGGCTAAGCGCAAGATTCGTTGAAACTGGAGAGAGGAAGGCTGCTAAGCCCAAGACCACATCAGAGCTCCTAACTCCGAGGGAAGAAAAAGGTGATTAGTGAACCCCTGGTGAAGCCCCCCCTTCTGGTTATTAATTTCAAAACTTATAGAACCTCCTACGGGTCTTCAGCTCTAGAGATAGCTAGAGCGTCTGAGAGAGTGTCAAGAGAACTCGGGATAGGAATCATAGTAGTTCCGCCCCTTGTAGAAACCTCGTTTATTGCGAGAAACGTGGCTATAGATGTTTATGCGCAGCATGGAGATCCCTTGTACTACGGTGCTCATACGGGTCATACACCGCTAGAGGCCCTAAGGGATATCGGGGTTAAGGGGGTTCTAGTGAATCATAGCGAGGACCCCGTAGATCTTAGAAATATAATAAGGATCTCCGAGATAGCTAGGGAAATAGGTATAGGAACAATAATATGCTCAGACAGCAGAGGTCTTGCCAAGATGATCGCTTCATATGCAAGACCAAATGCCATAGCTATCGAACCACCTGAGCTGATAGGAACCGGGGTCGCCGTCTCCAGGGCCAAGCCAGAAATTATTTTAGACGGAATTAGAGCTGTTAAGGAGGTTTCGAAGGAGATAGTGGTTCTAGCAGGTGCCGGTATATCGACAAAGGAAGATGCCTCAAGATCTATAGAACTCGGTGCTGAAGGGGTTTTAATATCATCAGCTATTATGCTATCAAAAGACCCTAGCAAGGCTATACTAGATTTTGCAGAATCTATGTTAAGAGCTTGGGATATGAGATCTAATAGATCTAATTAAATATCGAGTCTATCACTAGAGAAATTAAGGAGCTACAGTAGATCATCTATGCATCTCGAACTTTCTTAGACAAGGATTACGATTTTATGAGAGAATAGAGATAGCCTAGCCGGTGTATTTCTCTATCCTTCATCCAGATACATAGTTCTATCCGCTGTACCCATAACCACTTTTTTCGCCTTGAGGGACTTGGCTATATAATCAAACGATAGCTCTGGCCATGTATGTGAACCACATGAATATACATCAACAGTAGCGAATCTGTATTCTGGCCACGTGTGTATAGATATATGGCTCTCTAACACTATAGCGATAATGGATACACCTTCACCTATTTTCCATAGCTTCACATCGAGGAGGGTCATATTACCGACTTTCGCTGCGTCTATAACAACCTTTTCAAGCTGGTAGGGATTTCTAAGTATATCGGGGTCACATCCGTATAAATTTCCATAGACATGTTTACCTATAACCCTGGCATTAGCTAGGCGTGGATAGTTTGTAAGAGAAAAAGCTATAGTTGAATTCATCCCCACCCCCCTCCCCACCAAAGATTAGTAGTTCGTGTCTTTTAAGCATATAGACCTAGATGGATCTATTAAAACGATCTACATTATGGGTCCCCGTCGCTTCACCTCAATCATTGCCCAGCTCAGAGGGGGAGACCGGTCATCCCCAAATAAATAATACAGCCAAAGCTAATATCTAATAACCTTCTGAAACTGTTTTTGGTTTTCGTACTGATTTACAAGGTTTAGTGGCAAATTCCCTGTGGATCCCCACAAGGAGGGTGAGGATAGAGACCCAAGCGGGGCTCATGCATATACCGAGAGCTGACCTCCTCCCCGCCCTAAAGGGGCGAGGCTTCCATTTGGGCGGTTCGTCGGCCCCCCATCTATTCAGGTTTACATCTATCATCTGGAGGCAGTGGGGGCAGTCAGAGATCCCCCGGAATCTGCTTTGATCCTTAGCATTTTCAGAGCCCTCTTCCTGATATTGAGCTTTCCAACAACGTCTCTATCTGCTTCGAAATTGCATTGTGGGCATCTGAGCCTTCTATATCCATTCTCCTCTAGCTTTGAATCGCATTTTGGACATTTTGAGGATGTCCCCCTAGGATCTACTATTGCTAGTGGTGATCCGCGCTTCATAGCCTGCCAGTCTATCCACTTCCCAAGCCTTGAATATCCCATTATTATGAGCCTCGTCCTGTGATCCTTGCTCTCGATCCTTCTCAGGGAGTTTATCAGCCCCGAAGATCCTCTCTAGCTACTGCATATCCAAGCTCCTTAGCAAGCCTCACTATCTCAAGAGATGTTTTCCTAGCCCAGTCCTCCAATATATTCCTAGACTTCCTATGATAGGATCTTATTCTATTCAGGATCCCTCTTCTCCTCCTCCAGGCAGGATATCTAGTTGATGGGTATCTCTTCTGGAGGCTCTCAGCAAGGAGTTTCCATCTACGGGCTCTATCAATGCCCGTGTCTATCTCCTCATTGATCACGTGATCTCCATACACTATCTTCCTCTCATTAATATCTACAGCTATAACATCCCTAGGCTGGTAAGGCTGTGGCTTGGGGATCCTCTTAGAGATCCACAGCATCATCTTCCCACCTCTATAGACTAGCCTAGCCTCTCCATTCTCATAGTCATCGTATCTCCTATCCCAGCCAATTATCCTCAGCCTTATCCCGCCTATGATCTCTACATATCCTTCTTTAACCTTGTATCCCGAGCCTTGATGTAGTAGCATAGATAGCTTCCTAATTCCTAACCCTAGGCCTCCTCCCTTTCTTAGGATTGTTCCTCCAAGACTTTGCATTAGCTAGAGCATCTCTGTAGCAGTCAATAGCAACTCTGGATGGGAGGCCAAACCATTCTCTCAGCTCTCTGTATAGAGCGTTATGAACCTCCCTGATTTTCTTTAGATTCAGTCTCAGGATCCTGTTTATAGCGTAGTTCAGGACTACATTGTATCTCCTGAGGAGCTCTATGGCCCAGGCTCGGGACTAACCCTCATTCCAGGTGAAAAGGGTTAGCAACCCCCATCGCCAGAGGCCATAGAGCCCCTCAAAAAACAAGTATCTGGAGAGCTAATAAAACCATCCCCGCCTTAAAAGGCAAGGCTTTCAGTTGTAAGGGAGAACCGGGGTGCGGGGTTTCCCCATAGCAGTGATCCAGAGGAGTCTGTGAGGGTGGGGCTGTGGGTTGGGCTCTTCATAAGCGGTGGAGCTCAGTGATATGGATCCCGACGAAAAGGGATCCAGAGGGCTGTAAAGCCAAGTGAAGAGGTCTCAGCAAACACCAAGTCTGATGCAGCCTGAAGCCCTAATGAGGTATATAGGGGTGTAAATTTTAATAGCTATCCGTTATATTTATCTAGATGGTGTTTGAATGTCTATAGCTAGTAGCGAGAGCTTTAAGGCTATTTCTCCCTCGGAGTTCTTCTATAGAAACAGGGAGCTTGCAGGCTTTTCAAACCCTGCTAGGGCTCTTTACCAGAGTATTAGGGAACTTATGGAGAATGCTCTAGATGCGACTGATGCTCATGGGATACTGCCTGAGATAAAGATCATGGTTGATAGGATCGATAGTGGACAGGAGGGTATATATATGGTCACTGTTGAGGATAACGGAATAGGCATACCTCCACACTATGTTCCGCAGGCTTTTGGCATGGTTCTTTTTAGTAGCAAATATACCCTTAGACAGACGAGGGGGATGTTTGGACTCGGGGCTAAGATGGTTGTTCTCTACGGGCAAATAACAGTTGGCAAGCCTGTGGAGGTTATTACAAGCCCTATTAAGTCTTCCAGAATATATAGCTTCAAGCTACTCATAGATATAAAGAATAATGAGCCCATAGTTATCGAGAGATCCTCATGGCAGAAGAACAGTCAGTGGCATGGAACAGTTGTTAGGGTTCATATATTGGGTGATTGGCAGAGGTCTAAGAGCAAGGTTGTAGAGTACGTCAAGAGGACACATATCATAGCACCATATGCATCTATATTCTTCAGAGACCCCGACGGCAATATATATATATTTAAAAGGGCTACTGAGCTGTTACCAAAGCCTCCCAAAGAGACTAAGCCGCACCCAGTAGGAGTTGATCTGGAGATGATGAAGATGATGCTGGCATCCACTAGGAGAAAAACGCTTCTAGAGTTCCTCGAGAAGGATTTCCAAGGGGTTGGTAACGTGACTGCCGAGAGGATCTTAGGACTCGCTGGGCTAAGGGGTGATAGGAACCCGAGGAGACTCTTACAATCCGAGATCGAGAAGCTTTTCAACGTTATCAAGGGGTTTGACGGGTTTAGAAGACCTTCAGCAGATCATTTATCCCCTATCGGGGAGGAGATCTTGAGGATCGGGCTGAGCAACATGTTTAAACCAGAGTTTGTAGATGCAGTAACTAGGAAACCTACGAGCTACTCGGGACATGCTGTGATTGTTGAGACAGGTATAGCCTATGGAGGCGGGATACCAATGGCCAACGATCCGACAGAGATCTTGTTACTGAGGTTCGCCAATAAGATCCCATTGCTATATGATGAAGGCTCGGACGTATCGTTTAAGGTAGTGTCATCAATAGATTGGAAAGACTATGAGATAGAATTCCCATCCCCTCTAGCAGTGCTTGTCCACGTATGTAGCACCAAGGTCCCGTACAAAGGGGTTGGTAAAGAAAGTATAGCTGATGTGCCAGAGATAGAGACCGAGATAAGGAATGGTATTAGGGAGGTTGCGAGGCGGCTACGGAGCTATCTCTCAAAGAAGAGGAGGGAAGAGGAGCTAGCTAGAAGAGCCTATTCCATAATAAAATATATTCCAGAGATCTCAAGAAGCCTATCAACCATCGTTGCTGATGGAAACTCTAAAAATATAGAGGAAAAGCTACTATCGATCGCCAGAACCAAACTCGGGATCAACATCAACAGAATTGACGAGGTCGTAATAAGTGTTGAATAAAATTTAGAATAGCATTTAAATAGGGCATGGGAAAAGTTCGGCTATCATAGACATTTTGGCGACACCGGGATTCTGAGACACGCAAAGCCAACGAATACCTGGCACAGGTTGGGGGACAAGCGGACGACTCTGACCTCCTCCCCGCCCTGAAGGGCGAGGCTTTCAGTTGTAATGAGTGGGCTTGGGAGATCGTTGAGAAGTAGATGGTGAGAGCCCAAAACCTGCAAGCATGAATGTGGTGAATCACCATCTACTGAGAAACGGTGTATCCTTTAACTTTGTCTCATATTGATTCACTATCTCTATACCAGAGGAGCTTCCTATAATATCTGCTCCAGCAGCCACTAATATAGCTAGATCCCATATTGTTCTCACTCCACCAGTGGCCTTTACACCTGTCTTGCTTCAAGAGACGCTATGTTTGATTAGGATCACATCATCAACACTAGCACCTCTCGCTCCGAATCCCGTTGAGGTCTTCACATAGTTGATCTCGTATCTCGCAGCTATTCTACTCACCATCTCTATCTCTTTTCACGATAGATATCCCGTCTCTGTTATTACTTACTTTACTAATGAGCCCTAGCTCTCTAGTTCTTATCGATATCTCCTTAATCTCTGTCTCAACCTTATCCCAGGCCCCCTCAACAATAGATCCTATGTCGAGAACCATATCAACCTCTTTAGCCCCCTCTAGATTAAGCTATCTCTATCTCCCTCAGCCTAGCCTCCAACTCTGTAGTGCCGTGTGGGAAGGCTATTACAACTGAAAGCCTCGCCCTTCAGGGCGGGGAGGAGGTTAGAGTTGCAACAGGTTTCTTAGTTATTCCTGATACCAGTGAGACCCTATTGAGAGGGACTACGAGGGCTCTGAAATCGTATTTCTTGTTCTCTTCAAAAAATTTCTCATACCTCTTAGGCCTGCCTCTGGTCTTAGGAGGGTCTGATCTATTATACTAGCTGGGTTCTTAATATTCTCTACCATCTCTAGCAATTGTATCGGGAAGCTCAATCTATCCAATCACTACTGGATATCTTGGTAGGGATATAGCTATCTATTAGGAAGGATAGACCTTTGCTTGTCAGAGCCTCTATCTCGAGCTTCGCCTTTTTCTCCTCGAATATATCTAGTTCCCTTTTCCACTTCCTCGATTGGAACCACTTGTAATTCCTAAGCTCCTTAGCTCTTTTGATATCCATCTCCTTTGCTTTTATGATATAGTTCTTCCTCTCTGTCTCAGATAGGTAGGGCTTCTTTCCCGCCGAAGGGTCGCCAAATATGTCGCTCATAGCCACTCCTAGAAATCTCGCGTTCGGGGTTGCAAGCCTCTCACTCTCATATGATAGGGTTATTGAACCTATTTTGAAAACGCTATAGATGTAGAAACCATAGGGATCGCTATCTGTTATGATATAGACTGGGAGCTTGAGCTCCTCATTAAGCCTCCTAACGAATCTCCTAGTAGCTCTATCCGGCTGTCCAGCGCTAGTTACTAAGATAGCCTTGTATTTCCTCCAGAACTGAGCTCTGTGGAGCTGTTGGAACACGGCATCCTTCTCTATTACTAAAACAAACTCAGCGTTTATGTCTTTGAACTCTATTAGATCTGGCGTCGGCTCGATCGCGTAGGCTCCGTGCCCCATTTTGCTTAGATCTATTATATCGTCTCCGCTTTTGATCCTCATGTCACCAACAACTTTTCCTTTCTCCTTTGAGAGGATCAGCATATCCTCTCTTAAAAGATCCGTGTATACCTCTATATCGCGTAAAACAGAATCGCTCTCGGACTGCTCATCCCATGTGTTCTCCTCATTAACCCTTCCCCTATGATCTCTATACCTGATTGTGTGCTTACCTCTATAATATAGATCCCTTATAGTTGGGTATTCATTGCTTATTAGCGCCTGATAAATTATGGATGCCATAAGCACTGTTTGCATAAATCTTCTAGCCTCGTGGGCGTCTAGATATCTTCTAACCAGCTTCTCCTCGCCCAGTATTAATAGTTTACGCTTTTCATCATATATAGTGTTGGATAGCGTTCTCTTCGGTATCACCATCTTCGGCTCTTCGTTTATCATAATAGCATCGTATATGTCTAGAAATTTCTTTTTTATAGTCTCTAAAGCCCTTTTCCTAGCCTCTAGATCCACTTTAGATACATGAGAGCTCAAAAGCATCCCCACTCATTATGTGAGCTTATCTATACCTATATATATTAGTTTAGGGCCTAAAGTATATATCCCTCGCGGGCTCCTTAAAAATTTCGAAGCAAAATATGAGATAGCTGGGAAACATGTGTCTAGTCCCTAGAGAAGATTTTCCCGAGATAGTTAGTAGAAATATTATATATCTAGATAGTGCTGCATCAACTCTCAAGCCTAGGCAGGTTATGGAGGCTATTACCAGCTTTACTCTAAATAGCTATGCAAACATACATAGAGGCGTCTATGGTCTCAGCATAGAAGCTTCAAGAATATATGAAGAAGCGCACGAGGAGGCTGCAAAATTCATAGGGGGCTCATGGGACGAGGTTATATTTGTGAAGAATACTACAGAAGCGATACAGTTATCAATTCTCATGCTAGCATATAATGGTTTCATAAAAGAGGGCGATGAGATCATTGCGACAGAGGCAGATCATCACAGCCTATTACTCCCCCTAGCAAGGGTTTCCAAGATCGTTGGGGCTAGGCTAAAACTTATACCAGTAGATAGTGAGGGGAAACCTAGATGGGATCTCCTGCCAGAGATGATCACGAATAGAACCAGGATAGTAGGTTTCTCCCACAAATCAAACGTTACGGGATACACCACTAATGCCAGGGACATAGCTAAGATAGCCCATGAATATGGGGCTCTAGTTATACTAGATGGCGCCCAGTCAGTCCCTCACATACCTATAAATGTTAAGGAACTAGGTATCGATTTCATAGCCTTCAGTGGGCATAAAATGCTAGGACCAAGCGGGATAGGCGTGCTATGGGGTGCGAAGGAGATCTTAGAGGATATGGAGCCTCCTCTAGGCGGGGGCGGGACTGTTAAGAGGGTCTGGATAGATGGTAGTGAGCTCAGGATAGAGTGGGAGGATATACCGTGGAGATTTGAATCTGGTACACCGCCAATCATGGAGGCTGTCGGGCTTCTAGAAGCTATTAGATATTTGAGGAGAATAGGTATGGATAGGATCTATAGTTATGAGGAGAGGCTGACCAGATATACAGTGAGGATGCTGGAGGAGCTGAGAGAATATATAGAGATACTGGGTCCTAGAAACCCGAGCGAGAGAAGTGGTATAGTATCCTTCACGCTAAAAAATACATCTCCAGATGTGATCGGTATGTGGCTTAACAGATACAAAATAGCAGTTAGAACAGGACTTCACTGTGCACATATCCTCCATCAGCGAGTAGGGCATCCCGAGGGCAGTGTTAGGGCCAGCTTCTACGTATATAGCTGTGAGGAAGATGTGAGCCAGCTGGTGAATGCCTTGAGAGAGTATATAGCCAAGAACAGGCTCTATATAAGTGAGCTGACCTCTTCCCCGCCCTGAAGGGTGTGGCTCCTCACACCTTACAGGCGGATCATAGATCCTCCTATCTCTTTGGGTTAGCATCAATCATCTAGGATAGCCATGTTGGTTGAAAATCCCTCACATGCCCAGGATCCTCAGACCCTCTTCCTACTTCCTATCTCCTTAGAAACCGCATGTATAGATCTCAATCTTTTTAAGCGATTCTATCTATCTGATTAAATATCCTCTCTAGCAATACAATACTGAGATCCCTATCCAGCTTAGCTATCATATGGATGGTTCTTCTGGCATTATTAATTGTGATGTTACTGATTTTCTCATGGAAAGACTCCATTGGATACTCCTCTTCTCCTCTATGCTGTGTATCTCAACCAAGATCTTATACCTATTAGCTCGCCAAGCTCTTTATCTCTCTGTTGATCACGTTATCGCCATATGCAGTTTTTCTTCTCATTAATATCGATTGTTATAATATCCATAGGAGCAGGTTACCCTGGCCAGGTCTTGTGGAGATCTTTTAAGGCGTTAGAAGCCTTATTATCCTGATTAGATATTAATGGTTTGGTGAGTAGATAGAATGCCTACCCACGGATCTATGACTAAGGCGGGCAAAGTAAGGAGCGCGACCCCGAAGATCCCTCCTAAGCCTAGGAGGAATCTAGTGCCTAGAGTTAGGAATAGGAGGGAATTCTGGATCAGGAATAGAAAGGCAGCAGGCTTGCCAGTCCCAACGGTTGTTCCTCCCTCTTCGGTGCCTAAGAAGAAGCAGTAACTCTTACTTAATAGATCATATTTTAGTAGGCGAAATAAATGGGAAAGTTTGTCTCACTCTATACTGGTGGGAAGGATAGTCATACAGCTACTTTAATAGCTATGAAGGACTATAAGCTCAAGCCGGGGTTGTTGCTCACCATACTAACCCCAAGAGATGATTCATATCTATTGCACACAGCTAATATTAAGTGGGCTAAGATCCACGCACATATTATGGGGATACCCTTTGAAGAGATAGAGATTAGTGGTTCTAATGAGGATCGAGAGGTGGAGATTGTTATCGGAGAAATCGTGGCTAAATATGGAGTTGATGCCATAGTAACTGGTGGGATTGCTAGTATGTACCAGAAGAAAAGATTCGATGCCTTCGCTAGGAATGTAGGTGTTGATCACATAGCACCTCTATGGGGTCTAGATCAGGAGAAAATATTAAGATTAGAGGTCCTGGAATATGGAGTAGGCTTCATGATAGTTGCTGCGATGGCGATGGGCTTTACAGAGGACTGGGTCGGGAGAGTTATTGATGATGGAAAAAGCGTAGAAGCCCTTCTCAAGCTTGCAAGAAAATATAGCTTCTCGCCAGTTGGTGAGGGGGGTGAATATGAGAGCTATGTGGTTTCATCCCCCGCTTTTAAGGGTAAGAGGCTAATACCGTCTGGAAAGAGGATGTGGTTTCAGAGTGGCTGGGGATATTACTCGATTAGCGAGGTTCAGATACTTGATGAAGGGTTGTATCCTTTTTAACGATGGTAAGAATGTTTTTATATCTGCTTATTATCAACTAATGATTAGAATAGAAATGCTGGGTTTAAGCTTATAAGCATTTAATTCTTGACCATTTTGATGATTAGGTGGTACCTCTATATGCTTGGCACGTGGATGTCTTGTGATGTGATAATGCTTGGAGCTCCCTAGACCGAAGCCCTTTATGAGGGCAATGCCCAGAAGGGCTTCGGGGTTCTAGGCCTAGCCCTAGAAGGGAGCCCATTTCCGCTGAGCTCCACAGCCACCCATGAAACCACAGGGGTATCCAAAACCCTGTGGGGGAGGTGGAAGCCCCCGATGCCACAGGGCTAAAAACCCTGTGGATCAAGAAACACAGCAACACCAAACAAATTAATATCAGTGATAATCAATGATCATCGAGAGACAAGCGGCTACATATACGGTTCTAACTAAGTCTATATGGAAAGAGCTGGCCTCGAACCTCTGAGTGAGGTGGAATTTATATTAGCAGATGGCACAACGATAAGGAGGAGCATATCGGAAGCCATTTTAGAACTCCCTGGCTATGGCGAGAGACATACCCCAGTAGTATTGGGGGAGAGTGAGGATGAGAATCTCCTTGGCATGGTCACCTTAGAGATATTCGGTCTAATACTAGATCCATTTAGGAGGGTGTTAAGACCCATAAGAGCATTGATGAAGCGCACCTCCACCTAATAGAGTTATAGAAAGAAAAACTAAAACACAGATCACCTAGATATTTATATATTACACAGCTGAAAGTCTCGCCCTTCAAGGCGGAGAGGGGTCAAGGAAGTGAGAGAAACTGTGGAGAATGTGATCGAGTTTATCTAGAGCTATATACATGTCGCGACTAGGAAGCTATTGCAGCCTAATCGTCTCTGCTCTTGTATAGAGCATCTTCAGAGAAGCTCCTAAACTCCTTAAGACTGAAGATCTCTACTACGCTTAGCTAGAAAAAGGCTAGACCTTAGAGCCCTTTCTTCACTATCTTTCCGTCTTTGAATATTATGACCTTCTCTCTCTCGATCTCTAGGCATGCTTGGGAGCCTTCTTCGAATTCTGAGTCAGGTTCGGTTCTCACAAAGATCTTGGCTTCTTCCCATTGATCCTTGATGCTTGCCACAACTATCCTGTGCGATCCTGCGAACTGAATCCTCAGAATCTTCACTGTAATGCATCCTTTCCCAGAGGCTTTGGAGAGCCTCGCATCTTCAGGTCTGAAACCAACTATTTCCTCTCTCTCAAGGCCTAGAAGGCTCCCAGGGATCGTGTTGCTCAGCCCTATGAACTTGAAGAGGAAGAGGCTGGAGGGTGAGGAGTATATCTCCTCCGGCCTCCCCACCTGGATTAGGAGACCATTGTTGAGAACAGCTATCCTGTCCGCTATGGCCATGGCCTCCTCCTGGTCATGTGTTACGTGTATAACTGTCATCCTGAGCCTTCTCTGGAGCTCCTTGAGGAAGTCCCTCACATCGAGTCTCAGCCTAGCGTCGAGGTTTGACAGAGGCTCATCGAGGAGAAGGACCTTCGGCTGCTTGACAAGAGCTCTTGCTAGTGCCACCCTCTGCTGCTGACCCCCGGAGAGCTGTGAGGGGTACTTCTCCAGCTCCGAGTATATGCCCAAGATCTGTGCTACTTCTACAACCCTTTCCCTTATCTCCTTCTTACTTACTCCCCTCACCCTGAGCGGGGTGGCTATGTTATCGAAAGCAGTCATGTGGGGGTAGAGGGCATAGCTCTGGAAGACTAGACCTATACTCCTTCTCCACGCAGGCTTCTTGGTCACATCCTCCCCATCTATGAAGATCCTCCCCTCGTCAGGGAACTCCAGCCCAGCTATTAGTCTTAGCATCGTGGTTTTCCCAGATCCTGAGGGGCCGAGAACCACGTTGTAGCTTCCCGCTTCGAAGGCGAGGGCTTCTATGTTCAGAGTGAACTTTCCCAGGGTCTTTCTCACACTTCTAAGCTCAACACTCAACCCTTGTAACCCCCTGAAGCCCAGATCTTCTCCAGACTGTTCCTCCCAAGTAAGAGGAGAATTATCGGAGGTATAGAGCTTATAACACCCGCAGCCGCTGTCACACCATAGCTCACAGTGGCCGGACTTGTGAGGATCCCTATAAATATAGAAAATGTCTGGGCCCCTGAGAAGCTGAGAGGCTTTGAGAGGTCGTAGGGGGAGTAGGTGAAGGCCAAGGGAAAGATCAGGGCTCCCCAGGCTATGAGGAAGGAGTATATGAAAGCCACGAGAAGCCCTTCTCTGCTCAGGGGAAGCACGATCCTTGCAAAGGCCCTCAACCTGTTCATCCCATCAGTCTGCGCGGCCTCCTCAATATGGGCTGGGAACCTCTTGTAGTAGTTATAGAGTATCCAGGAAACTATGGGACAAGTCATTATGGGGAACACGGCCACGAGCCCCCACACATTATTGAGAACTCCCAGGCTTCTGAGGATCAAGAAGAGAGGCACTATATAGATTATAGTAGGGGTAGCGTTTAGGAAAAGTATGTAGGCAAGCAACCTCGAGCCTCCGAGACCGTGCCTCGACATGACATATGCAGCTGGGGCTGCGAGGGCTATCGTTACCCCAGTGCTTGTAAGGGCAGCTATGAGGCTCGCTGCCATGTAGGGAAGGCCCTGTGAGAAGGCTTGGTAGTAATTAGAGAGCGAGGGCTCTATCGGCAGGATCGTGGGGGGCACGCTGAGGATCTCCTTTGGGGACTTGAGGGAGAGAAGGATCAGCCATGCTATGGGTAGCACTATGAAAGTCATGTAGATTAAGAGGATAGCTACCTGGATCCAGAGTGGGGTCTCGCTGGAAGGCACTATTCTGGGGACAGGTATCTTGATAAAGGAGCTTGTGCTTAGGAGCCTTATATACACCATGGCCATCGCGGTTGCTAGGAGGCCCATGAGCACTATTATGGCCGAGGCATATCCGGGAACCCCTTCGTAGAACTGTTCGAAGGCGTAGAAGGCTAGGTTGTCGAGGGCTCTGGGCCCGGCCTGTGACTTGCCTATGTAGATCGGATCAAATGTGAAGAAGCCCGAGATCATCATGAGAACTGCAGCAGTGAGGATCTGGGGGGCCACAAGTGGGAGATCAATCTGGAAAAGCTTTCTGGGACCCGCTAGTCCATCGGCCTGCGCAGCTTCCTCCACCTCCCTCGGGATCGATATCAGACCTGAGTATATGATCAGGGTTGTGAGAGGAAGGGTTCTCCACACATCCACGATCACCACAGTCCATATTGAGGAGGCCCAGTTGTAGGGGAAGAGGTAATAAGCTAGGCCGAAGAAGGGGTTAAGCATTAAGTACCACATCATGGCCGCTGTAACGCCTGGTATGAATGAAGGAATCATGATGAGGGGAAGGATCTTCTTGCCAAGGGAGCCCAGCCTCTTAAGGATCACCGCTAGGGGTATGGCGAGAGCTATGTCTATGAGAGGCACAACAGTCATGTAGAAGAGTGTATTAGAGACTATTCTAGCCATGAAGGGATCCTGGAAGAACCTGAGGTAGTTGCTCACCCCCGCCCAGTGGGAATTGCCATAAATGTCCTGGACATAGAGGCTATACAAAATGTTCCCGACTATCGGGTAGGTGGTTGTTACAAAGAGATAGGCTAGAAGGGGTAAGACGAGGAGAAAAAGATCTGATCTTGATCCTCTTCGGGGTATTCAGCTCACCCCGTCTGGAGCCTCGAGGCTATTATCTGGGACCACTGGGAGGCTATGTTGTTCAGAGCCTGCTCAGCGCTCTGCTGCCCCTGGAAGTACTTGTAGACCTCCTGTATGAATATCGGTCTGAGGTCTGTGAAGAAGGCTGAGAGCTGGTTCACCAAGGCCTGTCTCTTAAGATCTACGACCCTTTGCTGTTTGAGCTGGTCTATGAAGGGTCCCAGCCACTCCATCCCAGGGGCTTTAGAGGCTTCCTGGAGAGCTGAGAATGTGCCTGGGACGAAGCCGTATAGCCTGGCCCCCTTGCCGCCCTCCTCAGGGCTCAGCATGAAGTTCACGAACTTCAGGGCAAGATCTACATTGCCGTATGGATTTATACCGGCAAACGTGGGGGCTATGCCGCTCCCTCCCCTTGGCAGAGGTGCTATATCTATATCACCAGCTACCCTGGATATTGAGGCGTTGTTGTAGAGAGGTATGAAGCTTGTCCATGCAGCCACCATGGCGTAGTCTCCTGTGAGGAAGAGGTCCCTGAGCTGGTCGTACTCCATTGCCTGAACAGAGATCGGTGGCTGGAACTGGATGAGCTGTTTATACATCTCGAGCGCCTTAACACCCGCTGTTGAGTTTATTGTGGGTACCACCTTGCCCCCTACATCTTTGAAGTAGGTCCAGTAGCCCCCAGGAGCTCCCTGGGGTATCCCCACATAGGGGTCGTCGAGGGCGTATGAGTAGAAGAGTCCTATGAAGCCGTTGAAGATTGAGAGCTGAAGCCCATTAGGGAAGAGGAGGGCGTACTTTGTGAGACCCTTGGACTGGATAAACTTAGCAGCGGCAACAACCTCCTCCCAACTCTTCCAGATCCTAGGATCTAGATTATAGCCTGTGCTATTTTTAAACTCAGAGGCAAGGCTCTGGTTATAGAATATGCTCTTCCTATAGACGAAGACATAGCCGAAGACCTGCTGCATAGGCACCCCCGATACCTTGGTTATGCTCCCGTTAGGGGCTAGCAGGTATACTGGGAGCATGGCGGCCGGCGGCAGATCTGAGGAGTTGAAGACACGCCCTATGTAGGGAGACAGATCGAGGAGGTATGGAGACAGCGTAGGGGCCTGGGATGGGTAGAATATTATAACATCGGGCACGGGGTTCTGATTCTTCAGTGCCGTTAAGGCTGTTGTCACGAGCTGACCGAAGGGGACCAGCTGCACCTCAACCCTGGCACCGCTATACCTAGCCTGAAAATCCTGGGCAACCATGTTTAGGAAAGGAGCTAGAGTGGGGTCTCCTGAAGCTGCCAACACAGTTATCTTGCCACTAACACCAGGCTGCGAACCCTGCCCGGGGGGAGTGGCGGGGGTGCTGACTGCAGGGGGAGTCGGCACAGTTGTTGCCGGGGCCGTGCCCGGGGTTCTGGTTAGGAGAAGGGCAGCAGCCCCAGCAGCTGCCACAACTATCACAGCGATCATGACTGCGAGAGCAACTCTCGAAAGAGCTTTCCACGATCTCATTTCTGAGGAACACCTCACCTAAGAATTAGCTAGAAAAGTTATATATATTACTGCATATGACTGCATAGGAATGTCAGGGATTAAAGCCAAAAGATCTGTTGTCCCTTCGCCTTTTTCTGAAATCTCTAGGGAGCCCTGCAACCGGTTAGAAGTCCCAGAACACCATAACTCCCATGCTCAGGTGCTGAGGGCACAAATAGGTCGCCCGCTACATTCTCTTAACTGGGAGAATAATATACTAGTGGTAGTGAACCCATAGGACGCGTTAAACCTAGCAAATAGGATCTTAGATCTCAGAGAGCTGAGGATCAAGATGGAATACTGCTTCCAATACAGGCTCGGCACCAGGATAACAGATGAAAAGATGGAGGGAAGCAGTAAAACAGTGCCCAGAGCATTCTCGGCCAAGGATTATTCCTTAAACACTCTTCAAGCTCTCAAATAGAAAGAAATCTCGGAGCCCTTTACCAGTCCTTAGTAGTGAGTATTATATAGCGATTAGAGATGCTTCTAAAGCTTCTTCACAAAGAGCTGAGGCTAAAGAGTCTTGATGGTTGTCTTAATTAATAGTAACGATGTTGATCAAAAGACACAGCGATAGATTTACGGAGATTTCCTTGAAGTTTAGGTTAGAGTTAGGGTTCTCGAAGGTCAAGATCGACTCACAAGCTTTACACCTAGTGCTTACACCGGGTGTCTGGTGAGAAATACTATCTTGAATTTCCACTTCACCTCGGGCTCTTGCAACTTATCGAGTCAGGAAAGGATAAGATCACAGGTAGAGGATATAACATGGAGACTGTGAATAAAGGGTGAAGCTTACTACCGATCAACAAGTGGAACTTCTTTGGGTGAAACTTCTATTAGTAGGGGCTCGAGTTTAAAACATCGATTGCAATATGGAAAAAGTTCTAGGGCTTACAACCGGGCAAGCCTCGTCCTTCAGGGCTGAGTAGTGTTTGTGTTCAAACCTTCTAGGGAAGTATCTATGGTTGTGATGATGTGTATGGTTTTGAGGGTTTGGGGGCTGATGCCTCGGCTGGGCACCCCGTCAGTGTGCCCCCGATGTCCCTAGGGGGAGACCCCGAAGCATACCCCCAGCCCGATGATCATGGGGATAGAAGCATTGATCCCTCTCCAGGGGGGCTAACACTTGAGACCCCAGCATAGAAAACCTCTGGAGAGGAGAGGGCGTCATAGTTAATACTATGGCGGGGTCTGATGCAAACCATATTTCGCAGTATACAGCCATAATTGACGGGGCTGGCGCCTACGGAGAATATCCGCATAGCCCTTATGAATATATTGACATAGACAAAACCTTTGAGAGAGCAGTCATAGCTGCGCGAGCTATTGAGATTTATTATGAGAATCAGCAGCAATGTTGAGGGAAAGCCGCATTATAGCTCAGTAAGCAATATCTAATTCCTACTAAATAATGATAGTCAATAAGGCTAAGCATGTCTTAGTATCATTTTTCCATCTTATTGTGTATATAGAGATTCTTTTAGATCCTTCCTGCATCACAACGGAAAAGCCCTGGATTTATAAGAATCCGTATCCCAATATACATAGATTGCTATGAGAAGGGGAAGCCTGAAGCTCCTGGACGCCCCACCATACCAAGCACTTCTAGAAGCTGCCTCGAGGGCTTGGAGGGATGCCCAGAGGGGTAGATACATGCTCAGAGACTTAGCATTGGTGCCTATCCTTGTTTTCACGGGCTGCAGGCTTGGAGAGGCCGTGAGGATCTCGAAATCGGATCTGGATTTCAGGGGCAGGGCTGTGAGGATACACCAGCTTAAGAAGAGGAAGGCCTTCACGAGAACCGTGCCAGTGCCAAGCAACACATTCTGGGAGATTATGAGGAGCTATGTTGGAGGATAGCAAGCGAAAGGCTATTCAGGATCACACCTAGACATGGAAGAAACATAGTCTATAGATTCACGGAGAGGTATCTTAGGAGGAGGATAAGACTACACACAATAAGGCATAGCTATGCAATAGCAGTCCTCAAGGCAACAAAGAACCTAGAGGCTGTTAGAAGGCTATTAGGACACAGAGACTACACAACAATAAAGACATACCTAGACATGACCCAAGAAGATCTTGAAGAGGAGCTTTCAAAGCTATTCAGGGGCACGTGAGCAACGCCTTTAGATGCCCTATGCCTTGGGCCTTTCAATTCTATAGTAGATCATCCCTAGGTGCTAGGCGGAAGTCCTCGACGCAACCATGAATCCATCATGAAACGATTGGAATGAACACAAAGGAGCAAGCGGTGGAAGGCTCATCAAAAGCAAGGATCGAAGACCAGATCCACTCTTAAATCCCCTATAATAAATATAATAATAGGTAAAACAGATCTACTATAAAACTGGGCAAAACAAATAGATCAGGTGATCTACCATAGAATTGAAAGGCCTATGTGGATGATGGTACAATAGTTTTTGACAATCCTGAGGTGATCTACCATAGAATTGAAAGCGCCACAGCAGCATCACTAGACACGTATGGGACACTTGTGGTGATCTACCATAGAATTAAAAGGTGGTCATAGATTCAATCCTTCTGATTGCAGCATACTCATGTTAGATTAATTAGATACTAAGTTTATCTATGAGCATATTGTAATCTTTATTATCGAGTAAATAGAAGGCTTTGATACCGGCTTTTAAGGCATTTTCCCTTATAATTCTATCATTTGTGATCAAGATAGCATTAACATACTTAGTTGTCGCTATCTGACCTCTCCCCGCCTTAAAAGGGCGGGGTAAGCTTACCTTTGAAATTATCCCCTAACCCCTAGGCCTTTATGCGTTAATAGGTGATCCTGAGTAACGATCTATAGAAAATTTTATTAACAAGCTTACTCCAAGCAATAGATCCTTCTCCTATGCTTGATCCTGCTTCAGCCTACTTAACACCTTTATAATAGTGAGCATACTCAAAGATCCTTTTTCTCATTTCTTCCACCTACAGCTATGAGGAATAAGAGAAAGGAGGGAATATGATCAGGAGGAGGAGTTCCTCCAAAAAATTTGGGGGGAATTGGGGGATCAAAGAGGATCCTGAGGAGCCTCTAGCGTTGCTCAGAAGATCTTTCCAATGCGGCCCATCATTATGGGATTATTCCTTGGTATTATAGTATTATAATACTAAGTATATAGCCCATCAACCACAAAGATCATCACCTAGATCAAAACTACATCAGGAAACCTTGAACAATATACGAAGGCCTGGCAAAAGAGACAAAGCCCCCCAAATGATCTACTATAGAACTGAAGGCCTGAGGCACATCCTTTCAAAGACTTTGGGGCATCTGAGGTGATCTACTATAGAACTGAAAGAGCATGGGCGTGGTTGTTAGCCTCGTTAGCCCTTTTAAGTGGATGATCTACTATAGAATTGAAAGTTATAATGCCCTTAGGAAATACATTGTCGGTGGATATTGTGATAAAGACGAATGAGGAGGCTAGGTATTTGGTTAATAGGAAGGGGGAGAGGTACCTTCTAGAGATCAGGAGATCTCCTGGTGGGAAGACCTTCATTGTGATTGAGAAGCTGAGGAAGCATGTGTATGAGAAGGAGGGTGAGGAGATGATCTGGGAGCAGGATGTTGAGGGTGCTGAGGAGATAGAGTATGAGAAGCTTCCCCAAGAGGTGAGGACTGCTTTTTCAAGTGCTACGAGGAGATAGTGATTAGGGAGGACGTGCTGAGATCTATAGTTGATAATGCATTGATGGAAATGGAATCCTGCGGCTTGCTCATAGGTGTTTTTAGAGAGCTATATGTCGAGGTTCTAGAGCATAGATCTGCAGGAAATATTCTAGGCAGTAGGTATGAGTTTGAAATAGATCCTAGGGACGTGATAGAAGCCTATAACAATGCGAGAAGCAGGGGGCTCGAGATCGTAGGGATCTATCACACCCATATAGGCTACCCACCCATACCCAGTACAAAGGATATTGAGGGTATGAGGCTATGGCCAATCCCATGGCTAATAATAAGCCTCCCAGAAAGAGAAAAGACTGCGTGGATGCTGTGCAACGAGAGGCTTGTAGGGCTAGAGATAATCCTCGACATATCTCGGGGAGGGGGACAAGCGGTAGCTTGATGTGCCGCGTTATCTGAGATACTTGCCTGAATATATAAAATCTCTATCTAATCAACACACATGGCGGGGATCGGGTTAGAATGGGTTAAATAAATAATGCTTTCCACTATAATTTCATAGAGAAGGAGAGCTGATGATCTATGGATGTGAAGAGGAAGAGACTGAAGATCCTGGTCGATATGTGGGGAGAGATAATGTCCAGATCTAGTGAGGGGCTTACCAGGGAGGAGGTTATAAAGATCTTGAGGAATAGATATGAAAGAGAGGGAGTCGAGCCTGTTAGGGGGGCTGCGAACCCCTCCGACATCTATGAGAAGGATCTCATAGCTCTATACATAGTTGGAGTAGATGGACTGGGCATAGCACAGGATCTGCCGAAGCATGTTCTAGATATATTCGAGCGGGAGAGAAAATACATAGAGGCTGTCGACGCAATATTAAAGGGGGATAGCGACAATCTTAGGGAGAAGCTGATACAGATCATAGGATCGCCGCCGGACTCAGCATTAATATCCAAGATCTTCAGAGTAGAGATGCTCAGATACTACTACGGCTTCAAGGATAGAGACGATATGCCCAGGATCCTGGAAGCACTATCAAAAGCTTTTCCAGAGGAGGAGAAGACCTCTAAGAGGCTCACAAAATTCTATATAGCCATGAAAGTCGCAGAAGCCATAATAAAGGGAGAGGTGAAGGATTGGGCAACCAAGGAGGCCCTAAAACAGGCTATAGCTATCAAGCTGGGAAGCCCAAGAGCGCTGCCAGATGATAACTACATATCTAAAATAATGCAGACAGTCTTCGGAGCCAAGGTCTCTAAATACAGCAAAATCCTGAGAATCGAGAAAGAAAGGACTAAGGAGATCGGCAACAAAGCATAGAGATCTGAAATCTTTCAATCCCATAGCAGATAGTCTTTCTTATTGCCGAGACCCTGTTTCCGCTTGTCCCCCCAACGATCATTGATTATAGCTGATATTCAGGGTTCAAAACCCTGTGGCCATCGAGAGACCCTACCCCCCATAGAGATCCCAAGATCTCTATAGGTTCATTGGTGGCTATCGAGCCCAGCGGCACTGGGCTCCCATCTAGGATTGGGACCCCGAAGCCCTTCTGGGCATAGCCCTCATAAAGGGCTCCGGTCTCGGGAGCTCTAAGCATCATAGCACCCCAGGGACTCTGCGCACATAGTTAATGGTTAAGGCTCATATTTAAGCTGGCGCCATTTCTCTATATAAGCATCAAGCTCCTATATCTGACCTCTCCCCGCCCTGAAGGGGCGAGGCTTCGGGTTGTAACTATAGATATCTAGCTTCATCTATAATCCTGACGGTTTAGAAACGTGGGCTGATAAGAGGTAAAGAGGTAATTTAATTCTTGGTCTGGGTGAGTCTTTTCTACGGAGTTTTGCTCTTTCTAATGGATCCATAGAGATTCTCAGAGCTATGTGGGGTGGAGATCTCTCGAGATCATGTGATTTAGATTAGAGGGATCAGCTAGTAGCAGATCAGAAAATAGCGATACGGAGTTTTCAATCTCTATTAAGGGGTAAGGATCGATGGTTCTATTTAATTATATGTATGATCAGGGAACTGGTCTTAGAGTTTTTATTTAAATATTGTGTTTTTATATGAAAACATAGTTGGGGGTTTGATCTCTAGATTCTTGGTTCTCATATTCTCTCATCTCCTTCACTGAGGTGAGACCGCCGCTCAGGAGCCATTTAATGCTTTTTGCTACTTCTAGGGCTGTGTCTTGGTGTAGGATTATAGGTATGTTCATATCGACCACTGTTCTTCTTATTCTATAGTCCTTCTCTGGTGTGTACCCGTTTGTTATTGCTAGATCTATTTCTCCCCTTATAATCATATCCCTTGCTTCGCTATGTGTGGTTTTCCTATGAGCACCCGGGATCTCTGCATCTTCTAATGTGTATATTGTGTAGTATTTTGAAAGGATCTCCGCTGCCTCGCCCAGATCTTTCTGGTGATCTTTAACATAGCTATAGATCAGGATTCCTTTTGAAGGGATCTTATTAGGTGTTGCTGATAACCATGACTTTATCAATGCGTCCTCATAGCTCTCTCCTAGACAAGCAACCTCGCCTGTGCTCCTCATCTCAGGTCCTAGGAATGGGTATGCTTCCCTGATCCTTGCCCATGAAAACTGCGGGGTTTTAATAGCATATGATCTGCTTGGGGGCTCCCAGAACTCTTCATCAATTTCTAGACCGGAGCCCAGGGTGGCTTTTGCAGCTAGCTCTGCTAGGTTTATCCCCTTAGCCTTGCTTGAGAAGGGCATGGATCTGCTTGCTCTTAGGTTAAGCTCTATCACATAGACCCTTCCATTCTTTATTATATACTGTATATTGTATAGCCCTCTTATCGAGAGCTCTCTCGCGAGCCTCAGAGCGATCTCCTTCATTCTTTCCAAGGCATCCTTTCCAAGCCTCCTAGGTGGGATCACCATCATAGCGTCTCCACTGTGAACACCAGCCCTCTCTATATGCTCGATAGCTATACCAACCACATGACCCTTACCATCTGATACCGCGTCTATCTCAGCCTCGATACCATCGGCTATGAACTGGCTGACAGTTACAGAATGCTCTCTTGAAACCCTCACAGCCCTAGTTAGGTAGGACCTCAGCTCCTCATCGCTATATGCGATGCTCATAGATGTTCCACTCAGCACATAGCTAGGTCTAACAATTACTGGATAGCCTATCTCCCTAGCAGCCCTCAGGGCATCCTCCACAGATGATGCCCTATACCACAGAGGCTGATCTATTCCGAGCTTGTCTAGAAGGGAGCTGAATTTAGCCCTATCCTCTGCAACATCTATACTCCAGCCCGGGGTACCGGCTATTCTGAGCCCTCTCTCCTCGAGTCTCTTGGCGATGTTATTCCCGATCTGGCCCCCCACAGAGACGACTACATATTCGAAGCCCTCCTTCTCATATATATCTAGAATCCTCTCGACACTAACCTCCTCAAAGTATAACTTATCACTCAGATCCCAGTCAGTGCTAACTGTCTCGGGGTTATAATTTATCATGGCGACCTCATAACCCATGCTCCTAGCTGCTAGGGAATAGCTAACAGCGGCCCAGTCAAACTCTACGGAAACACCTATTCTAAATCCTCCCGGGCCTATAACGAGGATCTTTCTATTACTTCTGCTAAACCCAACATCGTCCTCATAGCCTCCATATGTTGCATATAGATAGTTAGTCTGGGCTGGCCACTCAGCTGCGAGGGTGTCTATCCTTTTGATCGAGGGAAGACCGGCAAGCTTAAGCCTAGCCGTTCTAACAAGATCCTCATCTACCCCTATGGCGCGAGCTATCTGAGCATCTGAGAACCCCATGATCTTAGCCTCCTGGATCAGGGCTGGGTCTTTAAGAGCACCGGCCCCCCGCTTCCTAATCTCCTCATAGAGATCCACAATATCCCTCACAACCCTTAGGAAAAACCTGTCAACTCCAGTGATCCTGTGGATCTCGTCGATACCAACACCCATTTTAAACGCCTTCGCAGCCCATAGAGGCCAGTAGGGCTTTCTACCCTCAAGAGCTTCTAGAACCTCTCCCAGAGACATTTCCTCATTATAGAGGGTCCCCCCAACTATCCCTGGCTCCCCTATATCTAGCATCCTGAATGCTTTCTGGAGGGCCTCATGCACGGTCCTCCCAATAGCCATGACCTCTCCAACACTCATCATCTCGCTACCAAGCCTAGGCTC
>Ga0079996_133737_pt1 | contig 32761 bp, 42 predicted proteins | sample PerSpoAPS_AMetaG_FD_69199 | JGI IMG/M metagenome (GOLD analysis project Ga0079996, IMG submission 69199) | Thermal spring microbial communities from Yellowstone National Park, Wyoming, USA - Perpetual Spouter A (PS_A) MetaG (SPADES assembly)... | ecosystem: Environmental > Aquatic > Thermal... | reverse complement strand
ATGAAGCCGTGTAGCCATAGTTGAAGCATGATCACCGAGCTAACCTCGCTACCTGGCCCGACTAGGTATAGGGATGTTGAGATCTCATTTATATATGTAGCTACCAATATAGAAAAGACACTCATATAGCCTAGCTTACCTATGGGCATGATGATCTTTCTGAGTCTAGTAAATAGAGTTGCACCACATATATGTTCTCTATCTTGTGTTCTCTATCTTGATGGCGAGAGAGGCTTTGGGAGGGTTATTGCTAGGGATTCTAGCAGGGATCTCGCTTTGGTTATCCTTGATAAGAGGGATGTTAGGATCTTTAGGATGGGCGATTCAGATAGGGTTAGAATTGGCGAGATTGTCTTCGCAATAGGCTCTCCCCTAGGTCTCCCAGGACCTTCTGTCTCGATGGGGATTGTGAGCTCTGTTGGGAGAACAATAGCTGGGGTTAGCGCTGAGGGGGAATTCGTGCTAGAGGATCTAATACAGACAGATGCAGCAATAAACCCGGGAAACAGTGGGGGGCCCTTGTAAATTTAGAGGGAGAGGCTATAGGAATCTCAACAGCCATAACACCCTACGCACGGAATAGGATTTGCACTCTCAATAAACCACGTGAAGAGATTCATACAACTACTATCAAAATTCGGAAAACCAGTGGGAGCATGGGTAGGAGTATATGTAGCACCACTAACGCAGGAGATGGCCAGAAGCATTGGGATAGGAGCAAAAAAGTAATAGTAGTAAGAGTAGTACCAGGATCACAAGCACACGAGCAAGGAATACAGAGCGGAGACATAATAACAAGAGCAGGAGAAAACGAGATATCAAAATCACTAGACCTGAGAAAAGCAATAGAGGACGACATAGACAAGGGAGAGATAGAGCTAGAGATAATAAGAAGGGGAAGGATAGCTAGACTAGCAGTACCAATATATAGAAGAACTATGAATAACTATAAACAAGCCATGCCCTCATGAAATGCTTTAGGTTTTAAGACCTTCACCGTGCGAGTAAAGGTGAAGACCCAAGCGAGGCTCCCATAGATACTCATCCCAGAGTGCGGAGATTACCCTGCAGTTATTAACCAGAAGAACTATGAAGGCGGAGCTGTGGGCCAGGTTCACCAAAAGTAGTAAGATCTTCTATTATAGAGGAATACTCAACTAAAAGAGGCTGGGATAGCAGCCCTAATTCTATCTCCTCCCCAGAGCCCTGTATAGTCTATCCTCATACTCAGCCATTCTGCTTCTCATAGCTATCCTCAATAGTCTCTCCAGAATCACCCTACCAGAAGCAAGATCAGGAGACCATTCTCTCGTGATCTTGCCACTCCATATTTTTAAAGCCTCCCTCTCAACGATCCTCCTTGCTATCTTGTAGAAATTCCTAGCCCTGGTTAGGTGGAGAAACTGGCTTGTTCTAGACTGGAGCTTTAGCTGCTCATAGAAGCCGATCTCAGCCATGGCCCTTCCTATCTCAGCAAGCTCTCCAGAGGCGTATAGCTCTAGGATTGCAGCCTCTGGCGATACACCAAAATTCTCAGTGACAACATCGAAATAGGCCTCCATAGCAGCGATCAACATAGGCGACCAGGTGCTCTCAGAGAGAAGATCTAGTAAAGCCTCCTCCTCAAAGGATGAGATAACAGCAACACCACCAGGAAGCCCTATAGCCCCAATGCCCTTAGCAATAGCCTTGGCATACTCGAGAGCCATGCCAGAAGAATCCTGGGCAACCCCTATCAATACAGGATAACCCCTACCCTGTCTATGCCTCTCAAGAATCCCCCACCCAATCATCCTAGGAGCAACCATTATAACATCAACCCCTTGGGGAGGCTTGATAAACCCATATGCTATATTATAACCACTAGCAAAGCATAGAATAAAACCCCTCCTATTATTAATAAGAGGCTCTATACTCTCCCTATAAACCCCAGGAGCAATCTCATCAGGGAGGAGAAGGAGAGCTATATCAGCCCTCCTAACAGCATCTCCTATATTGTACACTTCAAAACCATCTTTAACAGCACGATCCCAATAGTGATCCCTAATATTGCCAACAATAACCCTGATACCATTATCCCTCAAAACAATAGCCTGGGCCCTCCCCTGATTACCATAGCCAATAACAGCGACAGTCCTATCTCTGAGGAGACCCAGATCTCCGTCGAATACAAGCCTACTGGTTTGCTGATCTCTATGATCTTCTCTCAACAGAACCACCCGGCCATCAGAAATATACAGTCTCTACCCCCTAACCCTGTACTCCTCAATAACCTTCTCAGAAGGCCTAACCCCAAGGCCGGGTCTACTGGGCGGCAGGAATTCTCCAGACTGGTATTTTATAGCATCACCAGCAAGCCCTTCCCTAAGCTTGTTAGGCCTTAGATGATACTCGATCATTGGAGACCCTATGGATAAAGCAACATGGAGGCTAGCAACAAATCCTATCCCACCAGCAGAGTAGTGGGGCACAAGAGGAAGGCCATATGCTCTTGCAAGAACACCTATTCTGTGCATCTCCGTTATACCACCACTCCATGCTGCATCAGCCTGAACTATATCCACAGCTCTCCTAACTACCAGATCCCTGAACTCATATAGAGTATATGCTGCCTCATAGCCAGCTATAGGGATCTCGAGAGCTTTTGCAAGCTCAGCACTAAGATCCGAGTGATCTGTTGGTATAGGTTCCTCAAAGAAGATCACACCAAGTCTCTCAAACTCCCTCCCAGCCCGAAGAGCCTCGTTAAAGCTATAAACATTGTTAGCATCAACAGCTATCTCAAGAGATTCTCCAAACTCCTCCCTCAATGCCCTTACCCTCTTTATAATAGTAACCCCCAGTAATATACCCCCTAATCTTCTTGGGAGAACCTCCAAGGAGCCTGTAGATCGGTGCACCAAGCTCCTTACCAAGGAGATCCCAGAGAGCTATATCAACACCACTGATAGCAGAGATCATGACACCCCTCCTACCAAGCCGAAAGCTAGCTCCATACATCCTATCCCAGATATCAGCCATACCTCCAAGCTCAACACCGCTTGTCCCTCGATGGACATTGATGGTCATTGATATTAATTTGTTTTGGATTGTTTTGCTTCTTGATCCACAGGGTTTTTAGCCCTGTGGCATCGGGGGACTTCCACCTCCCCCATAGAGATCTTGGGATCTCTATGGGTTCACTGGTGGCTGTCGAGCCCAGCGGCATGGGGCTCCCATCTAGGGTTGAAACACCGAAGCCCTTCTGGGCAGAGCCCTCATACAGGGCTTCGGTCTTGGGAGCTCTGAGCATCATCGCTTCCCGAGGTCTCTCCACACCAAGATATAGCAGGGATATCGCCTCATCATCAAAACAACTATGGATTGGATATTTATAAGCTTAAGTATAGACAACAAATGAATATGAAAGCATTCCTACTACCATGAAAAAGGATGGTGGTTCATCGCCTTTCATATTTACTGATTTCATGGCTCTCAGCATATCTCATAGCGTTAAGAGGTCTCAGAAACCAATGAACATGAGCACTACAAATAATAATGAAAGCTGAAACAGCCCCCCTACGAATCCACGATCAGTAAATGGGCATTAAGAGAAAAATATGTGCCAATAGAAACCATGGTAACCGAAATAATTAAGAAAAACCAAAATAATTAGCGCGGGGCGATGCAGGTCTGAGAAGGAAATAAAATATAAAGTAACAAAAGATGGATGGATTAACAATATAAGACTTGTGCTTCAATTTAGCATTACCTAGAATATGAGTTGGAGAGGAAATATAGAATTAGGTTTTCTCTACATCTATATTCTGGAGATCTCTATAAGGGTAAAGCTGTGGATTGGGGGTTATCCAAAACGGGCGAGCCCGATAATATAGTTCTTGATCAAAGGGTTATCGAACACGAAGAAATCTGAATCCCAGCTCTGAGAGTATTTGAATGAGAAATTTTATAGCTTCGAAAATCTTTATTTAATAATTTCTTAAGATAAATATCTATGGTATTTTGTAGATATCCTGGAGGTATGGGCTTGAGATGTTAGCTGTAGACGCTAGAGATCTTATCAAGAGATATGTTACCAAGAGGAGGAGAGGTCTTTTTGGGGGAGAAAAGGTAGTTATAGAGGCTCTTAAGGGCGTCAGCTTCTCCTTTGAAAAGGGCTCGATCTTTGGTCTCCTCGGCCCCAATGGTGCTGGTAAGACTACTACAGTCAAGATTCTAGCGACGATCCTACTGCCCGATGGTGGCGATGCGTATATAGAGGGCTTCTCCGTCACTAAGGAAGCTCACAGGGTTAGAGAGATCCTTGGGGTTGTCTTCTCAGCTGATCGGGGGTTCTATGCTAGGCTTACAGGGTTGGAGAATCTTATATACTATGGTATGCTCTATGGTCTCAGCAGGTTTGATGCGAGGAGAAGGGCTGAGGAGCTTCTAGACCTAGTGGATCTAGGGGATTCAAGGCACAGGCTTTATGAGGAGTATAGCCTCGGTATGAGGGCTAGGCTTGCGCTGGCAAAGGCCTTGATCCACGATCCCAGCGTGGTTATTCTCGATGAGCCTACCATAGGTCTTGACCCGGTGTCTTCTAGGAGGATCAGAGAGATCCTTAAGAAACTCTCTAGAGAGGGTAAAAGTATAATGATCACAACCCATAACATGTGGGAAGCCGAGATTCTATGCAACTATGTAGCTGTGATAATGAGTGGGAGGATAGTGGCCTCTGGATCTCCAGAGGATCTTAGGAAGAGATATGGCGGGCAAAGATATGTCGAGATAGAGGTTCTAGATCCTCCAGACGATCTGAGAGTAGGGGATTTTGAGGTTGTAAGGAACGATGGAGAGATAGCCGTGCTTAGAACAAGATCCTCGGAGGATATAGCCTCTTCAATTGAGAAAGCCCTCTTAGAGGCAAGATCTCTGGGCCTTAGGATAGCCTCTATAAGGGTTAGGGAGCCGAGTCTCGAGGATGTCTTTGTAGAGGTGGTAGGCAATCCCACAAAGATCTAGGTTAAGCCCTGTTCTAGCAGTGATGGAAGCTGAGGTTAAGGAATTCATAGTAAGGGATCTATGGTCTATAACTGCTATAATCATCCTCACCTATGTCTTCACAGGCTTTCTATATATAGTGGGCTCGGCCTTTGGGGGATCGTCTGGATCTCTCTCAGCCTCTTCTAACATAGATCCCTTTGCATATAGAGCGGTGGGATCTTCCATCGTTGTACTCTCAATGATGATCTTATCAGCGATGGGGCAATACATATATTCATCGATGCTCAGTGGAAGGCTCGAGGCCCTCCTAGCATCACCTATAAGCCTATCAGCTGTCCTCGTAGTAACAGCTATCCCCATGATGATTTTCGGACTCTCTATCTTTATGGCCACAGCAGCCCCAGCTATATATATAGCTCTCTCTAAATATGGTGTGATTACTGCTATAGAGAGCATAGCTATCATAGCTATTGGTATGATCCCGCTATTCATATTAGGATTCCTCTTATCCATAGCAATCGCTAAACTAGGATCGCCTGTGATACTGAACCTCTTACAGGCATTTATATTCACATTCTCAGGGGCCCTCTACCCACTTATAATCCTACCTGAGTTGCTCAGACTACTACCACTTTCGCTTCCAACATACTATATAGCCGAGGCCCTTAGAGGATTGATATCCAGCGAATCCCAATCGCTAGCTTTGGGTGGAGTGCCCGGGCTTCTTATAGTAACCCTTGCATATGGATCCATAGGATCTATTCTATATAGAAGATTCTCAAGGAGTATTAGAGGTGGTGTTGCTGCGTAGCACTATTTTAAGGAGCTTTTCAGCAGATCTCTGGAGAGGGGTTCTTGTAAACTTCAGAGGAGTAGATCCTTGGGTTGAGATGATATCAAGCCCAATATGGGTTCTAGGGCTAGTACTAGCAATAGCATCTCAAAACCCATCGATACTTAGAGACCCTATCACGGTTAAGGATATATGTTGGAGCATAGTGGTATTCTCCATGATATCTGATAAGCTATGGATAGTTGGGCATATGCTGGATAGAGAAAAGAGGAGCGGTGTCCTTGAGAATATATTAGTGAGCAACATACCCCTTTCTATCCACACGCTATCACCGATAATAGTCTCCATGTTGTGGTCCCTAGCATCGCTCGGAATCATACTTATAACTGTCTTCCCAATACTGGGGGTAAATCCGGCTCCTATTGATCCGGTTCTTACAGCTATAGGCTATATACTCTCGGATATAGTGGCTGCTGGAATAGCAATGCTATATGCACCAGCGGTGATAAAGCTGAGGAGACCATGGATATTCACTACTTTTTTCCAATTCACACTACCTTTGATCTCAGGTATAATACCCCAGAGCTATGTGCCACCAGAGATAAGAGGGGTAATAGCTCTAAACCCGCTCTCCTATCCAGTTGAGATCCTTAGGAGAGGTGCTACTGGTAGTTCATATATCGATGTACAGATCGGCGAGGCATTTATGATATCTATAGCTGGTATAGCGATCCTATATATGATTGGGATACTATCTCTAATAATAGCTAGGAGAATGATAATTAAAAGAGGGGTTTAAAGCAAGCCTAGGAGAATAGATAATCTCAGGCTATAATAGTTTACATATCTTGGGCTGATATCGATCTCTTAGTATTTAGATGAGAAAACTCGATGACATATAAAGAATCAATGTTACCGTGTAGGTGAGACACTATGACACCCTCCCCGCCCTGAAGGGCGGGGTTTCTATGCTGGGGTCTCGGGTGTTAGCCCTCTGGAGAGGGATTAATGGCTCAACACCATTGTGCGTTACCAAATAGCTCTCTATCTTCCTAGCTATCCTTATCATGTAGCCCAGCCTACGAGCTATGTTCAGAGCAGCGTTTATATCTGCGTTGATCTTCTTCCGCGTCTTCTTGCATTCGTATAGCCCTCTATATATTCTGCCATTCTTATGTTTGTTTCCACATATCGAGCATTCTCTGCTTGTGTAGTCCTCAGGAACTATCTCAACCTCTATGCCATACTCCATGAATATATCCACAATCCAAAGAACTATCTTCCTATACCACCATATATTCGTGTTATACTCGTTTCCATTGTTCTGTGAGAGCATGATCGGGTAGCCTATGTATAGCTTCTTAACACCTCTTCTATGTAGCTCATCTGCTAGGAATCTAATCGCTGTTATGTATAGGTGTCTTAGCCTCTCATCCCTCTTATACATTGCCTTAAGATACTTCTCATGATATTCTCTCCATGTTGAGATCCCAGCATTCCTAAGCATATCTCTAACAGCCTGGTATGTAGCTATCTCTCTTCCACCAATAGTATTCGGATTTGATCGTTCCTCCTTTGATAAGCATTGCTGATCCGTCCGAAATTGTAACAGCAAACAAGTTGTTAAGCCCCATATCAATGAAAGCCTCCTTATCCCCTATGGGATCCCTCTGCTTAATACTCCTCGGGTTTACGATCCTTCTCTTTTTCTTTTTCCTCTCATCATCTTCGTATATGGGCTTTACATAGCCCTTTGGATTTGATTTTGGTGGATCTACACCAACCTCTATTGGTATGTGTGCGAACCACCTGCCATTAACATATATTATTTCAAGCCTTCCCTGCTTACCCTCCCACCTGATCCTGCCAACATATCTTATTTTGAGATTAAAGTCTTTGAGTACTAGGTAGCCTTCACCCTCGTTTATAGGCTCTAGATAGTATCTATCACTTCTAACGAATATATGTATCTCTTTCTTTCCAGTAAGCCTGTCCTTCCAATATCCTGGTGGAGAGACCTTCCTGATATGTGGTGGTAATCTTCCCTGCTTCTTCAGATCCAGTTGCTTGAAGAAAGTGCTCCAAGCCTCATCGTTCTTCTGTATAACTGCTTGAGCATTAACGCCTAATATCTCATTATACTTATAATAGTATTTTCTGTTTATCTCATAGTACTTCTCAGGTGTTAGCTCTCCTTTGAAGAATGCCTGCCTCTTCTCATAGTTAAGCTCATTGAATAGCCTAGCACATGTCAATCCAATACCCATTAAGTCCTTATGCTCGCCCTCAGATGGTAGTAGCCTCAGTCTAACAGTTCTATGATTTTTCTTTAGCCTCTCCTCTATCTCTTCTTTTAGTGCTTGGAGGGGATCGGGGTGCCCATCCGTGAGTAATGATCGGGGAGTCGCCCCCTTGGGTCATCCTTCTAAGCACTTTACCCACAGATGGACACCCCAACCCCTGTATAACACGATACAAAGGTTAAAAACCATAACGATCCAAAACCCAACCCCGCCTTAAAAGGCGAAGTTTGCTAAGCTTTAATATCAATATCCACTAGGCTGGGTTCCAGCTTATTTTCGGCTAGAGCTTTTAAAAGGCCCCATATACATTTGTTGATGGGGCAGATACATCTGAAGAGATGTGTATAGCTATGTTTATCAGTAGATCCAAAGTCCCGTATACTTGGGATCCAACAATCAACGGATCTAACTATGTTAGCTATAACATCCTCTAGATCCTCTTTAGATTTAATATATATTATGGAAAGCGTTCTAATATCTCTTAGAGATGTTAAATAGTCTATGTGCCATCTTATCTTCTTATCCTTAGCTGTGTGACGCGCTATCCTCGATCTAAGGCCTCCCCCGCCTCTGGCGGATCCTACATATCCATAGATCCCGGGCTCTATACATACTATTCCGAGGATGCCGATCTCTATGCATATTCTCAACTCAAGTAGCAATATTACGATATACAGCCCGGGATCCCTAGGTATATATTTAAGAGGATCTCCGTCCAATCTATAAAAATTAGCTTTATGGAGATATTTTAATCTTTTCAGTTGCATATCTTCATCAAGACACATAGAGCCTATAACTAAAAGTCTCGCCCTTCAGAGCGGGGAGGAGGTCAGCTTATATTCTCCCCCTGGTTATCTTTTAAAGACTCGCGATCCTTTCCCCTGTTTTTCCATTAAATATATGGAGCCTGTTTATATGTACCTCGCAACTGTCTCCTATATTGAGTCTCGTGTTAGGGTTTATCTGAGCCTTTACCGTTAGATCCTCATTTACTATTACCAGTGCAAAGGCTCTCGCACCATAATGTTCTATTACATCAATCTTTCCTGTTAATCTGGTCACACCACTTGTTTCGATGCTTGATGGAGGTGCTATATAGGCTTCCTCTGGTCTGAATCCTATGTATATGTTATTGAGCTCTGCATTATATGTGCTTCTAAAGCTACTTAGAAGATCTCGTGCTCTCTGGATCTCGAATATATTCATAGGCGGATCCCCTATGAAGCTCGCCACAAATATATTGGCAGGGGAGCTATAGATCTCATCCGGTGTGCCTATTTGCTGCAGAACCCTATTGTTCATAACCATAATCCTATCCGCAACTGAGAAGGCATCAGCCTGATCGTGGGTGACCAATATTGTTGTTATGCCCAGCTTTTTCTTGTACTTTCTTAACAAACTCTCTAGCAACAATCCTTATTCTAGCATCAAGGTTTGAGAATGGCTCGTCTAGGAGAAGCACACTTGGCTCTTTAACAAGAGCTCTTGCTAATGCTACTCTCTGCTGCTGGCCCCCGCTTAGTTGCCTTGGGTATCTATCTAATAGCTCGGAGATTCCTAGTATCTCGGTTACTTCTCTAACTCTTCTTGCTATCTCGTGTTTGGGTATTCTTTTTATCTTGAGGGGATAAGCTATGTTATCGAAGACTTTCATATATGGATAAAGGGCCCAGTTCTGGAAGACCATACCCACATTTCTCTCTCTAGGGGATACGAATATCCCTCTGTCTGCATCGACAACTGTGGTTTCACCGATAACGATCCTTCCCCTAGTCGGCTTTTCAAGACCAGCAATAATTCTGAGGAATGTTGTTTTATCAGATCCCGAAGGGGCTAGGATTACAAAGAACTCTCCACTCTTGATCTCTAGGCTCACGTTACTTATAGCGGTAACTCCTCCTGGGAATATCCTGGTAATATTTTCAGCAGCTACTCTGGCCATATATTATCCCCCAACCATGGGTTTTGAATAAAAGCTTTGGAGGTCATGCATCTAGATTTCATACTGTGGCACCTCTAGATAGCCCACATGAACATTGAGGACCCATATTGCGAAACCCCAGGGTATGAGATATAGATGCTTTTTACCATCGGGGCCTGGATACATGAGCTTATCGAACAACTCAGTGATTAGATCATCTCCCTAATTCTGCTTAAGCCACTCGTATATATCATCTAAAGGCTCTGTCTTTCCCTGATTTATCCTAACCTGGATCGCTAGTTCTCCAATCATGTTGCTAATATCAGGAAGGAGGGATGGAGAGCCTGCCTCGAGTGCTACGTTCATTTTGTTATTCCCATCCGAGGGTTCCAAGGTTACTGTTTTAATCCTGATACCATATTGTCTCTCGAATTCCTTATATAGATTCTCACAGGCTTGCTGGGAATATAGATCCGCATATGTCTGCTTCCACAAGGTTATCTCAGATGGTAGTGAGATCTTGCCAGCCGGGCTTGTGGCCTGTGGCTGAGCCCTGGCTGTGGGCGACTGGACGGGTGTATATGTTTGCGGCTTTTTATAGGATCTGCCTGATTGGTTGTATATTATGAATGCTAAGCCGGCTGTTATTAGCACTACCGCTAATGCTATTGTCGCTATTGAGATTCTAGAGAGACCTATTTTTGATATGATTGTGATTCTTATACTTACTACCCACTTCAAGATTAAATTCTTCTTATTTAGGTAATAAGTTAGCAAGTTAACCAGTTAACATTTATTATTAACATATAACCTCTATCAATACGTACTGCTTTCTATAGATTTTTGCTATAGTAGAGGTCTCTAGTTCATTAGTTCGCCATTCATCATGGACTCTATGATTTTTCTGATAGCTCTTCTTATAGTGATGCTAACATATGCCTTTGAAACACCATGGATCCTGGCTATATCATCTACTCTAACCCTTTTTGGATATTCGAAAAAGCCTTCCCTGATCGCCGATCCCAAAATCTCCTTCTCCCTCTTGGTAAGCCTAGGATATTTGGGTTTGCTTAGTACCACGCTATTTGACATGGCTTTCTCTATAGTTACTGGTCTTATGCTTATTAGCTCTGAGAAGCTCTCTAGATCTTTTGCTGCATTTCTCAACTCTTGTTTATCCCTTATCAGGATTATATAGATCTCGTTTCCATTATTAACACGGCTTTTTGGGGATTAATATCTTTCTAGCGTTGAGCATATATCTTACCGACTCCTCGCATGTGGCTGATACTAGTAATAAGATATTATGCTCTATATTTGCTACTGGTTTATACCATGATAACCCTCTTATTGCTTCTCAGAACACTAATAACTTTGGATAGCACTCTGGGTTTTCCTAGCGGTATCATTATAAGATCTATCACTACACACTCTCCGTCTCTTAAGCATGATACCTCAGCATATATTGTCTCTATTATAGCCCTGTTTCTAAGAGTTTATATGTCCAGTCGGTTTTGTGTATTAGCTCGATCTCGTATGCTCTCATAGAGCCCTCGATCTATATTCTTCTTAGGAAGAATATAAACATAATGATTTTATTGTGTGTATTATAGATGTTTTAGGATCTTCTTTAGATTAACATTTAATATAGCTTTTTATTAGCCCTTGTTAACTATATAGAGTTGAAGATCCTTTTGAGGATTAGAGATGTTGATGCTATAATGCTCAGGCTCTCGGATGAGATATATGAGAGAGACGCTCTAGCCATTAAGGGAGGTGCCGAGCATCCCATGGAGGTTCTCCTAGTCATGGTTGAAACTGATGATGGTCTTGTAGGGTATGGAAAGTCTATATCATATGGCGGGCTATATGCTGTTCATGCTGCTGTGAAAAGGGTTCTTTCCCCCATGCTGAGGGCTGTTTCAGCTTTCATTATTATTTGTAGTGCTCATGTTCATTGGTTTCTGAGACCTCTTAACGCTATGAGATATGCTGAGAGCCATGAAATCAGTAAATATGAAAGGCGATGAACCACCATCCTTTTTCATGGTAGTAGGAATGCTTTTATATTCATTTGTTGTCTATACTTAAGCTTATAAATATCCAATCCATAGTTGTTTTGATGATGAGGCGATATCCCTGCTATATCTTGGTGTGGAGAGACCTCGGGAAGCGATGATGCTCAGAGCTCCCAAGACCGAAGCCCTGTATGAGGGCTCTGCCCAGAAGGGCTTCGGTGTTTCAACCCTAGATGGGAGCCCCATGCCGCTGGGCTCAACAGCCACCCATGAACCCATAGGGATATCCATATCCCTTTGGGGAAGGTGGAAGCCCCTCGATGCCACAGGGCTAAAAACCCTGTGGATCAAGAAGCAAAACAATCCAAAACAAATTAATACCAATGACAATCAATGATCATCGAGGGACAAGCGGCTTCACCAACGGACACTATTCAGCTTACTTCGCAGGCCACTGTCTACTCCCTCTCCCTGATGGAAGCCATGCTTTCATTCGTGGTGGGAGATTTGATATCTACAGCAGCTAAGGGGCTTATAGATTCTCAATTAAACTAACAGTCTATTAGGAAATCACAATGATCGTGAATAGAAAGATCTACAGTATGTTGACGAGGGCGGGATGGATGATTAATAATTGTCCAGGGGTCTGAAGGAGTGAGATACATGGACCTGAAGATCCCAGTCTCTGTAGGGAGATGGTTATTTGAATATCACATGATGATTCTTCCCTTCTCCACCTTATATTCTATCGGTTCTATGCAGTGTGCTGTGAATCTCATCTTCTTTATATATAGATACCTTGATATCTTTTTCTTCATAACATCAACCTCTATATTAGCCACTACTATGCCGTCCAGCACGTTTTCAACTGTTTTCAGCCACTCTGCTATTTCCTCTGAGTCTGTGTGGATCACGACTAGGGTTGTTATTCCATATCCCTTAGAAACCACTGCCCTTACCCTTTTCAAGAGCTCCGTTGCACTGCTTATCTCTCCAGAGGATAGGATCTCGTTATAAGAGTCTATAATCATCATCCCTTTACCTCCCTTTTCAGAAATATATGAGGCCTCGATCCTCGATGCTGATAGTATCTCCTCTGGCGATAGCGATTGAAGAGATCTTGAGATAATATCTTGAGGGGGTTTGAGGGGAGACATTCTATAGGAAAAGCCATCGATTATCCTCAGCCTACCGCTAGCTATAGCTGATCTAATAGTCTCTTCTCCGATCAAGCTTGAGAGCAAGCTAACAATGTGCGGAGGATCATCATCCAATGCCATATATATAACATGATCTCCTCTGGATAGGTGGTACGAAGCTATGTTCCTCACAAGAAGACTCTTACCACCCCCTGAGGGACCTACAATAGCGATCATGGATCTGGAGTCCACATATTCTACACACCAATCAAGAGCTTTCACACCGAATATGAAACCCTGCTGACTAGACCCCAAGATATCCCTATATCTATGGGCTTAGAAGCCACATATATCTAGACCCCGGATCCCCTAGCTTGATCACTAGTCTCGAGAAATTTATTCCTAAAGTATTTGAGCTCTGACCTCCTCCCCGCCCTAAAGGGCGGGGGTTCCCCCGCCCCTTTGTGGGCGGCTCATAGGTTCCCCCCATCTATTCGGGTTTACATCTGTAAATAGATTGGTATTGCATTTTGCAGCCCCCGAATATCCCCCATATATAGTCGCTTCCTTTGATCTCAACGGCTATATGTGTAAAGAAGAGGCACAATAATCTCCATAGCTAGAATTATTGTAACAAAAATATGTCTTTCCATATAGATGCCTGACTATAATAAGCAGCGGGATCGTTATAAGATGCTCGCTATGTAACCTTTAGAGTAGAGGCCCTGCTTATAAGCCTTGTGATCGTTTATCCTTTGGAGGTTCTAAATAAATTAAGGGTATCTCCTATGATGGTCGGGATCGTTGAGGGTTTCTATGGACAGCCTTGGGATCTGCTTGACAGGATATCCATAGTATCTTTTATGGGGAGGGTCAGACTTAACCTATATATCTACGCTCCTAAGGATGATCCATATCATAGGGTTTCGTGGAGGAGCCCGTATCCACAGCACCAGATGGAGGGCTTTTCAATACTTATAGATGCCTGTGCCAGGAATGGCGTTGCATTTGGCTATGCAATATCCCCTGGTCTCGACATTGATTATTCTTCTAAGAGTGATATAGATATCCTCATAAGGAAGCTTGACATGTTCATGGATCTTGGTGCAAGGGTTCTAGGGATTTTTCTAGATGATATACCTCCTGAGCTGAGGGGCAGGGGTTTTAAGAGCCTGGCGGAGGCCCAGGCATCTATTGCGAATAAGGTATATAGGGAGCTATCTCCAGACAGGTTGTTCCTCGTGCCAACCTATTACTGGAGCTATGAGGAGGGCTATTTGAGGGAGCTCGGCTCTCTTCTAGACAGTGGTGTTGAGATTGTTTGGACTGGTAGATATGTTGTCTCACCAACAATAGATCTCGATGATCTTGAGAGGTTTAGAGAGATAACGGGTAGGTATCCAGCTATTTGGGATAACTACCCTGTCAATGACTTCTTTATTGTGAGGGGTGTTATGAGGTTACATATGGGGCCTATAAAGGGAAGAGATCCGAGGATATTCAGCGTCTCACCAGCATATATGTCGAACCCCATGAACCAGGCTGAGACCTCCAAAATACCGATCTACAGCGTTTCGAGGATAGCACGTGGATACGAGCTTGGAGGTGAGGTTCTAGAAAGAGCTGTCGAGCTCATAGCAAATGAAGAGGTATGGGACGCTCTAAAACTATTTGTAAGGCTAAACAGTTCAAGCTCCCTAGACCCTGAAGCAGATCTCGAGCCAGGTGGTGGAGAAGCTAAATCGCTAATAGACATGGTAGACACTCTCAGGAGAAGTCTGGGTAATAGAAAGCTTCTCCAGGAGATAAGCCCCATACTATCTTTCATAGAGAGCCTTGCAAAAGCACTAGCCAGGGGTGAGAAGATGCCTAGTAAAGTCTATAGAATCCAGACCGCCGGGCTATATGATCCACCAATTGGCGATGAATCCATGGTAAGGATCTTCGGAAGGGTTGCTAGAAGGAAGCCTATGTGGATATCATGAGGAGGTTGAACCCATTGGTCTCATTAGGTGTAGATGTTTTCCTAGGCGAGGGGATATGGAGAGCGTATAGAGGGAAGAGGATCTCGATCATGTGTAACTCTGCTAGCATAACATCCAACTACACATATACTGTAGATGAGATGCTGTCCAGAGGATTAAAGATCCAGGGTATTATTGTTCCGGAACATGGATTCTGGGGATATTTTCAGGCTGGGGAGGAGGTTCAGCACTATTACGACAGATACCTAGGATCTTGGGTATATAGCTTGTACAAGGCTTTCAGAGAGGAGGTGAAGAGGGCTCTCGAGGAGAGTGAGGCTCTCATAATAGATATCCAGGATCTCGGCCTCAGATTCTACACATATTTATCCTCAGTCCTCGATCTATTACATTTGGCCTCAAGACTGGGAGGAAAGGAGATTTTGATCCTAGACAGACCTAACCCCCTTGGAGGAATAATAGTTGAGGGACCTATCGCCAGAGAAGATATGATCTCGATAGTCTCCCCATATAAGATACCTATAAGATATGGAGCAACCATAGGCGAAATTGCAAGGCTTTACGAGAATGAGGAAAGCATCGGCATAGATCTCCGGGTAATACCTGTGAAGGGGTGGTCAAGAGAAATGGATATATTAGATATAGCCACGCCATGGGCACCACCGTCTCCAGCAATACCCACTCCCGACACTGTGTATCCATATGCCTTAACAGTATATTTCGAAGCAACAAATATAAGCGAGGGTAGAGGAACGTATACACCATTCAAGATATTTGGAGCACCATTCATAGACCCTAAGAGGCTTTCACAAGCCCTTGGAGACGTGATTAGCAGGGATATCGCGGTTTTCAGGCCAGCTATGTTCAGACCCTTATTTTCCAAATATAGCGGTGAGATATGCGGCGGCGTATATATACATGTTATAAACAGGAAGAGAATAAAGGTGTTTGAAACAAGCCTTAAGATCCTTAGCACAGTGTATAAGCTATATGGAGATTACATTGAAACGAAAAAATATGGCGATAAATTCTCGATCGATATGCTATATGGAGATCCAAGGGCCAGATATGCTATCACAGGCCAACTTGATCTAGACAGCTATATATCATCTGTGAATTATGAGATTTTAAACTATAGAGAGAGATTAGAACAGGTCAAGATATACAGCTAATCATCCAAAGACCTCTATTCAAGCAGACGCTCAGTAAGAAGATTCCTTATATCGCCTGCTGGCAGGTCTCTTCTAGAAAGGCCCAAGAATGGGGTGAGTATTATTAGCTAAGAACTGGATCAGGGTTTCGATGCCACATGCATCATACCTAGACATTCCACTCTTAATCATGGGTTGCTATGTTTTCTCGATGCTTTGAGCTACAACTGAAAGCCTCGGCCTTTCAGAGTGGGAAGGAGACCAGAGCTATAGCAGTCGTCTTAGTTGTTCTAACATAGACTCCTGTGAAAACACTCATTTGGCCTACTAAGGTCTCTCATGTTTTATATCTATAGCTTTAGAGATGCTTCACAGATCTCTTGTATTTCTCGAGTAACATTCTATTTAGATCCTTGCTGCCTGGGATATTCACACTAACCCATATCTCTGGCTCATATCCCCTTTTAACGAGCTTCTCGATGGCTAGTATCTCGAGTGAGTGGGCTATGAAGGAATTCACTATAGTCGATACAGGGGCGATTCTCTTGCCACCAAGCTCCTTGATCTCCAGGGCAGCGTCGCCCTCGGGCACCTTGTTATCTATAACGATATCTGCAACCTCATATAGTCTCTTACCATATCTATTCTCAGGCTCGAGCTTCTTGGAATATTCAACAGATGTTATAGCTATCACACTCACACCCCTCTCCCTAGCAAGTACAGAGGCTTCAACCGGCACAGCATTCTTCCCAGAGTTCGAGATTACTATAAGCACGTCTCCCTCGCTAGGTGAGTAATACTCTATAAGGGCATCTGCATATCCACTTAGCCTTTCAATCATAGAGCTTTTAGCAGCCCCCGAGAACGGGCTTATAGCAATATCGAGCATCGGATATATCTTTGCAAGTCCTCCAGCCCTGTGGAACATCTCCGCAGCTACCAGCATAGAGTGGCCAGTTCCAAGCACATATATCGACTTATCATATATAACCCCCCTAGCGATCTCCTCAGAAGCTCTCTCCATGTTAGCCATCTCTTCACGCAAGATCTTATCAATCATGTCGCATATCAAATCCCTATACATCAACATATAACCCAGCCCCATACCCATCACCGCTTGTCCCTGATGGTTGTTGATTATCGCTGGCATTTATTTGTTTATGTTGCTTTGCTTCTTGACCCACAGGGTTTTGGATATCCCTGTGGTTTCATGTGTGGCTGTTGAGCCCAGTGGAAAGGGGCTCCCATCTAGACTTAAAACCCCGAAGCCCTTCTGGGCATAGCCCTCATATAGGGCTTCGGTCTCGGGTGCTTTGGGTATCATAGCGTCCCGAGGTTTCCCAAGATATAGTAGAGATATCACATCATCATCATCAAAACAATTATGGATTAGACGCTCATAAGCTTAAGCTGGAGAACAAACAAATATAAAAGCATCCCCATTACCATGAAAAAGAGTACAGCTCAAGCCCCTCGATAGAGGGATAGGGGTAACGAGGCGGAAACCTCAGCAAAAAGATCTTCTTATAGAATTTTATATAGAAATTGAAATATAGAATTGAAAGATATATTTAGGGATATTATGAGCCTTGCTGATAGACTGATCAGGAAGATCGGACTTGAGAGGAGAATTGTTGCAGGGCTCATCTCAGGCACTAGTGCCGATGGTGTTGATGTGGCTATAGTGGAGCTGGAGGGGCATGGAAAGGGTATTAGGCATAGAATGCTAGCCTCGGGGGTTGTTGCATATCCAGAAGACCTAAGAAACCTTGTGCTTAACTCTATTTCATCCGGTAGTGTGAAGGATATATGTGTCCTCAACTTCTTGGTAGCAAAGCTCTTCTCTAAAGCTTTTGAGGATGTGGTAGGCATCTCTAATCTTGGCCTTAATGATGTGGATCTCATAGGCTCTCATGGGCAGACTATATACCACTATCCCGAGCTAGTGAGATGTGGCGGATTCGAGACTAGATGCTCTCTCCAAGTGGGTTCCCTGCAGGTTATTGCCGAACATACAGGGGTCATAACGGTGGGCAATTTCAGGGCTAGAGATATAGCGGCTGGGGGTCATGGAGCACCTATAATAGCTTATGTAGACTATGCCCTATTCTCACATCCATCAGTGGGTAGGGCTATCCAGAATATAGGGGGAATAGCCAACGTTACCATCCTACCTCCAAATGCATCGCTAGAAGATGTATATGCCTTCGATACAGGTCCTGGAAACACCTTGATAGACTACGCAGTCTCGATACTATATAAAGAGCTTAATTACGACCCCAACGGAGAGATAGCATCGAGAGGAGCTCCAGATGAGGAACTTCTAGAAGAGCTTATGAGTCATCCATATATCTCGGCCCCTCCACCTAAGACAACAGGTAGAGAGGTTTTCAGTAGGGAAATGACTATGAAGATAGTCGAGAAAGGCATTTCCAAGGGTCTCTCTAAAGAAGATATAGTCGCAACACTTACAATGTTTACAGTGAAGAGCATAGTATATAACTATAAACGTTACATTCTACCTTACAGTAATATAGGAGAGGTTATAGTAGGTGGAGGTGGGACTAGAAATAAAACTATGATGAGGTGGCTTGAGAAAGAGTTTAGAAGGCTCAGTCTGAAAATGCTGAGGCATGAGGATCTTGGGGTAGACTCTAAGTTCAAAGAAGCTCTTGGAATGGCTATATTGGCACACGAAACTCTCAGCGGGATTCCAAATAACGTGCCCCGCGCCACAGGCGCCGTGAAAAGAGTTGTGATGGGAGAGATAGCCCTTTGATTCATGGTTGAATGTGTCTACGGAATTCTGATTACTTTGGTCGACTAGGTATATATCATTCTCAAGATAAGATCTATAGCTATTATCTGTCTCTCTATCGCTTCTTAATATTTTCCATGATCCGATTAGTTCTTAGTTCTGATATCCACGATCTTTTTAATATATGCTGTGAGAGTAATCTCTATTAGATCCTCTACTGAGTTCACTATAGATATAACCTCGCCTAAGGCTGGCTGTATAGGTTGGGGAGAGAAGATCATCTTTTCTCCCAATATCCTCTTAACAATTCCAGCTTATCATAATAGTCTCATATCTCATCACTATCACATGGATATCTTATACAGCTTGCTATATCTCTTGTGAGACGCTCTATATTAGATATGACTTCAACCAGCTCTTTAGAAGAGACTCTAGAATCGTGGATTCTCTTTACAAGTCTATCTATGGAATCTATGAGATCCTCTAGGGTTTTTACCAGGATTGCGTTGAGTATATGCCTTAGCTATATCTCTTGCATCAACACCCCTACTGAGGTTCTCAACCATGTTTTGTGCTGAGATCCTTATGAATGAGTAGAATAGGAGATCCATTTTATCCTTGATTTCGTGGATCTTTACCGCACTATTCTCGTCTAAATCTCTTACAAATCTATTAAGGATTTCTATAGCATCCTCGACATGATCCAGAGCCTCTATAATAAAGCTATCCATGTCTGTCTCATCTTTTTGGAAGGAGGTGGATACTAGTTCCCGGATTTTAAGGCCTAGCCCTGCTCTATAGCATCTAGATGATAACCCTAGAATGTATGCAGATAACATCTTCTTCACAGACATTCTTTCATTTGTGGGAAACCCTCCTATGTCAGGACATTTTATGTCTACTTTTTCTTTGCTCTTAGAATTGTCTAAATTGTCTATAGGATAGATCACTATAGATCTGTTTTATCCAGCTTGACAACGACCTTATCACCCTTCCTGAGCCCTAGAATCTCTACCCACCTTTTTGGAATGACAATAGCTAGCGACCTCCTGCCGACAGTTATTATATGCCTAACAGCTACTCTCATAAATGGTACCTCAGTAGTAGTGATTCGCAGCCTTAAAATCCTATATAGATCTGCGAAGTCTTCTAGCTAGCAGACTATTAATGCTTTTGAACAGCTCGTAGTACTATTATATCGATGTTGTTGCGAAAGTCAGTGTATTCGTCGCTATATACCATAGCAGATAGAGCTCTGGCTCTCCTCATCCCTTTCAATTTCCATAGAAGATCTCTTTATTAGGGTTTCGGGCCAGTTATCCTTATCCCCTCGTGGGGGGGGGGCTCGGAGCTATAGATATTATCATAGCCTCAGAGGCATAGGTTTGCTGGAGTCTGGCCCCGAGACTCACATGCATCATTAAAAATCTAGAAGATATATAGCTCACAAGCCTTAGCCATCCCCACTATAAATTACATTGCCTTCGGTGTTGTAGGCTTAGAAATGAGGATATCGAGGCATGGCTGAGATATATATATTTACTGTAATATATAGGGGAGGCAATAGATAAATGCCCCTTCTCGAGGAAGCAGACCCTGAAGAGCTAGGCTTCTCAAAAGATAGGCTTAGCAGGGCTATTAGCCATATATGTGGATATACATATAGAAGGCTCATATCGGGAATAGAGGTTCTCATAGTGAGGAGGGGCAAGGTGGCCGTCCACGAAGCATGCGGATATGCCCAGATAGAGCCTTTCGAAAGGCCTCTGATGAGTGGAATGCTATTTGACCTTGCCTCCCTTACAAAGCCAATAGCTGGTTCGCTCGTGGCTGGATATCTAGTGGAGGAAGGTATTATACATCTTAAACAGAGGGTTTCAGAGATACTTCCAGAGTTCTCTAAGACCCCTGCTGGTCATAATGAGATGAAGGATAAGGTGAGGATATGGATGCTCCTAACGCACTCATCAGGTCTCCCACCATGGTTCCCACTATATAGAACTATAGGTGATAGAGAGGGGATTTTAATTGAGGCTGTGAGAAGTTTCCCAATATATGAGCCAGGGACAAAGGCGCTCTACAGCGATATAGGATATATTGTATTCACAAAGCTTGCCGAGGAGCTTACCAATGAAAGGTTTGATCGTCTCTTCTATAGCTTGGTTGTGAAGAGACTAGGCCTAAAGCTAACGATCTATAACCCTTTAGAAGCTGGTATAAGTCCGAGCGATATAGTATCGACAGAGGTAACTGATCATGGAAACGCCCTCACAGGTGTTGTACATGATGAAAATGCCAGGGCTATGAGCGGTGTATCTGCCCATGCTGGACTATTCTCTACCGCCGAGGAGATAGGGTTCCTGGGATATGAGATTCTAAGGGCTTATCGCTATGAATCGGATCTCTTGCTCTCTCCAGCATATGCTAGATCCATGCTTAGAAAGTGGATATGCGGAGATCGGTGTTATGGGCTGGGATGGTGGATCTACGATAGAAGATCCATTGAAGCTGGAGGAGATCTATTGATAAAGGGGTACGGGCATACAGGGTTCACAGGAACCTCCTTATGGATCGATCCTGTCTTAGATATTGTAATTGTGATCCTAACTAACAGAGTTCATCCAACGAGGGACAACTATCATATCAACCTACTCCGGCCCATTGCACATAACATGATACTATCATCCATAAAAAGCCTATAGATCTTACAACATAGCTGGAGACCCTGTAATCAGAGAAATAGCCTGGGAAATCAACGTTAGTAGAATTTTATCTCATGTTTGCTATTACAACTGAAAGCCTCGCACTTTAGGGCGGGGAGGAGGTCAGCCATATCCCTTTTCTCCCGCTCAACACTACCTATTGGAGTGAGTCTCACCTTAGATACATAGAGTGTTTCTTCGAGAGACTCTCTCCTTCTACATCCTGATAAAGCTGTTCTCGAAATAACGACAAAGGAGCAACAAGTCTCGCTGTCTAGGTGGAGGAAAGGTTAAAGCTATATCTAGAGCCTTCTAGTGACTACATAGGGTGAACCGCTATATATCACAACTGTTTCTTCGAATTGAGCAACCTGGCCTCCCGCTATCTCTGTTAGTACTGGATATGGGTGTAACGCACCCTTAACTCTTAGCTTATTTAGAATATTCTCTATATCCTCTCCTAGATCTGAAAGCCATCTACCACAGAAAGGTAGCCCCTTAAACCTTATTGAGGCCTCTCTGAGAACCCTCTCTTCTTTCTCCTGGGCTTTGATCTTTGTCTTTTTAACTGAGTATATTGTGACTAGGTTCTCTTCGGCAACCATGCCGGCGCCGTTTGTTATGAATGGCTCTATAGCATATACCCCTCCTTCTCTGAATTTCCATGGTATGAGACTTTCTGGATAGTTGGGTATGGATTCCCCAGCATGTATCCTATATCTATCAATCCTATGCCCACTTAGATTTCTAATTGGTTTTAATGAGTATCTCTTAGCAGTTTCCTCAACAACCTTTCCAATTTCTTTAAAAGATGCTCCTGGAGCTATCTTCTGAAGGGCCTTTTCGAGGGCCTCCCTCGCGGCATTTAGTATCACAGCATAGTCTCCCCCAAGATCTATTGTAACAGCTGTATCAACTATATATCCATCAACATGGACGCCGAAATCTACCTTAACAAGCCCCTTTTCAGGGAAAACAGTTGGATCCCCTATTACGGGGGTGTAATGGGCTGCCACAGATCCTATAGATATATTCACAGGGAAAGCTGGCTCCCCACCATGGTATCTTATCAAACCCTCTATCCTCTCAGCAACCTCTACCGCCTTAGCACCTGGAGCAACGATCCTCAGGATCTCCTCCTTAACCTTAACAGCTATCCTACCAGCCTCCAAGTATCTCTTGAACTCCTCCTCGGTCAGCTCAACCACCCAGCCTAACTATTATTATCTCTTCCAACTCTATAATAGCTATGATAGATCATCTTTCTACTAAGATAGCACATTAGCTTGCTCTAACATAAACCTAACTACCAAAATCTTCGAGCATAAACCAGGGGCGAGACAATCGATTCTTCCTCATATATTCATCATCGTCTCATCATCCTAAGTCCCTCGAAGAGAGGGATAGAGATATCGAGTGGGAGATCTGACCTAGGGCTAGACCAGCTAAACTTTTTCAATAAGGAATATAGTCCCAAACCTCCCCATTCCGGAGATAACCATCACCCCTTAGGACAAGGAGAGACCATCCCAAGTCGATTGCTTTTGAAATCCTTCGGTCTGATCCTTGTACATCTTATCAGCCCTTGCCTAGCTACGTTGGAAGTAGTGGAGCTTGAAAAGATATCGAGTTATATTCGAAAGACCTAGCTTTTGAGAGTGGGAAAGGATTCCGGTGTTAACTGTCCTCTCCTCCCCACCCTAAAGGGCGGGGTTTTCAGTTGCAATGAAAGCTCTTGCGGTGTTTATCACATGTTTAAGTTTCCCTTAACGACTCCTCTATTGGTGCTGATAGTGTATAATATGCAAGTAACAGGCGCCCCAACAGGGGATCCCACGGTCTTCCTGATATTCTGGATCATAATAAATATACTTTGGTTCATGCTTCTATTCACAGATCTTCCTGACAGAATTAGGATATATAGGTGGGATAGGATCATAAGGTTCAGACTATCGCAGATCGAGGGAATGGCTCTAGACACTCGAAAAGCTTCTGAAGAATATCTGAAGGAGATAGGCGTGAAAGACCCAGGAGGTTTGATAGATGGCTTTATAAACAATAACTTCCTAATAGAGCCAGTCTCTATAGAGCCAACAGATATTATAAAGAGGCTGGGGCACCTGATAAGGGTGAGGGATGACAAGATAAAGAGCTATGCATCGTCAATATTACAGGGGTTGGACAAGGCTAAGAGGGATAATATAGTTGTTATCCTCGAGATAAACTGGGTCTTCAACCTAGTCTACAGGGTTATTAGACACTATTATCTGCTGGGTAAGAAGACTCAGAACTGGATCTTGTTGACACAGCTTGTAATCCTCCTCCCAGGACTTATCAAGGAGCTAGAGGCATATAAAAAAGCTGTGGAGCCATTCAAGCTGGGAATACCTGTTGGAGATTCTGCAGGCCCCATGGTGGTGTCTCTTTTAGCCCCCAACACCGAGAGAATAGCTATAGCAGAGGAAACGGTATATAGCGTAACAGATATAGAGGGTAGAAAGGTCTTTCTTGTGAAGGCAGAGGGGCCGGGAGGCACTGTCGGAAGGCCTGGCGAGGCTGTTGCAAAGCTCGTTGACCAGCTCGGATGCGGCATCACTAGAATAATAACTGTTGACGCAGCCCTCAAGCTAGAGGGTGAGAAGAGTGGGGAGGTTGCAGAAGGTACCGGGGCTGCGATAGGGGATCCAGGGCCTGAGAAGATAGCTATTGAGAGGGCTGCAATCAAGTGCAACGTACCCCTAGATGCTGTTATAGTGAAGATGAGCTCTGAAGAAGCTATAACACATATGTCTAAGGAGATTTACGAGGGGGTGGTCAAAGCTGCCGAGGTTGTTAAAAAGATTATCAGGGAGAAGACAAAGGAAGGAGACATGGTTTTGGTAGCTGGTATAGGGAATACGGTTGGAGTTCTATAGCTTTCAAAAACACTTCTATATAACAATCAAGGGTTTGCCGGCAGGGTGGGACAGGGTGGGAGTTTGGCTTCCTATCTTCTAATAAACTCGGTGTAGTGGCATTTACCGCAATACCATCTCTCGCCTCCAGGTTTATAATAGCCCATCATAGATCCGCATCGAGGACACTGCTTGTTTCTAGGCTTAATGGTCCCCTTCGAAGGATCTATGATATAGAGGGAGGATCTAAACCCCTTACCCTTCTCCTTGCTCATCAACTCCCACCCTTCTCCTCCTTCTTCTCAGATCTCTGTAAGAGATACTTCGGCTCAAATCTCTCAAGGGTGGCTCTGTCTCCATATATGTGCACCCATGCCTTAGAAGAATCTCTCCCATATTCCGTCTCTATCCTTCTAACAACTACAAGGCTTTTATCAACGCCAAATAGCTTCGAAACGGCCTCGATTACATCGAGCCTCGATGGGGTCCCCTTATTTCTATGCTCTATCCTGAGCACAGCCTCCCTTCTCTGTATAACCTTGTTCTCCTTCTGAGAGACCAGTATATAGATCCCGCTGTCGAGCTTCACCACAGGGCCCTGCTGGCTCTCCACAGCCATTTCAATCTCCTATGGATAGTATAACTGCCAGCTTATTAGCAATAAAGATATAAGCACTCATAAGGATACCAATTGGTGAGAATATGGTTAACGTAGGAGAAAAGGCTCCTGACTTTGAGCTGCTAGATACAGATCTTAAGAAGAGAAGCCTTTCAGAGTTCCTTGCAAAGGGTAGATATGTCGTCCTAGCATTCTTCCCCGGAGCATTTACATCGGTATGCACAAAGGAGATGTGCACATTCAGAGATAGAATGGCAAGGCTAAATAATCTAGATGCCGAGGTAATAGGTATAAGCGTTGACAGCCCATTCGCACAGAAGGCATTTAAAGAAGCCAACATGCTCAACTTCACACTGCTAAGCGACTTCAACAGAGAAGTGATAGAGAAGTACAACGTAGTTCTACCAGACCTCCTTGGCCTCGGCCTAAAGAAGCTAGCAAAAAGAGCAGTATTTATAATAGACCCCAAAGGCATCGTTGTATATAAATGGGTCTCAGAAGACCCAAGAGTAGAGCCAGACTACGATGAAATAGAAAGGGTTCTAGAAAGACTCAAAAAAGGAGGATCAGCAAAATAACACGTAACACTATTTTTATCATCCAATACCCACCAATTTCAATGCCATAGAAGATCTCTTTATCAGGATCTCCGGCTTCGTTACCCCTATCTCCTATCGAAGGATCCAGAGTTGTGGATCTTGCTATCGCCTCGGAGGCATAGATTTAGTCTTGTGTGATTAGCATGTTTATAGCGTATTGCCAGAGGGTAGCTCCCGAGACCCATATACACCACTATCCTGACCTCTCCTTGCCCTGAAGGGCGGGGCTTTCATTTGTAAAGGGTTGATTCTCGGATAGAGGTTTGGATCTTGATCTACGTCATTGGGAGTTATATTGAGTGTAAGTACCTATGACCTCTTCTAGATCTACTGCTAACAAATCATCTTAGATCTTTATAATATATATAAGATCTCCAGATCCATCTGGCTATTGGAGAGATCCTTGTTAAAAGATCTTCAGAGTCCTTTGACCATACTACTATATCATAGAATCCCTCTTCATAGCTTAGGTGTGAGATACATGACATGATGCTCTGGAGAGGCGATTCGGAAGAGATGTTAAGTAATATAGCGCCTAATGTAGATCTGCATCTATCCTCTAAAACCCACGAGCATCCTGTATAGACTAATGCCAATGGTGTGGCGTTGGCTCTACAGATATAGGCCTTACTATGTATAGAATTAATTATATATCTTGTGGGTGCCCATATGAGACCTCCAGGCGTTAATGGTAGGAGGGGATACTCCCTTTCCAGGATCTTCAGCGTTTTCTCGAGATCTTCTGGGTGCATTGCGACTAGCCTGGAGACTTCTACAGAGCTTGTAGGGGGCAGCACTGGTATAGATGCAGAGAAGAGCTCTAAAAGCTTCTCCATATTGAGGGAGGAGCATATTCTGTGAATAGGTATATTACCTCTAGATGTGAGGAGGGCAGCACCAGCAAGACCCATCCTCCTAGCCTCTTCTAAAAGCTTCTCAGTCATATATCTCCCAACCCCTCTACCTCTAACCATTTCCCTAACCCTAGCACCCATTAGCCATGCTATTCTATCAACTGGATATAATATCGAGACAGCTTCGACTATACCTTCTATCTCAACCCCATAGAGGATTCCATGTGAGAAAGCACTTTCTAGAACCCCGTGTCTTAGGTAATCATTGTTGCTAAGCCATGAATATATGTATGGGAGATCCTTTTTCTCCACCCTTCTAAATAGCATAGATACCCGAATAATATTTTATTATAGCAAATTATTTGATGCGCGCTAGGTTTCAAAGATAGAAAATCGAGCTGAAATGAGGTATAATAGATCTCCGGTTATCTGGTCTACCAATAATTATTAATTATATTATGTAAAGCAGTTGTTTATAGTGTTTTGGACCACTAGATCCGCTCAAGGACTCATCGCAGCCCCCGCTAAGCAAGCTACTGCGGTTCAGACATTCTCGAGGATCTAGATGCCGCCGATAGATCCAACTGTTAGGTAATGAAGACGCCTGGGCTCAACAGGTATATAGTATCAGACTGGCTCATAACTATAAAAAGGATCAAACAGCTCTAGTTGCAGAGATCGTTCCCTATAGATCTATTGCTAGGGTGTTCTCTTTTTGGCAAATAGCTTTACTGGATTCACTCTGTGGAAAACCCTTCCTGCTCCGTGGAGCAGGATGTTTGCTTTATCAAACAATATCCCCCACTCATCTACAAGACCCTCGAGGATCCTTGTTAAAAGCACTTCAAAGATGTAGAGTCTCACCTCACCAATATCATATCTAGCATGTACCCTTCCCTCGAGAATAGCTATAGATCCTTGGAGCCCGGGGGGCTTGATCTTGATGCTAGGCACTAGCTCTACCGAGAACTTCTTAACCTTATCCACAGATCTCCCGGAGACAGATCCTAAATCATATACCAGCTGAAGCTGGGCATCGCTAGGCACATTTATGGTAGCCTCTCCATGATACTCTAGACATTCATATGTATATGTGGTTCTATCAACAGCTACAGCCATGGTCGGAGGCTCCTCACTCACAGGGGTATTCCAGCTGGCAGGCATCAGATTTACCCTCCCATCCCTACAGATCACACCTAGAACCACAGTTGGTCTCGGATGTAGTGGTCTATAAAACTTACCTTTATACTCAACATACATAACACAACCCCCATAGCTACTCTTGAAGTGAGTAGCATATAAGCAGGAGGGGGTTTAAACACATAAATAGTTATCCTAGTGGTCTGTAGAGACGAGGTGGAGGGTTTAAAAGTATTTGAAATATGTTTATAAAAAAGATTAAGGTTTCAGAGGAAAGTCTATTTGAGCTTGTACTTGCCCTCAGGTGTCTTCTCTACTCTCCCCTCCTTCTCAAGTCTCGTTAGTAGCCCCTTAACGACTCTGCTTTGTGCTCCCACAGCCTTTACTATCTCATCCACTGTCTTTGGACCTGTTTTGAGGGTTTCTACTATTTTTTCTTTAACTGACGTCTAGATCCCCCCAAGATCATATTATAAGGAAGTGGCTTATTAATATTTAGCCTCGGGGTTCTAAAGATCTATATATTTATTATCCCATGTTTTTGTATTAACATTATTTATCTTCTCAGCTGCGCCACAGCATATTCCGCTATTAGCCTTCCAACATCTATACCCGTGACCCTCGCCACGTTTTTAAACTCGGGTACAGGGTTTGCCTCGTTAACAACATAGCCTTTCTCAGGATGCTCGAATATATCTATACCAGCTATTTCGAGGCCCAGGGCTTTTGCTGCCTTTATAGAGATCTCTATCAGCTCAGGGTCTCTTAGGGCTGGAGCTGCTTCAGCTCCCCTAGCTGTGTTTGTTATCCAGTGCCTCTTATTAACCCTGTAGATCGTTATCACCTCTTCACCTATAACGGTAGCCCTTATATCTCTATCAGGCTTTCTAACATATTCCTGAACAAGCCCATATATAGCCTGAGATCCTATAGCCTCTCTATGACTTGTTATTGCTAGAAGCTCTTCAGGGTCCCTGGCCATTGATATAAGCCTGCCCCAACTCCCCTGGGAAGGCTTATATACCACGGGATATCCGATTGTCTCGGCACTCCTTCTAACAGCCTCAGCTCCAAAGGATGCATAGCTTCTCGGAACAGGGATCCCGGATCTTGATAGAATCGATAGACACCATATCTTACTCTGAGAGATAGCTGTTGATATAGAGCTATTGATAACCCTTACCCCTGAGCCCTCAAGGGCTGCGCTTGATTCCAGCGCAGCAGATCTACTAACACTTCTCTGAATCGCCACCTGGTATCTACTCCAGAGACTTCCCCCCACCTCTATAGGCTCCTTACTTACATCCACCATCTCGAAAGCAACACCCATTCTCCTCAGAGCATCGGCTATCCTCTCCTCCTCCCACCTAGCTACGGAGTAATATACTATGAGTATCAACTAAGAACCCTTCAGATCCAGCCTACTCCCCCCAATCCTCTCCAACGCCTTGGAAAGGCTTTAACCTGATCCCCTCACTCGAAACAATGATCTCTATTGTCGCACCGCAAACATGATCTACAAGCTCGCCCGAAACAGGATCCTCAGGGATCTCGATAGGCTTACCACATACAGGGCATCTAGCGTTCATAGCATCACCAAATCTATGATATATAGTGCGCCCCATATAAGCAACAGGGCCATGAAATAGTATTAGCTGGTAATAGCCACAGCTAGTTTGGTTCGACTTTTAAAAGATCCTCATAGAGGCTTTGTTCGGGTTTAGAGCTAATTTCACCTAGATAATCTATTTATTAGGTGGTAGCAAGGTTAGATGAGATAGATTATAAGATCCTCGAGATTCTGAGGGAGAATGGGAGAGCGCCATATACGGAGATAGCAAAAGCAGTAGGGCTAAGCGAGGCCGCTGTTAGGAAGAGGGTGAATAGTATGGTTAAAAGAGGAATTATCAGGAAATTCAGCATAGAATATTCTGTGGAGGGAGAGGTAAGGGCTCTAGTACTTGTGAAAACAGCCCCTCCAGCCAGGACACCGGAGATTGCCGAGAAGATCAGGGGGGTAGATGGTGTGGAAGCTGTGTATGAGGTTACAGGGGAATACGATATTGCTGCGCTTGTGAGGGGGATGGGTATTAGCTATATAAATAGATGCATAGATTCCATAAGATCTATACAGGGTGTTGTAGCAACATATACAATGATAATCCTGAGGGTGCATGTATAATGGGTATAGAGGCTGTGAAGGAGATAACAGTTTCAAAGATACTTAGCGAGATAGAGGTTAAGCCGAGCATTGAGGCCGAGAAACTTGCTGAGAGGTATGGCTATCTAGCATATATGGTTGAGAGATACATAAGGATCTTGGGCGACGATGCAGAGAATCTATTGAGGGCTATGGAGAAACCCTTCATATTAAAACCAACTGTTAGGTGTAACCAGCTTAGAGTTAACTGCAGATGGCTTGAGAATAGGCTTAGAAGCCTTGGCTTCGAGCTGAGACCCCTGGAATGGGCTTTAGGAGCCTACGAGGTGGTTAGAAGCCCGCCAACACCATCTATTGGGGCTACACACGAATATCTCAAGGGCTACTATTATCTACACAGAGATCCCTCGCCTTTGATAGCGCCTTTAAACATGGATCTAGGGCCAGGGTTAGAGGTTCTCGACACATGTGCAGCACCAGGTGGGAAAGCAACATATATAGCACAGCTAATAGAGGATAGAGGGCTTGTCGTTGCAAACGATATATCGCTCAACAGGATAAGAGCATTGGTCTCCAACATAGCTAGGATGGGCTTTAGAAGCATAGCTGTGATGAGGGGTGATGCGAGGAAGATACATAGGATCCTTGCTAAGAAATTCGAGAGGATACTTGTCGATGCTCCATGCAGCGCCGAGGGATATATAATGTTCGATCCTTCTAGGAAGAGAAAAACGGGGGAGAAGGAGCTAGCTGCCTTGGTAAAGAGGGAGATAGAGATCTTAGCATCGGCTATAGAGCTTCTAGAAAGCGGAGGGATCCTAGTATACTCAACATGCAGCATAGCACCTGAAGAAAACGAATATGTCATATCTAAGATCCTTAGGATATATAATAAAGAGATAGAGATCATAGATCCAAGGATCGATATCTGGTCCAGAGGAATCCACGGTATATGGATCAAAGATCTTAGTCCAGATGTCAGAAAATGCATTAGAACATGGCCCCATAAACACCACATGGGAGGATCCTTTGTCTGCATATTAAGAAAGAAGTGAACATCGAAGCCGAGATCTGGTTAGATACCAAAAGAAATCCTCAGCTATATTGAAATTAGTAGATATTAGTCTAATTCATATCATATTTAATACAACCCCCTACAAACTATCAAAAGATCATAAACTCTCTCTACATCTGATCAACAACATCGCTTATCTAAACCTATAATCAAAGATCTACTATTAATACTGGGATCCTAACCTACTCTGGTTCCCTCCTTCTCCTAAAGGACTGAGTTTTCAGTTGCAGAGCGAGTCTAGCTTATTAAATTATGTCTAGTGTTATTTAGAAGTGGAGTTCCATAGTATGAGCAGTGCTGAAGCCATCAAGCTTCCCCGAAGCATTATGGAGAAGCTATACCGCAAAGCATGTAAACTAGGAGTCAGTCTCGAGGTATATGTGTTGGAACTTGTGTTAAGAGATCTTGAACCATCCGATCATGTGAAAATATATACCGACGCCGCTAGAGATCTGCTTAGGCAGGCCCGAGAAGAGTTTAAAAAGGGTAACTTTAGACAAGCAGCAGAAAAGATCTGGGGTGCAGCGGCATTAGCTGTGAAGGCCTATGCAGAGTGGAGAAAAGGTAGAAGGCTTTCAAGCCATGGAGAGCTATGGGAGTATAAGAGGATAATGGAAAGGGAGGTGGGAGAATGGGTCTACGGCTCATGGAATGCTGCACATAGTATGAACACCGCTTCTATGAGGGCTGGTGCAATAGAGAAGATGTGAAGGAATCGCTTAAAAAGATGGAGCAGCTAGTTGAAGCAATCATAAACAGAGTTGATCCTCTATCACACATTTGAATCTAGGATCTAGGATCTACCTAGACTCCTTACTATTGGGAATCGTGTTAAATATAGCAAAAGCTGCCATGTCTACTGGCTTAAGGATCCGGATTCACCCTGCCCTTCACTCTAACAGTGGCTTTATATAGATCATTTGCAACTGAAAACCCCACCTCTCAGGGCTAAGAGGAGGTCAGTTATCGTAAGATTATCAAGGGCTACTAAGCAGGCACCGCTAGGCCCTGAAAATAATGGCTTAGGAAGAAGGGCTGGAAGATATCGCCTGAAGATGTTATAAGAAAGGCTGTGGGCTAGTCCATTAACTTTAACTCCTACAGGAGATCTACGCACTCTATCCCTTCTTCCCGCCGTATAGTCTCTCCATATACTCCTTCATCATCTTTATAATATCAGTCTTGATCGATGAGACCTCGTTATATACCAGCTCGACCCTCCTCTCGAGGGAGTCAATCCTCTTCTCGATAGAGTCGAGTCTCTTATCAACGGCTTCAAACCTCTTATCAACATAATCCTTGAGATCATTGATCCTCTTGTCCACATACTCTTTCAGATCGTTGAACCTCTTATCAATAGCCTCGAACCTTCTATCAATGGATTCGAACTTCTTATCAGTATATTCCCTCAGATCGTTGAACCTCTTATCAATAGCCTCGAACCTTCTATCAATGGATTCGAACTTCTTATCAGTATATTCCCTCAGATCGTTGAACCTCTTATCAATAGCCTCGAACCTTTTCTCGTTAGACCTCATGATGATATCTAGGTAGAGTATTACTATCTCCTGATCTGATAGCTTCTTACCCTCAGCAACCTTCCTAGCAATCCTATTCACAGCCTCCTCAAGAACCCTAGAAAGCATAGCCTCAGCAACAACAC